>ORJL011911900.1_pt1 | contig 12542 bp, 13 predicted proteins | sample 1779941 | NCBI WGS metagenome assembly ORJL01 (sample SAMEA104232317, study PRJEB22302) | groundwater metagenome | biome: forest; feature: aquifer; material: groundwater | place: USA | collected 2011-08-07 | depth 5.8 m
ATTGACGAGGTAAAAGCACTTTCTTTCTGGATGATGATTAAAAACGCGGTAGTTAATGTGCCGTTTGGCGGGGGTAAAGGCGGGGTGGAAGTTAACCCCAAGGCTTTAACGGAAAAAGAGCTGGAAAGGCTAACCCGCCAGTTTGCCTTTGAGCTTGCACCAAATATCGGGCCGGAGGTGGATGTCCCGGCACCTGATGTAAATACCAATTCCATGATAATGGACTGGATTGTTGATGAATATGAAAACTATGCCAAATCAAATCCAAAAATAAAAAATAAATATACTAAAAACCAGGTAAAGGCAGTTATCACCGGAAAATCTTTAAAAAACGGCGGGTCCAAGGGGCGGGACGAGGCAACAGGGCTTGGGGGTTTTTATGTTTTGGAAGAGCTGGTAAAAAAGTTAAAACTTAAAAAACCCCTCACGGTTGCTATCCAGGGGTTTGGCAATGTCGGGTCACATATTGCCGTTTTACTCCATGACAATGGCTATCAGGTGGTTGGCCTTTCGGATTCAAAAGGGGGAATTGCTGCCCAAAACGGTGACGGTTTTAATATTAAAATGGTTCAGGCATGTAAGCTGGAAAAAGGGATGATTGATGAGTGCTATTGTGTGGGGACTGTTTGTGACCTGGCCGATAACAACCACGCCAACATTACAAACGAAAAACTTTTGGCAATGGATGTAGATATTTTAATCCCGGCGGCTTTGGAAGGAGCAATTAATGCCGAGAATGCCGGTAAAATAAAAGCCAAAGTAATTTTAGAGATGGCAAATGGCCCGGTAACCGCGGAGGCAGATAAAATTTTAGCAAAGAGAAAGATTCTGGTTGTACCGGATGTATTAGCCAATTCCGGAGGGGTAACGGTTTCATATTTTGAATGGGTGCAAAATATGAAAGGGGTTAGCTGGGAGCTGGAAGATATAAGGAACAAGTTAAAAGAAAAGATAGTCAAAGCTTTTGACGAAGTATTTGCTGTAGCTAAAAAAAAGAAAGTAACTCTTCGGACTGCGGCCTATATTGTAGCCCTGGAAAGGCTTGCTGAAAAAAGCTGTCCTAAGTAAGGTTCCTGCTGATTAATTTTTTTATTTGCCAGGCTAAAGATACTGCCAAAAGCCCCACTAAAAATCCGGATAAAACATCCAGAGGGTAATGGACTCCGACAAAGATCCTGGAAAATCCAACAAGGATCATGAAGATTAAATGGAAAATAAAATATCTTGTTTTATAAAAAAGTGGGGCAAAGGTGGCAACTGCAGACCAAGTTGCGTGGCGGGATGGAAAAGATGGAGTTGTCGGGTCCGGCACTAAAGCTTCAATAGGGAGAGTGATAAAAGGTCGGGGTTCGAAGACCAGGATATTTAAAATGTTGATAATCAGGTAAGCAAGGGGTATGGAAAGAATAGTTAAAACCAGAGTTTTCCTGTCCCGAAGCCCCCCAAAAAGACCAAACAGGGCAATAATAAAAAACATAATAAAAACTAAGTAATCGGTGATTAAAATAAGGGTTAAATTTAAAAAAGGGTAAGTTTGGCTTAAGGAAAAAATCTGTAAAAAGAGTGCTGTATTTAAGTTCTGGATAACCTCAAGCATTGAAGATATAAGGCAAAAAGATTAAAAGTCCGGCGGAAGCGGCAGCAAGGGATAAAATTAAGACGGCTCCGGCAGAGATGTCTTTGGCGTATTTTGCCCTTGGATGTTGGGCCTCGGTAAAAGAATCAACCACTGCCTCAATGGCGGTATTGGTTAACTCTAAAGTTAAAACCAGTGCAATTAAGATAATAACCACTATCCAGTCTAGGCGGGAGATATTAAAATAAACCCCGGCAAAAATTACAACCAAAGCTGCCAGAAGGTGGAATTTTATATTCGGCTCTTCTTTTATCCCGGCAGCAATTCCCTCAATTGCGTATTTAAAGGAAAGTATCCTAAACTTTCTTCGCTGTTCCATTATTTAGAGTATATCAGATAAAATAAGGGTATGAAAGAAAATAAACAGGAAGAAGAGTTTGATATAGCAAAGCGCAACCGGCGAAAAAATCAGGAGGCGGAAAAATCCACCCAGGTAATCCATCCGCATTTGGTTTTTTACGACCGGGAGAAAAAGCGCAAAGATGAGGAAAAGAAAACAAACCAGTTTGTAAAAAAGGCCAGAAAAAAGGCAAAAGGGTGAAAGTTTCTATCTTCTGACAAATAAAATTGCGTTAGGGATACCTCTACCGGGTCCCGCCTTATAGCCCCCGTACCAGAGGGCGGTAGAGCCGCCCTGGTCAAGGCCTAAGGCGTTATGTAGTCCCAACGTTTGTAAAACTTTAGCCCCTTCGGCAGAAGTTGCATTATGGACAATTCCTATATAAACTGTGGAATCTTTATTGCCGATAAAGGTCCTTGCCCCCCGGCTAGTTAGTTTTCCGTCATCTGACCCTGAAAAGTTTGAATTTCCGCCAGAAACTAGAAGAGGATAGTTGGCAATGACCGCATCAACTCCCGTATCCCGGCCCCATTCTAAGGAGCGCCCGATAAACCTGGCCCAGCCGCTTCCGAAAATGGCCGCCGGGACAACACTGTAAACATTGTTATCCGAATTAAAATATTTTTTATCCTTATTCATTAGAAGGGTATCAAAAGAATTTGTTTTTCCGGCACATGTAGGATAAGTGGAAGGGCAGAAGAAAGAGCCGTTGATTCCGGCAAAAGCGCCGTTTCGGGAGACGTATTCACCCAAAGATAAAACAGGACAATCATTTCCGCAGTCGGATTCGGAGGCAGTATCTACTATTACCCGGGTGGAATTTAAATCAGCAGAGATAATATCTACCATGAAAGAGCCAGAATCAGTATTTACCTTCTGGCGGTTGTAACCGGAGGCCGGGGGCTGGCTGGACTCCGGAAGATTAACAGGAACCTTAAATTCTGTGGCTGCCTTAGCCTGGGTAGTTTCCAGGCCTTTGTTCAGTTCGGCCAAAACACTAGCGGCGGTAGCATAATTTTTTTCTGATAAAAGCTTTAAGACCTTAGCAAAATCCTCATTTGTTTTATCTGTCTTGCCTAACTTTCCGCTGTCCAAAAGTTTTTCATAAGTGGACATGGCTAAATTGTAAGTTTTTTGGATATTGGAAATTTCATCCTGCAGGAGATCATTTCTTTTTACCTGGTCGGTTTCTTTTATTGCGGTAAAATCCGCTTTGGTTACTTCCAGCTCTTTTTCCAGGGTTTCTTTGGCCCTAGCTAAAAGAGAATTTTGGGAATTAAGCCTGATAGTTGAATAAAAATAAAAAAGGGAAAGGGCAGTAACCAGGATTAAAAGTATTGGCAAAAGGTGGGCAGAGGTAACCCGGTAAATAATTTTTGGCAGCAACATTGGAGCCATTATACCAGAAATGAAAAAGGGCGCCGGAGACTTATACGTCCCGGCGCCCTTGTCCGAATTAGTATTAGATTATTGTTGCTGAGCAAGAGCTCGCCTTCGCCGCCGGAGCTGGCTGGTTTTCCAGCTGATGTAAGGCCTTTTCCAGGCTATCCACACGGTTGTTAACAATGCGGATGTCCTCTCGGGTCCAGCCTAGTTCCCTGAGTAACTGATTAACGGTCGAAGAGACATCCCCCCGGGGACTTAGCTTTAGAAGATTATACTTTTTTGTAACTCTTCTAAACCTTCCCCGGGCACCCATGTTCCCGTTCAGACTACAAGCGGCTTGAGAGTACTGGCTTTTGAGCTTCCCTAGCTCATAGCTCCACCCCCGCTTTATCTGCAGGATATGGATCCGTTTATTAAGAGGGGAAAGCTTCTTTTGTACCGCTTCCAGTTCATCACTGGTTTGCCGGTACTTTCTTCCCAGTTCACTCATGGGTTTATTTCCGGTAAAGGTTCTGTATAGACTGAGAACCAAAACCAGGAAAATAAATCCCATAAGGTAGGGAAGTACCCCGGTAGATTCGGGATCTGCGTTTTCTGCTGTCCCTCCCGCCGCCGAACCGCTTATAGTTATCTCCGCGGCAAGGGCTGCTTTTGGCGGATCAATGATCACCACCCAGATTGTCGCAGCGACAAACAATAAGGATAGCAATACAAACGTGAGGGAGAAGTATTTGTAGAATTTCTCCTCATCACTTCCTGCCTCCAACTTTTCTCTCTGACTGTGGCAAATAAGCGCACATGCGCCAGAGAAGATGATGGCTAATATCATGAATGCTAGCTCTGGAATATTACTCACCTTTTTCTCCTTTCTTAAATGCCTTCGGCAGGGTTTAGTTTATCGGGCACACAAAGGTTAAAAACCAACTGTATGCCAGGGTTAGGAGATAGACAATCGCCAGGAAAACAATTACAAGGGCGACTGCCAGAATAAATTGCCTGATTCTTTTGCTAACCGGGCCTCCGGGGCTTGCTAATATCTTTCGGCTTTCCCGCAGCCACAGAAGGAAGAATAATACAGCAAAAGATGCTATAGCAACGAAGGTTATAAAAAGGACGAAGTTTTCCATCTCTTTCCTTCCTAATACATATTCGGATTTCAATGTTCGGTTTTTGGGTTTCCGAGCAGGTAAATCAACTTTACCTTTTCAGCTTACCTTAAAACTTAAGGAGAATTATATTATTAAACTATGAGATATGCAAATGATGATTAAGGCTTTTGGCCTTGGGGTTCGTTAGAATCTTCTTTTTCAAAGTCTTCCTTCTCCTTAATTTTATTCCACTCCGGGTCATTGGGGATTTTTTTGAAAATTGCCTTGAAAACGGTAGAACCGGTTGTTTCCGGAGGCGAGCTGGAGCCGTCTTTTTTTACTTCTTTAAGAGCCATATTTTGAGTATTGGTGTTGGTGCCTGATCCTTCCGACCTCAAAGATTATAGCATCGCTTATGTGCTCGCGCAAACGTCCGAAACATTTGAGCTCTTTTTGCTTTCCTTCCAATATAGGAGGTTCTTCTCCTACAAACGGGGTTGGATAAAATGATTGGCCTTCCGTGGGAATAAATAATGTTGTTTGGTACACATGGTCGAAACTGCCTGTCCGGCAACATTCTTCAACTTCCCTGACCGCACGCCTGATGCATTGTCTTGGCTCAGAATCCAGGTAAATTTGTTTTGTATCCTCCAATACGGCACCCTCTGCCCCTGAACTTCCCCTTATGCCTTTAGCGTTAATTAAAATTATATCTCCTTCCGGGGAAACTGCTATAAGATCCACCCCACTTATTACATCAAGCTGCAGGACGGCATTATCTTCTTCTTTAGTATCAAGGGGGTCCTGGTTATAGTCCGGGAGGAAAACCCTGTAGCCCCCGTCGAGGAGTGACCTGACTATTGCAACCTGGTTTCTGATACCGGCCCAGCGGGCGCTTAAGTTGCTTACCATCCTGTCTTCAAGCGCATGGATTCTTCTTGAAGTATTGCTGGCAAGGGCATAGGTATCCTCAATATATGACGGTTCCGCCCGGACGGAGCAGGCATGGATAATACTGTGGGTAAGTTGCTGTTGGATTCTGGCATTGTCCTCTTTGAGATAATTGAAAGGCATCCTTTTTTCCGGGTTTGCTCTCGCCTCCTCCGTAAGGATCTTCTCATCCCGGGGGTCCAGGATCTTTTTATCCAGCAGAAATAAATTTACATATAGGAGGATATGCCTTTGTATATCCCTTCTATCTTTTTCGGGATATTGGCCAGTAAAAGTGTCGACCTTATCCAATATATTTTCACAGAAATCTTCCAGTCCGCTGCTTACTCTCAAACATTTTCCCACTAAGACGTCCAAATTTTCTGCCATTTCGGCCTCGATTGTTTGGGGATTTGAACCAACCTCCAAAACCATAAGGTCAGGGGAATTTAAATCAGGCATTAACTTTAAGATTAAGTTCTAATACGAGAAATAGTCAAGCAGGAGCCCACCCTAAATCTTAAAATGGGCTGTGGATTAGGAAACCATTTCCGTTTGCCGAAACAAAGTTACGATAATACCGCCAATCTTTAAATTCTCCGAACTGTACAGGTTTCCCGTTTCTTTGAATAAATCCTACTAAAACAGGGTTATACATCTCAGGGTATTTTGAAGCAGCTATCACCAAATGGAATATCTTTAATTCTTCAGCTTTTTCTAATTTCTCCTGTGCTTCGGATGAAAGGAATTTAGGGTGAATTCTCATACGTAAAGGTCTGACAATTTCTACATCGTTTTCTCCATAAATATATATTCCATGTGTCCCGATAAAATGATCGTCTATGTCTTCTCCTACGTAAGCGACAAAATAGCCTTCTGGAGGAGTAAAAGGATCGTATCCTTCTGCTAGCGCTATCTCCGTTCTGGGGTTATTGCTGTCTTTCCCTAAAATTACATTATTTGTAATTGTTTTTTCGGGATCTTTTTTATCAGCTATAGCACCGTTATCAGTTACGGCTTGGTATTGTATTTTTGTTTCAGCGATCATAAATTTTTCCCGTTGCGAATGTTAACATAAATGTCCCATAATTTCAAGGTTATGGAGCCGGCTGTTCCGGCTGGTTAACATTTATATCCACTCTGGGTGGCACATTAACGCTGGGTGCTTGAGTGCCGGTACCCAAGTTCCTTAAGACCGGCAGGCCAAAGAATAAAAGAAATGCCAGTACAATCAGAATCAGGACCACGGCCAGTACCGCATTGGATCCTTCGCTGTGTTCGTGATGGTGCCCTTCACTTAAAACTTCTGCCATTTATCTCACCTCCCTTTTTTCAAGTTAGGTTTATCAGCTTTCAAATTCTATGGCCTAAAAGTATAAGAGGGGTAAAAAAAATGTAAGGGTTTTGTTATACGGGCTATAAGTTAGTCTTTACTGTTTCTTACACAACCTTAAATATCCTTTGATCTTGTATACTTAGAATTGACTGTTTATGTTAAAGATACCCTTAACCATTTTGTTTCTAGGTTTAATAGCCGCAACTTTTCTTATCCTAACTCGGCAAAATTCTCAAGTTTCCCAAAATGTTACAGAAGAAGAAATTCAGGAGGTAGAAGGGTTTAGTATTGTGGCCGAAAATTTGGAGATTCCCTGGGGAATAGCCTTTTTACCGGATAAAAGCTTGCTGATAACGGAAAGGCCGGGATGGGTAAGGATGATAGATGCAGAAGGTAAGCTCTTACCTGATCCGGTAGCTGTGATACCTGCCAAACATATAGGTGAAGGCGGTCTTTTGGGGATAACTATCCACCCTGATTTTGGAAATAACAGGTTTGTTTATCTTTACTATACCTATTCTGAGAATGGAAATAATACCTTAAACAAGATTTCCAGGTTTAAACTGGAAGGAAATAAACTTGCCGGAGAGGAGGTTTTAATAGATAAAATCCCCGGAGCAGGAAACCATAACGGCGGCAGGATTAAATTCGGCCCTGACGGCTTTTTGTATATTACTACCGGAGATGCAGGGAACCCTTCCCAGGCCCAAAACAGGAATTCTTTGGCCGGGAAAATCCTTCGGGTGACTGATGATGGCAAGCCGGCACCCGGCAATCCTTTCAACAGCCCTGTTTACTCCTTTGGCCACAGAAATCCCCAGGGGTTAGCCTGGGATAGTGAGGGTAGGCTGTGGGCTACTGAGCATGGAAGGTCCGGGGCACAGAGCGGGCTTGATGAATTAAATTTAATAAAAGCCGGGGTAAATTACGGCTGGCCTACGATTGAAGGTGATGGCACAAGAGCGGGTTTGGAGAGTCCAGTTGCAAATTCGGGGGATATAACCTGGGCACCGGCAGGGGCGGATTATTTCCAGGGGTCCATATTTTTTGGGGGTCTTAGGGGTGAGGCGCTTTACGAGGCAGTTTTAGAAGGAGACCAGGCAGAGGTAACAGAGCATTTTAAAGGCAGGTTTGGCAGAATTAGGGATGTGGTGGTTGGCCCGGACAACTTTCTCTATATTACTACCAGCAACCGTGACGGGAGGGGATCGGTGAAGCCTGGTGATGATAAAATTATCAAAGTAGACCCGCAAAATATTCCATGATTAAATTTGCTGCCGCTCTTTTCGTAGCTTTACTAGCGATACTTGGCGTTGTTTTTTTCAGGGCAAACCATCAGGGATTGCCGATAACTGTTAACCCGTCCCCGGGTAAACCTGAGTCACTTCAGGCAGCTGAAACACACCCTTTACAGATTGAGGAGATGAGGAAAAAAGAATATCCGGGGAGTGAGATTACCGTGGAGAGAGAGCTTAATTCAGGCAGTAACTATAAACAGTATCTTGTGTCCTATCAATCAGACGGATTAAAAATTTATGCTTTATTAACTGTGCCTTTTGGGGAGTCTCCAACAGGTGGGTGGCCGGCTATTATCTTTAACCATGGGTATATCCCGCCGGCCCAGTATTCAACAACAGGACGGTACGCAGCTTACACAGATGCTTTTTCAAGGAATGGATATGTGGTTTTTAAGCCCGATTACAGGGGGCATGGTGTTTCAGAGGGGAACCCGGAAGGGGGATATTATTCTACAGCTTATACAACGGATGTTTTAAATGCGGTGGCCTCGATAAAGAAATACCCTGGGGTAAACCCGGAAAAGATAGGTATGTGGGGTCATTCTATGGGGGGAAGTTTAACCCTTCGCTCAATGGTTGTTTCTAAAGATATAAAGGCCGGGGTAATCTGGGCTGGAGTTGTGGCCTCCTATGAGGATATGATAAAAAACTGGAGAAGGACGGTGCCTTTTATGCTTTCCCAAAGGGAACAGGCTTTCAGGAGGCCGGGGAGGCAGGCATTGATTGATAAATACGGGGATACGGATAAAAATCCCGGGTTTTGGCAGTCGATATCTCCAATTTATTTTGTCAAAGATATTTCGGGGCCGCTGCAGCTTCACCACGGAACAAATGATAACGATGTACCTATACTTTTTTCTGAAAGGTTAGATGATGCGATGAAGGCAGTCGGTAAGGAGGTAGAATTTTATACCTATGAAGGAGATGACCATAATTTATCAGGGAATTTATCACAAGCTTTAAATAGATCAGTAGAATTTTTTAATAGAAACTTAAAGTAGGTTGGGGGTACCCGAATGGGTACCCCCGGAAGAAGAATGAAATGTTTTTAACTCAGCTCCGCTCGTTTGGCCTTAGGCCATTGCTTTGTTCGGCGTGGCCTTTGATAGGTCAAGGTTGGTGACAACACTGCCCTCCGGAACAAGGAACTCGTACCTTGTCTTCTTGGACGGGATGGCAAAAAAACTATGCCGTCCGTCTATTAGTTTGTCGACATATTTTTCCATCCAGCCTTCACTATAGCCGTACCTGATGTCCACGTCTGCCTGTGCCGAAAGCGTCCCTGGTTGGGAAGTAGTCCTTCCTAATTCCCGACGGTAAGTGTAAAAACGTGAGCCTCTGGAAAGGAAGGTTGTTGTGGTCCCTTGTATGGGAACCAACCTGATACTTTGTTCCAGTGTCCATATTGTCGGCAAGGTGCTTCCAATGTACCTGGCGATACAATATCCGATAAGGTATCCTCCCGCACCGGTGGCAAAGATACAAAGGAGGGTTACATAGTAGAGGGGGCTGGGGTTGTAGGCCGCACCTTCTACTGCCTGGGCTAGCTTCTCGCTGAATGCAGCCATGAAAAGCAACATTAGCAATACTGGAAACAACATTTTCTATTCTCCTTGTCAAAGAGCTAAACTTTCGGTGTGGTATTAATTTGCGCGTGCAGATTCCACCCTAAGTTTGCAGCCTAGAGTATATTAAATTTAAGTTAGGAATGCAAACGGAGTAGTAAAAAATAAAAAGAGGGGAGGTCCGAAGACCTCCCCTTGGAAGAATAGTTGCCTAGATGGCAGGTTTGCCTGGGGTATGGAATTTGCCCGGGATACAGAACTGATACCACGCCTCATCAGGGCACAAAGCTATAAAATTGTGCCAAGTGTGGATAAAGGTTCGTCTGTATACCTCCAACCGGCTATCGTATGCGGGCACATCCTTGAATGAGATGTTACCATCAGGAAGCGTTTCCGGTGAGGATTCCCTTCCTTGACCTTTCGGTCGATAGGTGTAGCCATCTTTTTGTAGGACAGTGTAATCCTGTCCCAGAGGGGCAAGCTCGATTGTCTTTTCCAGGTTCCAGATTTGCTGGAACCGTTTACCGATGATCCGGGCGATAATGAAGCCCAAACCAGCCCCAATGGCAGCTATGCTGAAGATTATTACAAAAGCAACTTCGTCTCCAGCGGCTCCGGTGGCCCTTTCTCTGAAAATAACCAAGCAAATTAGGAAGCCCGCGAATGGCCAAAGCATACCTCTATTCTCCTTTGAAAGTTCTTAAGTTTTTGGATGGACTTTATGCAGCGCACGCCGCTACCATCCTTAACTTATGTCTCATAGTATATTAAATTTTAATTAGGATTGCAAATTAGTTGAAACCGGAGCGGGCGATGTTTAAAAGGGCTTGTGATTCGGTGTTAGTAAATATTTTAAGAAGGGCATTTTCTATCAGCTGGTCCGCAGCCTCGTCAGGAATACGGACGCCGTTTTCAAAAATATGGCGGACAAAAAGGTGCATCTTAAATTCAGGTTCAGGGTCTTTAGGAACCGAAAGCTGAAGCTGTAACTTACCGGGGTATAACCTGTGTATTAAGTTGGCTATAATAACTCCCCTGGGAGTAAGGTAAATTAAACACTGTCCGAATTCATCCTCAGTGAATTCCCTTTGCGGAAAAGGAGTATTAACTAACACTGTCTCTTCCTTACAAACAGGATGATAGGAATCGGCGTCAATATTCAACTTCCATTCACCTTGCTCTTTCATTACCGAAAGTATATCATCCGGTTGACAAGTTTTGGCGCAGCATTTAAAGTAAGCTTACAACTTAATATCAATCAAGAGAGATGAGTAGAGTTTTGGCTCGATGATCCATCCGGCAACCCTGGGAGATCCTGTAGGGTGCCAAACCCAACCCTTAAGGGAAGGATTCGGTCAGATTGATCTGACAAATATTACCTCTTCTTTTTAAGGAGAGGTTTTTTAATGGCCTTTTTTGATTTAAGTTCAGAAAGGAGGTGAAAAATGGCTTTAGAAGCACAAGTTTCATTTGAAAATTTAATCAGCAAACTGGACAGCGATGAGCTGCCGAAGAGAAAACGGCTGGAATCTAAAAGGTATTATTTGGAAGTTAGGGCCAGGGAAGTGGCTTTAAGATATGATGATGAATGTTTTGAGGCAGGACCAGGGGCTGTTCATAAAATAGAAACAGTAATATACCCTTGGTGGAGAGAATTTAAATCCTCACAAACTTTTACCCAGATGGTTAATCTTTTTGAGGGGGAATCTTTTGATCTGACTTTAAGTGATGAGATTTCCTATTTCTGGCCGCAGCGTGCTTTACGGGAACTTAAATGTGGCAAAGAAGGGTTTATTGAGGACGCAAAAAGGCTGCAAAAAATTGGTGAACAAAGAGGGAGAGGGGTGTTGATAAGTGTAGAAACGCTTGTAAATTCATGGCTGGATGATTACTGGACGGCCAGGGTTTATTTTTCCGGCATCGGGGAAAAATTCCATCAGTTGTACCTGCAACCCTGGTCTTCACAAAGAAACTCGTGGGCTTTTGCACTAAGCGCTCAGGAGTTAAGGATAGGTATTGACCCTGCCGGGGAGGGGAATTTAGCAGATAAGATTAATCCTAAAGTCTGGCTCGGTTTTGCAGAGCAGATTGAAAGTGGCAGAGTTTGGCGGATCTTAGAGCGCTCGGTGAGGGATAAGTTAAAGGGTGATGAGTAGAAAGGTTTTTTGGGGGTCCGCTGGTTTGGCGGACCCCCGGAAGAAAAGGAGAATATTGATTTTTGTTCTGCCCTAAAGGCGATCGAGACCTAGATTATTCCTGTCACGAACCTCCATTAGGCAGAGGCCGGCGATTATATCGAATACTATCCAGGAAATTGTCTCGTCGATCTCGCCAAACGAGCCTGATGTCGACACAGCCAGGTTGGTGTCCTTTGCCACAGCTCCCCGATAGAGGATGTCGCCTTTTTCCAGTTTCCAGGGGTTATTAGATATCACCTCCCAGCTGGTTTGACCTGCCTCTAGGGCAATCTTAAGCTTGTCTAGGGCTATGACTCTGAAGTTTCTGTACTCGCCCCAGGCAGGGTGCCAGTCCACCTCGTTCGGTACTGACTTCATTGAATAGACGATGGGCTTCTCTAACCCCTTGCCGCCTACAATGATGACTACGCCTTTCGGTCCCCAATAGTACTCTTTACAGAGGCGCTCAATTGTGGGCAGGGCCAATCTTATGGCCTTGCCGACCAACTCGTTTGTTAACATTATTCTCCTAGTCAAAGAGCTAAACTTTCGGTGTGGTATTAATTTGCGCGTGCAGATTCCACCCTGAGTTTGCAGCCTGTAGTATAGGAAATCTTAAGAGAAAATGCAATTACTTGACAAAATTTAGAATACGTTATAACATTGTTCTAACATGCAACAAACAGTCATTAAAGTAGGTAATTCTTTGGCGGTAACTTTACCCAGGCAATTTGCAAAAGCCAGGAAAATCAGCGCGGGCCAGAAAGTTTTTGTGGAGGCCGACCC
>ORJL011889837.1_pt1 | contig 12538 bp, 8 predicted proteins | sample 1779941 | NCBI WGS metagenome assembly ORJL01 (sample SAMEA104232317, study PRJEB22302) | groundwater metagenome | biome: forest; feature: aquifer; material: groundwater | place: USA | collected 2011-08-07 | depth 5.8 m
CATCCGCAATTCCCCGGGTGATATGCGTTTCTCCTTCCTCGATCGCGATTCTATTCGCCAGAACGCCGGAAACGTGACATTCACCGATAACAACGACGAGACCGCCGATTTCCGTTGGGAAACCAACTTCAATGCGGCCGGCCGTTACACTCTCCGCTTCCGCGCCACCAATGGAGAAGTGACGGTTACCAGCCCGGTTGTCATCACGGTGACGCCTGTCAACCAGCGACCGGTCGTGGCAAATCCATTTGAGAATGATGTTGTGGCGTTCGACGAAGACGCCATGCAGGGCGCCCCTCCGCGTTATATCGTTGTTCCGAATCTCGACGCTCTGTTTCGCGATCCGGACGGTGATACTTTGACGTTCAGAAACATCAGCATCGCGCCGTTCTGTTCGACCTTTTTCAGGCAGGTGAACCGCGTCTGGAGCTTCCAGATTCGTGTTGTGCCAAACTTCAACGGCGATATTACCGACACTCTTCGCGCCACCGATAGAGCTGGTCTCTTCGTCAATTATGGCTTCATCATTCGCATCAACTCGATCAATGACGCGCCGAAGATACTTGCTCCCGACTCTGTGAACGCTGTCTATACATGGCGGATCAACGAGAGGGCGGACTCAAGATTGGCATTCACTGGCCGTGACGTCGAAAGCCAGGGTGATCAGATAGTCTGGACGATGCCCGACCGGGGCCAGCTTCCCGATGAGGCTGAATTCACCGACAATCGGAACGGCACCGCCGAGCTTCATTGGCAGCCAACCCCCGACGATATCCGCCAGTATCAGGCCTCCGTGCGGATGACCGACGCCGATGGCGGGGTCGATAATCTTGGACTGACAATCATCGTCGCTAATGTCAACGATGCGGTAGTTTATCTCGACGATCAACAGAACCTGCGGGAACCAAACCCGATCCAAGACCTGGTCATCGATGAAGACGCCCAGCGCACAGTGGTTGCGACCTTAAACGAACACTTTGCCGATCCCGATCCCAACGATGTGCTCAATTTCGGGTTTGTAGCCGACAACCGGAATAATCCCATTCAGCCCGTCTACACCGCAGCGACAACCATCCTCACGGTGATGCCTCAAGCGAACATAAGCGGTGAATTCAATATTATCGTCTGGGCTCGCGACCGAGCGGCAGCGCCATTCACTGCAGACAGCGCTACCGTTCACATTACGGTGAGATCGGTCAATGACCCGCCGACCTTCGTCGGAGCGCCGATTCCCAGAATAGGCGGACCCAACATTGCTGAAGACGTCAATCTCAATCGGGTGCCGATCATCCGCCTCAGCACGAAATTCCGCGACGTCGATGTTGGCGACTCACTCGCTTACGGCGTCGAAGGACCGGCAGAACTTGGTCTCCTGATAAATGTGGCTACGAGCGAGCTCAGCCGCCAATTCGCCGCCAACTACAACACCTGGTCCCGGGCGAATAATCGTCAAGACAGCGTCGCAGTAGTCGCTTACGCATGGGATCGCGCCGGCGATAGCACGGCGTCGCCGCCATTCTTAGTCACGATTATTCCCGACGTCAACGACCTGCCTAACAATCGACCGGGTGAAGCAAATGTTGCCTTCCGGTTGATTGCCCCGGAAAACGACTTTGTATTCCGGGGAACGGACGAGGAATTACGGCAGCCCATCGTTTTTGAGTGGGAACCAGCCATAGACAATCCCTGGGAGATGGACACCGTTCGATATTGGTTCTGGGCGGTGCCGGTTGGAAGGCAGGATACGTTAAGGATCGACACGCTGTCCGGAACCAGATATGAAATCCCCGTCGATTCTGTGCTTAGGAGACTGCCTCGCGAACAGGCGATTACCGTGGCGTGGAGTGTTCGTGCGGCTGACCGCGCAGCGCGAGTCGGGCGGCAATTCTCCATTCCTACGAGCAGCGGCGTATTCAGGTTCACCGCCGACACTCTTGAGGTGAAGGAGATTCCTCACGCCGAAATGCCGGAGAACTACTTCATCTCCAGCAGCTACCCGAATCCGTTCAACGCCGGCACGACTCTGAGGTTTGGGCTGCCTGCTCCCGGAGCGGTCGAGGTAAGCGTCTGGGATATGCATGGTCGTAAGGTGGCCGAACTTGCCGCTGGATACCATCAGGCGGGCCAGTATGAGCTGACCTGGACGGCGCATGGTATGACGTCGGGAATCTATCTGATCAGAATGCAGTCTGGTTCCTTTGTTGGAATGCAGAAGGCAATTCTGGTCCGGTAGTATTTGCTCCTGCAGCAAAATCCCCCCGGCCGGCGCCCAAGCCTGTCGGGGGGGTTGTCTTTTTGAAGCAAGGAACATTTTGAATCGAAGCCGATTGTAATGATGTGTATAGCACGGCTTAGAAGTCTTTTCGCAAGTTTGCCGATATAGCCCGCGCGTAGGACAGGCCTCCCTAGCCTGTCCATAGGTCGGATTCGGAGATCCGACCCCCGCCTACGCGGGGGCAGGCTCTACGCGAATGCGAAAATACTTTCAAGCGTTGCCATAAATCCTCTAAAAGTTAACACTCTCAACCTATGAATGCAAAGACGCCGGAGCAACTGCCTCCGGCGTCTTCTACTTTAAAGACTCCCCACCCGAAATTTTGCCCTACTTTATCGGCTTTTTCAGTTCGTTTTTCAGCAACCGACCCGGCCGGAAGTGTGTTTTGCGGCGAGCAGGAATGTATATTGTCTCCTGCGGTTTCTTCGGATTACGGCCATGAGATCTGGCGGCTGTATTCTTAACCTCGAATACGCCGAAGGATCTGATTTCGATCCGGCACTCTTCAACCTTCTCAGTCATCATATCACGTAGAGACCGGAATACTGCGTTGACGGCCACGGAAGCCTCTTTCGGCTCCATGCCGCAAATTTGAGCGGTGCGCTCGATAACGTCTTTCTTGATGAAATTTCTCAATCGACTACCCCTTATTGTTACAGCCCTTATTTGATGACCCGCGTTGACAACCCTTTAGTTAGCGGGCAAAATATACTAATTCATTACTTCAAAGTAAAGTGCAAAATAAGATTCTTTGCAACTTTTTCATAAGTATTTCACATTCAGCAAAATAATGAACCGACGCATTAACCTGATCGATTTCACCGGCGACGGGCATTTTGGGTCGCTCACAGCGCTGGCAAGTGCGAGTGAGCTGCGTTGCGGCTGCTATTCTCTTAAAGATAAACTATTATTAAAATTAAAATTACATGGATTGGACGCCGAGTGTTGCGATTTAATCTCACCGATTGCCATCGGAATGGAGAACGTTGGCTCATGTCCCGGACAAGCCGCGAAAATACTGCTCAGCAGTCGCTGCATCCTCTCAGATAAAGCAATAGACGTCCTGGCCGAGCCGGGCAGGGACGAAAAATATGTAACCCCGGATGGAAGAATTGTCGGCTACCGGGTCAATGACGGCATTGACCCGGGTAATAATTTCGAGGCGAGCCTTAGAAAAGCTGAAGCTCTGCCCGAAACCACCCTTGATGCGATACGAATTGACTTCCCGTGGCATCTCAATGCTCATAATGGAGAAGAGATTGCGAACGATCTGCAGCTTGAGAGACAGTTAGACGTCGACTATCAATTCGATTGTCATCGAGACGTCTTCGTAAGAGGTTCGGAAAATGTGCGAGTGACTGGCGAAGTTAATGTTGGCGCAGGGGCGGTCATTGCGGCAGAGCGTTACATTGTCCGTCTGGAAAAGAATACCAACATCGGCGCAGGAGCAATACTTAGCGCCAAGGAAGGCCCGATCTGGCTGGCTGAAGGGTCGGTGATCGAACCTGGAGCGATTATTCAGGGACCAGCCTATATCGGTCCTCACTCGATAGTCAGGGCAGGAGCCAGAATTAACGGAAGCGTCTCGCTTGGGCCGAACTGCCGGGTAGGCGGTGAACTGAGCGGCGTCATCATGCAGGGATATTCCAACAAACAGCACTCAGGGTATCTTGGCGGCGCTGTAATCGGACAATGGGTAAATTTGGGGGCAGCCACTGATAACAGCGATCTGAAGAATAATTACCGGAGCGTCGATGTGACGCTTGATGGCGAAAAGTTCGATTCGGGCGAACTTCATGTCGGTGTATTCATGGGAGATTTTGTGCGGACTGCCATCCAAACACGGCTCAATTCGGGGACGGTCGTCGGAACTTGTTGCAACCTATTTGGCAACGATTTTCCGCAGAAAGCAATCCCGCCTTTCATCTGGTACGGATCCGAAGGATATCAGGAGTATCGGCTCGACAAAGCAGTCGAAACAATCAGAGTGGTCATGGACAGACGAAAGAAGGAGCTGAGTCACGATCTCGAAGAGGCCTTGAACAGATTATTCGATCAATCGCATGAGCATCGTCGGGAATTTCTTATTGGTTCTCTTGGAGGTCGGGCTTCAGCCCGACTTTAGGGCGGACAGAATGTCCGCCCTCCAAGACATTGGGGAGCGGCGATATGCATATCGCCGTCCTTATTGTCGGCGACAGATATGTCGCCGCTCCCCGGATTCTTACGCCACGGCCGATGACAGATAAACCAAATACCGGTAGCGGCTTGACTCTCAAGACAGTCGCTCCAAGCTTCTACTAAGTAAAAACAAGATGAGGCAGCTACTGAGGAAAGTTGTCAGCGCCGCGGTCAACAAACATTTTCCGATACCATTTTCGAGATGGATACAATTAGCCCTCGGTTTGGTATTCCTGTTTGCAGCGGGAGCCAAAGGATTCGATCTGGTTAGATTTGGACGGCTGGCGGAAGCTATCATCGCCATGGCGGGACTAGAGAGGACGCCTCTGGTTGCGGCGATTGGACTCACGGTTGCGGTCGTCGTCATTATTTTAGAATTTTTCCTTGCGGCTTCACTTTTGACAGGCTACAAAAGCGGTTCAGCATCAATATACTCCATGTTGTTATTAATTGTATTTTCAGGCGTTGTGGTATGGGCGATCCTGAGGGAAGAGACAATTGACTGCGGCTGTTTCGGCAATATCGTGTCGAGATCCTCAATTGAGACACTTGGCGAAGATATAATTTTGCTTATAATGGCACTCATTGGCACGATGAGCAAATTTGCTACAAATCGAGGCCGAGTTGCCATGCGACTAATTGTCGTCGCCGGCCTGCTTTGGAGTGGCTTCTTTTATTTTCAGCCACCGTCCGGAGCTGCATTGCGCGAAGGGAGCCAGATGTCGCGCGGGATGCTGAGCGGATATGGAATAGAGACATCCGTCCGATATCTTTGGTTATTCAATCCGGACTGCCGTCAGTGTCAAAGACTAACGCCAACAATTAATTTGATTGCGGCGTCATCGCCTGCGGGGCTGACAGGAATCACCGCCTCTTCGCGCGGCAAGACGCAGGAGTTTCAATACGACTTCGCGACAAAATTTTCCATCACGGAAATTTCTCCGGAGAAATTCAAAAGTTTTGGTATTCAAGAGGGAACATTGTTAAGGCTGGAAAGTGGTAGAATAGACCGCATCTGGACGCCCTACATTCTTAACTTAAACTCTCAAACGGGGATCGCAGAGTGAGCGCCGGAGCAATCATCGTTGCCGCAGGTCGCGGCGAGCGTCTGGGTCTTGGCTTGCCCAAAGGGCTTATCGAGATAAATGGCGTTCCGCTGCTAATGTTCTCGACGCTTGCGTTTGAGTCTTCGCCTTCCATCAACTCGATTGTCCTGGTCGTGCCGTCTGGATTTGAAGAAATAGTATTGGAACTGTCGAAGAAGTTCGAGTTTGGGAAGGTTGTGGCGGCTGTTGCCGGTGGAGTCGAGCGGCAGGATTCCGTTGTTAGAGGGTTGGAAGCGCTTCCGGCAGAGGACGATTGTGCGATTATTCATGACGGAGCCAGACCGTTTGTTTCCAGTCAATTGATCGAAGCTGTAACAGCGTCGTTACGAACGCATAAGGCGGCATTTGCCGCACTTCCGGTCAGCGATACGCTGCACCAGAATAAAGGCGGCATAGCCTTGGAAGGACCTGACCGATCAGTCCTGGCAGCGGCGCAAACCCCGCAAGGATTTCATCGCCAGATTTTGACGGAAGCGATGCAGTTGGGATCCAAACGGAACGAAAAATATACCGATGAAGTGTCTCTTTTGCGCAAGACGCTGCACATCAATGCCGCCATCGTCCCGGGTGATTCAGGTAACATCAAGATCACACGCAGCCAGGACATCGACTTTTATTGCTGCCAGCTACAACAAGCTGCCATTAGTCTTATGCGAAGATCAGCATGAATCGCTTCAGAGTCGGCGAGGGCTATGACGTTCACCGGCTTGTCCCGGGCAGACCGCTGTTTCTTGGCGGCGTTCAGATCGCTTATCCTCGCGGGTTGGAAGGCCACAGCGACGCCGACGTTTTGCTCCATGCGATTTGTGACGCACTGTTGGGAGCAGCAGCTCTTGGCGATATCGGGATCCATTTCCCCGACGACAGCGCGGTATATAAAAACATTTCCAGCATCAAACTTCTCAGTCAAGTTTGCGTCATCCTTGAAGGATCGGGATGGCGGCCGGTCAACATCGATTCGACGCTGGTTCTCGAAGCGCCTCGGGTCGCTGAATATAGTTATCAGATGCGGAGGAATATCGCCGGCGCCTTGAAACTTGATCTGATGGACGTCTCGGTCAAGGCGACAACTTCAGAAGGGCTGGGATTTATCGGCGCTGGTGAAGGAATAGCTGCGCGGGCGCTGGCGATGATCGAATCAATAAAGTAGTAACGAAATGGACGAAATGGACGATGTGGACGATGTGGACGAAAAAGCAGAACTAAAATAATCATCAAACTTGAGAAATAACAATGAATTCCACTGTTAAGAAAGCCCTTATCGGCGCGTCGATCGTCATAATCGTCGTTGCGGTAGTGATGATCGCAATCAGCATGATTCATCATTCCCGTAACCACGAAAGCTTTTGACAGAAGCCCATTACAACCGTCCTGTCGTCGTCAGGTTCGCGCCAAGTCCGACCGGCTTATTGCATGTTGGCGGAGCCCGGACGGCTCTTTTCAACGCATTGTTTCATATCAGGCACGGCGGCAGGTTTATCTTTCGGGTCGAGGATACCGATCGGCTGAGGGAAATCACCGGAGCCGCCGAGCGGATGCTTTCCGACCTGAATTGGTTGGGGATAGCTTTTAACGAAGGCGAGGGGATAGGCGGATCCGACGGCCCGTATCGACAGAGTGCAAGAGGGCAGATTTATCGCGATGCGGCGAGCCGTTTGCTCGCGAAGAAGGTCGTCTACCTATGCTTTTGCAGCTCCGAAAGAATCGAAGAACTGCACCGCGAAAGCAGCAAGGCTGGCAAACCGCCACGCTATGACAAGCGCTGTAAGGACCTAACTGATAAAGAAATCGAAGAGTTGCTGCACAAGGGAAGTTCGCCGGTTGTCAGGTTATCGGTAGAAGATCATCAAGTCATTGAGATCAATGATCTTGTAAAAGGGTTAGTGAAATTCGACAGTGAACATCTTGATGATCCAATTCTTGTCAGATCGGATGGATCATCTGCTGGATTGCTTGCCGGCGCCGCAGATGACCATTCGATGGGCGTAACTCATATTTTTCGCGGCGATGAATGGCTGCCCTCGACGCCCTATCAACTCCTGATATTTCAAGCGCTTGGCGGACTGCCGCCCGAATGGGGACATCTCTCTCTACTTGTCGATGAAAGCCACGCCAAGCTCTCGAAAAGAACAGCCGGACTTTCGATAGCGGAACTTCGGGAAGAAGGAATTCTCCCTGAAGCGATTTGCCGATACCTAACTGGATTGGGTCGGGGGACAATTCCTTCGGACCGGGGGTGGAGTCTGAACGATCTCGCGTCCGACTTCGACCCAACGAACTATCGTTCCGGCGAAATCGTCTATTCTAAAGCGGCTCTTTTGGGTGAAAACCAAAAGTACCTGCGTTTGCTGCCGGTGGAAGAGCTGTTGGCGCGTTTCAGCCTCTGGTGCGGCAATCGCAAGCCTTTCGGCGGCATGCCTTTCCCCAAGCGGCTCGCGGCATTGGCTTTGGCGTCAGAGTCGGCATCGACTTTCTATGAATGCCTGGATGGTCTGAAATCGCTATTAACCCGCCCGGATCCATCGATGATCGAAAATCCCGAAACTTACTCCTGGTTGGTTGTTCTGAATGAGTTCGCGAGGAGACTGTCGGAAATTGAGTGGTCGGAGACAGGCATTCAGGACTCGATCATCGGCGCCGGGCGAGCGCTGGGCTTGAAAGGCCGGGATATCTACTTCCCGATAAGGATCGCCATAACCGGCAAGACCCATGGACCAAGACTGGCGGCGGTGATGAATTTGCTTGGACAGGAAGAGTGCAACGCCAGATTAGAAAATTATTTTAAGTATTTTTCATTCCCGCGATCGACAACCTGACAGCACTTTCAGACCTTTATTGATCTCATTTGACAAAAAATATTTGTGACGGGTGACAAAACACTTGACAAACGCTTAAGAGACTGTTATATTGATTGCCGGTAGGGCAACCTACCTCCCCCCTTAGTGGCGCATACGACGCACCCCTCAGCGTCGCGTGTGCCTTTTTTGTGCCCCTCAAACGATTAGCGCTTTATTCTCACAGGTTCCGGCTTATCACGCCGGTCGTCCGGAGACAGCGCTACCTTGTCCAGAACGAAATCTCATTTTCATTCACCAGCGGATCCTTCGCGCATCCTCGTCGTCGATGATGACTTGGAATTGCTCGGTTTTCTCGTCGAGTTTTTCCATTTCAAGGGTTATGCCTGCGACGGCGCCGCGGATGGCAATACAGCCTACTCGAAGCTTCAGTCGGGAGGGTATGATTTGCTCATAACCGATCTTGCCATGCCCGGCATGAGCGGATTTGAGCTGATCGAGGTAGTCAATCAGAACTGGCCCTCCCTTCCGATAATAATCCTTTCGGGTGAAGGAGAGCACAAGAGCGCTGTCGATGCACTTGGCGTTGCTCATTCCTACTTTTTCACCAAGCCAATCCGGGACCTTGATGAATTGGACAAAGTCATGCGCGAGGCGATAAAAAGAACGCGGAGAGGTGATGAGAATGCCGATAAGAATGAGAGCAAGAAAGAATTAGAGAATAAGAAGTCGAGAGTTCGATCAGAACGAGAGCATATCCCGTTTAAGAACGAGCAATATTACCGGACTCTTCTTGAAAATGGAAACGATGGGATATTGTTATTCGATAATAATGGAAAGATAAGTGACCTCAACCAGAATGCCTCCAGTCAACTCGGTTTAAATCGCAGCGAATTATTGGGAAAATATTTCGATCACGACGCGTTCCGACCGGAGCTGAGGTCATTTTTCCATCAGATACGCGATGTAAGCCGCCAAGGCGATGAAGTCCGTTATGAAAGTGAAATCCGTCGGCCGGATGGATCGACACGTCAGGTAGAAATACTCAGTATTTCGACAATAAATAGCAATTTGCCGGAGCAGGTTGTCTATATAAGGGATATAACGAGCTTCCATAGGAGATTGCAAACTCTTAAGACCCGCAATGAACAGCTTCTTGCAACACTTGGAAATCGGGGAGAAGCGGTCAGGCTCAATGCCGGGACACTCAACAATTTTCTGGAGACGGCTAACGCATTTGTCTTCTTGGTCGATCGGCAGTCGGGGGTTCTCGAGTGGAATCCCGCAGCGGAGCGTATTTCCGGACTAGCAAGGGCAGAAGCGCTTCGCGAAGGTTCGATGAAGAAGGTCTTTCTTAGATATGAGGATCAAGTTCTTCGATTGCTCGAAAACGAAGTATTTTCGAATGGAAACAGCTTAGAGAATGTCGAAGCTGAAATCAGTAATATCGATGGCAGTCCGAGAACGTTAAACTGGAACATCAGTCCAATAAAAGAGATAGGAAGGATAGTCGGCGCACTTTTTGTGGGAGTTGACGTTACGTCAGAGTATAAACTTCGAAAAGAGCTTGAGACTTATACATGCCAACTTGAAGAGACGGTTGGTGAACGAACTCGAGAGTTGTCGAAGAGTCAGGAGCGATTCCGTCATCTTTTCGACGGGGTGCGAGACGCCATTTTCGCCGCTGGTCCGTCGGGAAATTTGCTCGAGGTAAATCCGGCATGGCTCCAATTATTAGGCTACCATTCGAACAACGAAGTGCAGGATAGACATTTCGTAAATGATTTTGTAGTCGATCCAGCCCATGCCAAAGAGCTGATCTCGATTTTGGCTTCGCAGAGTTACGTGCAGGATCACCTCTTGCAGCTTCGTCGTCGGGACGGCTCGCAGGTAACGTCGCTGGTCACGATCACGTTCCAACCTGCTGAGGGCCGCGAGAATGCGGCTTATGAGGGCGTTATCCGTGATATAACGCGTCTCAGGCAACTGGAACAGACGCTGGTCGAACATTCGCAAAATCTCGAAGAGATGGTGAAGACACGGTCGGCTGAACTTGCAGAATCGGAAGCAAAATTCAGAAGGCTGATCGAGAAATCGCCCGATATCATTTATCGAATAGATATCCGGGGGATGAAGTATGACTACATCTCACCAGCAGCGGCAGCCATTACCGGTTACTCAATTGAGAAGTTGAAGCAAATCGGCCCGGACGGGTTTGTCAGTCGGATTCACACAAAAGAAGCCCCGCCATTGATCGAACTATGGGCGCGGCTTGGAGCCGAGACGCCGGATAATCGCGAACCTTTTTACCTGGAATACAGATTCATTCGCGCCGATGGTGAAATCATCTGGCTATCCGATCGCGGATCCGCAATTCGGTCGCAGGGCGGGGAATTGATTGCCGTCGAAGGCGTGATGCATGACATTACTTCGCAGAAGAGCGCTACGGTCAACCTCGAGGAGCACGCCAATCTTTTGGAACAGGAAGTCGCGCGGCGAACCGCGGCGCTGGCTGAATCTGAGTATCGTTACCGGATGCTGCTCGGTGAAGCAGGCGATATTATATTTACCTGCAATCTTGAAGGTAAAATTCAAGAGATTAATCGGCGGGGGGAGGATCTTCTTGGCCGTAGCTTGAAGGATATCAATACGCAGGGCTTTAGCGGCTTACTCGAAGAATCGTCGCGGCGAAGATTTAATAAAGCTCTAATGAGCTGTTTTAAGGCCGGCATCAAGCCCGAACCATTCCAGATCGAGTATCAAAATCCACGCGGCAGCAAATTCCTGTTGGAAATTCAGAGCAGTCCTCTCATTATCGACGATCGGGTTGTCCTGGCGTTGATGGTTGCGCGCGATTTGACCAGCCGACGCAGAGCAGCTCAAGCTATCAGGACGTTGAAAGAGTTTAATGAAGGTATTATCCGATCGTTGTCGGAAGGCATATTCATCGAAAACGATCAGGGGGTTTGCGAATTCGTGAACCCGGCGATGGCCGAGATGCTTGGATATAAGACAAATGAGATGGCGGGAAGACATTATTTCGACTTTGTCCCGGCTGCCGAACGTGATTTTGTGGCAACTCAGCGGGAATTGTGCCGTCTGCGCGGATTTACACGCTATGAAGTCCGGCTGGTTGGGCCATCGGGTGAGGAAATCCCGGTTTATATTTCCAGCCGGAGCAGACTCAAAGAGAGTCGGGTTGTCGGAACGCTCTCAGTTGTGACCGACCTGCGCCAAACCAAGGAGATGGAAGGCCGACAACGGTTCATGGAGCGACTGCTTGCCGATGAGAGCAAGCTCGCCGACATCGGCATGCTCGCTGCAGGAATAGCCCACAACATTTCGAGTCCGCTGATGGTGATATCAGGGTACGCTCAGCTTCTCAAGACGAAGCTACCAAGAATGAAGGAATTCGACGTGATACTGGGACAGATCGATAAGATTTCCGAGATTACGCGCAACATGATGATCAAATCACGGAGCGAACAAGACAAGGGAGTCAAGCCGATCGACATAAACGGATTGCTCCAGACTGAGTTAAAGTTTCTTGAAGCGAACCTGCATTTCAAATCGAAAGTCGAGAAGCAATACAACTTTGATCCGGGAATTCCCAAAATCAGCGGTGTTTACAGCGACTTTTCGCAAGCCTTCTCGAACATCATCAATAACGCTCTCGACGCAATGTTTAACCAGCAGGTGAGACGGTTGACAGTTGCTACCAGAAAGGTCGCTAATGAAATTCAGGTTGAAATAAGCGACACAGGCGGCGGTATATCCAAAGAGAACATGAGCAAGATATTCGATCCTTTCTTTACTACGAAACCACCTGTCGGCGACGTTAAAGAGGGAGAACCAACCGGTACCGGGCTTGGGTTATCGACGTCGCAACAATTGGTCTCCAATTATGGGGGGAAAATTGCTGTCGAATCGGAAGCAGAAGTAGGGACGACCTTCACTATTATCCTCCCAATTCAAGCGATGGCATCAACCGGCAGCTTTACGCCGCAAGTGGTTCCTAAAGAGAGTCCAGTCGGGCAAATTATTAAGAAAAATTAGCATAATCACTTGTTGACCAGTAAAGCTATACATAACGACAGAAGTCCGCGTCATTGCAGGCGGGAATCCAGACAAGATGTTGTTCGTGAAAGGCGGACTGGATTCCCGCCTGCGCGGGAATGACG
>ORJL011677766.1_pt1 | contig 12537 bp, 14 predicted proteins | sample 1779941 | NCBI WGS metagenome assembly ORJL01 (sample SAMEA104232317, study PRJEB22302) | groundwater metagenome | biome: forest; feature: aquifer; material: groundwater | place: USA | collected 2011-08-07 | depth 5.8 m
AAAGATGATTCTGCTGCATTTTGTTTTTTTTGGGCCTGTTCTCGCAGAGCGTATAAATAAAGGTCTTCACCTTTATCGACTGCTTGTGCACAACGCTGCAATGAGCTATACTCTCCAACATAAACAAAGTCACAATCAAACTGGGCAAAGTCATTTTCAGATTCAAATGCTAGTGAGATTTTGCAAAAGTTAAGCCCAAAATCCTCGATATCGCTTTTGTGCGCTTTAACAAAATTTGCTTTATCTTGTTCTATTTTTTGAATAATTGAATCTGCTTGGTCTTTTGGAACATTCATTTTTTCAACTAAATCCTTAGGGGAAGTGGTATTGTATGTGCAAAAAATGTTCCCATTTCCTGCGGTTATTTGCTTGGTGTTAAGAGTTAGTATTTGCAAAACATCAGGGTCACATTTTAATTTAGCATAAATGATCACTTTTTCTTCTAAACTGTCTTTACCTTCAAAATTTAGCTCAAACTTTTGCCCCATTATTTTGCTTAAATAAAACTTGCTTTAAAACCCTTTTGACTTATTTGAGATTAACAAGCTTTATAAATATCTTAATGCATATATTTTAAGATGACTAAGTTCAAAATAATTCATGAAAGATGGAAATGCATTGGCTGTGGAGCATGTGCTGCAGTGAGTCCTGAACATTGGGAAATGACTGCAGATGACGGCAAGTCAGATATAAAAAACAGAACAAGAAATGTTAATCTTCCAGAAGGATTGCAAGAAGAACTAGATGTTGATGAAGTTGGCACAAATAAAGATGCAAAAGAATCATGCCCGGTAGAATGTATACATGTTAAAGAAAATGAGTGATTTCTGTTATAATGCCGTAATTTTGACTATTTGTATTGAATAGACGACATACCGACGAAAGTTTTATATACCTTAAGAAGAGTAGAATTCTTGAGGCCAAGCAATGGCAAAAATAACTCAAATCTTAAAAAAAGAAGGTACAATTGCAGCATTTGAACAGCAAAAATTAGTTGATTCTATTGAAAAATCATTAACAGATGCGAAAATAAAAAATTCACAAGGCTATGCAAAAAAATATTCTCAAGAAGTAATACAAATACTTGAAAAAAATTTTGGAAAAGATGTTTTGCCATCAACACAAGATTTACGCGATGTGGTAATTGAAACTCTTGAAAAACACAAATTAGCTATCGGGGCTAAAACATATGCAGAATTCAAACAGCGCGAAAAAGCAATGATTGGATTTAAAACATTTATGGGAATACGAGATGATGTTGGATTAACACCTAATGCACTAAAAGTTCTCTCAAAAAGATATTTACTGCGAAATGAACAAGGCGCAATAATTGAAACCCCATCAAGATTGTTTAAAAGAATTGCAAAAGCAATTGCCTTAGTTGATGCGAGATATCAAAAAGGAAATATTGCAAAAACAGAAGAACAATTTTACAATGTTCTTGCAAATTTAGAATTTTTACCAAATACGCCAACAATAATGAATGCAGGAACTCCATTAGGACAACTTGCTGCTTGCTTTGTTTTGCCAGTTAATGATTCACTTAAAGAAATATTTGGCGCAGTAGAAAAAATGGCGCTAATACATCAAAGCGGAGGAGGAACAGGATTTAATTTTAGTAATCTGCGGCCAAAAGGTGATTTAGTTAAAAGCACAAAAGGAGTTGCATCAGGGCCTGTTAGCTTTATGACTGTATTTGACAAAGCAACAGATGTAATAAAACAAGGCGGAAAAAGAAGAGGTGCTAATATGGCAATTCTTAATTCTTGCCACCCTGATATTTTAGAATTTATTAATTCAAAAATAAAAGAAGAATCACTATCAAATTTTAACATTTCAGTTGCAGCAACTGATGAATTTATTGATTTGGCAGAAAAAAATAAAGAATATGCACTAATTAATCCAAGAACAAAAAAAGAAGTCAAAAAAGCAAATGCAAAAGAAATATTTGACAACATAATATCTTCTGCTTGGCAAACAGGCGATCCAGGAATTATTTTTATTGATGAAATAAACAGAAAAAATCCAACTCCTCAAATAGGTAAAATAGAAAGCACAAACCCTTGCGGTGAACAACCTTTGCTTGCTTACGAATCATGTATTCTTGGCTCTATTAATTTGGTAAAATTTGTAAAAAATTCAAAAATAGAATGGGACAGGCTTAAAAAAACAGTGCATATAGCAGTACATTTCTTGGATAATGCAATTGACGCAAATAATTATCCTGCCCCAGAAGTAGAGCAGGCAACAAAATCAAATAGAAAAATTGGTCTTGGAATTATGGGCTTTGCTGAAATGCTAATAAAACTGGAAATACCATATGATTCTGACAAAGCAATTGAGGCCGCAGAAAAATTAATGAAATTCATATCAGATGAGTCACACAAAAAATCACAAGAATTGGGCCTGCAAAGAGGAAATTTTCCAAATTTTAAAGGGAGCATTTGGGACACCCCAAAAATTAAAACAATGAGAAATGCAACAACAACAACAATTGCGCCAACAGGCACAATAAGCTTGATTGCAGGAGTAAGTTCAGGAATTGAGCCATTATTTGCAATATCATTTGTGCGCGAAGTAATGGAGGGAACAAAACTGCTTGAAGTTACCCCACTATTTGAGGAAACTTGCCGCAAAAAAGGATTTTATAGCAAAGCATTAATGTTAAAAGTTGCGCGAAAAGGAAGCGTAAAAGACATAAAAGAAGTGCCTGCTGATGTTAGGAAGTTATTTGCAACATCGTTTGATGTTGAGCCTGAGTGGCATGTTAAACTTCAAGCAGCATTTCAAAAATTCACAGACAATGCAGTCTCAAAAACAGTCAATTTGCCATTTAAAGCAAAATTAGAAGATGTGCGAAAAATATTTTTGCTTGCGCATAAATTAAAATGCAAAGGAATAACAGTTTATAGAACAGGAAGCAAACCGCAACAAGTTTTGTACGTTCCAAAACCTGATGAAATAATCTCAGTAGACGAAGAATTTTCTGGCAGCTGCCATGGCGGAACTTGCGGGAATTGAGAAATTAATAATTACACCAAGTATTTGACAATTTTCCATCAGGAAATAAAGTCAGCTTTTTGCCTGTTTCATACACTTTCCTATTTTTTTCTCTCAACAATTTCACTTTAAAACTAGTGCATTGATTTGCAACCCAATCTTCAATTTTACCCAGTTCATTTTCATTGGGTGATAAAATAGGATCTATTTTATCATCAATTCCTCGAATAGGCCAGACAGAGACAAAATCAACTCCAATTTTTTTTAAATGAGTGATTGTTTCAACAAATTTTTCAAGAGAGTCAATAGTTCTCTTGCTTAGAACTAAGTTAGCCCTCATTAATAAATTTGCATCATGAATTCTTAATAAAACTATTTCTAAATTAGGGTAATTGGATACGCCGTAAATTTTTGCATTATTTTTTTCATTAATATCGTGGACAGTCACATAAACTGCGCTGAGTCCATTATTTTTCCATAGGGGGAGATATTTATCACAAAAATTTTTATCTTTGCCTATTCTAATTCCGTTGGAATAAAGATTAATTGGCGAGTAATTAATTCCTTCATCTTTGCATTTTTGAATTATTTCAAAAATTTTTGAAACAGATTTAGGGGATAAAGTAGGCTCTCCGCTGCTGCTCAATGATAAAGATTTAGCGCCATTAAAATAACTGTCTTTAAGAGTTTTAAAAATTAAATTTTCATCAACAATTCCATCTTCTTTTGGCGCGTATTTTCTGTGAATTTTACCTGCACAGTGAGCGCAATGTGCATTGCATTCTCCAGTTCCAACAAAGAGTGATAAGCTGTCCATGTTAATTAGATTGCTGTTTACTTCATGCATAATGCGCCTTCTTTTATCCAGGAATAAGCAACAGTGCCATCTTGAAAAACAACAAGCTGCCTAACAAAATCTTTATTAGGGTTATGTTTTGTAACATAATCAGTAATTCTCAAAATGTTTCCCTTATAGTCATACACTCCGCCACCCCAAACGTGGCCGTGGCATAATTTTGCATTTTTGTGCAGCCACCTTTTAATTCCAAACAAGCCAAACCAAGAAGGGGTGTATTTGTTTCGTGTTCCGTTTGGATTGCCAATGGGCCAAGAAGTTATATTATTCACGCCTTTGTCAATTAGCGTTTTAACTGAATGCTCATATTTTGTAGAATTATTAACTCCATTTTTTCTAAGCAATAAAGTGCATCTTGCGCCAAAACCATGCTCTTTAATATTGCTGATTATTTCGTCTAAATTAGGATAACTGCTTAAATTATATGCTTCAGCCTGCTCTTTTTCGTTTACAGAATGAATTGATACTGCAATATTGTTTAATCCGAGCTCTCTCCAAGTTTTTGAATAAGTTTCGCAGAATTGCTTATCTGCGAATAAAATTCCGTTCGTAAACAAATTTACATTTGGAAAAAATGCACCTTCTTTTGCACACTTTTGATACACTTCCAAAGCCCTTGTCAAAGCATCAGGGTCACATGTAGGCTCGCCGCTGCTAGTCAATGACAAAGACCAGCCGCCATAACGCGCAGACAGCTTAATTGCAGCTTCTAAATTTTTATAATAATTGCTGTTTTCTTTGGCATCTTTTCTCAAATATTTTCCTGCACAAAATTTGCAGTTTGCATTGCAGGAGCCGTTTCCAACCAGCGCAGATACACTGTAAATCTTGTCTATGCATGCCATTTTTTCACCATCACTTGTTGATTATAGATTGTTAGTGCTGTTGTATTTTAGTTCAACTTATCTGGCGAAAAAGTGTCAGCAGTGTTGTATGTGGAAACACTTTTATACTTATAAACTTAAAATTGGTTTAATGACAAAAAATATTGGGTTAATCATAATTGCGTTACTAGTATTTTTTTCTTTTCTAACTTTTGCAACAAAGCCAATGGAAATTTCTCAACATTGTTATCCAGTAGTTGAGCAAGAGTATTACAAGACAAAAGTGTATAATTCTGAAATATTTAAATTATTTAAAGAATGGAAATTGCAAAATACTGATGTGCCTTGTCAATTCTACAAAGAAGACGCGCGTGTTTTTACTAGATTTGTTTTACCTGAAAACTATTCATCATTAAAACTAAAGTATGAAATTTCAATTGAATGGAATTTTAAAAATGGCGAACTAATTAACACTGAACAGTTGATGGCTGTTTTAGATGATTATAAAAAATATGTTGCCGAGTTTGAAACGAATAAAAAAGTAAAATTATTCTTGAATATAACTGGAATAAAATCTGTTCAAAATCACCTTGCGTATCCAAACATTTTTTTGTTACGCACGCTTGATGGAAGAAATTCTTTAGATTATAACTTTGTTACAAATTCAGTTGATTCATTCACTTTTGTAAATCCCCAATTATTGGCTAATTTAGAAATATTTTTGCCACAAATAACTCAAGTGCCACAAATACAAGAATTTAAGAAAATAAAAAGCATAAACTTTGCTTCGTTTGGAAATCAAGGCATACAGATTGCGCAAGATGCACAATGCCCTACTTGTAATAATTATTTAACATACGACTTAAATGAAAAAATAAAAATAAATGCAATATCTACTTATGCATTAGATACGAGTTTCGCACCACTTTTAATTCCAGATTTATTAAATGTCTATGAATTAATACGGCAAAAATTATTAGTTGGTGAATTCTCAAATTGCGTGATTTCTGTGGGTGATAAGCATGCGTATACAATTGGCACAAGGGGCATGATTACTGTGGCAATTAATTGCAATGCCGGGACAATATGGAAAGATGCGTTTATAAGACAAAATTTTGATGGGACTTATTCTGTTTTGGGAGTTGATATTTTTTCCATAAAACAAAAAACTAGCAAGAATACAAAAAGTATTATTATTGTTTCAATAATAGTAATTTTAATCATACTTATTGCAATAATTTTGATTAAGAGATATATTAAAAATCGGTGAAATCAGTGCCTCTTAAAATAAACAAAAGATGGTAAAAAAAGCAACAGTGTATTTGTGGACTGGAACAGGATATGGAAAGACTACATCTGCGCTAGGTGCTGCTCTTCGCCAAGTTGGGCATGGAAACAAAGTAATTATTGTGCAATTTATGAAAGGCAGAAAGTATATTGGTGAATACAAAATAATGAATCGCTTGAAGCCTAATTATCAAATATTTCAGTTTGGAAGGCCAGGATGGGTTGATATTAAAAACCCAGACAAAATAGATCGCAATTTGGCAGCAAAAGCATTAGAATTCGCATATACTGCAATAAAACAAAAACCAGGCTTGCTTGTTTTAGATGAAGTAAATATTGCAGTTGCAATTGGATTGCTGCCAGAAAAATCAGTATTAGCATTTTTAGACAAAGTGCCTGCAAGCACAGCAGTTTATCTCACAGGAAGATATGCAACACCAAAATTGATTTGGAGAGCAGACTACGTGACAGAATTTGTCACGCTAAAACAGCCAGATAAAATTGTGCCAAAGAAGGGGATTGATTGGTGATTATTTAAAAACTAAAATTTACAATAAATCTCAAGAAAATATTTGAACAATTATGGGAAGAAGCAAACTAAAACTCGCCTTCTTCTTTAGGATCCATATCAAATTGTTCTGAAGAAGCAAAATCTTGGTCACCAAGAGAATCATCTTTATCTTCATATTGTTCAAGCAGGCGCTTAACATCAGGCCCGTGACTACTTTTATCTTCTTTTTGAGATTTTTCTTGCCCTGATTTTTTGCTCTTCTTTTCAGGTTTTTTATCTTTAGTTTTACTAACCATAGGGCGATAAAAGTTTTAGGTATTTATAAATGTTATTGCACCGTATGCCTTAAATATTACCTTTACGATAGTATAACTAAAAAAGGCGTATTATGAAAAAATTTAGGCATTTGAAAATAAGTGGTGCATTTGGCATTATTGCTTTTGTTATTTTGGGTTTTTTGCTTGCGCGAGTTTCGTCGCCAACATTTTTAGTTGTAGAACCTGCAGTTTTTAAAGAAAATTCTTTGGAGCAAAAACAAACATATGCGCACAATTTAAACGACCGCGTAATTAAATTTTTCGGAGTTTTAGACTTAGAATTTCCACGCGGAGTATGCACTGATGCGGTAAAAGAATTGTATCAACAACTAGCGCATAAAACTACAGAAATAACTAGCGGGTTTAGAACTTTTGGCGTTCAAAGAGTAGGCACGATTAATTTTGGAGTTGAAAGCACAGAAACTTTTGGAACAATTGATTTGGTGAAAGGAAACACGCTGGTTGGCAATAATGAAGAAGACAGTTTTATTAGTCTTCACGGGGAGAGTGTAATTAGACTTCCAAAAAAAGAAAGACTCACTTTTTTATCAATGGATTTTTATGGCAATTCTCGCGGATTTTTAATAATTAATCGGGGCAGATTTTCAACTCCTGCACTAGACTGTGAATTCACATCGAAAAATAATGTTGCTATTTGCAATTGCACAACACACAAAATAAGCGGATTTACAACAGATTAACTATTTGTCCTCTGTTTTGTTTTTTAGCATATCTGTTAATGTTGATAAAACAGAATCCATTAATATTGAAGCATTTTGTTTTGTTGTTTTTTTTGCATTAGGTGCTTGGGTTAAGTATAATTTTTGTGCTTGGTAGTTTTCTTCAAGTAGATCTGCAAACTCTTCAAAGCGCCCTTTTTGCGCTGCATCTGCTAGAAGACGCATGCAAGACATATCTCGCACACAATACCATTGCGCTATTTGTTCTGCACGATTTTGAATAAAATCCCGCTCTTTTTTATCGTCTATGCTTCTTGTTATTGCAGTTTCTATATATTGCCTTCTTGCTTCTTTTTCTACTTGTTCAAAAAGGTCGTTATCTTCGAAATCAAAATCATTAGAATTAAAATTAGCGCTAGACATTATAAAAATTATCTGCTGCCGTCAGCTTGTCTTTCTATTTCGTTTTTTTTGTTAATCGCAAAAGACTTTGCATCACATCTATATGATGCAATAATTTCTTCTGCAAGAGCATCAACTAAAGACTTTTTCTTATTAAACGATTGGCCATATGCTCCCCAAACAAAATGTCTTAAAGCAACATCAACGCGCCTCTGAGGTGCGCAATCAACTGCTTTTGGATAACGTGCGCCACCATATTCTATTGTGACAATTTCTTCACGAGGTGCGCCGTTTTCAATTGCTTTTACAAAAACTTTGACTGGATTTTCTTTTAATTTTTGCTCGATAATTTTGAATGCATTTTCAACAGCAGAATATGCAGTATTTGATTTTCCTGTGCAAAAACCGCTTGTTCTGTAATGCTTGTGTTTTTTTATGTGTCCTGGAACCATTACTTTGTTAATTAATCTTTCAACAACAAATGTTTTGCTTTTGTGGAATCTTTTTCCTGCATATCTTGCGCCAGTTTTAGGCGCAAAACGGCCTTCTAAAGTAATATATCTTAAAAGACCTTCATCATCAACTTTTATGCCCTCAATTGGCCATCTGTTAAAAATTTTAACAGGAATTGTGTGTTTTTCTGTTTTAATTGTTGACATTTTAGTTTCACTTTCTTGCTTTTTCAATTTTACCTGACAATAATGCAATTAAGCTTTGGCCGTTTACTTTTATAACTTTCCATCTAACGCCTGGAATATCTCCTTTTGCTCTGCCTTTTTTTCCGCCAATGCATTCAATTATTACTTCATCGTGTTCATCTACTAGCTTTTGTGCGCCTGAACCTGGCATAAACGCAGTAACTTGCCTGCCGTTTTTAATTAATTGAACACGCGCGCATTTTCTCATTGCAGAATTTGGCTGTTTTGCTTCAAGCTGAACTTTTTCAAGCACTATTCCTTTTGCCTGAAATGCGCCCTCTAGCGGGTCTGCTTTTTTCTTTAAATTAAGCGCGCGTCTAATATACGTTTTATCAAGCCATTTGCCGTGATGTCGTCTTTTAATTAATGATTTTCCTGTTGCTAGTCCATTTGATTTATTTGCCACTTTAGTTAACCCTCAATTCTTTAATTTGAAAATAACGCTGAACAATTGCTTCAAATGAGCGAAGCCTTGTTGCGTTTCTGCCAATTAGCATGCTGCGCGTTTTTCCATCTGGCGCAGTCATTACAATTGCTCCATCGACGGATTGCACATCTGCTGTTTGCAATGGATAAATTAGATTCTTTATAAAGCTTACGGGGTCAGTGTTAAATTCGACAATCTTAATTCTTGCGCGCAAGGCAGTTTCTAGCGCGCGAACATTTTTTGCGCGAGCTCCAACTGCTTTGCCAATATCATTTGAATTGACGATAAAAACAAAATTGCCATCTTCTTTTATGCAATCTTTTAATTCAACATGAGTAATAGATTCAAATAAAGACATTATTTTGATTAACTGAATGTCATACACTATTTTATTCATTTGCTCTTCAACACGCCTGCCATACAAATAGAAAACTGTTTTTTGCAAAGAATTCCAAATTCCAAATCATCTTCTTTTAGTTCTTCATATGGAATTTTTGAAAGATCACAATAATATTTAGCACTTTCTTTTGAATCTTGTGCGCAATTAGATGCAATTAGCACGCGAGCAAGATTGCCTTTTTTAAGCTCTTTTAAAGTCCTGTCTGTACCAATTACTAAATTATGATTTGCAATAATTTTTTTGATGTCTGTTGATTCTGTTTTTTGTGTTGCCATAGTTTATCTACTCTTTTTTTGCTTTGCCTGATTTCATTGCAAGATTTGTTAATCCTGTTCCTATTGGAACAATTTGGTTTAGCATAACGTTTTCAACAACTGAATTTAGCTTGTCTACTTCGCCTATTAATGCTGCATTAACGATGTGCTTTATTGGTGTTTCAAAGCTTGCTCTTGCAAGAACAGATGCTTTTTCACTAACAACACCATATCTTGTTATGCCTTTTATTTCGCCTGATGCGCACATTGTGTCTGCTACAAGCATAATATGGCGTACATCAACATTTAAACCTTGCGCATCAATGACCTTAAAAACCTCATCAATTACTGCCTGTCTTGCTGCCTCAACACCTAAAGTTGATAAAATTTCAAAAATATCATTTGATGTTGTTCTTGTTCCATCGACAAAATCCATTTCAAGCACTTTTTTAAGATTTGTTCCTGCTGAAATTATTATGAATTCGTCTTTTCTTTTTACAGGAAGAACTTGGCTTACACCTTTTATTCCTTGAACATAAATTTCTTTTGCATTTTCTTTTAATTTGTATAATTCATTTAGACTTTTTTCGTCTCTGTCTTTTAGTTTGAGAACAATGTTGTTTTCTTCAACTTTAACCGTTGCGCCTTTTACTGATTTATCCATTGATTTTGCAATATCTGCAACTTTTAATCCTAAAAGGGCAATTTTATCCATTTTTAAAACAAGCTCGATTTTTAAATCAACTATGTTAATAATATATTCTGTTACTAATTCGCCCAATTTTGTTTCTTTAATTTGCATTGCTATTTCTTTTATGTCTTTACCCTTATTGTATGGACTTTTTAAGAATATTTCCATCATGGGAGTTGTTAATGTTTTTCTGCCGTCAAGAATTTCAATAATTCTTGGAAGACCCATTGTGACGTTCATTTCAGAAACTCCTGCGTAGTGGAATGTATCGAGCGTCATTTGAGTTCCTGGTTCGCCAATTGATTCTGCGCTTACAAGCCCTACTGCTTCTCCCGGATCAATTCTTGTGTTTAAAAATTCTTCATAAACTTTTTCTGCAACTTTTTTTATTTTTGAAGCAGGACAAAGCTCTTCAATTTCTCCTAGTATTTTTTTTGGAAGCTTGTCTTGGTATTTTTCTAAGTCTTTGTGCATTTTTAAACCTCAATTAATCGTGTCAATTATTTTTTGAACATCTATTTTTCCATTGTCTGAGCGTGCAACATCTATTGCATCTTCGCCATAAGTAAATTGCACTATTTTGCCGTTTGCATCTCTTACACTAAAATCTTGCTCTACTCGCAAATCTTGCAATGCGTTTGCAAGACGTCGGTAAAGATATCCTGATTTAGGAGTTCTAAGAGCAGTGTCCATTAATGAGTCTCTTCCAGTTATTGCATGGAAGAAAAATTCTTTTGGATTTAGCCCGTGTTTGAATCCGTGGCGTACAAATCCTCTGGATTCTGGGCTTAAATCACCTTCTTTGTAACAGCTAAGAGTGCGTCCAGTGTAGCCTTTTTCAATTCGCTTGCCATGTAGTGCTTGTTGGCCAACACATGCCGCCATTTGAGCAAGGTTTAGGAAGTTTCCTCTTGCACCTGAATCTGCCATGACAATGGTGTGTGTTTTTTTATTTGCATGTTCTTTTACGATATTTCCGCATCTGTTTCGTGCTTTGTTTAATACTTCTAAGATTTTTAATTCAACAGTTTCTTGAATGCTGCGTCCGGGGAATGGTTCCATTGTTGATTCATGGAATGATTTAATTATTCCTGTGACTTCTTCTTCTGCTTGATTTAGTGTTGATTCAACCATTTCTTTTGCATTTGCAGGCAAGTCACTATCAGAAATTCCTGCAGAAAATCCTGTGACAAGTAAAGTCTCTATTCCTAGCTTGAAAATTTTGTGCAATGTTTCAATTGTGAATTTTGCACCATATTTTTTGTGTAGCGCCCTTAAAAGAAGACCCTCTCCTTCTCCGCCAACACTGTGCGTGTCTATTACTCCTTCAACTAGTTTTCCGTCTTTTACAACTACTGGCTCCCCACTTTTGCTTTTTGTTGTGAAGTTAAAATCTTGCGGAAGCAAAACACTAAAAATTTCTTTTCCGTTAACTATTTTTTTTGAAGGCAAACGTGAAAAATCAGTTATTCCTGCTGATGCAAGCAAATCAATTGCTCGCTCTTTTGTAAGCTCAACACTTTTTGTTAGCAAAAAGTTTCCAGAAATTCCATCATGAATGCATCCAATTACTGAAAGGCCATATCTTGGGCTGATTAATTGAGTTTGAACTGCCATTAAAATTTCTGCTTCAGCACGTGATTCTTCAGTTTGAGGAATGTGTAAGTTCATTTCGTCCCCATCAAAGTCTGCGTTGTATGGTGCACAAACTGCAGGATTTAATCTCAAAGTTCTAAACGGTAAAACTTTTACTTTGTGGCACATCATGCTCATTCTGTGCAAGCTTGGCTGTCTGTTAAAAACTGCAATGTCTCCATCCATTAAATGTCTTTCAACAACATATCCTGGCTGTAATTCTTCAAGAGCTGCTTCTTTTGTTTCTTCAGTTATTTTTTTCTTTTTGCCATCAGGCCTTATTATATAATTTGCACCCGGATAAACTCCTGGGCCATTTTGTATAAATTTTTTCAAATAAGCAACGTTCCAAGTGTTAATGTATTCAGGAACAGTGACCTTCATTGCAATAATTTTTGGAACCCCAACTTCATCAATTTTTAACATTGGGTCTGGACTAATAACTGTTCTTGCGCAAAAATTAGTTCTTTTTCCTGCAAGATTATGCCTGATTCGTCCTTCTTTGCTTTTGATACGTTCAGTTATTGTTTTTAGAGGCTGGCCGCTTCTGTGTCT
>ORJL010549658.1_pt1 | contig 12536 bp, 8 predicted proteins | sample 1779941 | NCBI WGS metagenome assembly ORJL01 (sample SAMEA104232317, study PRJEB22302) | groundwater metagenome | biome: forest; feature: aquifer; material: groundwater | place: USA | collected 2011-08-07 | depth 5.8 m
TTATCTCTTGCCCCTGCCTCGACAATGCCTCTCTCCGGAGGCTCTAAAGCCATATCTGTAAGAAACTCCTCTAAAGTTTTATAACGTCCGGCAATGCGCAATAATGAATCCAAATCATTCAAGCGTTTATGAAAATCATCATATTTATTCTTAAGCAACGGCTGGTAGTATTCTAAAAATGCCTTGATCACCTTAGCCGGATCAGAGGAAAGGGCATCAAACTTGCTAATAAGCTTAAAAAGTTTAGCCACTTCTTCATTTTTGCGCAGAGACAACTCTTTGGTTAAATTATCCTTATCTTTAATCAAATTAATTATTCTCTCTGCGCTCTTAGGCCCAATGCCGGGGATCAAAAGCAAGGCGCGGAACCAGCTGACCTGATCTGATAAGTTATAAATAATCCGTAGATAAGAAATAATATCTTTTATATGCGCTGCCTCAACAAATTTCTGACCGCCATACTTTACAAAAGGTATGTTGCGACTGGCCAATTCTATCTCTAAATCATTAGAATGCCAGCCTGAACGGAATAATATCGCCATGTCGCTTAATTCCAATCCTTCTTCTCTTAACTCCAGTATCTTATCCGCGATATATTTTGACTGCGCATTTTCATCGGGCGCATCAATGAAGATAGGTTGTTTATCGCCTTTTTTACGCGTGTAGAGATTTTTTTTAAAGCTCTCTTTGGCTCGGCCAATAACTTTATTAGTCAGATTTAGTATCGGCTGGGTTGAACGGTAATTCTCTTCCAAGGTAATAATTTTAGCTTCTTTAAATATTTTCGGGAATCCCATAATATTTTTAAAATTCGCTCCGCGGAAAGAATAAATGCTCTGGGCATCATCGCCTACAACCATTATATTCTTATTCCCCGAGGCGAGTAGACAGGCAATATAAGCCTGCAGATTATTCGTATCCTGATATTCATCAACCATAATATATTTATATTTTTTAGCCAAGACCAAACGCACATGCTGATGATTAGTAAGGAGGTCTTTTAAATAAACCAAGAGGTCATCATAATCAAGGAGAGATTTGGCGCGCTTATATTTCTGGTATTCATCGCGGATTTTTTTAATATCCTCACTAAATTCCATAAACTGCGGATATTCATCATACAAAACATCATCTAACTTCTGAGATTTATTAATACTCTTAGAGATAACTTCGAGGATGGCCTTTTTCCTAGGGAACCTCTTTTCACCTTTATTAAAACCTAACTGCGTGCGCACTAAATTAATTGTATCCTGTGCGTCAGGGGAATCAAGAATAGTAAAATTATTAGATAATCCTAAAACCGAAGCGTATTTTCTTAGGGTTGCGTTTGCAAAAGAATGGAATGTACCACCCGATACTTTAGCGCAACGTTCATCAAGTAATAAAGTTGCGCGCTTAAGCATCTCTTCGGCTGCACGGCGGGTAAAAGTGAGAAGTAATATCTCATCCGGCCGCACGCCCTTCTCGACAAGATACGCTACACGATGAACCAAGACGCGAGTCTTCCCGCTTCCTGCTCCGGCAATAACAAGGTAAGCGCCCTCGATGGATTCAACTGCCTCTAGCTGAGCTGGATTAAGCTCTTTTTTATAATCTAATTTTTCTTTCACGGGACTATCGTTTTTCTTTCTGTTTTTGTTTTTCTTCAATGAGTTTCTGGGTAATCTCCTGCGGAACTTGTAGGTACTTGGAGAACTCCATCGTAGCATTTGCGCGGCCTGATGATAGGGAGCGAAACGCGGTAGCATAACCAAACATCTCGGATAAGGGGACTTCGGCAGAAATAATTTTCTGTTTACCTTTGGAATCCATATTCAAAATCTTGCCACGATGAGAGCAGATATAGCCTACGCAACCATTAACATGTTCTTCTGGTGTAGCTACTTCTAAAGACATATACGGCTCAAGCAGAATCGGCTTGGCCTTCATAAAGGCCTCTTTAAAACCAAAGATCCCGGCCATTTTAAAAGCCAGTTCTGAAGAATCTACCTCGTGAAATGAACCATCGTAAAGCTCTACCTTGAGATCTACAACAGGATAACCAACATAGACGCCATTCTGCATTGCTTCAATCACGCCTTTTTCCACTGCTGGGATAAATGAACGCGGAATCGAGCCTCCTTTTATAGAATCAATAAACTCAAAACCTTCCCCTGAAGGAGCAGGGATTAATTTTAATAAAGCGTGCCCATATTGTCCGCGGCCACCGGATTGTTTAATATATTTGCCCTCGCCCTCGGCTTCTAATGTAATAGTCTCACGGTAAGCAACTTTAGGCTGTCCCACAATCGCCTCAACACCAAACTCTTCTTTCAACCTATCCACAATAATCTCAAGGTGCAATTCTCCCATTCCTGTAAGCACAACTTCCTTGGTCTCTTCGTCGGTATGTACTAGAAAAGTTGGATCTTCTTCAGTAAGCTTAGCCAATCCTCTTCCTAACTTATCCTGATCCGAGCGGCTTTTAGGCTCGATACTTAAAGAAACAACAGGAGTTGGAAATTGTATTGCTTCTAATAAAATCGGATGCTCCGGATCACAGAGCGTGTCTCCGGTTACAGTATCGTTTAACCCTGCCACCGCGACAATATCACCGGCAAAAGCATATTCAATATTTTCGCGTTGGTTAGCATGCATCTGCACAATACGCGCGATCCTTTCCCTTTTGTCCTTGGTAGAATTTAAAGCATATGTTCCGGTCTCTAAACAGCCGGAATAAACACGCACATAGACAATTTTACCCATATGCGGATCAGCCTGCACCTTAAAAGCAAGCCCTGAGAATGGATCATTGATATCCGGATTACGCGGCAGAATCTTTTCCTTATCATCTAAATCATGGCCCTCTATTGGAGGAAGGTCCAAAGGTGAAGGAAGATACATCGTAACAGCGTCGAGTAATTTCTGTACACCCTTATTCTTAAAAGCCGAACCGCAGATAACCGGCACAGCTTTATTGGCTACGGTCCCCTTACGGATAGCGTTAACTAGTTCTTCCGGAGTAATTACTCCTTCACCTGAATCGAGATATTTTTTCATTAAGGCTTCGTCAAAAGCAACGGCTTTCTCAACCATAATATGCCGATATTCTTTGGCTTTTTCTAAATAATCCTCTGGAATCTCTTCAATACGATACTCTTTACCTTGAGATTCCTCCTCATAAAGATAGGCTTTCATCTCTAATAAATCAATTACGCCTTTAAAGCTATCTTCTGCTCCTAAAGGTATTTCTATAGGGATAGGATTACCCCCTAAGTCTGCTTCAATCCCCTTTAAGACCGCGTAAAAATCAGCTCCAGTCCGGTCCATTTTATTTACAAATCCTATTTTAGGAACATTATATTTATTTGACTGGTGCCAGACTGTCTCTGATTGCGGCTCAATCCCTCCTACAGCGCAAAATACTGCTACCGCGCCATCTAAAACGCGCAAAGAACGCTCTACCTCAACCGTAAAATCCACATGTCCGGGGGTATCAATTATATTAATACGATAACCCTTCCAGAAACAAGTAGTCGCGGCAGAGGTAATTGTAATCCCCCGCTCCTGTTCCTGCTTCATCCAATCCATAACTGCAGAGCCATCATGTACCTCGCCTATTTTATGCGAGCGTCCGGTATAAAAAAGTATTCTTTCGGTAGTGGTAGTTTTTCCGGCGTCGATATGTGCCATAATCCCGATGTTGCGCGTCTTATCCAATTCATATTTTGGTTTAGGCCGCGGATGATCTTTAGGTTTAGGCGCTTCTTCAGCTGGCGGCAGAACGTTCTCTTCTTTAACAGAACTAGCAATCGGCGTCTCCGGAATAGGAACGACCACTTCTTCTTGAGCAGGAACAATTTCTTCTTTTACGGGAGAGTTGGATTCTTCTCCCACCTGCGGCTTAGGCTCTTCTTCTTGCGCCGGAGGAATTGGTTCTTCTTTAATTTCAATGGCTGGCTCTTCTAGAGTGGGCTCCTTAGGCTTTTCCTCGGGTGTTTTTTCCTCAATAGGCTTTTCTTCGATAACCTTCTCTTCGGAGTGCTTCTTTAAATTGACGATTTCTTCGGCGAAACTCTTTAGCTTCTCATCCTTATGCTCTAATTCCTTCTCTAGCTCCGTATATTCTTCGTTTAATTTATTGAATTCCGTTTTTGGGACCCACTCACTGATTTTTTCTTTGTTCTTAAATTCAAGGATAGTCTTTAAATGATCCTTAATATCCTGCTCATTCTTTTCGATTCTATGTTTTTGTATTTCAATCTGTTCGGATTGCTCTTTGATTATCTTATCCAGTGCCTGTGATTTCTCGTTAAGCTCTCTTATCTCTTTTTGCAGGTTTACGTTCTTGGTAAACTCTTCCTGCGATTCTTTTTCCTTTTCCAGGAATTTATTTTTTAAATCTAAATTCTCCGCTTTAACTTTACTAAGCATCTCTTCAGATTTAGCTACCCATTCTTGCCTGCGGCTTAATTCCTGCTGTAGCTCATCGTCTTTATTTGTTGCTTCTTGAAATTTAGCTTTTTCCGCGGCAAAGTCAGATCTTGTTTTTTCAAGCTCTGCTTCTAGGGATTTAATCTTTTCTCCAAGACCTGATATCTTCTGGTCGCGGAAATCCGGAAGTGACCCTAGGGAAGCGGAAATATCCTTTTTCCTTCTCTTCTTACTTTCGTTAGAATCCCCGGAAGAAAAAATGGCAAATAGCGCGTATATAATCATACCTACCGCAGGAACTAAAACTATTAGTATCTGATTATCCATATTCTACTTCGCGCTTTTACGCAGCTTCTCCATGCGTTCTTTAATTTTAGCCTCATATCCTATATCTGTAGGTTCATAGTAGCGCACTTTTTTACGTGTATATTTTTGTTTTACATAATGCCCTTTATAATCGTGGGCATATTTGTAATCTTTACCATGGCTTAAAGCATCGCCATCTAGAGTCGCGTCTTTTAAATGATCCGGGACCTCTTGCACCTTATTATTCTCTATATCCTTCATAGCTTTGTCAATGGCTAAGTAACTCGCGTTTGACTTAAGGGAGCAAGATACATAAATTACTGCTTGGGCCAAAGGTATACGCGCTTCAGGCATTCCTACAAATTCTGAAATCTGTAGCGCGGCATTTGCTAAAACCAAGGCCAGGGGATCGGCATTACCCACATCTTCAGCTGCTAAAATACAGACCCTGCGGGCGATAAATCGAGGATCTTCTCCGGCGTAAAGCATCTTGGCCATCCAATAAATCGCGGCGTCCGGGTCACTTCCGCGCATAGATTTAATAAACGCCGAAGCCGTATCATAATGCCCATCTTCATCTTTATCGTAGACAACCGGCTTTTTCTGAATAGATTCTGCGGCAATCTCTAAATTAAAATTGATAAACCCGTCTTTTGATTTAGGGGTAGTAAGCACCCCAACCTCCAAGGCATTAAGCGCCCTGCGGGCATCACCTTCACATATATGCGCTAAGAAATCTAGCGCTTTATCCTCCGCCTTTATCTTTAAATTACCTAAACCTACATTCTTATCCTTTAAGGCTAAATTAAGGATAGCAATAATCTCATTCTCCTTTAGGGCTTTTAACTCGCAAACTAGGGAGCGGGATAAAAGCGGGGCAGCGAGAGAAAAAAATGGGTTATGAACAGTAGCGCCGATCAGTATAGGGTTCCCACTCTCTATATCGGGCAGCAGAACATCTTGTTGGGCTTTGTTAAAGCGATGGATTTCGTCAATAAAGAGAATTGTCTTCTTACCGGTATTTGCTTGTTTTTGCTTTGCCGTTGATATAACCTTACGCAGTTCATCAACATTAGAAGTAGTCGCATTAATTGCTACATAGTGCACCTTGGTTATATTAGCTATGCACCAAGCCAGGGAAGTTTTTCCTGTGCCCGGAGGGCCAAATAAAATCAGAGAGCTCAAACGGTCTGCCTCAATTGCCCGTCGCAAGAGTTTGCCTCTACCTAATATATGAGTTTGCCCAACATAGAAATCTAGAGAAGCCGGACGCATGCGTACGGCTAAAGGCAAGTCTTTAGAGCTAGGCTCTTTTTCTTCGAAAAAATCCATGGCTTATTCTAACATAAAAGGTGGGCTATATAAACAACAGCTTTGTTATCCCGTCAGCTAAGCGCTCATTAAAAAAAATCCCCGCATCGTGCCGTCGGACTGAATAGCTTGAACCAGTTTATTTTAAAGTGGGTGCCCTCTTCTAGATACCGAAGTATCTGGAAATACGGGCTCCCTTGATATTTTTGTTGGTTCAAAAATTATCAAATTTCCGACGCGCACAGCAGGGATATCTAAAAGAACGTTTTTTCTACCAAAAGAATAACATATATTTTGGAAAAGTCAACCCCTCTACCTTATTGTTGCGCCAAACTTTTCTATTAGCGTCGAGCAAATAAGGCCGTGCACTGGCGCGACCTCTTCCTCAGTTAAGGTGCGTTCGTTAGAACCGTAATGACAGGACAAGGTCAGGCCACGGTAGCCGGAAGGGATTTGTTTGCCTTTATAATAATCAGTTATCAACAGATCACGCAATAAAGGCTTTCCTATTTTTTGTAATTCAAAAAGCAACTCTTTGGTGGATTGCTCTTTCTTAAGAATAAAACTAATATCTCTAATAATTCCCGGGTATCTTGGCAAAGGAAGGTATTTTTTCCCCCAATTAACAGAAGAAATGATTATATCTAAAGACGCTTCCAATACAAAAACATCCCTGTTTTTTATGCCAAATTTATCTAGCAATACTGTATCTAATCTTGAAATTGATCCGACTAGAATCTTGTTCAGATAAATATCTACCCCGGCCCCCTGGCCTTGTTTAACAAACTCATAATCATTTATCCCGATCCCTAACCTTGTAAAAAGCGTCACCAGCGTACCCTTAAGATTTAATAACCCAAGCTCATCTTTAACCACAAGGGTATTTAAGAACATTGTCTTAACTCCGCTTAAAGCTATCCCTAATTTAAGCTCCTCGTGGGGAGTATTATTTATTTTCGAGAACACATTGCCTATCTCAAAAATAGCAATGTAATCCTGTTTTTGATTCAAGTTGTGCGCGACTGCACGAACAAGCCCCGGCAAAAGAGTTGTCCTTAAGAATCCTTGCTCTTGACTTAAAGGATTCATAATCTCTATGGCGTTAGATGCAGGATTAAAATCGGATAATACCTTTGAATCTGTCAGACTGTAAGTAATCGCTTCGTTTAAACCCAGGCTAATTAAGGTATTCTTTATATTAGAGACTAAATCCCTGCTCTCCCTTATACTTACATTAGGTGAGACCTTGGGCAAGCTAATAGGAATATGTTCATAACCAAATATTCTTACGATCTCTTCAATTAAATCCTCGGGTAAATTAACGTCTTGCCTGAAGGACGGAATACTTACACTAAAAGTATTCTTTGCTCTCTGCTTAACCATAAAACCAAGCTTAGATAAAATCTGCTTTACTTTTGTTGCGCTTATATTAATACCTAGTATCCTTGCCATATCGGAAAGGTTTAAAATAATCTCTCTTGCCTTAGGTTTAACGGAACTATTAACTTTATATAAAATCTCGCTTACTTGGCAGGTTTCAGCTATTAATCCTGCGGCTCTAGATGATGCCTTTTCTGCTATTTTAGTATCTACCCCTCTCTCAAACCTGTAGCTGGCTTCACTCTGTAAACCCAATTCCTGCCTTCCCCGTCGCACCAGGATAGGATTAAATACCGCTGCTTCTAATAAAATATCCTTGGTTGTAAAACTAACCTCTGTATTTATTCCACCCATCACTCCGGCTACAGCTACGGGCCTCTCGCTATCTGCAATAACTAATATATTTTCGCTCAAGGTTCTTTCAATACCATCGATAGTCGTAATCTTTTCTCCAGGCTTACCCCGGCGTACAGCTATCTTATCTTGGGTTAATTTATCCAAATCAAACGCATGCAATGGCTCGCCTAGCTCAAACAATACATAGTTAGTAATGTCTACAACATTGTTCACGCTACGACAACCCACTAACTCTAGCCTCTTTCTTAACCATTCCGGAGAAGGCCCAACTTTTACACCTTTAATAATCGTTCCGATATACAGCGCGCAGTCTTTTTTATTCTCAATCTCTATTTTTAGGGGGGCGCTTCCTTTTATTCTTTTCGTTGGCTTATAATTACCGACCTTGAGTTTAGAATTAGTGATAGCTGCAACTTCTCTAGCTATACCTAACACACTCAACCAATCTGGGCGGTTAGAGGTAATCTCGATTTCTAAGATGGAGTCTCCTAGCTTCTCTTCTAAAGAAACTACTTCCAACCCGGCCATAGTCAGTTTGTCCGCTAACTCACGAGGAGGAATCTTGATATCAACAAAATCTTTCAGCCAATTATAGGTTATCTTCATATTAAAACTGCTTTAAGAATCTTAAATCATTCTCAAAAAATAATCTTATATCGTTTATACCGTATTTAAGCATAGCAATTCTCTCAACCCCCATACCAAAAGCAAAACCGGTGTATTCTTTAGGATTAATGCCGACATGTTTAAAAACATTAGGATGAATCATCCCTGACCCTAAGATCTCAAGCCAGCCTTTTCTACCGCAGACAGAACACCCTGCACCCCTGCAGATAATACAGGATATATCTACCTCTGCTGAAGGTTCAGTAAAAGGGAAGAAATGCGGCCGGAAACGCATCTTAATATCTTTACCGAAAATAGCTTTAGAAAACTCTTCTAATATTCCCTTTAAGTCAGAGAATTTAATACCCTTATCTACCATAAAGCCTTCTACCTGATGGAACATAAAAGAATGTGAAGCATCTACAGCATCCGGACGGTAAACTCGACCGGGGACAATTATCGCTAAAGGCGGCCTACGCTCTTTCATCGCGCGCACCTGTACTGGCGAGGTATGGCTACGTAAGAGCATTTTAGAGTAATCTTTTAAATAGAATGTATCGAAGGCTTCGCGAGAAGGATGTTCTAACGGTATATTTAAACCGGTAAAATTATTATGCTCGGTCTCAATCTCCGGTCCTTCGACTATAGAAAAACCCATTCGGTTAAATATAGAACAGATTTCCTCGGTGACCTGGGTCAAAGGATGTAAATGTCCTAGCTCTTGGACAATCCCCGGCATTCCAATATCAAAAGAAGTAGATTCTCTCTGGCTATTATTGGCAGAATTTCCTCTCTGCTTATCTTCAAGCAATAAAGTAAGTTTATTTTTGAGGGCATTAACCTGTTGGCCAAAAGAAGCACGCTCACCCTGAGGCAAAGAGGGTATAGTTGCGGTTAGTTGCGCAACAATTCCCTTTCTTCCTAAATACTTAAGACGAAATTGCTCCAAGCCTTCAGGAGAATTTATATTATTTATTTCTGTATCTATTTCCGCAAGAATAATGTTGATATCCATACCAAAAATAACACTCCCAATATAATTGAAGCTTGGATTACCTTAGAGGGATTTATCCTCTCCCGGACAATTTTTCCAGAGCCTATCTTACGTAAAGTCTGCGCGTGTAAATCCAAATCACCTCCGTGCTCAGAACAAGCTCGGTTAAAAATTCCAGAGACCTCAATAACATCTCCCTTGGCTCTATAGCTCCCAGTATGTACAATTTCCTTGGTAAATACTAAAGGAGCCCATATACCAATAGCATTTTCTCCGTCGTGGATATTTACCCAAGCAAAATCTCCGCGCTTCATTACGTCGCCGATAACTTCACCTCTATAGATAACGGCTTTACCATCGTAGATTTTCGCATTCTTAATTAACGCATCGCTAGATATTCCTTGTGCCAACGCAAGATCGAATATCAAAAATAACATAACAAATATATAAATTGATTTCTTCATTACTTTCCTTTAACTGCCGCGACTAGAAAACCTATTAAAGTAAAAACCGACATAAACTCTAACCGACCTGCCCACATCTGCAGAATATAGGTGACTTTTAATACTCCCGGCATATTCGGAGAAGTTATTCCACAAGATAACCCTACATTTGCTGCGGCTGATGTAGATTCAAATAGAGAATTTAAAAACGAATGTCCATAAAACATTCCTACACAAGATCCAATCCCATATAAGATTAAATACGCTAAAGTGATCAGAAGCGCACTTCTAACCTGTTTATCCTCTAAGAATACTTCTTTGATATGATGAAATTTCTGTATTATAACTGCTCTTTCAGGAAGAATGATTCTTTTGATATCTTCTATAAATGCTTTAAAGATTATGCCAATCCTCAACATTTTAATTGCTCCGGTAGTAGAGCATACTGCACCACCTAACCCCATGGCTAAGATTACGCCTACTAAGGCTAAATTATTCCATTCATTTGTAAATTGTTGGGCATAAATAGTCTGGAATCCCGTACCAGTATGCCCGGAAATAAGTTGATAGAAACCCTTACGAAAGAGCATAACTGCCCTAGGATAAATACCTGTTTGGGCTAACCCTACGGCAGTAATAATAAATGTGGTCATAACCGTAATAAAAAGTGTGACCACCTCTAGGTTTTTCGCTATTTCCTTACGATTACCCATCCAGATATGATAATGTAATTTAAAATTGATTGCACCCAAGACCATAATCACAATGGTTACGATTTCAAAGATAAAAGAGTGGTAATAAAGTATATTCTGCGACTGTGGAGCAAAACCGCCAGTATCAAAAGCAGCCATAAATATACAAGCGCCATGGAAAAAAGCATTAAGCGGTTTCATCCCATCTAAGATTCCAACAACTCCTAATGTAAAAGTCCCTAATGCTAGGTAAACGAGACTTACTAACCATATGAATCTCGAAGTATGCACAACATTCGGCATAATCTTTTCATCTCGAGCCTCACCAACATATAACTTAAACGCACCAGACGCGCCCTTAACAAAAAATAAAAGGAAAGGGCGATAATTCCAACCCCCTGCCCGCCGATAAACATAATCAGATGGCGCCAGAAATTATGCGCTAAAGACATATGATCTAAATTCTGCACGAGAGCTAAACCAGTAGTAGCGAAACCGGACATGGAATCAAAACAAGCATCAAGATAAGATATCCAATGCCCGCTCAAATACATGGGGATCGCACCTAAAAACATTGCTGCAATCCATGAAAGAGATACAACAATCATCCCCTGCATCCAATTAAGTTCATGTTCGGTATAACATGCCTTGACCAGAACAAGACCAAAAATTAAACTTATCTCCAAACTAATTAAGAAATCTAGGGTAGGGTTTATCTCTCCCGAAGCTAAACCTATTGATATAGGTATAAGCATAGTTAAGGCAAGGCCTAAAATAACCTTGCCTAAATAATAACCTATAGCTTTAACATCTTGAAAAGTCGGCTTTACAATCATATTTTAAAACTAAAGATTAAACAAATCAGAAACGCCACAAACATAATGAATAAGGCATATAATATCTCGGTAAATATACCCAACACAATATTTAATGGGAGTTTTAACTTAATCATAATTTACCCGCCAGTAAATTCAAAAGCTGCGGTTCATTCCCTATGAGCGTTAAAGCAACCACGTCATCCCCGGATTTGAGTATAGTATCGCCTTTAGGAACAATAACCTCTTCGCCCCGCAAAATAGAGACTAAAACCGAGTCTTTAGGAAGAATGATATCTTTGATCTCTTTATTAATTACCGGGGAATCTTCCGGAAGATCTACGCGTACAATAGCAAGTTTACCACGCTTAAAACTCATAAGATTTACGAAGTCGGAAAAAGAGACTTCTTCTTCAATTATCTTAGCGATTATCTTGGTGGAATCAACCGGAATATCAATGCCTAACTCGCTGAAAGTGTGTTCATTATCCGGATTATTCACTCTTCCAACTGTGCGTTGTATATTAAACCGTTCCTTGGCTAACTGGCAGACAATTAAGTTATCTTCATCATCTCCGGTAACCGCAGCCACTACATCTGCCCGGAGCACTCCGGCCTCTTCTAGAATTCTTGGGTCACAACCATCACCGTTAATTACTAATGCCTCAATGCTTTTAGCCGCATCTTCACAGATAGACTTATTCTTATCTATAATACTAACAGTGTGCTTATTGTTTATCAGTCTCTTGGCCAAGAAATAACCCACCTTACCTGCACCGATAATGATGATATACATTCTCTGCGGCCCTCCAATTAGAGCAGCTTAAACTTTTCTTTTATCTTATCAAGACTGGCAACTTTGATTACTGCCATTAATACGTCTTTTAGTTTGAACGTAGTACCGCCCTCTGGGATAATAACCCCGGAAAGCCTTCTAATCGCTACTATCATAAATTCTTGAGGAATATTGATATCTGCGGGCGTCTTACCAATAAGCTCATCTTTCACTTCAATCTCGAATACTCCGAGATCTTTAGTTTCAATTAAATAACTAGAGAAGCGGCTTTCAATAATTTTATCTCTTAGCATAGAGGCAAAGAGCGTTGTCCCGCTTATAATATCAAGGCCTAATGCCGCATAGATATGTGCACGCTGTGGGTCATATACACGGGCGATAACTTTGGGAACTTTAAAGATTTTCTTAGCTACCTGCGCAGAA
>ORJL010946463.1_pt1 | contig 12535 bp, 13 predicted proteins | sample 1779941 | NCBI WGS metagenome assembly ORJL01 (sample SAMEA104232317, study PRJEB22302) | groundwater metagenome | biome: forest; feature: aquifer; material: groundwater | place: USA | collected 2011-08-07 | depth 5.8 m
CCTTCGTCAGGCTGCACACGAATGACGATATTATTTTGGTCGAGTGTATCAGTCGGGAGATGTGTAAATAAGTGGTGCGGAGTCTTCTTAAACTGAATTGCAATCTCTGTGACACGTTTCGGCAGACGCTTTCCCGAACGAACGTAGAATGGAATGTCCGCCCATCGCCAGCTATCAATCTGAAACTTAAGTGCAACGTATGTTTCAGTTGTGCTTTGCGGATTGACGCCAGGTTCGGTCCGATACGCCGGGACTGCCTTGCCGCCAACTGTTCCCGCCGCATATTGTCCACGTATAGAATACCGTTGCACTTCTTCCGGCTTGATTTGCCGAATAGCTTGAAACACTTTTTGTTTTTCATCGCGCACTTGCTGCGCATCGAAGAGCACAGGCGGCTCCATCGCAGTGAGCGCGAGCAATTGCAGCATGTGGTTTTGAATCATGTCGCGCATAGCTCCCGCGCCTTCGTAGTAGCCACCACGGTTTTCTACGCCGACGGTTTCCGCCGCCGTTATCTGCACTTGGTCAATGTAATTCCGATTCCAAATCGGCTCGAAGATGCCGTTCGCAAACCGGAAGACCAACAAATTCTGAACAGTCTCTTTGCCGAGATAATGGTCGATGCGATAGACCTGACTTTCATCAAACACGCTCAACACTTCTTTGTTGAGCTGCCGTGCAGAATTGAGGTCAATGCCAAACGGCTTCTCGATAATGATGCGTACCCAATTGTGTGGCATCTCAGGCTTGTTCAGTCCGGCGTAACCGAGATGTTGGACAATCGGTGAATACATGTTCGGAGGAGTTGAAAGATAGAAGAGATAATTCTCGCCTGCCCGTCTGTCGCTGTCAATCACTTTAAGCTGCTGATTCAACTTCACGAATTCATCAGGAATGGTCGAGTCCGCCGTGACATAAAAGAGTCCCTTAGCGAACGTCTCCCACAAAATCTTCTCCGAGTCTTGTAGACGCCCAAACTCCTTCATCGCACCAAGCATATACACGCGGAAAGAATCGTGCGACATCTCTGTGCGCCCGACGCCGACAATCGTGAAGCCCGACGGCAGCATTCCTTGCCGAGCAAGGTCGAAGATTGCCGGAATCAGTTTCCGCTTCGTCAAATCCCCCGACGCGCCGAAGATCACCATCGTGCACGGGTCGGACATTTTTTCGATGCGGGTGGATTCGGCGAGTGGGTTGGCGAGTTCGGATTGCATGATTGGGGGGTTGGGTTGTAAAAAGAGAGTTATACAGCGGTCTTTAACTTGCGTGTAAGCGACCTTTTCAAGGTACGAGCTTTTTCATCGGGCAAGCTCACTAGAACAAAGTAACCTGCCGGATACAGATAGTCTTCTCCGCTTTCATCAATTACTCTCAGGTCGCCATCTTGCGCTGCTTCATCATCAGGAAGTACTCGATACACCTTATGCAACTCCAACGATGCAGGGTAATCTGCATTATCTACGCAGACAGCAAACCGGGACTTTTGAACTCTCTTTGTCTTCATACCTAATCCAAATATCGTTTGCGTTTCATTTCTTCCTGTCCGATTCCATACATCTTTCGCAGTCTTCTGTTGTCGTGAATCGCATTACCAACCGCTATGGTTTAATCTCGCCAATCTCACTGACAACTTCAAATGCTTGCATTCAGTCGTTCCCTTCCACAGTAGCTCAAGAGAACTGTCCGCCCGCTGAGAGTAGATTCGGCGAGAGGGTTGGCGAGTTCGGATTGCATAAGGGGATTGTTCTTTTGCTCGTATTATGCGCCAACAAAATCTTGAAGGGAAACTGCGATCTCGGGAAACTTTTTGAGAATTTCTTTGTCTGTCGTTAGGAGACGAACGGAGTTTTGTTTTGCCAAGGCAACATATTCTGCATCATATGCGGTAATTGAATTTGCATGGGCAATTTCAATCGCTTCCGACGACTTGACTTCCATCTGACGTTCATGCATTCGTTTCTCAACACTCGCCATAATCGTAGTTGCTTCACCGAGAGTCATCAGGTTTTGACGAAGGTAGTTCACGAGGACGTTCTCAAATTCTGAGCGCCACAATACCGGAGCAACCCAATCAGAATCCTTTCGTAGAGCTTGATGTGCGAGCGCTGTGTTCGCACCCGTTATTGAGAAGTAAGCAAGGATATTCACGTCAACAACAATCACTCTCTGCCTTCCTCTTTGAACGCCTTCAGCATCTCATCAGTGAGAAAGCCACGGATGCTTCGTGCATTCCTTTCCGCCTCAGCAATCCATTCTTCAACGTCAATCGGGTTCCTTTCGATAGAGCTTTCAAGACGTGCAATCACTTCTCTGTCAACAGTACGACGTTGTTCCTTTGCGCGCTCTTCAAGACGTCGATACAATCTATCAGGCATATCCCTTATTGTAATATCAGCCATAACATCTCCTTTTACACAATCGTAAGTTATCATCTTAACAACTTACAATCAATCCAATCAACGCGCAAAACAACTCCGCTCCGAAGGAGTCCTTTCCCGAAGGGAAGCCTTCGGCTCGGACAATCCGAAATAACCGAGGCTTCTAAGTCTTGGCTTTCACCGCATGGCCCCCAAACTCATTCCGCAACGCTGCAAGCATTCTGTGCGCGAACGAATTCTTGTCCCGCGACGCAAACCGCATCTGTAACGAAAGTGTTAGCACAGGCGCGGGTACATCACGCTCGATGGATTCAAGCACAGTCCACCGGCCCTCACCGCTATCGGCAACAAACGGTTCAAGCTTCTCCAACTTCGGGTCTTTCGTCAACGCGTCCTCCGCAAGTTCCAACAACCACGAGCGGACAACGCTTCCTTGATTCCACAAATGCGAAATCTTTTGCAAGTCCAATCCATACGGCGATGCGCGAAGAATATCAAAACCCTCAGCGTACGCCTGCATCATGCCGTACTCGATACCGTTGTGAATCATCTTCACCAAATGCCCCGAGCCGACCGCGCCGCAATGTAAGAAACCATCCGGCGGCGCGAGTGTTTTGAAAATGGGCGTCAGCCAATCCACTGGTTCCTTCTCACCCCCCACCATCAAGCAGTAGCCATTCTTCAAGCCCCAAATGCCGCCGCTCGTTCCGCTATCAGCGTAACAGATTCCTTTCGTCGCCAGCTCAGCGCCGCGCCGCACCGTGTCCTTGTAGTACGAATTGCCGCCGTCGATAATCACATCTCCTTTTGAAAGCAATGGTGCAATATCCCGAATGTTTTGGTCCACGGCATCGCCGGAAGGAACCATCAGCCAAACTGCCTTTCGACCCTGAAGTTTGCTCACCAAGTCTGCAAGGGATGATGATGGTGTTGCACCCTTCGCCGCATATTCTTTGACTTTATCCGGCGTTCGGTTGAACACAACACACTGATGACCGCCAAGCAGCAACCGCTCCACCATGTTGCCCCCCATTTTGCCGAGACCAACGAAACCGATTTGCATTAGCAGTTCCTAACTATTGAAAGTTGACTATTGAACGTTGACCATTGACCGTTACGTTCACAATTCAGAGTTCACTATTCACAATTCTATTTTGGGCGTTCCCCCCGTGAGATAGCAAATTCTAAAACGTCATCGCTCTACGGAAATTGTTCTGCATCTCAAAAACGGTATGCGTCATTTCAACGTATCTCACGGGGGTCGGGCTGCTTCGGGCGGAGTTTATCCCGACGCTTTTTGTCGGGACATCCCTAACGCGCGTGAATCAACCGACACGTTTCACATTACGCGAACCACAAGCCGGAAGATTTCTTTCGCCGCTCTGCGGCTCTGACCTTGTTGTTCGATTGTGTTCTTTGCTATGGGCTAAATTCTTTAGCGCCTACGGCGCACAATGTAGAGCAGAATTACATTCCGCTCGAAAAGCCACGGAGTGGCAAAAGACTTTAGCCCACGGCGAAACCGTGGGGAACTCAAAACAAAACCAACACACGAGCCACGTAGTGGCGAAAGAAATCCCTTCACAGATGTACTCCAAAATTACACCTCAACCGAAGCAAACGCGTCCCGCTTGTCCAACAAATTCTTATACAACCCATCAAACGATTTCTCGAACGACGCAACGCCGTCGTCTTCCAGTTTCTTCATCACCCACTTCATGTCAATGCCCGCTACGGCGAGATCACTCAATACTTTCTTCGCTCCATCCAAATCTTTCTCAGCAGTCAGCGTCGGCTTTCCGTGGTCGAGAATTGCGGTGTACGTTGCAGGCGGAACCGTATTCACTGTGTGCGGCGCAATCAGCGTTTCAACATAGAGCAAATCGCTGTACGCCGGGTTCTTCGTTCCCGTGCTTCCCCACAACGGGCGCTGCACTGTCGCCCCCTTAGACTTCAGCGCTTCAAACCTCGGTGTGTAGAAAATCTCTTTGAACGCTTGATACACAAACTTTGTGTTCGCAACTGCCGCCTTGCCCATTAGACCCTTCACGCTTGCGTCGTTCTTCTTTGCGAGCAGCTCATCGACAAGCGTATCAATGCGGCTCACGAACACACTCGCAACCGACGCAACATGTGCAATCGGCTGCCCGGCTTTTGCTCTTCGCTCCAAGCCGCTGATGTACGCATTCGCAACCTCGCGATATCGCTCGACGGAGAAAATGAGCGTTACGTTGATGTTCATTCCTTCACTAATCGCCTGCTCAACTGCGGGCAATCCCTCCTTTGTCGCCGGAATCTTCACCATCAAATTCTTTTTGCTGATACGATTCCAAAGCAGTCGCACTTCTTCTATCGTCGCTTGCGTGTCGCGTGCCTTGTTTGGGGTTACTTCAACACTCACGTAACCATCACGCGCACTGGTTCTGTCATAGACAGGCTTCAGTACATCGCACGCCATCTGGATGTCCTTCGCCATCAGCGATTGAATAATCTCTGCAGCGTCAATGTTTGCGTTTGACTCAACCAACTCACGAATCTGGTCGTCGTAATCCGCGCTTCCCGATATTGCCTTGTCAAAGATCGTCGGGTTGGACGTTACGCCAAGCAGCCCTTCGTTTACGTGCGCTTGCAACTCCCCCTTCGTAATCATCGGGCGGCTGATATTGTCGTACCAGATGCTTTGGCCGAGTTGTTCGAGTTTGTTTATGTTTGTCATAGCTGCTCTCCTTTTGTAATCTCTCGCATGACGGTAAACCGTCACGCTGTTCAAATAAAGTCAGCTTAAGCCGACTGGATAATTCAATTCATCATTCCATCAATCCAACACTCCACTACTCCATTCGTCATTCCCCTTGGGCTTCCAAATCAAGAAGCTTACGTGCGTTGGCAAAACAAATTAAAACACCGAAGGGTGCGGAAAAAAAATAAAATCCTTTTTGAGTTGAAGAAAAAAAATACTCTCTTAAAAACTTTGCTCGCAGCGTTGGGATTGCTGTCACAAGCTAAAGTTGTCAAGTGCCTTTTTAATTATTTTATTATGGTCAAAAACTAAATCAGTCGGAAGGTCATTCGTATAAAACCATTTGGCGGACTTGGCATCACCGCCTGCAACGGCTTTGTTGCCAGTGCTTGCTATAAAGGCAATTGAAACAACATGAAGTCTTGGGTCACGGTATGGTTCGGAAAATATTCCAAGTTCCTTAAATGAAGATAGAGAAATACCAGTTTCTTCTATGACTTCCCTTATTAAAGCATCCTCAACAGTCTCTCTATTTTCAACAAAGCCCCCAGGCAAAGCCCATCCTTTAGGTTCTTTTAATCTTTCAATTAGTAGTATTTGCTGCTTAGTATTATCAAATATTACTGCATCAACAGCAAGCTTTGGATAGATTTTAAAGTATGACCTAATTGAAGCATTTTTCTCCTCTGTGTAAAAATCCTTTTGGCAGAATCTTGAGATGATAATGCTTTTAAGTAGCTCCAATGAAGTTTCACCATTAAAGTGAGGGATTATGAACTTAAAATTCTTGTGCTGTTCAAGCTCTTCTTGTAATAGTTCAATTCTTTTGTCAACTTTTTCGTTATACAATGATTCTCTGCTTCTCAAATGCTGAATAAGTTCTTCTATGTCTGTTGGAAGAATAAAAATAGAAATAGCATCAGGAAATTTTTTCTCAAATGTTTGAGCTAAAAAAGCATCAAGTATAAAAATTGCATGCTGCCCTCTTTGCTGTCCTAACTCAATTTCGTCTTTAGAAAGACCATACCAGTGATTATAAATATTGGTGTCAACAATAAATTCATTACTTGTTTTTTTTTCAATAAATTTTTCTTTTGAAATAAAGAAATACTCAAAGTCATCTTCTCCTATTCGCTTAATTCGGGAAGTGTGCTTTTTAGGCAAATAAAAATTATCAAGATACTTGATGATGTTTTTGCACAAAAAACTTTTACCGACACCAGAAGGACCACTTAAAACAAATATCATTTTACCAATCTTTTGTGATGATAAGTGCAATCAGCATTATTGCAATTAGGATTGCATCAAAAATCCAAATCACAACATCAAATTTTAGAGTCGAAAAAGTTAATTGTGCGGTTACAACAAGAGAACTTATGCTAACAACTATAAATCCTAAAAAGACAAAAAAAGTATTTAATACTTTTCTTAATTTTCTGTATTTATCATGCTTACGGTGAAAATGTTCCCAAGATGCAATAACGCTCAATACTTCTTCTCTTGAAAAATTTTCTTTGTCTCTGTTCAGTGTTTGAATTACTTTCTCTGGAAATTCGTTTGTAAAATATAATCTGAATTTGCTCACCATAATATCATTGTTCAAGTAAACCCAACAAATGCAAGAAGACATTAACGGGATTAAAAGGAGAACGCTAATGTTAATCGGATTACTTGTAAATGAGATTGAAGCGACAACACCAATTGCTAAAAAGTTTGAAATAAAAGCATTCTCACGGATTGTAATTCTATAAGTTTGTTCAGCTTTTAGAGCCTGATATTCAGATTGCAGAATTGCAATTAATTTATCAAAGGGAACATCCGAGGTTTTATTTTCCATAAACATTAAGGGTTATTTGATGCAACTAAAACTTCTACATTATAGCCGATAAAAAGTCCGCTTTCAATCACACCAGTTATTAATTTTATTTTGTTTTCTAAATCGTTTGGTATTTCATTGAACCTTGCATCCAATAAAAAATTTCCATTTTCAGTAATAGCTGGACCATCTTTTCCTTTGGCAAGTCTAAGAGAAAGGCTATTAGCACCTAAGTCTTTTAGTTTACTTTCAACATACAGGAGTGATTGAGGAAACACCTCTATAGGAACAGGAAAATTTGTTCCTAAATTGGTTACCAATTTTGAATCATCAACAATTATGAAATTCATTTCGCTTGAATTCATTAATAATTTCTCTTTGAACAATGCACCACCTCTGCCTTTAATTAGGTTTTTATTAGGGTCAACTTCATCAGCACCATCAAATAGCCAATCAGGTTTATGTTCAATCATATTAGTCAATGGAATTCCAAGGCTAATGCAGGTAAGAGAAATCTCAAAAGAGGTTGGTATCGCTTTAATACTTAGTTTTTCAGCAGCAATTTTCTTAGAGATAGAAAATAGAGCAAGATAAACAGTAGAACCTGAACCGACACCGATTATGTCTCCGTCTTTAACCTTTTCGGCAATTTGGTCTGCTACCTTTTGCTTTCCTTCTCTGTTAATGATTGTTTCTGACCATGTAAGGTCTTTTAGAATTTTACTTTGCCAATTCATTTTTATGATTTAAAATTAAGTTAATAATTAGTATCGCTTCTTCAGTAATTGTTTGAGCGGAAAACCCGCGTGGTCTCCGGCAAGCGCTATCTTCATGCAAGAACCTTCTTCGCTGCTACGATAACAGCCTCGGCAGTAATGCCGAATCCGTTGAACACTGCATCAACCGGCGCAGATGCACCATAGGTTGACATGCCAACAAATTCACCGTTGAAGCCAAGATACCGCTCCCAACCCAATTTCACGCCAGCTTCCACTGCAACCCTTGCACTCACAGATGAAGGTAATACGCTTTCCCGATAGTCAGCGGATTGTATTTCAAACAATTCCCACGACGGCATGCTGACTACGCGTGAAGGGATTCCTTGCGCCTTAAGGTGCTCGTATGCTTTCAACGCAAGTGAAACTTCAGAGCCGGTCGCAAGCAACAGGACTAGAGGTTTCGCATCGCTCATCAGCACATAAGCACCTTTAGCAACATTTTCTGCTGAAGCGTACTTCGTTTGGTCGAGAATTGGAAGCTTCTGACGCGTCAACGTCAGCATGACTGGACCGCTGCGATGTTCAAGTGCGAACTTCCACGCGTACGCCGTTTCGTTTGCATCCGCAGGACGGAGGATAATCAAGCCGGGCATTGCTCGCAACGATGCGAAATGCTCAACGGCTTGATGCGTCGGTCCATCTTCACCAAGCCCGATACTCTCATGTGTGTAAACAAAAATCGTTGGGTATTGTGAAAGCGCTGCGAGTCGAATTGACGGTCGCATGTAATCCGTAAAACAGAAGAAGGTCGCTCCATACGGAATCAACATGTCGCTCACTGCAATGCCGTTCATGATTGCGCCCATGCCGTGCTCACGCACACCGTAACGAATATACCGTCCGAGACGGTTGCTCTTGCTGTAATCCGTTGAGCCTTTGAACTTCGTGTTGTTTGACGGGGTCAAGTCCGCAGAGCCGCCGAGGACAAGTGGAAGCTTCGGCATGATTGCATCGAGTACTTTGCCTTGGGCTTCACGCGTCGCGAGCGGAGTTGCAACATCGAACTTTGGAACGTTCTCCTTCCAAATCTGTTCCCAATTCTCAGGAAGTTTTCTTTCAGCAGCCCGCTTGAATTCTTTTGCAAGCTCAGGATACGCCCGCTCATAATTCACAAACAGCGTGTTCCACTCTTCTTCACGGGCGGCGCCTTTTGCAATTTCTTTTCTAAAGAGATGCAGCGCATCGTCAGGGATGAAGAACTTCTTCTCAACATCCCACCCGAAACGCTTCTTCACCAGCTTAATCTCATCATCGCCGAGCGGCGAGCCATGTGCATCTGCCGTGTCCTGCTTGTTCGGACTTCCGAAACCGATATGCGTGCGCAGCTTGATGAGCGACGGACGATGCTTTTCATTCTGCGCAGAGATTAAGGCTCGTTCAAATGCAGCCATATCATTTCCCGCCTGGTCGGCGGGCAGGCCATCGCCGCCAACAGTTTGCACAAACCAACCGTACGCTTCGAACCGCTTGGCAACATCTTCCGTGAACGAAAGCTCCGTGTTCCCGTCAATTGAAATATGATTGTCGTCGTAAATGACGATGAGATTATTCAAACCAAGATGTCCGCCAAGAGAGCAGGCTTCAGACGAAACTCCCTCTTGCAAACATCCATCACCCGCAATCACATACATGTTGTAATCAATAATGGGAAAGCCGTCGCGATTGAAATATGCAGCGAGATATTTTTCCGCAATCGCCATCCCGACTGCATTGGAAATTCCCTGTCCGAGTGGACCCGTTGTCACTTCAACGCCTGCCGTGTGTCCATATTCAGGATGTCCGGGAGTTTTACTTCCCCACTGTCTGAAATTCTTTATTTCATCAAGAGATAAATCGTAGCCGGTGAGATGAAGCAACGAGTAGAGCAGCATGCACCCATGTCCAGCCGATAGCACAAAGCGATCGCGGTTCACCCATTTCGGATTGCGCGGATTATGTTTAAGATGCTTTGTCCAGAGCAGATAAGCGGCAGGCGCCATGCCCATCGGCATTCCGGGATGACCTGACTTTGCTTTCTGTATCGCATCGATAGAGAGGCAACGAATCGTGTTGATGCAACGTTCGTCGAGTTCTGTTTGGCTTGGATGGCGAGGAAGCCGTGTGAGTTCGCCTAATTGGTCAATGGTTGCTGCGGAGAGTGCGCTGCGTGATGGTGCCGACATTGAAATCCTATGAAATTCATTGAAAATAAAGAAAAAGCTTTTGCTAAAGATAGAGAATTATTATTGATATTCAATGAAGGTGCGGTCACAATTCCATTACATCTTGCCTTAATAATCTTGGTTATCGGCAAGAACACGCCACATTTGACTTCATCGACGGGACTTTCCCAAGAGCCTTCCACTTTGAATTTTGTAAAAACTACTGAAGATATGAGACAATGCTTCCGATGATCAATAAGGAAGAAGCAAGTTCTACAGAATCGCAGCAGGCATTACAACTCTTGCTCACGACGTTTGTGAGTTTGAAGAAGTGTGAGGCTGGGGAAGATACTATCACGTTCACGATTGAGATGAGAAGACTATGGCAAAGAAAGATTTTTCTATTCTTGTTGTTGACGATGAAGAAACATTTCGCTACATGCTTTCAACGCTTATTTCAGGAGCGGGCTATCAGGTCGATACGGCACAGGATGGTGTTGCAGCAATCAACGCAGTGCAGACGAAGCTGTACGACGTTGTGCTGTGTGATGTGAAGATGCCGAAGGTTGACGGTATCGAAGTCCTAAAGTTTATCAGGATGAACTATCCGAATACTGAAGTGGTAATGCTCACCGGCACCGCGGACGTGAAAATTGCAGTCGAGTGCATGAAGGTTGGCGCGTACGACCATATCTCGAAACCGACAACCTCCGACGACTTGCTCACGACCCTTGAGCGCGCGCTGGAACGCCAACAGCTTGTGCGTAACAATACCGTCATGAAAAATGAATTGGAGCGCTTGCAAGGTAACGGAGAAATTATTGGCGAGAGTTCTGCGCTGCGCCGGGTGCTGGAGATTGCAGCCAAAGTTGCTCCGACCGAATCAACGGTGTTAATTCAAGGTCCGAGCGGTACGGGTAAAGAGTTGATTGCGAATTACATTTACCAGCGAAGCGAGCGAACCGGGCAGCCGTTCGTTACAGTGAACTGCGCTTCCATTCCAGACACGCTCATTGAAAGCGAGCTGTTCGGCTACGAGAAAGGCGCATTCACCGATGCGCAAAAGATGAAGCCCGGTATCGTTGAGATTGCAGACAAAGGAACTTTGTTCCTCGATGAAGTCGGCGACATTAGTCCAACAGTGCAACCGAAAATTCTCCGCTTCATTCAGAGCGGCGAGTTCCGTCGAGTTGGCGGCAATCAAGTCTTGAAAGCGGATTGCAGAATTCTCTCCGCAACCAATAAGAATCTGAAGGACGAAGTGAAGGAGGGACGCTTCCGCGAAGATCTTCTCTATCGCCTCAATGTTATCACCATTGAGGTCCCGGCGCTTCGCCAACGCCGGGAAGATATTCCGCTGCTCGTGCAATCGTTCCTCACAACGAGAATGAAGACGCGAGTACCGAAGTCGATCTCTGCAAAGGCGATTGAAGTGCTGCTTGCCTACGATTGGCCCGGCAACATTCGTGAGCTTGAGAACGTTATTGAACGCGCAGCAATTCTTTGCCAGAACAATATGATTGAGCCGCGAGACTTGTCGTTGCCAAATTCGCTGATGGTGCTGCCGTCCTCAAACGGTCACGACAACAAGATCGGCACTGCAATGCCGTTGAAAGAGCTTGAGCGGATGCATATTGAAGGCGTGCTGCGCAGTTTCCGGGGCAATAAGACTGAGTCGGCAAAAATTCTCGGCATCAGCTTGAAGACGCTGTACACGAAGATCCAGCAATACCAGATTCGATGGAACTGAAAAGTATTTCATCAATGCAGCATTGCATCATTGACAAGCAAGTCTTAGCTTATCACAAGCCAATGATGCAATGGTGAAATGTTGAAATGATCCAATTCTCCCCCGGTACGCTCCTCTCAAGAAAATCGTTCGTCGTTCTCCTGTACTTCATTGCCGCCGCTTACGTTTTCGGCATCTGGGTCTGGAGTGCTGATACGCCGACAACATCATTCAACGGCGACCCGCGTTCAAAGCTTTCTGAGATTGTTTACGGCACCGCCCACAAGCCGTATGTCCAACGTGTCCTCATTCCAATTTTCACCCGTTCGATTCACAGTGTTGTTCCGACTTCGACTTGGGATACGTTTGAGCAAAAGCTGCTGGACATACCCAAAGTGCAAAAAGAAACAGTACGATTAGGATGGGAGACAGATTTCTTATCAGAATATCTCATTGCACTCTCACTAACATTTCTCTGTCTCTTCGGTTTCTCCTTCGCAGTCCGTAACCTCTGGTCTGCCTTTTACAAGACAGAACAAGTGGTAACAAACATCGTCCCGATAATTGCTCTTCTTGTCTTGCCGCCAATGTTTCCGACAGGACCGCATTACATCTACGATTTTCCGACCCTGCTATTCTTCACTCTGGGACTTGCTCTGCTCATTCGACGCAAGTGGACTTTATTCTATCCGGTCTTTGTCGTCGGTTGCTTGAACAAAGAAACAATGGTACTGCTTTCATTTGTCTTCATCCTTCTCGAATGGAAGAAACTCTTATCACAAGCGGCCATTCTTCACCTGACCGCGCAGGTTCTATTGTTTGCTGTCATCAAGACAATTATCTCGCTTACGTTCGCGGCAAATCCTGGCAATGTGTTGGATTTCCATCTCTACCTTAACTTGCATCTTCTGTTGATGGGATATAATTGGACAACGCTCGTCATCGCAGC
>ORJL010984003.1_pt1 | contig 12534 bp, 11 predicted proteins | sample 1779941 | NCBI WGS metagenome assembly ORJL01 (sample SAMEA104232317, study PRJEB22302) | groundwater metagenome | biome: forest; feature: aquifer; material: groundwater | place: USA | collected 2011-08-07 | depth 5.8 m
GGGAGAGGGGCGAAGGGAGAGGGGCGAAGGGAGAGGGGCGAAGGGAGAGGGGCGAAGGGAGAGGGGCGAAGGGAGAGGGGCGAAGGGAGAGGGGAGAGGAGCGAATCCGATGGGGGGACGATCGCCCTTCGCCTCTCGCCCTTCTCCCTTCGCTCCTCGCTCCTCGCAGCCCTACGGCGCGAAGCGGATCGGCGTCGCCTGGGAGGGGTTCCTCCCGGAGCCGCGCTCGACGTAGTAGGCGGCGATCCGCGCGAGGTCGGTCGCCTCGTCGCCCGTGAGATGGAAGAACTCCGTGAGGCCCACCTCGCGCCGGGCGTAGTCGAAGAACGCGAGGCCGATCGGGACGCCGGCCTCCACGGTGATGTGGTAGAAGCCGCGCTTCCAGTGCGTTCCGAGCTTGCGCGTCCCTTCGGGGGCGACCGCGAGCCAGAGCTGCTCCCCGCGCGCGGACGCCTCGCGCAGCCTGGCGGCCATGCCCGCGATCACGCCATGCGACCCCGAGCGATCGATGGCGATCCCTCCCCAGTAGCGCATGCAGCGGCCGAGGATCGGGACGCGGAAGAGGGTGTCCTTCCCGAGGAAGGCGGCCGAGATCCCCATCGCCCACTTCGCCAGCATCCCGACGACGAAGTCCCAGTTCGAGGTGTGCGGATAGATGATGATCACGCCGCACGTCTCGGGGAGGCCGTCGAAGAAGACGCGCCACCCGCCCATTCGCAGGATCGCGCGCGTGAGCCTGCTTCCCGCCGTGGGCGCCTTCCGTTCGGTCAGGACCTGCACCTGTGAGCTCACCTCTTCCGCTGCGCCGCCTCGTGGAATCCCGCGACGGCCTCCGAGAGGTCGTCGATCAGCTTGCGCCTCGCGGTCGCGTCCCTCCGCAGCCGCGATCCGATCTCGACCTGGATCGCGTCGATCCCCTCGTCGTGCTCGCTGCCGTACGTCCGCACGGTGTATCCGCCGTTGAAGCGCGGGTCCTCACCGGGCTCGCCGAGCGGCTTCCCGACGGGCGGGAAGACCGCGTAGCCGCTCGCCGCGAGGCGGCCGAAGAGCCCCTCCTCCCCGACGAGCGCGCCGGCGCCGAGTCGCTTCACGAGCCGCGCTGCCGTCTTGCCGTCCTTCGTCCCGCGATGGATGCCGTCGAACTCCGCCTGACCGTGGATGTCGAGGAGGAGTCCGACGCCGGGCCACTTCGCGTCGATCTCCTTCACGTACCCTGCGATCGCGGCATGGTACCCGTCGTAGGCGGCCTTCGCGCGGTCATCCTCGTAGGCGTCCTCGGGGGCGCGGTTCGCGTCGACGGAGGCGCGGTGGAACCGCGCTGCGACGAGGTAGGGCCGCGCGCCGAGGCGCTTCTCGAGGCGATCGGCAACGCCGACGGCGATCTCGTACGTGTCGGCGTCCCGTTTCCGCGCCCCGGTCTTCCGGTCGGGGACGCCATCGATGCGGATCGTGCCGCCGTGCGGCGCGGTGAGGAGGATGGGAAGGGAGCCATGCTTCATCTGGACGAGCTTCTCCTCAGCCGACCCTCAGACTGTTCCCCTGCGCGCGCCAGTCATCCCTACTTCTTCCTGGCGGCGATCCTGACGTTCACGATGTCCTTCGAGCCCTTGGCCAGCGTGAAGACGAAGGTGTGCTTGCCCGCAGGGACGTCGTAGACCTTGCTCCCGACAGCACCGGGGACCGCCCCGGAATCGGCCTTCACGTATTTCGCGGTCTTGGAGCGGCCTACGTTGAACGACTTGCGCGTCGCGGCCCCCCCGTCCATCGTCGCCGAGACTTCATACTTGCGTCGCTCCATCGAGTCCTTCGCGAAGTCCAGGCGCGTGGTGAGCCGAAGCTCCATCGGACCGGTCACGGTGATCTGGATCGGCGCGTCGGCCGCCAGCGTGAAGTAGCGGTATTTCTTGCTCTTGATGTCGACGTAGACCGTCTTGTTCGCGCTCGAGAACTTCGGCTGGACGAACAACCGGACGTACACCGTCCTCACGCAGGCCGGGTCAGCCAGGAGCGCGTACGTGTGGTCTCCCTCCGGGACCGTGATCGTCGACTTCTTCAGCGCGCCGGGTACGGACTTGTCGCCCCCCGTCAGGAACGTCTCCGTCTTGGAGGGAGAGCTCTTCTCCGTCAGCTTCGTGGGAGCCTTCTTGTCGATCGAGGCAAGCATCGTGTACCCCTGCTCCTCCGTGGAGCCCGCCGCGAGCTCGAGGACGCTGTACACGACGAGCGTCGCCGGCCCCGTCGCCTTCACGGTCAGCGGCTCGTCCCGGGACAGCCCATGACACGAGAGCCTCTTCTTCCCGGAGACGAGGGTGCGGCTCAGGAGCTCCCCCGTCGGCGTCTCCGATTCCCACCCGCCTTTCGCGGGTTGTTTCGGCGGCGCCTGCGCGCAGACCTCTCCCGCCCCCGGGCCCGAGGCGAGCGCCCAGACCGCGAAGAGACACGCAACGACCCGGCTCGTAGCCATTTTCCTATCCTCCCGAAAAACGTCGTCCGATTCTAGCCGGGCGCCAGAGAGGACGCCCGAAAAACCGCCCCGTCGGGCGCCCAGGCGCGATCTCGGTCCGCGCGGGCGCTACCGCTCCCGGGACACGTCCTTCGCGGGAAGGAGGAAACGGTAGGCGCACAGCTTCGCCTCCGTCCCCTTGAGGATGAACGCGACCTTGTGCTGTCCCTCCGCGATCGAAAAGGAGAACGACTTCTCGACGCCCGGGACGACCTCCGCCCGGTCGCGGTAGCTGCGGATCTCGGACCGCACGGTCGTCAGGGAGAAGTCCTTCGTCGGCGCGCCGTCCACGAGCACCGTCACCGTGTAGCTCTGGCTTCCGCGCAAGGACGGGTCGAACTCGAGCGACGTCAGGACGGAGAGATTGGTAGGCCCGATCAGGTCGAGGGAGACCCCCTTCTCCCCACCGCCGAGGTACCACGTCCGCTCCTTCTCCTGATAGACCTCGACGACGGTCTCCTGGTATTCGGTCGGGGACATCGAGACGCGGGAGAATCCCGCCTTCCCCTTCGGCAGGTAGAACGCGACGACCGCGACCCTCCCCGCCTCGTGGAGTCGCAGCGCGACCGTGTGCGTCCCCGCGGGGATCTCGAGCTCGAAGGCGTGACGGATCCCGGGGACGCGCCCGGGCTCGTCGAGGAATGTGGCTGTCGCGGACCGCGTCGCCGTCCTCTCCTGGACGCCGGACGGCTGCTCGTCCATCTCGACGTCGACGCAGAAGGGGACCTCGGCGGGGTCCTCCTTCGCAAAGTCGAGACGCACGAGAACTCGCAGCTTCGTCGGCCCCAGGACGGAGACACGGGCGGGGGTGTCGTGGTTGAAGGAGGAGTAGGTCCGCTCCTTGCCCCCGATCTTCATCCGCGCGTCGCGGAGGGAGTCCGTGGCCTTCCGTCGTGCCCACTCGGTCTTCGCCGACGCGACGGAGGCCAGGCAGAGGACGAGGATGACGAGTCGCTTCATGGAAGGACCTCCGGCAAAGAGCATGGAGAGGATACCGTCCCGCGGGGGGCCCGGGCAAGGCGGATTGCGCCCGGCTACGCCCCCGGCTTGGGGATCCGCGAGGTGTCCCGGTCGATCACGGCAATCTCGGCGGGGGAGAGGGGGCGGGCGCGCGCGAGGATCTTCAGGTCGATCCGGATCAGGACGAACGACACGCCCGCCAGCAGGATGGTCGCGAGGATCGTGACGCCGAGGTTGTACCGCGTCTCGAAGAGGATCTTCTCCTCGACGATCAGCTCCTCCGGCGGCTTCCCCCACAGGGAGACGGGGAGGTGGTACGCCTCCGCGATCTTCCGCATCTCCAGGATGTGGAGCACGGGCACGGGCGGGTTCGCCGTGCCGAACTGGATCGCGACGCCGCGCACGGGATAGTTCGCCGGCTTCAGCTCGAGGTTGAGGCCGTTCTTCAGGTGCTTCAGCGCGTTCACGCGGGCGCCCAGGCTCGCGACGCCTCCGCCGATGTTCACATACGCCTTGATCGGCTTCCCCCCCGCCTCCTTCTGGTAGATCTCCATGCGCCTCCGGATCTGATCCTCGAGCGTCTTCTCGACGAGGAGGGGCACGTGGTTCCGCTCGGCCGCCTTCCTGAGGTCTTCGATGCCCGCCTGCGAGAGACCGAGCCCGCGGTCCTTGCCGCCGCCGTACGACGCGGCCGCGCTGCGGAACCTGATCGGCGTCGTCGCGGCAAGGTGCCTTTCCATGTCGAGCCAGGTGAACTGCGGGTCGTTCGCACCCCACGTCGAGGCCCCGAGCGAGGTGACGACGATCACCCTTGCGCCAATCGCCTTGCACGCCGCGTAGGTGGCGAGGTTCGCACCGGGGAACGACCCGGTGCACCCCACGGCGACGATGTCGTCCCGGCCAACGTGCGCCTTCATCAGGAGGTCGACCATCACCGCCGCCATGAGCGGGTTCTCGGAGATCAGCTTCGACCCCTGGTCCCCCTTGTCGGTGGTGATCCGGGTATCCTCCTTGCCGAGGAGGCCGAAGGGGTCCTCGGCCATCGGGGGGAGCTTCAGCGCGGAGCGCTGCTCGCGGAGGCGCTCGAGCCCCGTCTTCATGAGCCCGAGCGCGGCGCTCATCTCCTTGTAGTGCGAGTGCTTCACCTCGACCTTCGACTCCTCGACGAGGGCGAAGCAGATCACCGCCAGCACCGCGAGCACGGTGAGCGTCAGCCGGGTCGCCTTTCCTTCGCGCAGGCGCACTCTGTGCCCCCTAGAGGAACGTGCCGCCGGAGAGGATGATGAGGAGCAGCCGCACGAGGATCGCGGCCATGACGAGGGAGGCGATCGTCTCGAGCACCCCTTGCCGCTCCATCCAGTCCGCGATCAGGCCCGGGATCACGTACCCGATCGACTCAATCTCGATCCCCTTCTCGGGCATCGAGAGGAGCTTCTTCGAGGTCCAGCCGAGGCAGAACCCGATCAGGAGCACGATCACCGTGCGGCGGCGTCCGTAGATGAGCATGTAGTTCGACAGGAATCGGACGATGCCGAACGTGAGGAGGGAAACCGCGATCGTGCCGACGATGCGGAGCGGCTCCCGGAGGGAGAGCGCGACGTAGCCGGGGACGATCATCCCGCCTGTCGCAAGTCCCAGGGTCTCGGAGAAGATCAGGCTGACGAACATCCCCAGCCCGATCGCCTGCACCAGGATGCTTGGGTCAATGGGCAAGTTCGGCCCCCCGATTCTGGAAGAACTGGGCAATGGCGTGCCCGATCCCGCCGATGTTCCCGACCCCCACGACGATGGAGCGCGCGGGCGTCAGGGAGAGCACCTTCTCGAAGACGGTGTTCACCTGGTGCTCCTCGATGTTGCCGAGGTTGAAGATCCGCTCCGGGTCGGCCCCGTGCCGCACGGCGAGCGACTCGACGGCGTCGGTGAACTGCCCCGTGAGCAGGAAGTAGTCGGCGCGGAAGTCCTTCGCGATCATCTCACCGAACTGCGCCGCGCGCTGGATCCGATCGCCGCGGGTGTTGAAGAGGACCATCACCTTCCGATCGCCGCCCGGCCGCACGCCGAGGCGGTCCATGATCAAGAGCGTCGAATCGCGGTCGTTCGCCGCGAACGCGTTCGCGAACTCGATCTGCTTGCCGTACTGCTCGATCCGGTGGAGGCGGAGGACGCCCGGGTCGGGGGTGCAGGCGATCATCCCCTCGATCGCCGCCTCCCGCGGCACGCCGTGGTGCGCGCAGACGGCCAGGGCGAGCGCGACGTTCTCCTTGTGCTCGACGTACGTGAAGCGGCGGATCTCCTCGTCCGTCACATCCTCCGCTCTGGATTCGACCAGACGCGTCCTCATTTTGCCGGCCTCCGCGCGCAGGACCCCGAGATTCGCCGGGTCCCGCTCGGCCGAGAACAGGATGCCGTCGTCGGGGACGGTGTTGCACAGGAAATAGGCCACGTGCTGCACGGTGGGCCCCATCACGTCCAGGTGATCGGCCCGCGCGTTCGTGATCACGCCGCAGGTCGAGTGGACGATCCGGTGCTCCGGGAGCCACTGGATGTGGGGCTGGAGCGCCATGCACTCGATCACGATCGCCTTGACGTTCCGCCTCGCGGCCGTGCGGAACACCATGAGCTGCTCCACGATGTTCGCGCGCCCTGGGCGGGGGATCCGCATCTCGCTCCCGTCGTCGAAGATCATGCGGGCCTCCGTGCCCGTCGTCTTCGCGAAGGTCCGGATCCCCCCCGCCCTCATGCCCGCCGCGATGAGCCGCGTCACGCTCGACTTCCCCCGCGTCCCATTCACGTGGATCCGGATCGGCACCGCGCGCACGCACGCCATGTGGCGGCGGTATTCGACGAAGCCGTACAGGATGAGCAGGACCGCAAGCGCAACGACGATCGGCACGGTATCGCCCCGCTACTTGCCCGGCTCCTTCGGGGCCTCGGCCATCGGCTTCTTGGGGAGGTAGAACCGCACGTCCAGGCTCTGCGTGCAGGCCTTGTCCACGGTGACGGACACCGCATGATCCCCCTCGGGGACCTCGACGTAGAAGTTGTCGGGGTCGCCCGGGACGGCCGACCCCGCGCCGTCGAACTTCGCCACCTGGGACGCCGCCGCCGCGGCCGAGTGCGCCTCCGGCCCGTTCCCGTCCAGGGCCGTCGTGAAGGAGTATGGCACCGGCGCGGTCGTTCCCTTGGGAAGCTCGCAGCGCACGTAGATCCTCAGCCGCACCGGCCCCTTCACGGTGGCCTCGAGCGGCGACGCGGCGTTGAGGCGGTAGTAGGCGATCGCCTTGTCTTTCACGATGATCTTCACCTTGTCCTTCGACTTCGACGGCGTGAGCGTCTTCCACTCCGTCTTCGGGGGCAGCGCGAGGAGCGCCCCGGCGACCACGATCAGCGCGATGACAGTCCGCATTTCTCGCCTCGAAGCTAGAACCCGATCTCCACCCCGAGCGTCACGCGCCCGTCATCGTACTCAAGGTCGCTGTCCGACCCCGCGGCGGGGCCGCCCCCCAGGTTGGTGGAGAGCTGCTCCTGCACGGCCTCGATCCAGGTCTCCAGCCCCTTGCGGGGATGGTAGGTCAGCTTCGCGCTGAACTCGTCCTTCCGGTCGCTCCGATGGAACCGGGACACATCCGCCGGATCGTGCTGCGTGTAGTGGCGGATCTGGTGCTCCCAGCCGAGGTCGAGAGCGAACTGCTTCGAGAGGTCGAACCCGGTCTCCACGGTCACCACGTGCGAGAAATGGCTCACGTCCGTCACCGTCGCCCTGGGAGACGGGTTCTCCAGGTCCGCGCGCGCGTCGTGGTCCTCGTACGCATACCCGACGCGCGCCGTCCACCACTCCCTGAGCGTGACCTTCGCGGTCAACCCGCCCGCATGCGTCACCTGGTCCCGCTCGTCGAAGTCGTTGTTGTAGTCCTTCCACTGGTAGGAGTAGTCCCCGTACAGCGTGAGCGCGTCGCTCACGCGATGCCAGTAGCGGAAGGTCCACTCGTCCTTGTCGTAGACGCTGGCCTCATCGCGCCGCGGCCGGATCGTGCGGAAGCGCGTCCGCTCGAAGACGTCCGGCTCGATGATGTACTGGAAGCGCACCAGGTCGTCCTTGCCAAAATGCTGCTTGAGCTCCGCGAGGAATCGGCCATGGTCCTTGCGGTCGTTCAGCGCGTAGGCGTAGGCCGTGGCCTCCAGCGCGAACGCGGTCGGGGAGCCCTCCACGAAGTCGTTCCGCAGGCTCATGTCGAGGGTCGGCTTCATGACGAGGTCGTCGATGCTCGACACGTTGTCGAAGCGCGGGGCCCCCCGGTCGTCATGGAAGCGGCGGATGTCCCGGTCGCTGTACCGGAAGACGTTCGAGTCGTAGGTGAGCTCCAGGCCGGCCTTCGCCCCGAACTTCCAGTGGACCGCGCCCGCAGGCGCCCTGCGCCGGGGCTTTCCGGCGGGCGGGGCCTTCGGCGGGGCCGGGTGCTGGATCCGGACGAAGAGCCCGTACTTCGCGAGCGTGCCCGCCGACACCCAGTAGGTGTGAGTCCCGTCCGGGACCGTGAACGTGCTCATCGTGGACTTGGAGAGCAGCGCGGCCGCGTGGCTCGGGTCGATCGCGGTGGTGTCGGGCAGGAGCTTCTTCCCGCGCAGGAGAGGGGCCCCGTCGTCCGTCGCCAGGAAGTACTGGCAGGACCGCTCCCGGGTCTCGCCCGCCTTCATGCTCCGCCGGACGGTGATCCGGATCCGCTCCCCGCCGCTGGCCGTGAAGGAGACCGCCTCGCCCGCGGCCAGATGGAGGTAGGCCCGGTCCTTCCCGCCGATCGACACCCGCACCGGCTGGCCCCCGGTGACGCCCGGGCAATCCGCCCAGACGTCGCGCTTCGTCTTCGACCGCCGCGCGGGGGACTCCGCACCAGCGCCCGCCACAAGCAGGAGGATCAGCGCGAGGACAAGGCCGGTCATCCCCGCGCAACGGGTCGGAACCACGGTCTCCTCCTGGTTGGGGCCGAGGGGTAGACGGTCACGGTGGGCGGAGCAGTATCGAAGCGGACCCCGGGTCGCGTCAAGCCAAATCGCCCCCGGGTCCCGCCCGGACCTTCCCGTTTGACAGCCCCGGACGGCGGCGTCATACTCCCCAGCACATGGCCAGCCTCCCCCCCACCGAGATGGGACCGCCCGAAGACCGCGACGATTCGCGGACCACACGCGCCTCGCGCCCCGTGCGGGCGCCGTCGGTGAACTTCCCTCGGCCCTTCGGCCGCTACATCCTGCTCCGCGAGATCGGCCGAGGCGGGATGGGGCTGGTCTACGAGGCCGTCGATCCGCAGCTCGACCGGCACGTCGCCCTGAAGTCGCTCGCCGAGGGGAACGGCGACGTGGTCGCCGTGGAGCGGTTCCAGCGCGAGGCCCGCGCCGTGGCCCACCTGCGCCACCCGAACATCGTCACCTTGCACGAGGTCGGCGAGCACTGCGCCGTTCCCTACCTCACGATGGACCTCGTGAGCGGAGGCACCCTCGCCGATCGGCTCGAAGATCGCGCGCGCCAGATGTTGCAGGGCCGATGGGATCCGGCCCTCCTCCGCGGCGACCTCGAGCTCTTCCTCTCCGTCGCCCGCGCCGTCGGCGCCGCCCACGAACAGGGGATCATCCACCGCGACCTGAAGCCCGGCAATGTCCTCCTCGACGAGAAGGGCACGCCGTTCGTCTCCGACTTCGGCCTGGCCAAGGAGACGAAGCTCGACGCCATGGGCGACAGGATGCCATCCATCACCGTGACCGGGGAGATCCTCGGAACTCCGGGGTACATGAGCCCGGAGCAGGCGCGCGGAGACACCCGGAACGTCTCCCCCCGCAGCGACGTCTTCTCCCTCGGCGCCATCCTCTACGAGATCCTCTGCGGGCAGCGCCCCTTCAACGGCGACTCGCTCTACCAGGTCCTCGATGCCATCGCAAAGTGCGAGCCGGCGCCTCCGCGGATGCTCCTGGGCACGGTCCCGAAGGACCTCGAGACGATCTGCCTCAAGTGTCTCGACAAGGACCCGGCGCGGCGATACGCCGACGCGCGGGAGCTCGCGGAGGACCTCGCGCGCTTCCTCCAGGAGCAGCCGATCCTCGCCCGCCGTAGCGGCCTCTTCTACCGGATCGGCAAGCGGGCGGGACGGAATCGCCCCGCCGTCGCCTTGCTCCTCGGGCTCCTCCTCGTCCTCGGCTGCGTCGCAATCGCGGTCCCCCTCTGGCACCTGACCCAGGTGCGGAAGGGCGAGGACCGCCTCGTGGAAGGGCGACGGCTCGTCGACCAGGGGAGATACGACGACGCGATCGCGCAGTTCGAGCTGGCGCGCGAGGCGCTGGGGCCCCGCCCCGAGGTGGTCGCCGGACTGGCCGAGGCGCGGCGTCGGAAGCAAGCGGACGCGAGCGCCGACGAGGAAATCGAGATCGAGGCCGAGGAGGAGCGTGGGGCGGCGCAGGTCCTCGACGGTGCGGCCCAGGACCTGCTCGTCGCGTTCTCGCACCTCGCGCGCGGCGACAGGGACGCCTGCGTCCGAAAGGTCGATCTCGCCCTGAAGGGGGTGGCGGAGGTCGAGGCCCTCTCCAGGGCCGAGGCGCGGACCCACCAGCTCCGTGCCCTCTCGCTGTTCCGACTCTGGCAGGCCAACGACCCGCGCGGGGCCCTCGACGCGGCCGCAAGGGAGTACGAGGCGGCGCTCGCCTCCGCCCCCGACGAGCTGGAGGGGCTCCAGGGGTGGATGGAGGTCCGCCTCGCAACCTGCCGCGAGGCATGGACGCGGCAACCCGGGAAGTGGAGCATGGGGGACGAGACGATGGAGGTGCGCTGGGAGCCATTCCCAGAGCGCTCCGACGCGCTCCTCGCCATCGCGAAACGCGCGCGGGAGGTCCTCGCCGCCGCGGAGGAGGCCCCGGGGGGCTTGGGGCGGACGACGACGGCGCACCTGCCATGGACCCGGGGAGTCGCCCTCGCGTGCGAAGGGAAGGGGACGGAGGCGCTCGACGCGTTGGCCGGCGTGAACGACCCCCAGGACCTTGCCTCCTCGGCGAGGCAGCTCGAGGGGGAGTGGCTCCTCTTCGGGATGGGGCGACCGGCGGATGCGACGAAACGGATCGAAGAAGCCCAACGGCTGGCCGGGGACAGCCTCACGGTGCTGGTCGAGCTCGCGCAGGCCCGCGCGGCGGCGGGGGAGTGGGAGGACGCCGCGGAGGCGTGGGGAGACGCCCTGCGCCGGCGCCCGAACGAGGCGGTCTGGCGCGCGCACTACGGCCTGGCGCTCCTGGCGAAGGACCCGGAGGGGGAGGACGTGGAGGCGGCCGGCGAGGAGCTCAAGCGGGCGCTCCAGGACGGCCTCCCCGCGGGCCCCCTGCGCGATTTCGTGGAGGAACGCCTGCGTTGAACGCAGAACGGACGGCTTGGAGGCCGCCCCGCGCGAGGAAGGGGGGAGGGCCTGCGGCGGACGCCCTATGGCACCTCTCGCATCACGTTTTCGTACCGCTGGCGGATGAACTGGCGGAGGTCCACGACCGCCTGCTCGAATTCCTCGTTCGTGAGCGGCTTGTTCGGGTCCTCGAGCACGTGCGGACGGATCTGCTGGTAGACGCGTTCGAGCTCCGGGAGCAGGATGGAGGGGTTGAGCTGCTGCTCGGCGATCTCGCGGCACCGCGAGAGGTACTCGGCGCGGGACGGCCCGTCCGCCCACATCCAGCGAGTCAGGTTGGAGCGCTCCAGCCCGCGCAGGACGCTGAAGGCCAGGCGGACCCCGGAGAAGCTGTTGTCCCGGTCCCAGACGATCATGTAGAAGCGCCCGTCCGCCGGGAGCTGGTAGAAGAACGTGTTGTTGTAGAAGGGGAGGCCATCGTCGAAATCGGCGAGGTATCCGTCCGCCTCGCCGATCACGGACTCGATCGCGATGTACTCCATCAACGTCGACAGGCTCATCCGCGTCCCGACCCCCTCGCGGAACCGGTCGGGGGGACTGTCCGATACGGTCCGGACCACGTCGACGAGCGCCGTGTGGTCCGTCGTGGAGTCGGTCTTGGGCTCGAACGGCCGGGGGACATAGAGCCCCCAGGCGTCTCCCCGGTACACGAACGGGTCGGTGTCGGGCCGCATGCGATAGAGCCTCCCGCGATCGTCGTCGAAGCGGCGCGTGAGGAACCCCTCGTCGATCAGCTCTTCCACCCCGAACAGTCCGAGGTACGACGGCTCGGCCGACCCGAGCTTCAGGTTGATCCTGGCGTGCGCGTAGCGCGGCGCGTTCACTCCGCGCCGGTTGTAGATCCCATACGAGAGGCGCTCGGACATCTGCGCCGCGTCCCCGAGGTGGTCGAGGCTGATGGCCTTCATGTTGTAGAAGGGCTGGCTGGTCCGGAACTTGACCTTGAGGTTCGGCTTGGCCCACCCCTCCAGGTCGCGGCTTGACTCGCCGCGGAGGCGGATCCGCACGTCGCGGTACTCCTCACCCCCGAAACGCCACGTGCAGGGGCGGTACTCCCCCTCGACGAGACGGTTGTTGAGGATGTCGTCCCAGTCCTGGGGCGAGACCTCGATCTGGTAGGTGCGCACCACGGTGTCGTCGAAGACGAACGCCGATTGGGCCGAGACGGGCGCGCAGAGGGCCAGGAGGGCGGCCACGGCGAACACGCAGGGCCGGCGGATCGGGGACGGGACTCGGGGGATCTTCATGGGCGGCCTCCTCCGGGAGTGAAGCTCGGTACGACGCGGAGATCGCCTCCGCTCTTCCCTGTACACCGCATGGAGCGACCTGTTTGCGCACTCTTCGGATTCCGGGTGACGCCGATCAGCGCGCGGATCTCGCGCAATCCGCTCGAGTTGAACATCCAGCTACTTGACGCCGCCTTGTTTCGAACGGTCATCGTCGTCTCGTGCCGGCCTAAACGCCGCAGCGACGAGATCAGCCCAATGCCCTGCCGGATCCGACGACTTCAAGATATCAAAGTAGCTGTACCAGAGGATGAACACCGGATGGCTGTTCTCTAGGAGCATGTCGGGGAAATCCCTCGCGCAACCAGGATCGCGGTCTGGATCTTCCTGTCCGCCGAGGACGCCGAAGACGCCGAGCCCA
>ORJL010011804.1_pt1 | contig 12521 bp, 10 predicted proteins | sample 1779941 | NCBI WGS metagenome assembly ORJL01 (sample SAMEA104232317, study PRJEB22302) | groundwater metagenome | biome: forest; feature: aquifer; material: groundwater | place: USA | collected 2011-08-07 | depth 5.8 m
ACAATGCGGACTCCGGCGACGGCTGCTCGTCGATCTGTCTGTTCGAGCCGGACTGCGGCAACGGTCGGCTGGAGGTTGGCGCGGAGGAATGCGACGACGGGAACGTCGTGAGCGGAGACGGCTGCAGCGCGACCTGCGCGTTGGAGGCCGTCTGCGGGAATTCCCGTCTCGAACTGGATGAGGAATGCGACGACGGCAACGTCGCGCCCGGCGACGGGTGCGGCGCAACATGCCTGGCGGAACACCGCAGTGCGATCCTCTCTTTGATCCCGGTCGACTCGGACGGACCGCACAGCTTCAACGGGAATCAGCTTGTCCTGAAACGGGCGGAACAGTGGGTTCGACTGGAAGCGTATTACTCCAATTGGGATCCGGACGCCACCGGCATCCGGGCGGGTACCGCGCAGATTCAGATCCATCCCGGTACGCTTCGAGCGGGGTCGTCCGGTGCGCTGCAGATCCCGCAGATTCCATGTACGTTCGACGTGGATTGCACGAATGCAGTCGGGAACCCTGGGGCGCGTTGTGGGGATTTATCGGGCAGCGGCCGGTGCGGGATGGCCTACTTCGAAACGGGTCGCCTCGACTACCTTGTCCTTCCGGGTCTCTTCGTCGCGGACTCGAGCGGTCCGGCCGCACGGGTCGGACAAGTAGACCTGAACAGCATCGACGCCCCTGACGACGGAACAACGCGTTACCTCGGGACATTCGTGTTCGACGTGCCCGAGGACGCGACGGGAACGTACTCGATCGGTTTCCAATCCGGTTTCAACCGCACGTTCTTCCTCGATCAGAATCACCGCCCCATTCCGCTGGCGACGATCAATCCGGCCGTGGTCCGCGTGGCGGAGTCCAATCGGTACTTGCCGTTCCGCGTGTACGCGGCGGGGGCGGTCGTTCCCGTGGCGGTGCGGGTCAAGATCGTGTCACTTCCCCTCTTCCCTTCGTTCGTGGGGCAGGTTCGGTGGGCGGGTGCGCCGGGGCTGTACAACGATACGATTCCCGGCAAGACCTTCCACGCCGCGAAGTTGCAGTGCGGCCCGCTCGTCCGCGACTGGACCGCGGAGCCAGTCATTCAGCTATATGGGAGCGAAGTGGGTCCGGGTGCGACGTACGAGATTCGCCCGGCCGACGCGGCGTGCGTCGCGCTCGGACAGGAATCCTGCATGTCGCCGCCGGTGGTGATCGGGACGGCGTCGAAATGGTCGGACGTTGTGCATCCGCTCGGAACCGCGTCGCAGCCGAACTTCCAGGACGTTTCCGCGCAAGTTGCGGCGTTTCAGTTTTCGCCCAACGGCATCAGCAAGGTGCAGGCACAGTTGCAGCCGCGCATCCCGAACCCGGCCAACAACATCGGGTTTTCGGATGTCTCCATTGTGGTCCGGGCGTTCCAGGGTCAGTCGTATCCGTTCGGTGCGCCGGATAGTTGTCCGTAGATCGCGATCCACGCCCCATCGGGAGTTCGTCCCCCACCCTCGCAGTAGAGAGGATGGGGCACCCGCGCCCTTGCCTTTGCCACGATCGAGGTCAGCCCGTGGAATCCCGCTTTTCAGTACTGATATACGGAGAGGGTGTAACGGGGCGAGCGAGCTCGCGCGTCGTGCCGGCGTCCCGCGGATGGACCGTCCGGTGGTAGAGTCACGCCCATTCACGAGTGTTCGGGGACAAGCCGAGGTCGGGCGCGCTCAAGATTTCCTTCACGAGAACGGACTGACCGCGCCGATCAAGGGCGGTATACCGCGGAACGTTCCGCGGTAGGGTTGCGGCCCGTGAATGGCTTGGGCCGCGAACAAGAAGTTCTTTTGACAAGGAGGTCTCTCGCATGGCAGCCAATGCACCGACGACGAACAAGTGGGAATACGAAGGCGATCGCAAGGGTTGGGGCACGCAGCTCCCGTTCGAGGCGATCAATGAGCCGGGTTGCTACGTTTGCAACTGGAACGGTCACCTGGTCCGCGTTCCCGAAGACGGGATCAAGCCGGGTCGCTCGCCGCTTCTCTCGATCACCGGCGCGCAGCCGTTGTTCGTGACGAAGATCAGCAACAACCCGTACATCCCGCTCTCCAAGGCCCGCATGCTGGCCGCGGATTGCGACGTTGCGGTGAACTTCTAAGCGAAGTTCCGCACGTAATTTGTGCGAGATTAAGCGGTCGTCGTGTTTCGGCACGGCGACCGCTTTGTTTTTTGGGGGAGGAAAGGACGAAGGGACGTAGGGACGTAGGGACGCGGAAAGGGCGGATCTGTTCGTCCCATCGTCCCTTCTTCCCCGTGTCCCTCCGTCCCTGTCTCCCTTCGTCCCTCCGTCCCTTCTTCCCCATGTCCCTCGCTGCTTCAAGAACCACGCGCTCGCGCTTGTGGCTCGTACGACGCGATGGGCGTGAACGCAACAACTCACAAGGCGATGCGCCTGTGAAAACTTCGGAGATCGAGACGCAGGAATCGCTTGTTTTTCTCGACGTTTTTCGGCAAGTGGTGCTTGACACGCTCACGAGATCGGGTACACATGGGTGCATAGGGAAAGGGGCTCGTTCCGCAAGAACGCGGAGTCCCTGTTTTACGCATCTTTTAGACAAGGAGGTCCAACGATGACCACGCCGACGACTGGCGCCCAGCACAACACCGCGGGCGGCTTCTCGACCACGGGGTTCGGAACCCAGCTTCCGTTCGAGGCGATCAACGAACCGGGTTGCTACATCTGCAACTGGAGCGGGCATCTGGTGCGCGTTCCGGCGGACGGAATCAAGCCCGGTCGGTCGCCGCTGTTGACGTTCCGGGCCAACGAGCCGTTGTTCGTCACCAAGATCAGCGGCGATCCGTTTATTCCGCTCTCCAAGGCGCGCATGCTCGCGGCCGACTGCGACGTGGCGGTGAACTTCTAACATCCACCGATCTGTCTCCTGGACACTTTCTTCGTTCCCCCCTCCGGGTGAGGGGGGAGCGAAGGAGTGACGCTGCGTGCGACCGGAGGGGTCGGTTGCCCAGCTTTGCTTGTGCAAGGACGCCATCCATGACCAACCCAACGCAAGGACTTCTCAACCAGACCGGAATGGCCGGGGCGAAGTGGATTCCGCTTCACGAAGTACACGAGCCCGGTGCCTACGTGAGTCGGGACACGGGCGATCTGATCCGCCTGTCGGGCCCCAGCGGCCACGGCGAGGTCGTCAGCACCGCCACATCCGGCGAACCTGCGGAGGAGAGTCCGACCTACGTCACGCGGATCAGTTCCGATCCCTACGTAGCGATCGGACAGCTTCGCTTGGCCGCGGCGAACCTTGATCTTGAGATCGATTTCTGACGCCGCGCCGTAGTGAAAGATATACGGCACGGTTTTTCAACCTGTGTCCGCGATGGTTGAATCAGGATGCCACGGCGGACGGCGCCAACATGCGGTTCGAACGAAGGGACAGACGGTGGCGATCTATCACGGTTCCGTTCGCAGGCCGGTAGCGTTGCAACGATCGGATTCGCCGATCGGTCGTGGGACGCCGTCGCCCACGCCCTCGTCCGATTCGTTGGCGACGAACGAATCGGCACCCACGACCGCGCCGGTATCGACGACGATTGTGGCCGAGCAAAGTCCGGCCACCGGCGGCGCAAAGAAGAAACGATCGCGGTCCGCGAAGTCGGGAACGTCGACGGTCGGTTCGATCGCGGTGCCGATCGTTCCTTCCGGACCGACCTCCGGGGCTTCGTTGGTTCCGAATTTGGTTGCCTCGGCTGTGCCGGCGGCGGCGACACCGGTCTTGACGGCGGCTCCGCCGTCGGAGTCCGTGGAACATCTACTTCAGTTGCCTCGCGGAGAGCTAGCGAGACTCCTCGCGGAGGCTGACGGTTCCGCCAATAGGGTTTGGTTAGCGTTGATCTATCGACTTTCGGCCTTGGAATCGCAGGTGACGGAGCTTGCGGCGGCGCTTCGGTCAGCGGCGGCGCCGGCGGCGAAGATGCCCGTCGCCGCGACTCGGACCGGCGGCAACGGCGATGGACGCCCGGATGTGTTGGAGCAGGTGTTTCGGAAGAATCTGTCTCTGCGCAAGAGCGGCGGGGAGTGACGGGCGCGCCTGTTGGAAACGTGTGGCACGGGTTTTCAACTCGTGTTCGCACCGGTTGAAAACCGGTGCCACACACGCGGAAAGGTCCGCGCAGCGGGCCATAGGAGCCGCGACGGGGCCGAGTTGGGTGTCGAGCATTGAATCGCCGAAAGGCACGGTGTTGAGCGTTGAACGGTCAGGTCGTCGAGTGAGAGGGAGTTCCATGCGACAGTCGAAGGAGGCAGCGGTGGTCGAGTCAAAGGGGATTGAAATGCCGAACCGCATTCGGGCGATGCAGGGCGACGGCGTCGTTGAAAACGGTTCGGTCGGGTCGGACGACGGACTTGCTCTGCCCATCGGGCATGGGCAAAACGCGCTCTACATCGGCATCGACCTGGGTACGTCGAGAACGTCGGTGGCGTGCAGCAACGGGTCGCGACACACCGTACTGTCGTACGTTGGATACTGTCGCGACGTGATCGGTGAGCGGCGGTTCGGGAAACGCGTTCTCTTCGGACAAGAGGCGCTCGATAACCGCTTGGCCCTCGACCTCGTTCGTCCCTTGCGACACGGCGTCATCGACACCGCCGATCCGCGGGCGATCCAAGCCGCGAAGGAGTTGATTCAGCACGCGATCAATCTCTGCGAACCGCAACCCGGGCAGACCGTGTTCGCCGTCGTCGGGGCGCCCGCTCGGGCGTCGATTGAGAATCAGAGGTCATTGCTACTGGCGATCGAATCGCTGGCGGCGTCCGCGATGGTGGTGAGCGAACCGTTCGCGGTGGCGTACGGACTCGGCGTGTTGTCCGACGCACTCATCATCGACATCGGCGCGGGCACGACGGACCTTTGTCGCATGCACGGCACGATGCCCGAGGAAGCAGACCAGATCACACTGCTCTCCGGCGGCGATGCGCTCGATGAGCGCCTTGAGCAGGAAATCCTCAAGCTCTATCCCAATGTGCAACTCACGCGGAACATGGTGCGGCAGATCAAGGAGAAGTACGGCTTCGTCAGCGATCCGCATCAGGTCTGCGAGGTGACGCTGACCGAGATGGGGCGACCGAAGAAATACGACATCACCGACCCGCTGAGAATCGCGTGTCACAGCATCGTTCCGGAAATCGTCGACGCGATCTACCGGCTCATCGGGACGTTCGATCCGGAATTCCAGGCGAAGCTCCGCGGGAACGTGGTCCTCGCTGGCGGCGGCAGTCGCTTGAGCGGCCTCTCGCTCCTCGTCGAGCGCGACCTGCGCGGTCTCGGCGGCGGGAACGTCACCTCGGTCGAAGAACCGATGTACGCGGGCTGCAACGGCGGGTTGAAGATCGCGATGGAGATGCCGGTTCGATATTGGAAGGCGCTGGCGTAGACGCGCTCGACGGTTTCCGTTGAGACAGGCGGGTGGTCCTCGGCGGTCAAGATCCCTGCGGTCGCGTTGGGAAAACGTGATTCCTATCGTTGTTCATCGCCCGCGCGGCGCAACAAGACGACTCCCAATAGGTACGGCATGATCCAGGGAATCGCTGGGATGCCCGCGATGAAGCCGAGACCAGCATACCACGGCGTGAAGAACGCCGTCGGATTCGGGTACTCCAATCCCCGGGCGAAAAGACAGAGCAACGCAAGAAGATTGGCTACGAGATAGACTCGCGACGACCGGCGTCCAAGCCACCCTACACGCGCCAGGGATGCCGCAAACGCCGCCGTCGCAAGGTACGTCAGCACACCACCGTAGAAGAGCAGGAGGTCCGTTGCGTCGCTCATGAACGACGCAACCGCCGCTGGCAGTTTCTCGGCCTGGTCTCCCGCGGAGTACAGCCCGAACATGAAGGCGCTCCAGACCAAATACGCGGAACCGCCCAGCACCGCGGCGCTAAAACCCAGCGTGGAAGTTACGCGTGGACCGGCCTCGCGCAGTGCGTCGTTGAGGGCGATGAACCCACTGGTTACGGCGATCGCCATAAGGCCGAGCACAAAGTATCGCATCTGGTTTTCGGCCGGTGTCGCCTCCCAGGGACCACCCACGCCGATCCACAGGAGCGCCATGAGCACAATGGGCCCCAATAGAAACGCCCCGGCCATCGCAAGCGTCTTCCTGCTCTCCGCGCCGGATGCAATCGCCCGCGCGCCCAGGTTCCAGGCGGCAACACAGATCGCCGCGAACAGCACGGCTCCAATGCCCTGAAAGACGCCCGGAACGCGCAGGGCGCGTGCGGCCGCAAGAGGCACGACAAAGAACGGGGTCATGCAAAGAAAGACGTAGCTCACGCGTCGACTGGAGTGTTCCATTTTGGATGCCGTCCTCTACCGGCAGTTCCTGCTACGCACGCCTTGGTACGGGTTCCTACGTCACCAACTTCACGTAAATGAGCTTTCCGTCGCCGGGAGCGTAGAAGTCGGCGAGGTGGGCTTCCTGTTTGTATCCGCAGGCGAGATAGAAACGCCGCGTCGGGTCGTAGAGCGGTCTCGCCGAGGTCTCGATGTAGATCTTTCGCCCGCCGGATGACGCGATGCGCGTTTCCGTTTCTTTGAGTAAGCGCCGGCCCAGTCCCTGAGCGCGACATGCCTCGTGGACCGCGATCCAGTACAGATCAAAGCTGCCGATCGTACACGCGATCGGTCCGAAACAGGTGTAGCCGACGGTCTTGCCGTCCATGTCCGCGAACACAAAGCGATAGTCGCTCGCCGGGCCGCGATCGAGGCGGTCCTGCACGAGTTCGATCGCAACGTCGATTTCGTGGTCGTGGAAGAACCCGCTTGAGGCGATGATATCCCGGACACCCTGGGCGTCGCCGGGGCGCGGTTGATCGCGCAGGGTGACGGTCGGGGTCGTAGCGGATGAGGGCATGCTCGGAAGGGTACGGTCGCGGACTGGATGCGTCCACGACGGAAAAACAGTCCCGCTTACGGAGCGGCGATGCGTTCCCGATGTGCGAACATGTCCGCCTTAAGGGCGGACATGCCCCCCGTCGAATCAGTCGCCGACGTTCAGCGATTCGTCCCCCACCCTCGCCGAAGCGAGGATGAGGCACCCACGGCGGACATGCCACCCGACGAACCCGACATTCTCACGTCGGCCAGGATTCGCTCGACGACATCCCGATACGAAAACCCGGCCACGCCCGCGGCGGCCATGAAGCCTCCGTCGGGGGAGATGCAGGGGTTCACGTTTAGCTCCAGGATCCAGGGGTTCCCGGCGGTGTCCGTGCGGAAGTCGACGCGGGCATACCCGCGAACGCCAAAGAGCGTCCAGCAGCTCTGCGCGATTTCGATCAAGCGCCGCACCAGGGGTCCGTCGTTCGGCGGAAGATCGAACCGCCTCGGAGTGTGATTGTATTCGAAGGCGGACTCGTCCCACTTGGCGGCGTAGTTCACAATCTTAGGCTTGTCGGCGGGGTAATCGACGAAAAGCATCTCCGCCGGCGGAAGCGTCTCGCCGCCCTTCGGCGAACCGAGGACGGAAAGGTTGAATTCACGACCTTCGATGTAGCGCTCGGCGAAGGCTTCGCCGCCCTGGTCTACCGAGTGAAGTTCGATGGCGTCACGCAACGAGTCGAAATCCGTCGCGTCGAACACGCAGGCATCGCTGAGACCGATGGACGCCTCCTCCCAAACGGACTTGATGATATACCGCCCGGGTGTGAAACGACGGCCGTCGGCGACGCGCTCCGAATCCTGGGAAACCCAATCCGCGGTGGGGAGTCCCTGCCAGCGCAGCATTCGCTTGGCAACGATCTTTCCCGTCGTGAGGAAGAGTGCCTCCGTCGACCCGCCGGTGTAGGGAATGCCCAAGGAGTCGAACAGGGCGGGCGCGAGATGAAGCAGGCGACTCTTGCCGTCCACGGACTCGACCAGATTGAAAATCAAATCGGGTTCAACGCGGCGAAGGCGTTCCGCGACGTCGGCCAGATCCAATCCGAACGTCCGCGACTGAACGTCGTGCCCCAGGTCGCGCAGGGCTGCGGACACCGCTTCCACCTGCACCAGGGAATCCTGCTGGTCGGGCGGAGCGTCGGGAAGAATTTCGTCGTGAACGACGACGACTCTCACTTGGCGGAACTCCGCAGGGCGTGCGTCCGCGGTTTGAGTTTGCGCACCGGCGGTTCGACCTTGCTCCGCTCCGCGTCTTTCTGTTTCACGACGCCCACGTTGCCCTTGCCCGTTCGTGCCGGAGCGGCGATCCGCTTCGCAGCGGACGTGACGATGCGCCCGATGAGGTCCACGAACGGGAGACCGATCAAATTGCCGATGATCGGCAGGTCCGAGTGTTCCGGATGCAAGCCCGGAAGGGGATTGATCTCCATCACCTGCAGTCGGCCCTCGGCATCGGCGCGGAGATCCACCCGGCCGCCGTCGCGACACCCCAATCCTCGCCACGCGGCGAGAGAAAGCGACTCCGCTTCCTTGGCGATGCGCCCCGTGACCAGGGTGTACCGGATGCGTTCCTCGCATTCTTCTTTGTTGACGTACGTGTAAGAATGAGGCTCGGCGGTGCCGAGCAGTTCCACCTCGATGGTTCCCACCGCAACCGCGTCCGCGTCCGTACCGGTGATCCCGGTGGTGAACTCACGACCGGGCAGATAGGGTTCGACCAGCACGGGCTGTTGGTACTTCGCGAGAAGTCGTTCGCAGACTTCCGCGAGCTTCTTCTTCGTCTCGATTTTCGAGTTTCCGTCGATGCCTTTCGCCGTTCCCTCGGCCACCGGTTTGGCGAAAACGGGAAACGGCAGCTTCACCCGGCGAACGTCGTCGATGCCCTGCACGAGATGGAAGTCCGTGGTGCGAACGCCCAGGTCGCGGAGAACTTGCTTCGTCATGGCCTTGTGCAGTGTGACCGCGGAGGCCAGGGGGTCGGAGAACGTGTAGGCGATGTCATACGCGTCGAGCAGCGCCGGAACCTGTGCTTCACGACCGAAGCCGTGAAGGCCTTCGGCGATGTTGAAGACCAAGTCCCAGCGATCGCCGGCGACGAGCCTGGCGGCCAGTTGCCGCACGTTGCCGATGCGGTCCGTCTTGTGGCCCAGCGACTTCAGTGCGCCTTCGAGGGCTTCGATGGTCGCCCCGCGATCGAATTCGGCGGTTTCCTCTTCTGAATAGCCCTGCGCGAGATACTCCGCGCGGAGGTCGTAAGTCAGTCCGATCTTCACAGCTTCTCCCTCGTGTTCTTGGTTCTGGAGCCTTCCAGGAAATCGTGTAGCGTCGCCCTTCATGGGCGGCGCTACGCCGCGACGGCAAACGAGCGTCGCGACATCGCCGCGGATGAACCGCGACGCTACACGTTCTCGGGAACTGTTCTACCCGATCGGGTCGGGGTACTTGTACACCTGCCCCTCGTAGTTTCGGAGCATCACGTAGTCGCCTTCGCGCCCGACGACCGCGTCCGGAACGAGCGGGATCTTTCCGCCGCCGCCCGGAGCGTCGATCACGAACGTCGGGACCGCGTATCCCGTGGTGAACCCCCGCAGCCCGGCGATCAGTTCCAGCCCCTTCTCCACCGGCGTGCGGAAGTGGCTCGAACCCGAGATCGGGTCGCACTGGTACAGATAGTACGGCCTGACGCGGATCTTCAGCAGCCCGTGCATCATTTGCTTCAGCACGTCCACGTCGTCATTGACGTTCTTGGAAAGCACCGTCTGGCTGCCTAGCGGGATGCCCGCGTCGGCGAGTCGCTGACAGGCCTGCGAAACCTCCGGCGTGATCTCCGCGGGGTGCATGAAGTGGATGCTCATCCACAGCGGGTGGTACTTCCTCAACATGCGGCAGAAGGCAGGAGTGATGCGCTGAGGCAGCACGGCCGGGACTTTGGTGCCGATGCGGAGGAACTCCACGTGCGGGATCGCCCGCAGCCGGGAGAGGATCCACTCCAGGCGGTCGTCGTTCATGGTCAGCGGATCGCCGCCGGAGAGAAGCACGTCGCGGATTTCCGGATGCCCGGCGATGTAGTCGATCGCGGTTTGATACTGGCGAGTGTTGAAATGGTACTCGCCGGTCTGACCGACCATCCGCGCCCGAGTGCAATACCGGCAATACGTGGCGCAGAAATTGGTGACCAGGAAGAGGACGCGATCGGGATATCGGTGGACCAACCCCTCGACCGGCATGTGGCTGTCTTCGGCGAGCGGATCGTCCGCTTCGCCCGGAGTGCGAATGAACTCTCCGGTGACCGGGATCATCGTGACCCGAATGGGATCGGCGGGGTCGTCGGGGTTCATCAGCGCCGCGTAGTACGGCGTAATCCCCACGGGAAGACCGCCGCCCATGCGGATGACGGCCTCCTCCTCGTCGACCGAGAGCTTCACGACGCGCCGCAGCCCGGCGATATCCTTGATCCGATGGCGAAGCTGCCAACGCCAGTCGTTCCACTCTTCGACCGTCGCTTCGGGGAAGAATTCACGGCGAAACGCAGCGCTACGCTCGCTGAGCACATGCGTCCGAGGCGCCGTCCGACGGGTCGGAACGGCGTTTCGACGGTGGTGCTTGGTTGCGTTTCCGCTTGGGGGAGCCGCGTCGACGAAGGAGGGCGTGAAGGTCGAGACCGACGCCTCCAGAATGGGCAGGGAGAAAGTTACGGTCTGACTACCGGGAGGCTCCGTATCGGAGCCCAACTTTTGTTCGTCCATGATCTCCTCTTGCACGGGTCGGAGAATCGGTCGCGCCTATCCGAGTTGATCCCGGAACGGGCTATCCGTAGCCCGCGAAACTCTCGACGCAAACGTTCCGACCCACATGTATCTGAAATAGATCATGGAAAAAGAATGTCAAGGAAAAGTAGTCGGAAATCTTGAAAAAACTTTTGCGCGTTGCGCGCTGCGATGACATCGGGCGGCGGTGACGGCGCGCCCCGGCGATGCGAGTCGATTGTGAGTTTCCGTCGTGCTCGGCTCGGGGAACGACGCGATCCGGCGACGATCTCCGGGCTCGCGACGGACCCGTAAGTCCTAGAATTGTCGCAGGTTTCGATCAACTGTGCGTAGTTTGTTCGGTCGGGGAATGCGCTCGCCTCCGGACCGCTACGGGCGATGCCATTCGTCGCAATTGGCGCAGGGTGCGGTCACGTTGAAGCAACCGTCGCCATGCGCGTCCCGGACTCGCTGAAGGGTCGCGCCGGTCCATAGCTCCTGAAGCGAGTACTCGCCCAGTGAGCCGATCGAGGCCTCGCCGGCGTAGTCCTGATCGCAGAGCGTCACCCGCCCATCGGCGAGGACGAGGCATCGCGAACGGATGCGCCGGCAAGCTGCCCTTTGGGGCGAGGCCATCGAGGAAACGCGAAGGTCGGGTTGCCGACCGCCGTAATGGGTGACGCCGGTGATGCTCACCGCCCCGAGCTTCCGCAACCAGCCGTCGTGAAAAGCATCCAGTTCATGCACGTTTTCCAGGGACTTGGTGAAGTCCGGCACGACGATGGGGGTCGCCGATCCGCGCTGGCGGCGGAGCACTTCGACTCGGTCGATCTTGGCGAGTACGTCGTCGAGCTTGGCACGGGATGGGTCGTTCGGGGACTGGAGACGCCCATAGAGTTCCGGAGTCCACGCGTCGAGGGTCACTTGCAAGACGTCCACGCCCAGCGTGATGAGCGCCTCGATGGTCTCGTCCGACAGGTCCGCGCCGGTGGTGCGAATCGCGAGGCCGTAGCAGCCGGCGGGCGATGCGATCCCACCGGACGGCGGAACTCCTCGGAGCGTGCCAACGACCTCGGTCCACTGCGGGTGACGCAGCGGGTCGCCGAAACCGCCGAGCACGACCAGGGAGTCGTCGAAGGCGGCGAGCGTGTCGCCGACGCGACGCACGGTGTCGAGGTCGATCGGTCCGCGATGGGGCACGCGCGAACCGCGCAGGTGCAACGAGGCGTCGGGATACGGATCGGCCGTGGTAAGTTCGATCTCGACCTCGCGCGGGATGGGCTCCACGAAGGAGCGCTCACGCGCCCGGAGCCACGCGCCGATAGCGGCCCCGTCGGGATCGGGATGCCCGCGGAGCAGATCGGTGCATGTGCGTAGCGATCGATCGGTGTCGGCGATGAGTCGACCCGAGGCGTATCGAAGATCCTGCGGAACCTCGCAGAGCGAGGGCTGGAAGATGAGATCCTTCATCGGATCGTCGGGCTTGTAGGCGAAGATCCAACCGATGGCGATCTGCTTGTCGGCCAGTTCGCGGACGAGATCGGCTCGCAGGAGGATCCCAGCCACGCCCGGCGGCGATTGGGTGAAGACGAGCCGGCTCTCTTCGCCGATCTTCCCGGCGTGTTGGATCATGCGGTCGACGAGCGCGGGGTCGATCGCGGGCGCGGCGGCGGGGACGCTCAGCACCGCCTCCGCGGGCGAGGCGGCGAGAATCCCCGCGAGGACACGGGCGTCGGTGTATTCATCGAAACTGGCCGTTCCTCCGAGACCGCCGCGCCAACCGTCGAGCGACCACTTTCGCGCGGGTCGAACGAGCGACGCCCACGACGGCGGATCCGCCTGCACGGCTTGGACGACCGCCTTGGTCCCG
>ORJL010684579.1_pt1 | contig 12520 bp, 12 predicted proteins | sample 1779941 | NCBI WGS metagenome assembly ORJL01 (sample SAMEA104232317, study PRJEB22302) | groundwater metagenome | biome: forest; feature: aquifer; material: groundwater | place: USA | collected 2011-08-07 | depth 5.8 m
GCGCTGGCGGCATCCTGCAATTCCATGTCGGTTGCCAGGATCAGGCCCGGCACGATCAGGAAGCCACCGCCGATCCCGAAGAAGCCCGAGAGCAGGCCGACGCCGGCCCCGAGCCCGACGAGGCGTGGCAGCAGCCGGCGCGCATTTTCGCGCGTGAGCCAGGCCGATTGGGATCCGCTCGCCGGCTTGGGTCGCAGCATCAGGAGACCGACGGCAACCATCACGAGCCCGAACAGCGCCAGCAGTTGCTCGCCATCGACCGACTTTCCGAAAGCGGCGCCTGCCAATGCACCGCCGACACCGGCCGCACTGAACACGAGTGCACAAGGCCAGCGGATCGACGTCCGCCAGGCGTGCAGACCAAGACTGGTCGCGGCATTGAGTGCGACGGCAAAGGCCGCCGTGCCGATCGCGACATGGGCCGAGGGTTCGCCGACCGCGTAGACGAGCAGCGGCACGGCGAGGATCGAACCGCCGCCGCCGATCAATCCCAGGACGAGACCGATCAGGCCTCCCGAGGCCAGTGCGATCGCCGAGGTGAACATCAGGCCAGCGCCGTCCGCGCCGCACGGTTCCACGGCATCAAGCCGAGCAGCTTGGCCATGCCGCACCAGCCGCTGATGCCGGCAAACATCAGGTCGGCGCCGACGGAGGCGGAGAGGCCGAGGAACGCCGGCGCCACCCAGACACCGAGGGTCACGCCCAGAAGCACGAGGCCGCCGGCCGCAATCTGGACCTGGCGCATGATCTCGATCCGCTGGCGGGCTTCGGTCGCGACCGGCAGGCCGGCTTTCTTCCAGGCGTCAATGCCACCTTGCAGGATGTAGGCTTGGCAGCCCACCGCATTGGCGAGACGCGCGGCGTTGGCCGCCGTGCGTGCGCCGGACCGGCAGTGGAAGATCACGGCCTTGGCACCCGCCGAGTCGAACGTGGAGAAATTGGACAGCGCCTGATGGCGCGCGCCCGGCACGCGTTCGCGCGCATGCTCGTCCACCTCGCGAATGTCGACGAGAATGGCGCCGTCTTCGGTCAGGCGCTTGGCGTCGGCGGCATCAATAGTGGGAAGCGACACGGGGGTCTCCTTTCGAAGAACTCGGGATCAGGTCTGGCAGTAGAGCCGATGCAGGGTGGCGAGCAGCGTTTCCACCCGCGGATCGGCGATGCGGTACCAGAGCGTCTGGGCGTCTCGGCGGAAGGTGACGATGCCCTCTTCCCGCATGCGCGCGAGATGCTGCGACAGCGCCGACTGCGAGAGGCAGACGTCCTCGGCGAGCGAACCGACCGTAGCCTCGCCCATTTCCACCAGCTTGCAAAGAATGAGCAGACGGCGGTCATTGGCGAGGGCACGCAACAGATCGGCGACTTCACCGGCCTTGGCTCCCAGCGCGCGGGGATCGATGTGGGTGGACGTGTTTTTCATATTAGATATTGCTAAATAAGATATTACTAATATATATGTCAAGTCGCAGCCTTGGAGAAAAACATGTCCTCGTCACCGGTCATTGACGCCTTCTTCGACCCCGCCACGTTCACCATCACCTATCTGGTGAGCGATTCCGGCTCCGGCCGGGCGGCAGTCATCGATCCAGTGCTCGACTACGATCACCGCTCGGGCAGGGCCACGACCGCCTCGGTCGACCGGGTGCTGGCCAAAGCCGACGAACGCGGCCTGCAGGTCGATTGGATCCTGGAGACGCATGCCCACGCCGATCACCTCACGGCCGCACCGCTCGTCAAGGCCCGGACCGGCGCCCAGGTGGTGATTGGCGAGCACATCCGCGAGGTCCAGAAGATCTTCGCCGAGGTCTTCAACGCCGACGACGTGAGCGGCGACGGCCGCGAGTTCGATCGTCTCGTCCGCGACGGTGAGCGTCTGCGACTTGGGTCGCTCGAAATCGAGGTCATGCACCTGCCCGGCCACACGCCGGCCGATGTCGCCTACCGGATCGGCGACGCCGTGTTCGTGGGTGATACGATCTTCATGCCCGACTACGGCACGGCGCGAACCGATTTCCCGGGCGGCGACGCGGCACAGCTCTACCGCTCGATCAAACGCCTGCTGGCGCTGCCACCCACGACCCGTCTCTTCATGTGTCACGACTACAAGGCCCCGGGACGGGATAGCTACGCCTGGCAGACGACGGTCGCGGAGGAACGCGCGCGCAACGTTCACATCCACGATGGCATCGACGAGGCCACGTTCGTCGCCTTGCGCACCAAGCGCGACGCGACACTGGCCGCCCCAGTGCTACTGTTGCCGTCGGTGCAGGTGAACATCCGGGCCGGCCGGTTTCCGCCGGCCGACACGAACGGCGTCAGCTACCTCCGCATTCCGATACGGCTTGCCGCCTGACGGTGGTCCCTGCTGCCTTCCTCGGCTAGCATCCGCCGCCAAGGAGGAAACCAATGAAATCGACGATAAAGGCCCTGGTTGCGGGCGCCCTGATCCTGTTCGCCGTAGAAGCGAACGCCCAAGCCTGGCCCAACAAGCCGATCAAGCTGGTGGCACCCTATCCGCCCGGCGGGCAGACCGACGTGGTGTCGCGCTATTTCGCCGACAAGCTCTCGGGCGTGCTAGGCCAGCAGGTGATCGTCGAGAACAAGGCCGGCGCCCAGGGCATGGTCGGCGCCGAGATCGTGAAGAACGCCGCACCCGACGGCTACACCTTCGTCTACGTCAACTCGTCGATGATGTGCATCAACCCCTACGTCTACAAGAAGATGCCTTACGACGGCTTCAAGGACTTCGTGCCGGTGACCCAGCACGGCCTGGCGCCCTTGGTCATGGTGGTGCCGCCCACGCTCGGGCCGAAATCGGTCAAGGATTTCGTCGCCTGGGCCAACGAGCGCAAGGGCAAGGTCAATTTCGCCTCATTCGGCCTCGGCTCCTCGTCGCACATCTGGGGCGAGATGCTGAACCAGGCCGAGAAGCTCGACATGACGCACGTGCCCTACAAGGGCGCGGGCCCGGCGATCCAGGACACGCTGGCAGGCCACATCCCGATGACCATCCAGGATCTCGCCGCCAGCGGTCCCGCGATTTCCGGCGGCAAGCTCGTGCCACTTGCCGTCACCTCGACGGTGCGCTGGCCGCGCCTGCCCGATGTGCCGACGTTTAATGAGATCGGCTACAAGATCAATCTGGTGGGCTGGAACGGCATCCTGGCGCCGGCTGGCACGCCCAAGGAGATCGTGGACCGCATGAGCGCCGAGATCCGCAAGCTGGTGCAGACCCCGGAGGGCAAGGAGAAGCTGCTCGACATGGGCCTGTTCGCCACCGGAACCACGCCGGCCGAACTGACCGAGATCATGAAGACCGGCTGCGCCGCCTGGGGCGATGCCGTGAAGCGGGCCGGCGTCGAACCCGAATGACCTAGGTCAAGGTCCAGCGTCGGCGGTCATGCGATTGCTTTCGCATGACCGCAAAGATCCTGATCCTCAACGGCCACCCCGATCCCGTCCGCAAGGGGCTGTGCCATGCCCTGGCCGACGCCTACGGCGCCGGCGCGGTGGAGGGCGGCCACGAAGTACGGCGCCTCGACATCGCGACGCTCGCTTTCGGCTTCGTCCATTCACAGGCCGAATTCGAGCACGGCGAGGCGCCGACGGACATTGAAGCGGCGCAAGCGTCGATCAAGTGGGCCAGCCATGTGGTGGTGATCTTCCCGCTGTGGCTGGGCGACGTGCCGGCCGTTCTGAAAGCCTTCCTCGAGCAGACGCTGCGGCCGGGCTTTGCCTACGCCTACCGACCGAGCGGATTTCCCGAGATGTTCCTGAAGGGACGATCGGCGCGCATCGTGGTGACCATGGGAATGCCCGCCCTCGTCTATCGCTGGTACTTCCGTGCCCACGGGTTGAAGAACCTAAAACGCAACATCCTGCGTTTCGTGGGCTTCTCGCCGGTGCGCGACACCATGCTCGGCAGCGTCGGCACGCGTAGCAAGGAGCAGATCGGCCGCTGGTTCGACGATATGAAGGCGCTCGGGCGCCGGGCCGCCTGAGCTAGCGCCCGCCAAGCTTCGCCAGCGCCGCCGCAATCGCCTCGCGTGTCGTGGAGGGCTGCTCGGCGATGGCGTGACCCAGCAGGTCGAGCTGGCGCCGCAACGTATTGACCTGGTCGACAAGGTCGACCACGGTTTCCACCGACTCGTCGTCGAAGCCCATCTCGTCGATGAGTTCGGCCAGCAGGCGGGCACGGGCCACGTCGATCTGCTCGAAGCTCCAAGCCTCCGCCGTGCCCGAGGGGCGCAGCAGGCCACGCGCCACCCAGCGCTCGACATGGACGGTCGTCAGGCGGCCGTGCAGGCGCAGCAGTTCGTCGAGGGTCGTCACGTGAACTGCTCCATCTCCTTGCGCGGATCGTAGGCGCGACCCGCCTCCCAGCTCTCGAGGAATTCCTTGAGCTTCTCGTCGGGCTGCTCGGGCAGGACGACCTTGAGCTTCACATACTGGTCGCCGCGCTGGCCCGACTTGCGGTCGAACAGGCCTCGGCCCTTGAGCCGGAGCGATGTGCCGGTGTTCGAGCCCGCCGGCACGTTCAGCATCACCGGCCCGCCGATCGTCGGCACCTTCACCTTACCGCCGAGGGTTGCCTCCGAGACGGTCACCGGCAACTCGACATGGATGTCGTTGTCGCGCGGCTGGAAGAAGGCGTGCGGGTCGACGTGGATTTCGACATAGGCATCGCCGGCCGGCCGGCCCTGGGTGCCCGGCATTCCCTGTCCCTTCAACCGCAGCGTCTGGCCGTCCGTCGTGCCTTCAGGAACGTCGATATCGAGGGTCTTGCCGTCGGGCAGGGTGACCCGCTGCTTGCCGCCGCGCGCAGCCACCAGGAACGGCACGCGCAGGGAATAGCTGACGGGCATGCCGCCCATGTCGAAGCCGCCGCCACCACCGCCGCCGAATCCACGGCGCTCGCCGAACATCTCGGAGAAGATGCCGCCCATGTCAACGAACGACTCGTGCGCGCCGGCGCGCTCGTACTTGTGCCCGCCGCCGGCCTGGTCACGGTAGAAGCCGCGCGGCGGCATCTCCTGCCCTGTGGCATCGATCTCGCCCGCGTCGAAGCGACGCCGTTTCTCGGCATCCGAGAGCAGATCGTTGGCCTGGCTGATTTCCTTGAACTTCGCCTCCGCGGCCTTGTCGCCGGGATTGAGATCGGGATGGTGTTTTTTGGCGAGCTTGCGGAAGGCCTTGCGGATGTCGTCGTCCGAGGCGGTCCTTGGCACGCCCAGGACGGTGTAGGGATCGGTCATGGCCCTACAAATGTAGTATGAATTGCCTTCCTGCAAGGGCCCGCCGGGACTTCATTGCAATCACCCCTGATAACGGATCTCGTACCTGCCACTTCCGGCGAAGACCGCGCCGGCGGGAACCGCCTTCGAAGGGCCGGCCGCAAGCAGCCGCACCGTCCACTCCTCGCCCGGAAGCAGGTTGAAACCCTCGTCCTCGGGACGATAGTGCGGGTCCTCGATCTGGATGCAGGACGCAAGACGCACCGTGCGAAGCCGCAGGAGCCACCCCGCTTCGCCGGCGATCACCTCGGCTGAAAGCCCCGGGTCGGCATCGAGCGCGCCGCGCCCCAGCGGAAAGTGGGCGGCGTCACCCAGTCGCGCGCCCGTCGCGACATCATCCAGCGTAACGACCGTGGCGTCGAGCGCGGCGGCACCAAAGCGGTAGGCGTAGGTGATGTCGAAGAACGAGCCGATCACTTCGGCCGAACTCAAGGTCCGGTTGCCGCGTGCGGGAAGATCGACCTCGCGCTCGCGGCGCATCACAGCCCGTTCGCCTCCCTGCAGGCAAAGCAGGGTGAGTTTGGCGCGGACAGTGGCGGCCGTGTCGTTGAGGAGGTGAATGCCGAGGCCGTTCAACCCTTCATCGGTCAGGGCAACCTGCACGGGGCGAAACGCCCGCCGCAGTCCATGCCAGGCGAGTTTCGGGGCGCCGGTGGAGTCGACGACACCCCAGCCGGCGCCGGGCATGAAATCCTTCAGCATCCATACGATCGCGCCGTCGCATGAAGAGCCGGCGCGACGCCATTCGGCGATGGTGGCTTCCATGACTTCCGCCGTAACCGCACGCGAGAGGCGAAGGTAACGCGCCGGTTCGCCGGCGCGGAGCTGAACGGGATCGACACCGTAGAGCAGGCGCAGGTAGTGGTCGCGAACATAGTCGAAATCCCACGAGGCACCGTGATCGCGAGGCACGGCGGACTTCCATCGGACAGGATCCGTCCAGGGAACGCCGGTGCTGTTGGCGGCCGGGATATTGGCGAAGGCCAGGCACTCCGAGGCAAAGCGCACGTCGGCACGCCGGGCATCCTCAAGCGGACGTAGATAGGCGCCGACGCCGTAGTAGTGCGAGACGCCGCCATCCGTCGAGAACGGCAAGTCGCCGCCTGCAGGCGACTGGGCGACGTAGATCGCGTCGGCCCGCAACCGCGCCGCCGCGCGCGGCAGAATTTCGTCAAGCAGCGGGCCGCTCCACGACGATGACGGAAGGCCGAACATGGCCGCCTGTTGCGCCACTTCGCTGCCTCCACAGATCACCGCCAGCGACGGGTTACCCTGGGTACGGCGAAGGAACTGCGCCGCCTCGGCTTCGACGCTCGCCCGGAACGCGGCGTCGGCAATGGGGTAATCCATGTTGGCGAACATGAAATCGTGCCAGACGAGAATGCCGAGTTCGTCGCACAGTGCGAAGAAGTCGTCGCTCTCGTAGATCATCGTGCCGCCGACCCGGATCATGTTCATGTGCGCGGCATGCGCCTGTTCGAGCCACGACGACAGCCGGACACGATCGCCAGCCAGGGACACCAGGTCGACGGCACTCCAGCAGGCACCGCGGGCAAAAATCTTCTGGCCATTCACCTTGAGGCCAAAGCCCTTGCCGTCGGCGCCGCGGTCGACTTCGAGCGACCGGAATCCCGTGCGGCCGAGATCGATCTCGGTATCGCCCAATCGCGCCTGCACCCGGTGCAGGGCAGGCACCCCGTGGGTATGAGGCCACCACTTCTCGACCCGCGGCACGCGCAGCGTTGCCTCGAGGCGTCGGTCATCGATCCAGGTCAGGCGACAGCTCTCATCACCCATCGCCAGCACCGCGGCAGGTCGTGCCCCGTCGCAGTCGACCTCCAGCCCGACGACCAGCAGTCCATCGTCTCCGTCAAGCGTGGCCAGCATTTCGACCGCGCGCACCTGCACCGGGCCAGCCTCCTCGATCATCTCGATCCCGCGCCACGGCCCCACCGCTTGGATCGGCGGCTGCCAGCCCGTCATATGGCCGAGCAGGGTCGTGCGCACCAGGCGAAGGGTATTGTCGTCCACAAGGCGGGTTCGCCAGCGTGCGCGCCCCATGCGTCGCCCGCGTCGGGCTTCCAGTTCCATGTCGAGAGAGCGGAAGGCAATCAGCAATTCATTGCTGCCCGCCAGATCGACCTCGACCTCGTGCATCAGAAACATATTGTCGCTCGAAAGAACGAGCGTCCCGTTCAGCCAGACTTCAGCCACTGTCGCAAGGCCATGAAAACGAAGCGTGCGCCGGCCGGTGCCCGCGAGGCTGGTGCGATACCAGACATCCTGGTCATGCAACGGGGCGGGCTGCTCGACGCTCCACCGACCGGCATCGCGCAAGGCTTGCGCCGCCGTACCGGGAACGATGGCGGCAATCCAGTCGCGCACCGGCGACAGGTCGTGGGGCGTCTTTGCCGCGCCCGGTGCGGTGAGCGCGAGCCGCCAGCCCTCGTCGAGCTGGACGACGCGACGGCCGGTGACGGACCGAAGCGCCGACATCAGGGGAACCGGTCGGCAAGCGTCGACATGATGAATGCGTAGTCGACTTCAATCGGGTCGAGCTTCATGGCGGCAGCATCGAATTTCCGACGATGGGACATCCGCGCCAACTGGAACTGCAGGGTCTTCGCCGCCTCGGCGACCCGCCGGCAGGCGAGCGCTGCTTCGACCAGCCCATCCTTGCCGTGCGCGCCAAGCCAACTCAGGTACGCGCCCAGCATCTCGAAATTGGCGCCGAACTGCCGCGGCAGATTGAAGGCGTAGAGGTGGAAAAAGTCCGTATCGCGCACCACAAGCCGGTCGAAGTGCAGCGGCAAGGCAAGCCGCCAGGCGGTCACGGGATTGGCGGCCGGACGATGCTTCAGGTGGAGGCGCAGGAGATCGACTGAGGCCGCGACCAGCCCCCCACCGGCCAGCGCCTTGCCGTCGCGCTTCACGAATTCGACATAGGGAAACAGCGCGCCGGACGTTTCGCTTGACCGGAACAGGCCATCGTAGTCCTCGCCGTCCAGCACATGATATCCGACGTTGTGGAAATAGCCGAGACGCCGCAACGCCGGATCGAGAGCGACCGCGGCCACGGTCGTCTTCACATGCTGCCGGCGATAGGCGAGGTCGGCGTCCGGAAGCCAATGCGCATCGACCTCGATCAATACCGGCCGGCCGCGGCCCAGCTGCTCCAGCGTGTGCGTCTCGACGCAGTCGTAGATTGCAAGTTCCTGAACGGCGAGACCGAACAGCGCCCGCAGATCGTCCAGGGGAAACTTGAAGAAGGTAAAGTGATCGCCCTCGAAATCCTGAAGAACGGTGAAGGCCAGCGCCGCCTCCGCCGGATGTCCCAATGCCGGAAGAAGCTCCGCCCAGAGGTCGACATAGCAGTTGGTTTCCGCCCAGACGCGATCGCCCGCATGCAGCGCCGGCCGCGTCCACGTCGCCGGATCGAGACCGAACAGGTCGACGGCGCTAGAGCCCGAGGACATCGCGAACGGCGCGCGGCCAGTCCTTGAAGGCGAAGCCATGATGCTTGAACAGTGCTAGCGCCATGCGCTCGACCCCGAAGCCGACGCAGGCCGAGTGCGCGGGTTCACCCGCCGCGGTCTCGATACTCCAGACACGGCCGAACAGATCACGATGATCGTTGAAGCTGACGCAGGCCGTCGGCACTTCCTTCGAGGTGATCGGCACCAGTAGCTCGAACTTCAGATGCTCTTCGCGCTGATGGGTTGCCAGCAGCTTGCCAGCCCGGCCAAAGAACGGATCCGTGGCGGCAGCGACGTCGCACGGCAGGCCGAACGACTCGACGAGGGCACGGCCGCGGGTCATCCAAAGATCGCGGAACGCGACCGTCTGCTCATGGGTGCCAACACGGACATGCTCGCGCTGACGGAACATCTGCATGCGCGCCGGATCGATCGAGGGTTCGTTCCGGAAGCAAAAGGCGTAGACGTCGACCAACGCGCCATCGTCCGACAAGCGGCCGCGGGCGGCGATGGTGGGATAAACGCAGTAGCAGGCGGCGGGCGTCAGTGCGACTTGCGTCGGTTTCTGCGCCGCCGTCCAGTCGCCGCCCTTGTCGAGCATTTCAATAAGAGCACGGTGTTCGGGGTCGGAGCCGAAGAAGCTGTGGACCGTGCCGGCGAGCTGCGGAAACTTCCTCATGTAGCCGTTCTTCTCGAGCTGCCATTTGCCGATGCCGGGTGGAAACCGCATGACTTCCGGCCGGTCGGGATCTCCGATCGCGCTGATCGCCGCGTTGATCCGCTCGATCACATGTTCGAATGCCCCGCTGCGGCCGTAGAGACCGTCGACGCCCAGGGATATGAGCAATCCATGGCGCAGCAACTCGTCGCGGAACGCGCGGTGTGCGTCGGCAAGGTCAGTTGCGGCAGGCATCATTCCAATAACCCCGGATCCTCCCGCAGCGCCACCAGAAGCTGGGCGGTCTTGGCAATGATGCGGTCATTGTTGACCATCAAAGCCGCCGAATGTGCGTCACGAAGATGGCGGCCGAGGCTGAAGGTCGTGTCGTTGCGGTAGCCGGCCAGGCCACAAACGAGCATCGCCTGATGGATGATCTGGACTGCAAGCTGCGAGGAGCCGGTCTTGAGATTGTTCATGGCAACCGCGAAGGGCAGCGCCGTGAGCCCGTCCTCCGAACTCATCGCGGCCTCATACTGGCGGAGTGCGGCGACGACATTCGACTTCATGAGTTGCAGGAGGCTTGCCGCCTCGGCGAGACGCCAGCTGCTGTCCGACACGCTGCCGGGCGCCCTCTTCGCTTCGGAACGCACATAGGCCCGGGCGCGCGCGACCGCGTCGGTGGCAATGCCGAGCCAGAGTGCGCTCCAGACCAGATGCGAGACTGGCAACATCGTCTGCGCCGAGACATCGGCAAAGGGCACGGGGATCACCTGCTCCATGCCGCCCGTGGCATCGAGACGATAGCCGTTGGAGCAGGTGCCGCGCATGCCCAGCGCGTCCCAGCCGCTCTTCTGCTCGAGCGTGTAGTCCTCCCTGGGCACCACGACGATGACCTGGTCGGACGCCGGCGACTGCGGCGTGCGGCGCGCGGTGACGAGAATGCCATCGCAATCGGCGCCATAGGAGATGACCGGCGCCTGTTTGGTGAGCGAGAAGCGGCCATCCTTTACCTCGATCGCGCAGATGCTCGAACGCAGATCACCGCCGACGCCCGCTTCCGATGTCGCCGAACCGAGCAGGAGCTGCTCGCCGGCGAGCCGCTTCATGAAGGTCCGATACCAAGGGTTCTTGGCTGCGTGACGGACAATGCATGCGACCTGGATCTGGTGCATGGCATAGATCATTGCCGTCGAGGCACAGGAACGGCCAAGCGCGTGGCAGATCGAGGCCACTTCGGCGATGCTGGCGCCCGCGCCACCGTCGCTCTCGGGCACCATGATGCCCAGCAACCGACGGTCCTTCAGCGCGGTGATGGCCTCCAGCGGGAAGCGAGCCCGCGCATCGACGTCGTCGGCGTGCCGGGCGGCAATTTCGACGCCCACCGCGCGCGCCGCGGCGAGCGGGGAGGTCATGCGGCTACTTTGTGCAGGCCGATCTCATCCAGCGACTGGGCGATGGCGTTGACGCTGGAGAATGTCCGCCGGCGCAGAAGCCTGTCGGGAAACTCGATATCGAAAGCTTCTTCGAGAGCCAACATCAGGTTCACGGTCGCATGGGAAGTCAGTCCGGCGGCATAGAGGTCGGCGTCGTCGGCCAAGCCTTCGATGTCCGCCTGCAACAACGCGTTCTGCTTCAGAACGGCGCGAACGCGCGCCTGAACCGGCTGAGCCATGCTTGCCCCAAAATCGAATATCTCGGAGTGGATTTTGAACATCTGGAATGTTTAGTCACTAGCAATATTTTCAACAAGACTGAAGTAATCTATGGCGGTCGCATATCTGATATTCATTCTCAGTAGCCTTAAGTTCCGGATAGATAGCGTAATATATTCAATCACTTATGACATTGCGCCATGATGGCGGGGAATATAACTGCAGTTATATTGCGATATGATATCAACATGCCTAGGTTGGTTTGTCGGCTCTTGCGCCGGCCCTCCAAGGCATGTCGCAATCGTTTCCTGGCAAATACGGCAACACCAATACGAGCCCGAGAATGGGACAGGACATGACGCCAGTCACATTCAACGGCTGCTTTGGCTGGCTGCACGTCCCGCGCGAGGGCGCGGTTGGCAATATCGCCGTCCTGATCTGTCCAAGCCTCATGGAGGATGCAGTCGTTGCCCATGCCTCGTTGCGGTTGCTTGGCGATGGGCTGGCGGCAGCAGGCTATTGGGCACTGCGGTTCGACTATCCCGGCACCGGCGACTCCTGCGACGGCGACATCGAGGGCAATGGCGGGCATTGGACGGCCTGGTTGCAGAGCGTCGATGCCGCCGCGACCTGGCTGCGGACCACCACCGGCGCAGAGCGGCTAGTCGTCTGCGGATTGCGCATCGGTGCCACGCTGGCGGCGCTCGCCGCCGCGCGCCGCGATGACATAGCGGGCTTCGTCCTGTTCGAACCCGTGCTGGGCGGGCATTCCTACGTGCGCCAGCTTCGCCTGGACGCCGAGATGCTGAACGGACCGCGCCCGGCAAGGGACGACGGCCTCGAGATCCGGGAGTTCCGGTTCAGCGCCAGGACCCTCGAACAGATCGCATCCGTCGACCTGCGCCAACTCCGGTTGCCGGCCACATCGAAGGTGGCGATCTTCGCGCGCTCGGACGCCAGACGGCTCGACGAGTGCGTCCGGGCCTGGACCGGCGCCGGCGCGAAGGTTGCCTGCCTCGGCTGGGAGGGTCTTGCCCCGCTTGTGCACCAGAGCCTCATCGAGGAAGACCCGCTCGCCGACTTCACGGGGGTCTTCCGCTGGTTGGAGCAGGCCGCTCCCTCGAGGGTCGGCCCACCGCGCGCAATGCTCGTACCCCGAAATACCCTCCCCGAACCTGCAGCACTTCACCCGCCCGGATGCATCGAGACACCGCTGAACTTCGGCAGCGACCAGCGTCTGTTCGGCATGCTGTGCCGGCCGGCTCGAGCCTCGCCGGGCGACGTCGTCATCATCGGCAACATCGGACGTGAACCGCATTACGGCGCGGCACGGCATACCGTGGCATTCGCCCGGCGGCTCGCCTCGGTCGGCATAGCCTCCTTGCGGATCGACTATGCCGGATTGGGCGACAGTCTCGGCCCGCTCGGGCGCGAGAA
>ORJL011497550.1_pt1 | contig 12520 bp, 14 predicted proteins | sample 1779941 | NCBI WGS metagenome assembly ORJL01 (sample SAMEA104232317, study PRJEB22302) | groundwater metagenome | biome: forest; feature: aquifer; material: groundwater | place: USA | collected 2011-08-07 | depth 5.8 m
CGACCACGCCGGGCCGGTTCTGCCGACGGCAGCGAAGTAGGCAGGTCCGGCGGTCCGCCCGGGAACTCGGCCCGGCCGACCTCCGTCAGCGTCGACGGGACGAAGGTCGGACGGCCATCGACCAGCAGCCGACGCCCCTCGGGTTTGCACGGCTTGGCGGGTTTGTGGGCTGGCACCGCCGTAGTTTACCGAGGAATGCCTGTTGTTGCGGCGAAATGCGTACCGCTGGCGGTACCGCCGATTCGTGTTGCTAGTCCTGACTTCCGATACCGAGAATCTTCGCGACAAGTCGCGACCTCGCGTAGAACGCGCGGGACGTGCTCCCATGACCGGGCCCCTTAGTGCGCGGCTGGACCAGAACACCCATTGAGCCACTCAGGTGGTTAAAGCCCTTGGTGCGAATGACATCTCGAACGAGATCGTAGTCGGCCTTGATCTGGTCATGGAGTTCCTGATCGCCGAGGTCAAATTCCGCAACGTGGTGACACAAGGACCGCGTTTCGGCGTGGCTCTCCCAGACCCGGGCAACGACGAGCATGCGCTGGAGCTTCAAAAACAGATGACTATCGGGGAACTCCTTCGCGGCGACTTCCACAGGGTCGATCATGGTGATCGCCATCGTCTCCTTCACTTTGAAGGTGCCGTGGGGGCCAGCTTTGAGAGACACCTGTTTCAACTCCCACGATCCGAAGTTCGGAAATCGTGACGAGTTGAGGGCTAAGCCGAGATGGCGCTCGATGGTTTGGCCCGCCCAACCTTTGTTGAGCTTGATGCTGTCGCCCTTCCGAATCGTGATGCCGGACTTGACGCCGAGGTCAACGAGATCGCACCCAATCAGAAGCTTGAGCCGCGCCAGCGCCTCCGCACGGTCCATCGGCTGTTAGGCTTTCGCGAGAAGTCCGTGCTGCTTCTGCGAGGGCGAGACGCCGGTGTCGATGTCGAGTTCACCGCCAGCGGCATCTGTCAACCGATTCGCCGCGAGCTGTGCGTAGGTCTTGTCCTGCTCGCAGCCGATGAAGTGACGCCCCAACTTGAGAGCAGCCACACCCGTCGAGCCCGATCCGGTGAACGGATCCAACACGATGTCGCCAAGGTCCGTTGTAGCGCGGAGGCAGCGCGCAATGATCGACGTGGGCTTCTGGGTCGGATGCTTACCGTGCAGCTTCTCGTCAGTGGCCGGAGTATGGAAGCGCCACACGTTCTTCATCTGCTTCCCGCCGTTCTCCGTCTTCATCGCTTCGTAGTTGAACTTGTGCCGATCCTTGCCGCCCTTCTTGGCTTTTGTGGCCCAGAGCAGGATTTCAGTGGAATGCGTGAAGCATCGACAACCGAGATTCGGCGGCGGTGCTGGCTTTTCCCACACGATGTCGTTCAGGATGCGAAAACCTATCTGCTGCATCGCCATGCCAACACTGAGGTAGACATGCAAGGTGCCGCTCACCCAGATCGACCCTCCGGGCGTGAGGACGCGGTGGCAGGCAGAAAGCCACGTCCGGTTGAACTCATGATCGAGATCCACCCCTCGGCTGCGGTCCCAGTCGCCCTTGTTGACCTTGACCATCTTTCCCGCCACGCAGGTGATGCCGTCGTTCGACAACAGGTAGGGTGGATCGGTCCAAATGCAGTCGATGCTGTCGGCGGGCATGCTCTCCATGAGGGCGAGCGAATCGCCTTGGTACATGAACGACTTGCCATCGTCGCTCCTCCAGACTGAGTTGCACGCGTCGTTTGGGACCGCTCGTTTCACGACAGTTGTTCTCCCGCCGTCGATTATAGGACCAGCGCCCGGAACTGATCCCGATCTGATCCCGTCAGGTGCGGTTTTCTGCGGTTCTCTGCGGTCCGTTGCGGCAGCGACCGGTCGCCGCCAAACGCTGGTCAGACAACGAGTTCGCGCGAGTTCTCGAACGATTTCGCGCAATCCCGAAAACGCGCTCGAAACGACTTAAAATCCTGTGATCCGAAAGGATCGTGTGGGTTCGATCCCCACCCCCGGCAGCAATTGTCTTTAAGGTGTCATCCCGGACAGGCACACCCGAAATCCCGGGTAATATGTGATGCGTTTCGATTAAAAGGCGAACATGCACACTGGGAACAGACCCGCATTCACAACGAGAAAGGGGTGATCTTATGGACGAGCCAAGAGAGAAGCCAAGCGCAGGTGCTGAACAACCGGACAACACGTCCCGGAGAGAATTCATGCAGAAAGGTGCGGCGATCTCCGGCGGCATTGTCGCCGCAGTCGCCGCAGGAGCCGCGCCAACCCTGGCGGCCGCCCAGGCCACAGCGGCCCGGCCGATGTCCGCCACGGAAAAGTTCAGGGCGCTTCTGACGAGGCCTGGTCTGACTGTGGTTCCCGAAGCTTACAGCGTGTACACCGCTCGGCTAGCCGAGATCAATGGCTATGAAGCCATTTACACCGGTGGCAACATGATGGCGGCCATGCACTTGGGGTTTGAGGACTACGGGATTATCACCATCACCGAATTGATTAACCTTGGATCGAGAATCGCGCACGGCGTTGATATTCCCGCGATCGTCGACAGCGATCAGTTGGGCGAGACTGCGCTCACGGTTTACCGCCACACCAAAGAATATCAGCGGGCCGGCATCGCCGCGTTGCACCTCGAAGACACGCGCAATCCGAAGCATCAGGGAGCAGGCGTCAGTTCGCTCATGCCGCTCGAGGAGATGGTTCTGCGCATTCAAGCCGCGAAGGAAGCCAAGTACGATCCGAACTTCACCATCATCGCGCGTTCGGACAGCATGGGCTTGGCGGAGCCACGCGGAGACATTCGGGAAACGATCCGTCGCGGCAAAGCGTTTGCTGCCGCTGGAGCGGACGCTTTCTTCCCGACCGGGGTAAAGCCCGAGATGCTCAACCAGATCGCCGACGAGGTGCCGATCCCGTTGGTTTGCCTGAATCTGCCCGTCAACGCGACACGCGACACCAAACTCAAGATTTCCTTACAAGCCGTGCAAGTGTACCAGCCGGCAGCCAAGCTTTATAACGATATGATTGTTGCGCTAAGGAAAGATGGGACGTTCCCCAAGATGGAACGTCTGCCTCAAGATCTGGCCGACAAGGTGATGCACACCGACAAGTTCAAGGAACTCACCGAGCGCTGGAACAAAGTGCGTAAGGCCTAACGAGACTACGCAGCTACGCGCGGCAGCTGCCGCCGGTTTGTGGCAGCTGCCGCCGGCCGCCGCTATTTCGTGAAAACGGCCGGTGCGCTCAGAGACAATCCGAAGCCAAGTATCGTGCCGGCGCCATCTGCGGCGGCGATTCCGATCGTGCGGCCGATCGACCCGAACACCGCAATGTTCGGCTTGAGATCGTACGACGCGCCACCAGAAATTTCACTGCGGCGCGGACCCGCCAGGATCGGCATTTCCAGTGAGGACGCCGATGACGTCGCCCAGGCGTGGCTGAACGACATCGACACATCCAACCGATCGCCCACCGTCCTGCCGATTCCTGCGCCAGCGTACCAGATGCCGGGTGAGAAGTAGCCCGAGCTGGCGTAGATCCGGGAGCCCGCGTGATCGAACTGCGCGCTGACCGCCAAGCCCCAGCGCGCGCGCCCCTCCCCGGGCGGCGCGGCGCCCATCGCGGCGCCATCAAGGATCTCCAGCGTCGGCGCGACAGCCACTTTGAGAGCACGCGCATCGCCGTTGAGGACGGCTATCTTGGCGCTGAAAACCGTTGTCCCCAGACCGCCGGCCACTCTCGGCACGCTCGCGGCCACCTGGACGCGCGGCGTCAGGCCGATTGCGCCGTCCACGACCGGGACAACCGTTTCGCTCAACCCTGACCCTTGCCACCGCACCATCGAGACACCGAGCCACACGCCTCCAGGCGTCAACACGCTTGACGATTTCGGCAACACGCTGATCGACGCGTGGATGGCGCGCCAGGGTGTCGGCAAGTCGCAGATCACTCCACTCGATCGCCTCGCGTACATGGGGAAGCGGGGACTCGGGGCATTGGAGTTCAAGCCGGCGCGTGGCCCAGGACGCTCCAGATCGAGCACCGCGCTCCAGTTGTCCGCACTGGTCGAAAGCGCCCGGCGTGCAGCTCAGGGGGAAATTGACACGGACGCGCATGCGGAGTCTGCGCTCGCGCAGATCATCCAAGTGGGCACATCTGCCGGAGGTGCAAGAGCGAAGGCCGTGATCGCGTGGAATCCGAAGACGTACGAAATCCGGGCCGGCCAATTCGACGTGCAGGCTGGGTTCGAGCACTGGCTGATCAAGTTCGATGGCGTGGGTCCCGATGAAAGGCTTGGTGTCGGCAAGGGCTATGGGCGGATCGAGTACGCGTATCACCTAATGGCAATTGCGTCGGGGATCGACATGTCGCCCTGTCGTTTGTTGGAAGAGAACGGTCGCGCCCATTTCATGACGAAACGATTCGACCGCTACGGCAATACGAAACACCACCTCCAGACACTCTGCGGCCTGGCCCACCTCGACTACAGGCAAAAGGCGACTCACGACGTCAGTCAGCTCTTCTTGACAGTTGACCGTCTTGGGATCGGATACGCCGCTCTGGAGCAAACATTCCGCCGTGTCGCATTCAATGTGATGGCGGCCAACTGTGATGACCACACGAAAAACGTCTCGTTTCTCCTTCGCGAAGGAAGGAAATGGGAACTCGCCCCCGCGTACGATGTGACGCACGCTTACAATCCGAAGGGAGAGTGGACATACCAGCACCTGATGTCGGTGAACGGGAAGTTTGCCGACATCTCGAGGGAGGACTTGATGGTCGTCGCCGACCGGTTTGGCGTTGGCACCGCACCCAAGGTGCTGACAGAGGTCAGCGACGCGATATCTTCCTGGCCGGACTTCGCCAAGCAGGCCAACGTGAGCCCGTCAGAAGTCAGTCGCATCAAGGAGCACCATAAGCTCCTCTCGTGAAGATGTGGTCCAGGTCACTTCCTGGCGCGTTTCCAGCCGTCTGGAACCAGCACATTACGTCCTCGAGGTGGATATCGGAGGTGTGGCCGGGTTGCTGGCGCCACTGGTCGGCAAGCAGCCGCCCGATTCGCACGTCTGGGTGTTCGAGGGCGAGGCGCCAGCCCTCGTGAAATCCGAAGGGTCGCTCTTCACGGGCGGAGCGATGTGGCGCATGGAGCTGGTCAGCCCGGTCTGGCGGACGGCGTCGAAATAGAGGAGACCACGGCGCGGCGGCATCTCCTCACAGGCCGGAAGGAAATGTTTCCGCCGGCTCGCCGGCTGCTCGCCGAAGCAGCACGACAACTTCCGAATCGGCGGTCTGGTCGAACTGGCGGTACCACAATCCCACCGCATTGAATGGCTCCGGCGTCTCGAGGCAGACGACCTCGTCCGCCACGGCGCGCAACCGCCGGCAGCTTTCGGGCGCACCAACCGGTGCGGCGGCTATGATTCGCGCGGCGCCACTCTGGCGCAACGCACTCACCGCCGCTTCCATCGTCGATCCAGTGGCGAGCCCATCGTCGATCACGATCACGGTTTTGCCCTGCAGCGGCGCCTTCGGGCGATCGGCGTGGTACGCCTTATCGCGCCGCTCGAGCTCGACGCGCTCGCGCGCGGCTACCTGTTCCACCATGGCGCGCGAGATGCCGAGCTGGGCGATCACGTCCTGACTCAGCACCTGCACGCCGCCCGCGGCGATGGCGCCCATGGCAAATTCGGGATGCCCCGGGGCGCCGAGCTTGCGCACGAGGAAGACGTCGAGCGGAGCGTGAAGCGCCCGGGCTATTTCAAAGGCGACGGGAACGCCGCCTCGCGGGAGGGCCAGGACGACCACGTCGTCACGGTTGCCGTGCGCCTTTAACGCCTCGGCGAGCCGCTGTCCGGCTTCACGACGGTCGCGAAAAGGAAGCATGGGTGACCTCCTCTTTATAGCTTAGCGCCCTTTCAAATCGCTGATCTTGTCGCGGAACAAGGTGAGCGCGATGCGCCCGCGGTTCGGTTCGCCGGGAAGCTCGCGCCGACCATCAACAGCGTGTCGGCTTCCTCCATCGCCACCTCGGACGGCTCGGTCGGGGAAATCGTCCAGGCGTCCGCGGCCTTACGTTCAAAGCGGGATCCACTCACACGCGCACCTCATTTTTGCGGCATGGGCTTAAGCGGAACAGTGAGGTTTCTCAGGGAGCGTATGTTATGATTTTGTGCCAAACCCACATGACACCTATCTGCTTCGTGCTCGATCTGCCCAGGATCCCGTGACCCGTCCCAGATTCCAGCGGCGTGCCAAGACGCTCGCACACCTCTTGTCCGGACAAGCAATATGAGCGATCCGATCTCGGAACGGCGATCGGCCGCTTATCTCGGCGGCGGCCAGGAGCGCATCGACGCGCAACATGCGCGCGGCAAGTTCACCGCGCGCGAGCGCATCGAGAAGTTGCTGGATCCCGATTCCTTTCAGGAGCTTGGACCCTACGTCGTGCACCGGCACTCGGCGTTCGGTCTCGAGCAGCAACGGTATCCGGGCGACGGCGTCGTGACCGGCTTCGGCCTGATCGACGGACGACGGATCGCGCTTTTTGCGCAGGATTTCACCGTTCTGGGCGGGTCGTTTTCCGAAACGCACGCGCTGAAGGTCGGACGTCTCCTCGAGATGGCGACCGCCTCGGGCGTCCCAATCGTGGCACTGCTCGATTCGGTGGGCGCCCGCATTCAGGAAGGGGTCTGGAGCCTGGCGGGCTTCGGCGATCTGTTCTGGCGAAACACGCAGGCCAGTGGGGTGGTGCCGCAGATTAGCGTGATGCTCGGTCCGTGCGCCGGCGGCGCCGTGTACTCGCCGGGGCTGACCGATTTCGTCATCATGGTGCGGCGCCGCAGTTACATGTTCATCACCGGCCCCGACGTGATCCGCACCGTCACCGGCGAGGAAGTGGACGTCGAAACGCTCGGCGGCGCGGACGTCCACGCGTCGCGCTCCGGTGTCTCGCATTTCGCAGCCGACGACGAAGACGCCGCCCTGAGGTTGACGCGCCAGCTCCTTGGGTATCTGCCCGCGAACAATGCGGAAGATCCACCAATAGCGGCGACCGCCGACGGGTCGGCGCCCGACGGCGACGCGCTCGACCATCTCATTCCGGAGTCGAGCGACCAGCCGTACGACGTGCGCCGGGCGGTCGAGCTGATTGCGGATCACGGCTCGTTTCTCGAGGTGCACGCCGAATTCGCTCAAAATGTCGTGGTGGGGTTCGCGCGGCTGGCGGGCTCGGTCGTCGCCTTTGTCGCGAACCAGCCGTCCTACCTTGCCGGCGTCCTCGACATCAACTCGTCGGACAAGATTGCGCGGTTCATCCGGTTCGCCGACGCGTTCAATATCCCCATTGTCACGCTCGTGGACTGCCCCGGCTTTCTGCCCGGCGCGGGTCAGGAACACGGCGGCATCATCCGGCACGGCGCGAAGATCGTCTACGCGTACTCCGAAGCGACGGTGCCCAAGATATCGGTCGTCATGCGCAAGGCGTACGGAGGCGCGTATATCGTCCTCGGCAGCAAGATGATCCGCACCGATGTGTGCTTCGCCTGGCCCTCGGCGGAAATCGCCGTGATGGGCGCCAAGGGCGCCGTCAGCATCCTGTATGCGCGCCAGCTGGGGGCGGCCGCCCAGGACACGCGCGAGTCGGAGCGGGCCAGGCTCGAGGGTGAGTTTCAGGAGCGCTTCAATTCGCCGTTCGTCGCCGCCTCGACCGGGTACATCGACGATGTGATCTACCCGCGCGAAACGCGGGGCCGGGTCGCCGCGGCGCTGGCATTCCTCAGGGACAAACAGGTGAGCTCGCTCCCCAAGAAACACGGGAACGTTCCGCTGTAGCGCCAGCAAGGGCGAGGTCAACTCAGATGATGACGGTCCTGTGGATTTCGGTCGTCGGCGGCTCGCTGCTTTTCTTTGCGCTTGCCGGCCTTGTCGGCCTGATGTACCTGCTGACCGCCCCCTGGTTGTTTTCGGTCGATGGCGCGCCGCCGCGGCGCGGCCGATTGCCGCGGCGGTCTCGACGAGCGGCCGGCGCAGTCGAGGCGGGAGCGGTAGTTCCGGCGTCGGAGGCCGATTCGAACGATGCGGAACAGGAGCGCCGCAGGCGCGCGGCAGCGCTGGCCGTCGCGACGGCGTGCGCAGAAGAGGCGCAGATGACATTCGTTCCGGTGGACACGCCAGCCGACTGGCGCCTGCTGCATCGCGCCAGGCGACTGGGTGGCACCGCAATCCGGAAAAGGGCCAGGCTGTGAAGCGGTACCGCGTCACCGTCGACGGCCGGACGTATGAAGTGGAGATCGACGACCCGCGCGCGCGTCCGGTCACCGCGCGCGTCCTCGGCGAAGTGTTTCGCGTCGAGATCGGGACCGAAGGCGTCCGGCCGGCGGTCGGTCAGGAAGTGGCGCCCGTCACGCGGCCGCCTGTGCGGTCTGCGGCGCCGTCCACGGCGGCGGCTGATGCGCACGCCCCGTCGGCGGCTGATGCGCACGCCCCGTCGGCGGCTCAGGCGGCAGGGCAGCTGTTGACTGCGCCGATTCCGGGCACCATTACCAAGGTGGCCGTGACGGCGGGCCAGGCGGTCCAGCGCGGCGACGAGCTGCTGACCATCGAGGCGATGAAGATGTTCAACGTCATCCGATCGCCCTGGGTGGGCACGGTCACCTCCGTGCACGTGACGGAAGGCAAGCTTGTCGCACAGGGTCAGCTCCTGTTGACGTTCACACTTTCGTAGTCGTTCACCCGGTCCAAAGGGCCCGCGCGCGTCCATGCTTGAAGCCATCACTCCGGGCACGTTCCTGATGTTCGCCGTCGGCGGGGTCCTGTTGTACCTGGCGATCGTGAAGGAATGCGAGCCATCCCTGCTGCTGCCGATTGGCTTCGGCACGCTGCTGGGCAACCTGCCGAACTCTCCACTGAATGAACCGGGCGGATTGCTCTTCATCCTCCACGACTTTGGCGTGAAGACCGAGCTGTTCCCGCTGCTGATTTTCATCGGCATCGGCGCGCTGATGGATTTCCGTCCGCTCCTGTCGCAGCCGATTTTCGCGCTGATGGGCGCGGCGGGGCAGCTGGGCATTTTCGCGACGCTGATACTCGCGACCCTGCTCAATTTTCCGCTGAACCAGGCGGCGTCGATTGCCATCATCGGCGCCATCGACGGCCCGACGAGTATTTATGTCTCCTCGCTGCTGGCGCCGGAGCTGCTGGCGCCGATCGCGGTCGCAGCGTACTCGTACATGAGCCTCGTCCCGATCATTCAACCGCCGCTAATGCGCCTCTGCACGACGCGCGCCGAGCGGCGGATTCACATGGAATACGCGCCCCGGCCCGTGCCGCGCGGCGCGGTTATCGCCTTTCCGATCGTCGTCACGATGGTCATCGGCGTCCTGGTGCCGCAGTCGGCGCCGCTCATCGCCACGCTGATGGTCGGCAACCTGCTGAAGGAATCGGGCGTCGTGCCCCGGCTGTCGTCGACCGCCGCCAACGAGATCACCAACATGTCGACGCTCTTTCTGGGGCTCGTCATCGGGAGCCTGATGCAGGCGGCCACCTTCCTCAAGATTCAGACGCTCTTCATTCTTGCCCTTGGCCTTGGTGCCTTCGTGCTCGATACCGTCGCCGGCCTGATGTTCGGCAAGGTGCTGGCGGTGCTCACGAGGGGGAAGATCAACCCGCTGGTCGGTGCGGCGGGGATCAGCGCGTTTCCAATGAGCGGGCGCCTGGTTCAGAGAATCGCGCAGGAAGAAGATTTTACCAACCACGTGCTCATGCACGCGATGGGCGCCAATACCGCCGGACAGCTGGGATCGGTGATCGCCGGCGGCATTCTGCTGGCGCTCGTGACGTCGCTGCTCGCGCAATAAGGCGGCGGCCGCTCGCGAAAAGACCTGGGCAGGAGTGGTATGCTTTCGCGCCGTGAAAGCTCAACCGTTCGCGAAGAAGGCGTTTTTTGAGGAATAACGCATGAATCTCGCCTGGCTGTCGCTCAGCGCGCTCGCTACCGCCGTTATCGTCAGCTGCTTCAGCGAGCTGAACGTCGGGATCCTGTCTCTCGCATTTGCCTGGATCATCGGCGTTTATTTCGCGGGGATGACCGTCGGGAATGTGGCCAGCGGCTTTCCGATCTCGTTGTTTCTCACCCTGACCGGTGTGACGCTGCTCTTCACGCAGGCGAGCCAGAACGGGACGCTCGAGAAGCTGGCCCATCGCGCGATGCAGGTCTGCCGCGGGAACGTCGGCCTCCTGCCGATCATGTTCTTCTTCGTCACCTTCGCGCTGGCCTCCATAGGGCCAGGCAACATCGCGGGCACTGCGCTGGTCGCGCCCATGGCGATGGCAGTTGCCGGCCGCGCCGGCGTCCCGATGTTCAAAATGGCCATGATGGTCGGCATGGGCGCAGGCGCGGGCTCGCTGTCGCCCTTTGCGCCGACGGGCATCATCGTCGGCGGCGTGATGACCAAGATTGGGCTTGGCGGTTTTGCGCTGCGAACCTACCTGAACAACCTGTTGGTTCACGCCGTCGTCGCTATCGCCGCGTATTTCATTCTCGGCGGGTGGAAGCAGTTCAAGGACACCTACCACGCCTCGGAAGAGGAGAGCGCAAAGGCGACGACGTTTGAAAGCAAACACTGGATCACGCTCGCCGTGATTGCCACGCTCATCGGTGGGGTGATTTTCTTCAAGGTGGACGTCGGCATGGGCGCGTTTCTGGGCGCTTCGATCCTCACGGCACTCAAGCTCGCCGATCATAAAGAGGCGATCAAGAAAGTGCCGTGGGCCGTCATCGTCATGGTGTGCGGCGTAACCGTGCTGATTTCGATCCTCGAGAAGACCCAGGGGCTCGACCTCTTCACGGCGCTGCTCTCGAAGCTGGCGACAGCGGATACCATCACTGGCGTTATCGCGTTCGTCACCGGCCTCGTGTCTGTCTATAGCAGCACGTCGGGCGTCGTGCTCCCTGCATTCCTGCCCACCATTCCGGGCCTTGTAGAGCGCCTGGGCGGTGGAGATCCGATCGCCATCGCGTCCGCGATGAACATCGGCGGACACATTGTGGACGTGTCGCCGCTGTCTACCATCGGCGCGCTGTGCATCGCCGCGGTCCCCGCAACCCACGATCCGAAGGATCTGTTCAACAAGCTCATGGTCTGGGGATTGTCGATGACCGTGGTGGGCGCGATCGCCTGCTACGTGCTGTTCGGGGTTCTCAAGATTCCCTGAGACCTGTGACCCGCCTGAAGGGGCACCCAGCCGCGGGCCCGTCCCTTGCAACCGCCCGGCTCTATGCGGCGCTTTCTGCAGATCCTGATAGGGATCGTCCTTACGCTCGGGCTGGTTGTCCTGATTGCGCAGGATCCTGCGACGGTGCGATTCAACGGCGCCGTGCCGGTGACCGACCCACGCTTTGTGGAGTACGCCTCGGCTGTCACGTCCAGTCCCGCCACGCGCGGCGACCACTACGAGATGCTCCTCAACGGCGACGAGGTCTACCCGGCGATGCTCGAGGCCATTCGGGCGGCGCGCAAACGGGTCAATCTCTTCACCTACACCTACAACCCCGGTGAAGCAGGGGACATGTTCACACGCGCGCTGACCGAGGCGGCGGCGCGCGGCGTCGAGACGAACGTCCTCGTCGATGCATTCGGCGGCGACAAGATGCCGTCGGATCACGTCAAGCAGCTGGAGGGGGCCGGCGCGTTTGTCGGTCGATTCCGGCCGCTGCACTGGTATTCCATCCAGGAATCCAGCTACCGCAACCATCGCCAGATCCTGGTGGTCGACGGCGAGACGGCATTAACCGGCGGGTTCTCCATGTGGATGGGGCGTGGAGCATTATCGGTTCGGCGAACCTCGACAACCGGTCGCTGGATATGAACGACGAAGTGAACATCGGGGTTGCCGACCCCGCCTTTGCGGCGGAGCTCACGCGCCCGTTCGAGGAGGACCTGCGCCGCTGCCACCGCCTCACGATCGACGAGTGGCGCCGGCGGCCGTGGCACCATCAGGCCAACGAGAAGTTCTGGAGCGTGCTGAACGAGCTCTGGTAAGAATTACGAGCGATCGATTGCGATAAAACTGAAGTCGCTGTCGACCAACGCGCCCGTCGTGACCGAGTGAATCTCGATCTCGATCGTGTGCGACTGATCGAGCGCGCTCTTGCTGTACGCGATCACGGTGGCAATCACGTTCGGCGCCGACGGCGTGACGGTGGTGACCAGGAACCGTCCGGTCACGGTCGGCGGAATCGTGATGCGATAACTTCCCACGGCGCCGACGCGCATGACGGTGAAGCCGGTGCCGAACCTGACGGCCGCCGTGCCGCGCACCCAGGCGGCGAAGTAATTCGTCGTCGCTCCGGTCGGCCCTGTCGGACCGGTCGGCCCCACGGGGCCCTGAAGTCCGATCGGCCCCATCGGCCCTGTCGCTCCCACCGGCCCGGTGTCGCCGGACGGTCCCTCGGGCCCAGCAGGCCCGATCGGTCCGACGGCACCCGTGGCGCCAACCGGCCCCCCGGGGCCAGCCGCCCCCCCCGGC
>ORJL010366600.1_pt1 | contig 12519 bp, 7 predicted proteins | sample 1779941 | NCBI WGS metagenome assembly ORJL01 (sample SAMEA104232317, study PRJEB22302) | groundwater metagenome | biome: forest; feature: aquifer; material: groundwater | place: USA | collected 2011-08-07 | depth 5.8 m
GAGCGCATACGGCAATTACGGCGGCGACAGAAGATATTGGAATTAATTTTGATTTTTCAGCTACAAAAACATGGGCGGCGGGAGCCGGTCCGCTTGCAACGCAAAGAGAGGTCGTCTTCAGAGCACCCACCTACAACGGAAACGTTGCAGGAGCGTTGACCATTACGAATGCCGCAACAGTTTATATCGAAGGGCCCCCAATCCAGGGAACTAATCTTACTCTCTCAAACAAACTTGCTCTCTGGATAGATTCTGGGGATTTACGACTTGATGGTGACCTTCTTTTACCTACGAGCGGTTCTATTATTAACTTCGCGTCGGGAGATGTCACTATCACTCATGGGGCAAACTTATTGACGCTCGCGGGTGGCGACTTGACTCTCACGAACTCGACAATCACTGCGAACAAGTCCTCGGCAGGAGCGGCCTTGATTGTGAACATCACCGCGACGGCCTACACAAGCATCGTCGGTATCATTGACCTGTTCCGAACGGGTGCGCTCACAGGAGTGGACACGCAGACAATCATTGACTTCAACAACTCGCCTAGCTTCACATTGACCCAGCCAGCCGCAGGTTCGGTGGAATACATCGGAGTCAATGTGGACTTGGAAAGCGTCGCTGTCACAGCAGGCGCAGGGGATTCTGACATCTATGCAATGCGTTTGTTTGCCTGCTCCGACGCGAACTCAAAAACAAACGGCGCTCTCTTAGTGGATCAAGGGAAAGTCACGTTGAACGGCGGAGGCACGAATAGGCAAATATCCGCTGGCGGCGGACTCCTTGAGATGGCGGCCTCGTCAATCACTGGGAACAACGCAAGTGGCACTCTTGCTATCGGTGCGGCTGTTTCGTTGGGAGTGACGACATTCCTCAACGGTACAGCCACACTCACAATGACGGATGTTGCCAGCTTGTATATCGCAGGCATTCCAGTCGCCTCAACAAATGTGACGTTCACTAATACACCATGGGCACTCTGGGTTGACGCAGGGAATGTACGGTTTGATGGGGATGTTTACCTTCCGACAAGTGGTTCAAAGATTGACTTTGGCGTAGGGGACGTGACGCTGACTTATACCGCTAACACACTTACACTTGCTGGAGGCAACTTCAAAACAGGCGCAGACGCGGATATTGACATGGGTGCAGGTGGCCGTTTATTTGGCGGTGGTATCCAGGCAAACGCACAAACTCTTGGAGCTAATACTAACTTGACACTTGACGAAAATGACGGTGTAGTTACAGTGACAAGTGGGGCGGTTTCTGCAAATACAATCACGCTTCCAGCGGCATCTGGGAATGAAGGAATGCTTATCTCTGTTTTCCTTAAGACGGATGGTGGTCTAAACGCGAATGTGGTTCGCGCTGGAGCGGACGTAATCCAAAACGGAAGTGCCGACCTCTCAAATACACAGGTAGCTTTGGATGACGCAGGAGATTTTGTCATGCTTCAATGCGTGTCGAGTTCCGAATGGCAAGTTCTTGTTAATAGCGGCGGAGCGGTGACTTAACCCACTGACAAGTTTTCAAGTAACCAAAGTATAGATGGTAACTCTTAAATCACTTCAAAAACCGAAAATAATCGATGTGATCGGGGCTAAAATTCTTATACAACATCCCGATATTTCAACATATCCGCTGACATTTTTAAGAGCGCAGTTTAGTTCTGGGGCAACGGCTGTAAGTTTTGGAGATAATGATGAATTTGTCGATGATGATTGGATGATAATAGGTGGAAAGGGGGACGCAAAGACCGAGGAAGTGGATGTGAATGGGGCTGTTACACGCGGTACAGCTTTGACGATTACCAACACCACTAAATTCGATCACGAAAGCAATGACCCAGTAACGAAAATATATGAGCGGAAAATAACCATTTACGGGGCGAGTACTGACGGAGGTTCTTTAACTTCTATTCGTGCGACTGCGGCGGCAATAGACATTGCATGGAACCGCCCACACACGGAATTTACGTTACTTACTACCGATACGGCTTATGCCTATTACGTTGTTAAATTTTACGATGGGACAACTGAATCAGCCGCTAGTGATTATATTCTTGCGGCGGGGGATCCGTATAATTCCGTTTCTAAACTTATTATGCAGGGACTTGATGAAGCTAGAGCGGTAATCGGGAACGAGTTATCATGGGAGTACTTGACGCAATGCGTGGACGATTGTCAAAGTGTAATAACTCAAGCTACATACTCTGACAGAACGGGAAGAACGATTAAGGTAAATTGGCCTTTTGAGCTTACGGGTGCGGAAGATTCAAACACATGGCTTACCCTACTGCGAATGGAGAATAGGTATCTCTTGTCTGATCTTACTACTGATATGAAGTATAGCGGTAGCAAGGACTCGATTTTCACCGTACAAATAGGGAATTTGCAACCTTTGGAGCCGTTTTCTATTAATGATTATCTTCTCGAAATGAGGAATTATAATAGGACGGAACTGTCCACCGCTTCGTCAGCGGCGGATACCAGTATCACTGTTAAAGATGCTTCCATTTACACCGCTACAGGAACCCTACAAATTGGGACGGATAGCCCTACTTATACCGCACGAAGTCTCACTACAAATATAGTAAGCGGGATACCTGCGTCGGGGACTGGCTCCTTAGCGGCTGGATATTTAGCGGGAAGGGCGGTTTGGCAAGGCGCAAGCGGGGGATTACCTAAAAAGTTTTGTATATATAATGGTGATATTTATTTAGATCGGCCAGTCTCTTCGACTTATGCCAGTTACAAACTCAAATTCAGATACTATAAAAAACTTGATCGTATCACGGAAGTATCAGATACAACTCCGGTAACTTTCACTAATGCGTTCAGGTACTACATCGCCTATAAAATATATTTGAGACGTAACGACATCGCAACTGCTAAGGAGTACAAGACCGAATTTGACAAAATTCTAGTAGGTAATATCAAGGCTGAAACTACTCCAAGTCTCGTCAGCGAATCTTACTATGACTACGAGCCAAGCGTTCTTGAACAGTACAATGGCAATGATTTCCCTTATACTTCACCATGACATTTATCAATAGTTTCAGTCATATAGGGGGGATGAACTCTCAGGCAAGTCCCTTTCTTCTCGCGCCGAACTCCCAAGCCCTACTTATGGGGGCGAATGTTACCTATGAACCTGGGGCGATTTTAAAGTGTCCAGGATATTATCGCAAGGTTACTACCGCTCAAGCTGGGAAAAACGTCGGCGGAGCTTTCGATTTCATTCAAATACCAGGGACGCAGAAGTTATTATATACCTGCAACGATTCGACTGATGATGATACACAGTTGTTTTACGACAATTCAGGGACTCCGGCTGAAATAACGGCGGCTGAAACCGCATGGGCTAATTTTGCCAATATAAGTGTCGAGATGGAGTCATTTATAGCCCATTGTTTTTTCGCTGGATATGGGTCGGTTGATGGGCATTTACCAGTTGGCTCTTTAACTGGCACTACGTTTTCGACAAGTACGAATGTGACTAACATGGCGCAAGGGAAATATATTAAACGGTATAGGGATAGGTTATACGTCGCTAATTGCAGAAGTGGTGGTACAAATTATCCTTATAGAGTTTATTTCTCCTCCGTTCCGAGTTCGGGAGCTATTACATGGACTCCGGCTACTGATTATATAGACGTAGATTATTCAGAGGAAATTACGGGGTTATATGTGAACTGGGATTTACTTATTATTTTCACAGAAGAGAGGGCGTACTACTACAACCAACAAACCCTTAAAAAGCTCTGGGATAGGGGCTGTACCGCGCACAGGACGGTCAAAAATAATGGGATGGACATGTTTTTTGTCAATCGTGATGGGGCGTGGACATCGCGTAACGCCGGTGAGCCACAAAATATATCCGGCGAAGTCCTCAACTGGTTTCGCAACGGGAATACTGCGAACATGTTTGCGGAAGTAACGGACGAAGAGTACAATGTTAATGTTGGCGACGTGACCGTGCGTGACGTTGCTTACACTAACGTTGTGCTGACTTACAACGCTCCTTTCCAGTCGTGGAGGGGGGTGGAATTGGCTGATGACATACAGATATTTGCCAAATTTTCCAATAAGACGAACGATTCTACAAGACTCTATATGGGAGATGATAACGGAGTCATTTTCGATCAGGCAAAATATACCGATACAACGGTTTACGCTACGCATGGGGCGGTGAGTAGTATAAGTGATGGGACGGCCATAAATTCAGAAGTTGATTTCCCTCCTATTGTTATCAATCCCGAACTTTATAAAACCCTTAGAGAGATGATTGCTCTTGCGGAGAGGGCGCAAGGGGTCAAGTTGCTCTACAGAATAATTGATACGGCGACTCAAGATACGTCGCCATATAAGCCGCTTATGCAATTAACGAAATATATTAACCGAGAGAATTTAGCTATTCTTGCTGGGAGCATACTTCAGATTAAAATGACCGAGCATGGCAAATCGCCGTACTGGAAAGTATATGGATTACTTTATGACTTAATTGCCGTAGGCAAAAACTAATGGGGAGAATCCTTGAACAACTAGGCGGGAAAGTGGACGAGAGTATCGATCACAATAGGAAAATTCGTATACCTCAAAATACGGATATTCGTGACATGTTCCCGCAAGGCTCAATCCCGAACGAAGCTATCGAGGCATTGGACATCGCTAAACTCCGTACAGGGGTTTTGCAATCCCAAAGGATAGACTTATCGGTGCTCGAAGGGGCGGGCGATGTCGGGATATTTGGGGGTACTTACGATAGAGCGTTATGGACTGCAACGGGAGGATTTTTAATGGGTATTGATGATTCAGATAGCAATAAAGTAAAGTTGTTCCTTGGTAATGCAACGAATTGGATGGATTGGAACGTTACCACGTTAAACACTTTAACCATTGCAGGCTCCTTGGTCGCCTCACAAATCCACATCCCAGACGAAAACACCACTGCCAATTCTTTCCACGTTGAAACCGACGGAGATGCGTGGTGGGGGACGACACATACGAACTGGACAGCGGATAATAACAACGCAACCGCGTATATCTTGAAGACTGGAGTTGCTAGATTCGCTAGTATTACCTTAACTGGGAATGTGGCGATTTCTGGTATTGCAAACAATACTTTAACCGATATTCAGCTTTTGGATTTCTCACATAATTTGGTTTTTTCTGTGACCGATGCGGACACCGTAGCGTGGACGGCGGGAACAATCACTATCTCGAATGGACGTACCTTCACCATTGATGCCGGAAATACTGGGAATATGTCTGCGCTGACTTACATCTATCTTGACCCCGCGATCTCAAGTACAGTCCTTCAACTTACAACCACTTTTTCAACGGCTACAGGAGCAAATAAAAAAGTCGTCGCAGTCGCTCAAAATCAGGCTACAGGCAACGCTTCGGTCATTTCCTATGGCGGCGGACAGCCGATAATTAACGGAGCCACGCAAATCTCTGCTTTGTCAATTATAGCTGGCGCAATAGCGGCGGGAACGATTACGGTGGACAAGCTGTCCGTTGCGACTCTTTCGGCCATTACTGCTAATATCGGTACAATCACAAGTGGGTCAATAACAAGTTCAACGCTTATAAATACCACTACATTGCAAATAGGGGGAGTATCGATAACAGCGACTGCCGTGGAGCTAAATATCATGGATGGCGTAACGTCATCAACTGCGGAGTTAAACATACTCGATGGCGTGACTTCTGACGCGGCTGAATTGAATAAACTAGACGGGACGAGCGCCAATGTAACTGCAACTAACCTTAACACTCTTACTGGTGGTGGCGACGCTTCAGCCTTGCATACTCATACCAGTTTGGCGGGTGAAGGTATGGCGAAAGTCGGGATACTCGGGGACGCGGGAGCCTTCGGCCCTGGTGTACTGACGGTAAGGCCAGGCATGTTAGGGGGAAATATTTACTACGGATACACAAATACCGGCGTGGTTTGGAGAGAGGATTTGGGTGGGTATCATGGCATACCTGTATCAAATACAAGTCGTACTTGGACTTCCGACGTAACAAATTTCTCGTCCGGTGCAAGTATCCAAGGAACTTTTTCGGATGGGACTTATGTGTACTTTATCTTTACCTATACAAACACCACTCCTGCAACGGTGAGGGGGATAATCAGGTACGCGGCGGGTTTGACAGGCGGGACGGTAATGACGATTTCAGGGGGTACGCAAAATCAAGACGCGGCAAGTTGGTTTTGGGACAATACCGCTAAAGCCTTATATATCGCATGGAACTCAGGTTCAATACTTTTATATGATAAATATACTACTTCCGGTTCACCGATTAGCACATTTACATTTTCTTCAAACTATGGAACTTTCGGAGCTGGGAACAACTTGCCCTGCGATGGGACATTTGTTTGGCGACAAAATGCAGGCCTGGAGAAATGGACGCTTGCAACTGCCGCGCTCACAACTACTTATGCACAACCTAATCTTCAAGTATCATTCAATAACTTTTCGGACGGTGGAACTCATTTTTGGGTTTATGACAACGACAATTTGAAAGGTCTTAAAAAGACCGCAGTCGGAGGTTAGGTTTACTAATTTAAAAAATACTTTATAATATACGCAATTAATTAAATGCTATGCCACAAGCTAATTCACAACAAAATAGGATAGACCTAAATAGAGATTTTGGCCCATTACGTCACGGTACACCTCAAACAATTACCCAGGCACGTCAGGATAGGATTGCTGAATTAATAGCCCAAGGGTTGAACCGCCAGCAGGCTTCACTTCAAGTCAACCAAGAGGAGGCGCGAAGGCGGCAATTTTTTCAATTAACACCGCAACAATTTGAGAATAGAGTCAATGCGCTCATGAGCGAAGGGGAAGGAATGAGTAGACTTAAAGCTACACTTCAAGCACGAGGTGAAAGCGAGCGCGGCGAAAGTTTTGGCCAAAGGCCGAGCAGTTATGCCGACCTACAGGAGCAAGCGAATCAGGAAGTTGCTCAAAGACAGGAGGTGATTAGACGTGACCAAACGCCAGAACAGGCGCAATTGACACCGCAAGAACTAGCGGCAAGCAGAAGGGCGCAACCACCACAAGGAGCGTCAGCGCCGAGGGTCGTAGGAGAGAGAGCTACTCCGAACGTAGACGCAAACGCGCAGAATAACGCTTACTTAACGTGGCAAGGTAAAGAGCAGGCTTTATCATCATCTAGGCGACAACTTCGTGACCAGCCATGGTTAGAGAATGACCGGTCATTTATGGATAATTTAGAGCGGATGGAGAGCGAGGCTACGGAATCAAAGGCGGCTTGGGAAGGGTACAATATGCCAAGGGGAGATGAACTTAATGCTCCAACGGGAGAAGGTGCGCCGGAAGGCGTGGCGGAGGAGATGCCTCCAAATTATCAGTACAAAACGCCAGAGCAACGGCAAGCGGAGTTGGAAGAGAGCAGAAGGGTTCAATTACCCCCGCAACAGTCGGGGATCACAAGGCAGGAAGGGCTTGCAAGGGGGCGAGAAATTATTAGACAAGCCCTTGAATCGGGGGCGTTGACTCCCTTTGAAGCTGATTTATTTAACGATTCTTTGGGCAGGATTAACTTTGAAGATGCCGTCACAGCCGAGGAGAGAGTAAAAAAGACCATAAAGGCCTTTAAAGAGGTTGCGCAAAATTCTATAGACCCCGAATTTCGACGACAGGCCGAGGCTTATACTAAAGATGTAGAGGCTACAGAAAGGCAGTTTGTAGAAGCTAGGAAGTTGCAAGAAGAGGGCGAGGTACAAGGTTATAGAGGGGCGGTGCGTGGGACGAAAGCTGATCTTGAGGCGAGAGGTTTTACTTTTACAGGTGAAGCTGTTAGACAACTTGGAGCTGAAAGCGCATTTGCTCAACCTGGAACGCCAGGGGCGGAAGCTTCTGCTATTCCACTACAACGGGAGTTAGCGTCGGGCGGATTTACAGAGGGCTTAATTCCACAAGCTAGCAGGCTCGTTAGAACAAGTAACGAAGCCTCTTATCTTGCGAATTTAAGAAATCTTGGTAGGCAAGCTGAAGGCGCATTAGGCTCCGAGGCGGTACGTGGGATTGGACTTCCTACTGTAGGTGGTGATATAGGGGACATTGAAAGGAATCGTCAGGCGGCCTCACGAGATCAGTTTGAGGCACTTCTCGACGAACAAGTGAATAGGGAGGCGGCGGCGGAACCATTGGAATTTGATTTCTCAAGTTTAACACTTTAATTTATGGTAGTAAGAAACGATATAACTAGGGCAAGGGCAAAGGGCTTTCCGACGACACCGGAAGAGTTGGCGGCCTACGCGGCGCGTAGAGGGCAACCCATTACTCCAGCGGCTCCAGCGGCTCCAGTTGCTCCAGTCACTCCAACCGTGCCAACGACTCCGGTTGCAAGTAATTTTACACCGGATATTGTGCGTAAAAGGCTCAAGGATACGGCCTCAAGATTGAACGTATCAGGGGATGATTTCAAGGACGCGTCAATACGGGACAATTTGTTTAAATCTACTTTTAATGCTGATGAACTAACGCGACTAAAGTTTACACCGGAAGAGCAAGCGGGAATAAATAAGCGTGATATAGCGGCACAGGAGGCTTCGGCTGGCATTCTTAACCCAAGAGCGGAGCCGACATCGGGAAAGCTAAGAATACTTGAACAAGCGGTCAGGGCTGTTGCTGACCCTGCGAGAGAGCCAGGCGCTTTGGGGACTATTTCCGAGAGGCTCGGTCTTAGCGGGTACGAATCGCTAATGTTTGATTCGAGGATGAGGCAACGCGAGATGGGATTGAGGTATGATGCTTTTAGTAATGAACTTGATAATGTGGCTGATTTTATGAAGGATGATTGGAGGATTGCGGCTAATCATTACAAAGTGACCTTAGAGGCAACAAGGGCTGATGCAATTAGGTACGAGCAGAGGTTTAGGGATGCGGCGGCTCAGGAAAGAGGTATGGAGCTTTTACAGGAGCAGAGCCGAATTTGGAAAGACCAACAGAATTACCTGAAAGAGCTTGAAGAACTTTATCCAGATAAGCCAAAGGAGATTACTCCCTCGGAAATTCTTGCGGGTAAAAAGGAGGGATTAGAATACGACAAGAATCTTCGGACGTTTTATAAACCAGTAGCAGGATTCGCATCACCAGATCAAGCCCCAGAGGGAGGGTTCAGAACTGATAGACATAATAATCCTACAGCAATGACTGCGGCAGTGGCACAAAGTCTTGGTCTACAAGAAGGCGTTGATTACACCACCGAAAATGCAGACTCTCTCAATAGTCAATTTGGCCCAGGGCTTGTTAGTGCTCAATTTTTGGGAGAGCCTTATCAAGCTACGATTAAAGGGCTTGACCTAGCCGCAAACGCCCCCGATAGACGGGCCTTCTTTACGCTAGGAGGTAAGCCACGATGGGATTATCTACCGTCCGCGCCGACTGATGAAGAGTGGCTTGCAAAGACGTCGGATGAGAAAAAGGATTTTATTACGGCCATGTATAGAGACCATGAGCAAGGTACTGGCGTTCTTGTGCCAGGCTCCCAAGTCAAAGGTGAGGGTGAGGGTGGCCTTTTCAAGCTTGACGAAGCCCAACAAGAGAAAGTAGATAAGCTCTCTGACGACTTGCGAGTGGAACCAAAATACAAAGATATGGTAGATATAAGAAGTGGCTATCTTGCCGTAATTACCGGTTTTAAATTCCAAAATGGGCCAGGCGATCTCGCTATGATAAATGGATTCCAAAAAATGGTTGACCCTGGTGTTTCGGTTAGGCAAGAGGAGTTTAAGACTGTTGCGGCGGCCCAGGGATGGTTGCAGAGGATTCTTAATACCAAAGAGAGGGTCATAGAGGGCGATACGATGAACGGACCCGCTCGTAAAAAGTTTTTTGAGGTTGCGAATGAACTTTACGAAGAGAAAGCTAATGATTATAATAAGACCACAGGGACGATTTATAGGAAGAGGGCGGCATCTACGCCTAAGATACCTTTTGAATTGATTAGTGAGGATTTCCCTGATACCGCAGGGCAGTTGGCTTCCTCATACGATGTTGACAATCTCATCCAACGCCTTGAGCCTGGTGAGGAGTTAGTAGTAAGGGATGGGGAGCCTTTTGCAATATTCCCCGAAGAGTTCAATCAAAATACAGATATTAAATTATACCCTTAAATATGGCTAGATCATTAGTAAATATAGGAGGGCAGGGGGGCGGGGCTTCCTTAACAGTAAAACATCCAGGGGCTATTTCTCCTGGTGGGGGAATGGAGCTAACCTTTGAGCAGAGAGTCCAAGAGCGTCTAGCTAATGTGTCGCCTGTAACAAGATTCGGAGTGGCGGGTGGTACTAAACTCTTACGAGGAGGTAGGGCATTTGTCGAGGGGAGTCGGAACGCCTTAGTTGGCAGTATCGGGACTGGCGAGAGGTTTGCTAAATTGCTCGGTAGAGGAGTCACCAGAGTTGTACTCCCGAAAGAACAAGAGGAGTCGGCCATTAAACAATTCGGTTTTACCGCCCCAGAGCAAGGGCAAACGGGGGCAGAGCAGATATTATCACAAAAGGCGTTCCCAAAAGAACTAGAATTTGAGCCTAAAGGTTTAATTGAGAAGGTACTAGAGTTTGGAGGCGAGGCTTTAGTGGGTGCTCCTGGCCCTGTGGGTGGCCTGGTAGTAGCGGGTAAGGCAGTCCCAGTTGCAGTTACAAAATATATGGTTGCACGCGCTCCACGCATAACGAAATTACTTGGGTTGGGGGGGAAGTCTATAGCGGCTACAACGGGTCAATCATTACTGAGTAAAGCAGAAGCCCCCTCCTCTACAGAATTAGGATTCGGCATAGCGCTTGACCTTTTTTTCGGCGCAGGTGGCACGCTACTACTTTCCAAGTTTTTCCCTAATCTCGCTAAGGCTACTGTGGTTGAACCCAAGTCAGTCAAAGGATTGAGGAAAGAGGGGATACAAGAACCGACCATCACCAGCATTAGGGGCCTCCAAAGAAATACTCAAAAATTCGCTCTTAAAATGCTTAATCAGGGGGAACAAGCGGCAAAAAGCAATATCCCATTTAGACCTACATCATTAGTTGGGGATGAATTGAGGGACGGTTATACCGAACTTAGTAATCTAGTTGAGGAACAGGGGAAAAAGGTCGGAGTATTAGTAAAGAGTGATAAAAACCTTTTTTTCCCCGAGGGGCCTCTTGATGAGGTGGGTGAGGATATGGCTGATATACTGGGTTCAAAAAATGTAAAGATTTCTCCTGGTGGAAAACTTGACTTCCATGGGTCGAATTTTGAAGACTTAAAAAGTGACCAGAAGCTTATAGAGAATCTTTGGGGTTTCCTTCGGCCTACTACTATGGAAGGTATGCCCGATGTAATAGCGACTCGTAACATGTTCGACTTGATAAGTAAAATCCGTAATATGTACTCTCTTATGTACGTCAAAAAGAAAGAATTATCACCGGACGTTAAGTTTCTTGAAGCAGTGGTGGGTAAACTGAGAGGCGTTGTCGATGATGTATCTCCACAGATAGGTGATGAAATGCGGAAATTCGCTGATATGGTTGGGCTTGAAGGCGATATTGCTCAAAAACTAGGGGCGAGCGAGCTTAGAGGTGAAAGCCCACTAATTTCAGCTTTCGGCACATCCCCACGTGAAATGAGAGAGATACTCGAACGATTCGATGAGATGTCTAAAAGCCTGAATATGAAGTCAGGGCGTAATTTAATACAGAAAACTGATATTGCTCTAGCGGCGGAGGATTTAAACAATATCCTAGCTAGAAAAACCATTGCGGAGCAAGTGAGGGCGGGAATCAGTGCAAGCGATGTGCCAGTATCAAGGTTGGGCTTTGTAAAGGAGGGCATAAAAATTCTCAAGAAGATTGATGAAGGGATTTTTGGCGATCTCACTCCCAGTATAAAAGAGATGGCCGAAGATATTATCCTGCTTGGCCAAAAGGGGTTGCCACAGGAAAAGGAGGCGTTAATTCCATTTCTTACGGATTTGACTAAGGTTGTCCGAGCTATGCTACAGGAAGGGGGTGGGGAAGAGTCTATGGCTGGTCAAGAAGAGCTACAAGGGCAATCACAGCTACAACGCCCCACACGCCAAACATCTGAAAAGACGCAAACGCCAGAACCCCCAGAATTAGACATCCCATAAGAATTTATTACTTAGTACGCTCCAATATCATAATTCCTAACTAAAGTCAAACGGCGGTGTGCCAATTAAAAAGAAACGTAAATAATTATTAACCCAGATCTATATGATGCATGGAAAACACATGATGTCTGAAAAGGCAATGAAGTCCGCAATGAAAGGCGGCAAAAAGATGGCGAAAAGCGCCATGAAAGGCACTAAGGTAGCCAAGAAAGTCGTTCGTAAAGTCCTAAAACGTAAAAAACGCTAAATGGAAAATCAAGAAACACATAAAGAACTATACGCTCGCGTGGGAGCATTGGAATCGGCGAAGGCTGTAACAGATGAACGATTTAATCAGGTCATGGCGGCGTTGGCCGATATTAAA
>ORJL011147771.1_pt1 | contig 12519 bp, 8 predicted proteins | sample 1779941 | NCBI WGS metagenome assembly ORJL01 (sample SAMEA104232317, study PRJEB22302) | groundwater metagenome | biome: forest; feature: aquifer; material: groundwater | place: USA | collected 2011-08-07 | depth 5.8 m
GAAGCTACACTACAGGCTGGGATTTTCCCGGCGCAATGAAAAGCCAACATCGAGATATATCAACGAGTAGTTTAAAACCACCTAATTTCATTGCTCCGTTTTGGCATGATTTTTATTATGGTGATACAACTCCCGGAAATCAATGGGGACATATCCGGTATCAAGATTTAGGCTGTGAATTTGTTGTAGAATGGGGCGGTGATAGTATTGGAGTTTTTGTAAACAATGGCGATAAGTACTTAGATAAACTCACTGTACGTGCTGTCCTCAATAAATGTGATGGCTCTATCGTCTTTCAATATGATGACGTAGGAACAACGGGATTAGATACAACTGCCACAATCGGCATCCAATGCGATACCATTGCAAGATTAGACAACAGGGCGCCCTGGGCTTTTATAAACAGGTTCGGTTTCCCGCTTGAAACGAGACCTTATAACGGACTTTGCATTCAGGTAAATCAGAAAATCTTTCAATATGTGCAACCAAGTTGGGAAATTGTTGCTTTATCCTCCCATCCTACAGATTCAAGTGTTCGTTCCCTGTTTCCTACTGCAATTCCGCCTGCTTATAAGTTTGAAGAAGGACTTTATATTGCAGTTGATACACTTACATTTGGATCTGGGTACTGGCTTCGTTTCCAAACTTCCGGGATAGCTTCATACCCCGGAAATAACATTTATCGTGGAGCTATCAATGTTCATACAGGGTGGAATCTAATTGGAACGATTTCTACGCCAGTTCCAACATCATCAATTGATCCTGTAAGTAACTTTTTCTCGTATGGCCCGAGATATTATTCTACCACAACGTTACAGCCGGGAAGTGGGTATTGGATGAAATCCCAAACGGATAGAACAATATTTTTAGACGCAAGTGGTTTTTCGCCAGAAAATAACGTAACTCAATCCACAACACCATTACAGAATTATCTTACAGTTGTGGATGCAACCGGGAAATCATCAACGGTATATCTTGCAAAGTATTCACACATAGAGCATCCACTTGATTGGTACGAAGCGCCTCCTTCACCTCCAACCGGTGTGTTCGATGTCCGGTACAAATCGGGAAGATTTTTGGAAGCATTCAGTGATGAGAGCGAAGAATTCCCCATACAAATTAAGGATGCTCAATATCCTCTAACTGTACAGTGGAACATTCAGGAGAACAATAAACCAATTTCTCTTGTCATTGATGGCAAAGAAATACGTATGTCCGGTACAGGTAGTACAAAACTTGCTAAGGAAGTTAAGCAGATTTCTCTTCGCGCAGGAGGAGAATCAATCCTCCCTGCAATATTTGCATTGGAACAGAATTATCCGAATCCTTTTAACCCGAGCTGTGTAATTCGTTATTCAATACCGGATGTCGGGACAAGTCACGCCGTGCCCGTACAACTCAATGTCTATAATGTACTTGGACAGGTTGTAGCAACGTTAGTCGATGGTGAACAGGAAGCAGGATTCAAATCGGTAACATGGGATGCATCAAATTATCCAAGCGGCGTATACATCTACAAAATAACAGCAGGATCATTTACAGAACAGAAAAAGATGCTACTGCTACGATAACATCCAGAAATTCAACTCATTGAAATTTTTCAGGTATTATCAAAAGGGGTTCGGTAAATCGAACCCCTTTCTTTTTAATGCGACAAAATTTCCGCCCTCCTATTTTTTTTGTTACCTTATAGCACAATATTACAGTTCCATCCCATTTCTTTTTGATTCCGAAACAAACGGTAAAACTATGAAATTCGTTAAAATTGCCACTATCACCCTTGTTATCCTCATTGCTCTTTATACAATCTTCGGATTTTTCATTCTTCCGGGTATTGTAAAACCAAAAATTATTGATGGAATAGCTTCAACTACAGGTAGAAACGTAACGCTTGGCGAGTTGAACATTAATCCGTTTGCTCTCTCTGTTACGGTGAACGATTTCTCTCTTTCAGGTAAAGATAATAGCCGGATGTTTGCTGTCAAGCAGTTGTATATCAACTATCAGTTGGTTTCGTTATTTAACGGAACGTTGACATTTGCTGAAATCAGTATTGATAACCCATCCGTAACATTCACGATGAACCCCGATAGCTCTACGAATTTCTCAAATTTGATGCCGGAAGATAACACACCCAAAGAACAATCCGAACCAATGATTCTTGTTATCGATAAACTCAGCATCAAACAAGGGAACATCAATTACGAAGACCAAACGAGAACAACACCGTTAGTTACCCGACTTGATTCATTAAGTTTATCGCTAAATAATTTTACGACAAAACCACAGGAAAACGGTTTGTATGCGTTCGATGCACAAATAGCAAATGGAGAAAAACTTTCGTGGAAAGGTAACGTGAATGTTGCACCTCCCCGTTCCTCAGGAACATTTGAATTATCAGGAATTCGAGGAAGAACTGTATGGGAGTTTATTGAAGATAAATTTAATTTCGAGATAACGAAAGGGACATTAGGCGTAAAAGGCGAATATGAGTTTTTTATGCAGGATGACGAACCGGAATTCCGTATTCATAATACTTCTGCGGATGTTCAAGAAATCACTATTGTTGACAGGGCAAATCAGGCTCCTGCAATAGATGTAACAAAAGGAACAATCAACGGAATTGAATTCGGTTATCAGGCACATACGGTATCAATTCATGAAATCAATGTTAACACCGCTACGTTCCACACAACCCGCGAACTCGACGGAAATTATGGGCTTAAAACATTAATGATGCCAAAACCATCGAAAGAAGAAAGTAAAAAAGCATGGGATTTCCTTATTGATAATATTCAAGTCTCTGAAGGAACATGTTATCTTACCGACATGAACACAAATCCACCCACAGAAATATTTCTATCCCCGATTACTTTAAAATTGGAACACTTCCATATGGATGCTCCAGATACATCAAAACTATTTGTTGAAGCGGGAATCAATAAAAACGGGAAAGCATCAGTAGACGGTATATTTACACTTCAACCAATCACGGCAAACTTGAAAATGGATTGCTCAAATATCGGACTTGAAGCATTTCAAGCTTACGTGGATAAATTTTCCCGACTACAGATTGTATCAGGAAATCTGGGATTGCAAGGCTCGTTAACCTATAAGGCATTGAATGAGGTTGATGCGGTGAAAACTTTTGCCGGTGATGTTACCGTCTCAACGTTTCGAGGAACTGACCCCGTTTTGAACGAGGATTTCTTACGATGGAATATGCTGACGCTTAAAAATATCAATTTTAACAGCATGCCTACATCTACCAGTATCGATGAAATCATTACAGATCAGCCATATATTCGAGTGATTCTGGATTCAACAAGAGCATCGAATTTCAATCATATCATGCTTGCCGAAGCGCAAAACACTACGCCCATTGATACCACGATTACAACACCAAAGAAAGAAGAATCTAAAACGAAAATCGGAAATATCTCGATTGTAAATGGATCAATGAATTTTGCCGATCTTTCTCTAACACCGAACTTCGCAACCGGTATTTATGATTTGAATGGATTTATTAAGGATCTGAATTCAGAGCAATTGACACACGCCGAACTCAACCTTGAAGGTAAAGTTGATAAATATGCGCCGGTGACTATCAAAGGTCAAATCAATCCTTTAAGTACCGATATGTACACCGATATTATTATGAAGTTCCAGAATATCGAACTGACGACGTTCACTCCATACTCAGGAAAATTTGCCGGTTATAAAATTGATAAAGGAAAGCTCTCGCTTGATTTACATTACAAACTTAATCAAAATAATCTTGATGCTGAGAATAAAATTTTGGTTGACCAGTTAACACTCGGTGAAAAAGTCGATGGTCCTGATGTAACAGGCTTACCTGTAAAACTTGCTATCGCATTACTAAAAGATTCTCATGGTGTCATCGATCTTGATCTGCCGGTTCAAGGAAATTTGAATGACCCTGAGTTTAGTATCTTCCCGATTATTATTAAGGTGCTCGTGAATTTAATAACAAAAGCGGTAATGGCTCCCTTTAAATTGTTGGGAAGTTTATTCGGAGGAGGCGGAGATGATTTAAGTTATTTCCAATTTGCACCCGGCTCATCGACCATCTCAACGGATCAAACATCAAAATTGGATAATCTTGCTAAATCGTTGCAAGAACGGCCTGAGCTACAATTAGATATTCGCGGGCTTGCTTCCGATTCTACTGACGGGCAAGCGCTGGCGGTACAATCTGTCTTAAAACAAGTTCGTGGCGCAGTAACAACAAATTTTTCAACAACTTTCACTCCTGAAGAACAGACACGGTTATTACAAATTTATAAAACATCCTTGAAGAGTGAACCTGACTCTTTACTCACTCCAACAGAACGTTTAAATATGGCAGCCACTCCTGAGATAAAACGCCAAACTGTCGTTGAACGAGTCAAAGATAAATTGATCAGCATAGCGCAAGTAACACCGCAAGATTTACGCGTGTTAGCACTTAACCGCGCATCGGCAATAAAAGAGCAATTAGTAATGCAAAGAAAAGTAAACGAGGCCAATATCTTTATCCTTGATGCTCAAATGGGTGCAAGTGTTATCGATGGATTGATTCAACTTCCGCTAAACTTAAATGCTAGGTAGACTTCAGTAAGAATATTTATTTTTATTAAAACACCGTTTTTTCAAATAAAACGGTGTTTTTTATTATTTTGATTTAATCATTTGATTAAATCAAAATAATAATTATATTAGAGGCATGGATAAGACAACACACACAAACGACCATTGCGCCGAAGAAAAGATAAAGGAAGCGGCTCGCAAGTTATTCACAAAAAAAGGCTTCTCCGCAGTAAAAACAAGAGAAATTGCCGCCGAAGCAGGTATTAATCTCGCACTCCTGAATTATTATTTTAGAAGCAAAGAGAAACTCTTTCAGATTATCATGATTGAGAATCTCGAACGATTTGCCAAGGGAATAGCCGGGATAATGGGAAATGAAGATAAATCAATTGATGAAAAAATTGAGATTATTGTCAATTATTATATAGATATGCTGACAGAAAACCCCAATCTACCCCTCTTTATACTCAATGAATTACGAAACGATACTTCGCGCTTGCCGGAGACAATTGATAATCAAATTCAGCCTGTACGAATGAATTTTATGAATCAAATAAAAGAATCGATGCAAAGCAACAACAATCCCTCTGTTAACCCTATGCACATGATGGCAAACCTGATGGGATTAATTATTTTCCCCTTTGCCGCACGTCCGATGCTGGAGAAATTAGGAAAGTTTGACGATGCAACATTCGCCGCGCTCATGCTAGAGCGGAAACAGTTGATACCGATCTGGGTAAAAGCAATGATGCATGCTACATAAAATTCCTGTACAATAAATTTCAATCTTACACGTCATACACGTTTAAGCAATACAAACCACCATTCAAATATTGATAACACTATTCACAATCAATTATATATTATGAAACTCTTTCTGTTCATAGCGCTCGTTGCGCTCACATTTTCCTCCTGCTCGAATGAAAATACCGCGTTTGACGCTTCCGGAACATTTGAGGCTGAAGAAACAATTATCTCCGCTGAAGCATCCGGAGCAATTAAACAATTCAACATCGAAGAAGGACAAACTCTTCAAGCAGGTGAGAGTATCGGTTACATTGATAGCGTTCAATTGTTTTTACGCAAACGGCAGTTAGAATCTCAAATCCGTTCAACACTCTCATCCCGGCCCAATATCACCGCACAACTTGCGGCATTAAAAGTTCAACTTGCAACTGCAGAGCGGGAACAACAACGGATTGCAAATTTATTCAAACAGGATGCGGCTACACAAAAACAACTGGACGATGCAGGCTCGCAAGTGGATGTGATAAAGAAGCAGATTGAAGCACAGCAATCTTCTCTTGGGATTGCAACGGAAAGTATAACAATGCAGGCAAATCCTTTGCAAGTACAAATCGAACAGATTGAGGACCAACTTGCAAAATGCCGTCTCATTAATCCCATCAACGGAACTGTAATCACAAAATATGTACGCCAGTATGAAATGGCTACACCGGGCAAAGCATTGTATAAAATTGCAGATCTTTCAACCCTTATCCTTCGAGCGTATATTTCTGAGACCCAATTATCACGCGTTAAGCTCAATCAAAAAGTGAAAGTGAACATTGATACCGAATCCGGCGCAGGAAAAGAGTTTGAAGGAATAATTACCTGGATAAGTGATAAGGCTGAATTCACACCGAAAACAATCCAAACGAAAGAAGAACGGGCAAATACTGTTTACGCAGCTAAAATTCAAGTAAAAAATGAAGGTTCTATCAAAATCGGCATGTATGCGGATGTAAAGTTTTAACTTCCATGAACGAAGTTATTTTACATAATCTCACAAAAACATACACGAAAGGAACTGTCCTCGCTGTTGATAATATTTCCCTTTCTGTAGGTGCGGGTGAATTGTTCGGCTTAATAGGACCTGACGGAGCAGGAAAAACCAGCATATTCAGAATGTTGACTACCTTACTCCTTCCTGATTCCGGCACTGCAACTGTTGCCGGATTCGATATTGTGAAAAATTATACTTCCATCCGTGAAAGTGTCGGGTATATGCCGGGAAGATTTTCCCTGTATCAGGATTTAACGGTTGAAGAAAATCTCGATTTCTTTGCAACAATTTTCGGATCATCCATTGAGAAGAATTATGATATGATCCGCGATATTTACGTTCAAATAGAACCATTTAAAGACCGGAGAGCAGGAAAATTATCGGGAGGAATGAAACAGAAACTTGCGCTCTGTTGTGCGCTCATTCACAAACCGACAGTCTTATTCCTGGATGAACCTACGACCGGTGTTGATGCAGTTTCTCGAAAAGAATTCTGGGAAATGCTCAAACGATTGAAACAACAAGGCATTACTATTCTCGTCTCAACACCATACATGGATGAAGCGACATTATGTGATAGAATCGGTTTAATTCAATCGGGGAAAATCTTATCCATCGACACTCCTTCAAATATTGTGAAAAAGTTCACAGGAAATCTCTACGCCGTCAAATCGCAATCTATGCATCAGCTGTTACTTGATTTACGCGCACATTCCGATATTCAAAGTTGTTTTGCTTTCGGAGAATTCCTTCACGTTACCTTCAACAATGATACCTTGAATAACTCAGATACCATCATTCGATATCTTGAGAACAACAATCATCATGGTGTGGAACTAAAACAAATTCAACCTTCCATCGAAGATTGTTTCATCCAATTATTAAAACAATGATATGAGCGAACCGGTTATCAAAACACATAAATTGACGAAGCGATTCGGGAATTTCATTGCGGCAAATGAACTTACCTTTGAGATTGAACGCGGAGAAATCTTCGGATTTCTTGGAGCAAACGGAGCGGGTAAGACTACAGCCATGCGCATGTTGTGCGGGCTATCCATTCCCTCTTCAGGAACAGCAACAGTAGCAGGATTTGATATTTACAAGCAAACCGAGGAGATTAAAAAAAGTATCGGGTATATGAGTCAGAAATTTTCATTATATGAAGACCTTACCGTTGCCGAAAATATCAGATTTTACGCGGGCATTTACGGCTTAAACGATGCTCAAATCAAAGAAAAGAGCCAAATCCTTATCGAACGATTGGGATTACAAAACGAGACAAAAAAGTTAGTTTCAGAATTACCGCTTGGATGGAAGCAAAAACTGTCATTTTCTGTCGCTATTGTTCATCAGCCTAAAATCGTGTTTTTAGATGAACCGACCGGAGGTGTTGACCCCGTTACACGCAGACAATTCTGGGATTTAATCTATGAAGCTGCAGCACAGGGTGTTACGATATTTGTCACCACACACTATATGGATGAAGCAGAATATTGTAACCGCATTTCCATCATGGTTGATGGTAGAATCGACGCCTTAGATACTCCGTTGAACTTAAAAAAACAATATAACGCGGCATCAATGGATGAAGTATTTTACGCGCTTGCTAGACAAGCAAAAAGAAAAGCGGATTAACGAATGAAACAATTTCTCGTTTTTGTCAAAAAAGAATTTCATCACGTTTTTCGTGATAAAAAAACATTGCTTGTCCTGTTCGGGCTCCCGATAGTCCAGATTATTCTGTTCGGGTTTGCACTCACCAACGAAATTAAAAAATCTCAGATCGTTGTCGTCGATTACGCAAAGGATAAAGCTTCAACAGAACTCATTCATAAAATGGAAGCAAGTGATTATTTCGAAGTTCAGAAGACTGTTCTCAACCGAAATGATATAGAACGTGCATTTAAAGAAGGAAAAATTAAACTTGCTGTTATTTTTCCCGCGAATTTTAACAACGATTTGTTACATACAAATAAAACCCAGCTACAAATAATCGCAGACGCTTCCGATCCGAACACAGCGGTAACATTGACAAATTATGTTACGATAATTATCGGGGATTATCAATCGAGTTTAATGCGAACAACAAAACTCCCATACCGTATTCAACCCGAAATAAGAATGTTGTATAACCCAGAATTACGGGGCGCACCGAATTTTGTTCCGGGTGTCATGGCGCTTGTTCTTATGTTAATTTGTGTCATGATGACTTCTATCTCAATAGTGAAGGAGAAAGAATTAGGTACGATGGAGATATTACTTGTTTCGCCCTTCAAGCCTGTTTATGTTATTTTAGCAAAAGCAGTTCCTTACTTAATACTCTCATGGATGAATATTACATCAATTTTATTATTGAGTGTGTTTGTGCTTGAATTACCCATACGAGGGAGCCTGACACTTCTACTTGCTGAAAGTACACTCTTTATCCTTACATCACTTTCGCTCGGCTTACTAATATCCGTTGGAGCACAATCTCAACAAGAGGCGATGACAAAATCACTTATGGGAATGCTCCTTCCCACAATGATTCTAACAGGATTTATGTTCCCAATAGAAAACATGCCAATTCCGTTACAGATAATATCAAATCTGGTACCTTCACATTGGTATTATGTCATCGTTAAAAACATTATGCTCAAAGGGCTCGGATTCTCATCAATCTGGAAAGAATCATTGATTCTATTCGGAATGATGGTGTTTTTCCTTTTGATTACTTTCAAAAAATTCAAAATCAGATTAGCATGAGAACAATATTATTACTCCTTGAAAAAGAGTTTCGTCAAATATTCAGGAACAAGGGTCTGGTTGCCAGTATTGTTGTCGCTCCCATCATCCAATTACTCATCCTTCCCCTTGCGGCTGATTTTGAAGTAAAAAATATTTTGATTGCCGTAGTTGATCACGACCATTCTTCTTATTCACAGCAAATGGTTTCCAAAATAACATCCTCCGGATATTTTACTCTTGTTGACTATAATGGTTCATTTAAAGATGCCGTAACATTAGTAGATGAAGAAAAAGCAGATCTTGTTCTGGAAATTCCGGCAGGGTTTGAACGGGGCATCATTCGTGAAAACGAACAAAAATTGTTTCTCGCTATCAACGCTATCAATGGAGTAAAAGCAGGATTAGGAGGAGCGTATCTCAGTAACATCATCAAAGATTTTAACAATATCATTCGCCTAGAATGGATTGAGCCAACGCGTTATAGTCCCATGCCTGTTATTGAAATGACATCGCTCTATTGGTACAATCCTCTGATGAAATATAAATTATTCATTGTACCGGGACTTCTTGTCTTGCTTATTACGGGAGGAGCAACGTTTCTCACAACAATCAATATCGTTCGGGAAAAAGAAATCGGTACAATTGAACAAATCAATGTTTCACCGATTAAGAAACACCATTTTATTCTAGGAAAATTAATACCGTTCTGGATAATTGAAATGGGTGTGTTCACTGTCGGTCTCTTTCTCGCGTGGTTGATCTATGGCATTGTTCCCGTCGGAAGTATAGGTCTGCTCTATGCATTCCTGGCGATTTATTTGTGGGGTATTTTAGGCTTCGGACTGCTTGTCTCCTCAGTTTCGCATACTCAGCAAGAAGGAATGTTCGTAGCCTTTTTCTTTATGATGATTTTCAATTTGATGAGCGGATTATTTACCCCAATCAACAGTATGCCTGATTGGGCAAAATTAATCACGCAACTTAATCCTGTTACCCACTTTGTCGAAGTGATGCGCATGGTAGTGCTTAAAGGAAGTGGCTTTTATGATATAAGAAATCACTTTTTCATTATCACAGTTGTTGCCATAGTCATCAATATATGGGCTGTCCTTAACTATAGAAAAACCACGTAGTAGAATACCTTTTCCTCAAAATTTCATAATCCCGCTTGCAGTAATCCGGGATTATGGTGCTGCCTTACACTGCTCATACAGTTAAATTACGCTTATTTTGGTTTCAAGCGTAAGATTTGCTAACTTTCCTTTACCTTCATCAACTTCCCCTGTTCTTATCCCGTCAGCACAAATTGTTCTTTTTATTTAATTCTCGAATTTTAAATCTTGAAATTGAACAATGAACCGGAGCAACTATGAATCTCAGCACACTTGCTAAATCAATCGCTGAATCACCGACGCTAAAACTGAACGAGGAAGCTCGTGTTTTGCGCGAAAAAGGTGAGGCAGTGATTCATCTCGGAGCAGGCGAACCGAAAAATAAAGCGCCTATTAATGCAATCTTAAGCTCAGCCGCAAAACTCGTTACAGGGGATGGAAAATACACTCCAACCGATGGTACACCGTCTCTCAAAAAAGCTATTATCCGATACACGGAAGAAAATTACGATAGACTCGCCGCTCCGGAAAATGTTATTGTTTCAGCGGGTGCCAAACAATCACTCTACAACGTCCTCTATACTCTTCTTAACCCGCAGGATGAAGTCATAGTGCTCGCACCATATTGGGTAAGCTATCCTGAAATGATAAAAATGTGTTACGGCATCCCGGTTATTGTAAAACCGGAAGATGGAACATTCTATCCTCGTATAAAAGAAATTGAAGCGGCAATCAGTTCCTACACACGCGCGATAATAATAAATAGCCCGAACAATCCTTCAGGAGTAATGTATTCAGAGGAGTTCATCGCAGAGATTGTAAAATTGTGTGAAAAGAAAAATATCTACCTCATTATGGATGATATTTATCATAAACTTGTGTTTGATGGCAAGAGTCCCATTTCAGCATATAAATTTACAAACAAGGATATCGAATCTTCAAAAATTATTGTCGTTAATGGTATCTCAAAATTATATGGAATGACCGGATTTCGTATCGGCTGGGTTACTGCTAATAAGGACATTGTTAGTGTACTGATAAACGTTCAGGCGCAAACGACTTCCTGTGCGGCGTTATTAACCCAAGCCGCCGCAGAAGGGGCGTTGACAGGAGTACAAAGCACCGTCGAAAGCCTCAGGCTAATTATCGAAAACAATCGTAATGTCATGATGCAAGAATTACGCTCGTTTGACGGCGTTAAGATAACCAAACCGGATGGTACATTTTATTGCTTACCCGATTTCCGCGCATATTCAAACGACTCAGTTAAGTTATCAGATTTCTTGTTGAAAAAGGCGCTTGTCGTGACCGTGCCCGGAAAAGAATTCGGTATGGAAGGACACCTGCGATTAAGCTATTGCGGAACAATTAAAGATATCAAACAAGGTATTGAACGAATCAAATGGGCGTTAGATCCGAAAGCCCCAAAAGAAATATTTATTGGCGAACGTAAAATAATAAGGGATTGGCTATGAACAACCTACTAAACATCAAAACACCGACTGAGGGCGAAGCCCAAACCTTAAAAAGTGATTATGGACTTATCAATCACGGAATTTCCGATTTGCGTCTGGCATATTGGAATTTGCCGACCGAAGGATTATACGAGGAAATCGCCTTCCGTAAAGAGGGACGGATTACCAAACTCGGTCCTGTTGTTGTCAATACCGGAAAACATACTGCACGCGCTGCCACTGATAAGTTCATTGTAAAAGAACCTTCAACCGAAGAAAAAATTTGGTGGGGCGAATATAACCGTCCTTTCAGCGCAGATAAATTCAGTGAACTGTGGAGCAGAATGCAAGGGTATCTGCAAGGACGTGACGTGTTTGTTCAAGATTGCTATGCAGGTGCGGATCCGGAATATCGGATGCCGATACGTATCATCACCGAGCAGGCGTGGCATAGTTTCTTTGCAAGAAACATGTTTATCATGCCGGAAACTCTTGAAGAATACCGTCGCCATGTTCCCGATTTTACCGTAGTATGCTTGCCCGGATTTAAAGGCATCCCGCAAATAGACGGCACTTCAACCAATACATTCATCGCACTGAATTTTGCACAACGACTTTGCCTGATCGGGAATACTGCCTATGCGGGAGAAATTAAAAAATCAATCTTTACAATTCTTAATTTCTTGCTTCCGTTAGAAGGCGTGATGCCGATGCATTGCTCTGCAAATATAGGAAAGGAAAATGATTCGGCAATTTTCTTCGGTCTTTCAGGAACAGGGAAAACAACACTCTCGGCAGATCCACAGCGCAGACTCATTGGCGATGATGAACATGGCTGGAGTGATGA
>ORJL011035477.1_pt1 | contig 12515 bp, 4 predicted proteins | sample 1779941 | NCBI WGS metagenome assembly ORJL01 (sample SAMEA104232317, study PRJEB22302) | groundwater metagenome | biome: forest; feature: aquifer; material: groundwater | place: USA | collected 2011-08-07 | depth 5.8 m
ACCCGCTATTATAGCTCCTCCGGCGCCATCGGAGGTGATGGCATGGCCGACATCCCACTGATTTCCACCGAAAGGTGTGCCATAGATAAGGTCGTTCTGATTATTCCCATCGAGGCTGAATTTGGCGACGAAGGCTTCAGCTTCGCCGAGAGTATTCCAATAATAAGGTCCTCCGACAGTTGTGGGGACAGTGGCAGTAGTCAGACCCGTTATGATGACCTCATCGTTTGCGTTGAGGAACATGGCAGAGGCTTTGTCCCAACTTCGATCGGACCCGAACATCGTGCAATAGTCAAGGTCATTCCCGGCGGCGTTTAGTCGAATGATTACAGCATCAGCCGAGCCATCACCACCGGCGTTTTCTGGCTGGTAAGCCCCATTGGTGAACGGGAAGTTATCGCTTAAAGTCCAACCGGCCACTACGACTCTCCCCCGGCTATCAAGAGCAATGGACGCCCCGCCATCACCATTACTTCCCCCCACGAGAGTACAGTAAAGCAGATCGTTAACGTTATTCGGCTGAAGCCCCAAATGAGCAATGAAGATGTCCTCATAGCCACCACCTGAGTAGTCCTCACCCCATGTATTGGGGAAGTCGAGGCTCCCAGTGGTCCCCGTTACAATGACCCCGCCATTTCCGTCGGAGGTAATACCAAATATCTTATCCTCGCCACCTTTCCCTAGAAAACTGCTATAGATCAACGGATCCACAATCAACTTCTTCTCCTTGTCCCATCCTTCCGGCAGAGCAACTCCGAACGAGCTTCCGCCAGAAACATTGAACTCAGCTCGCACAGGGGAAAGAGAGCCATTCTCTTCAATCTGGAAGGCTTCCGGGAGCGCCTGCCGAAGCACCCCGAGTGAGGTTGGCAGGAGAATTTCCTCACCATTCGAAGCTGTTTCGAGGTCGGCGGTGAGGCCAAGGACCTCAACCCGAATCTGGCTCGGGTCTGCGCCCGGTTGGATGGCGAAGTCAAATTCGGCGTGCTGCCCTTGGCTCCGCCAGACTACATCGACTCCGGGCCAGACGTCCTTCAATACTGCGCGCTGGAAGTTCCCGCAGTTCGGCGCCCACTTGGACTTGTCATTGCCGAGGAAGTAGTTGTTGTTCCACGAGAGACGGTCAGAGGACTCCACTGAAGAGGCAGACGCAGGCGAAGTCTGGTCGGGAAGGAACCCTGACGCTTGGCTGAGTTGGACGTTTTGGAACTTGAACTTGAGGGCGTGAGCCTTTGATGGGACAGCAGATTTAGCGAATTGAGCAGATTCCGGAATCTGCTTAATCTGTGTAATCTGCTGTTCGACCGGCTGTGTATCCGGCACACTGAACAAGACGGTAAAGCCGTCGCGTTCGATGAACCAGGTGAGTCCACCAGTTCCATCGGCCTTGAAGAGGACGCGCTCGTCCCACTGGCCCTTGTTCTCCGTAAAGAAAAGAGGCCGGTCTTGATTAAGATTTATCGAAGCCGGATCGAGGGCTTCGGTTGCGGCAGTCGCTTGGAACGCAAGCGCGAAAACTGCCAAACAGACAAACAGGAATTTACGGTACATTGGTTTAACCTTTCAGGTTAAGAGGTTGTGTCGAGATTGATGGAGTGGCTAAGACAAGGGGGATCGGCGATGATTCGCCGATCCCTTGCTCGTCTTCTTGCTTACTTCACAAGCATTACCTTTTGAACGGAGCTGAAGTTCGGTGTCTCCATCTTCATGATGTAAACGCCCGTCACCATCGACTCAGCCGACCAGACGACGCTATAATTGCCGGCTTCAAATTCGCCAGACACAAGAGTTGCAACATCTCGCCCCGCCACGTCGAACAGGCGAATCATCACCCGTGTTGCTTTCGGAATGCCAAATGCCACACGGGTGACTGCATTGAACGGATTCGGGAAGTTGGCAGAGAGGTAGAAATGGTCAGGGATAGAGAGACGCGGATCGAATACGGAATTGTACCGTAACACAATAATGTGAACGGTGGCTTCGATGCTGGTGTCGCTATCCGAGAGCATAAAGGTGGCGCTGTAGTTCCCGGCTCTTCTCAAATTGGGCGTCCAAATAAAAGTTCCCGTTCCATCGCCGTTGTCAGTGAACCGCCAGCCTTGAGGGAGGTTTTCTGAAAAGGCTCTGATGGAAAGGTCATCTCCATCAAGATCGGAACCGGAAACCATGAAGGTCAACTCCCTTGACTCCATGACTGAAATGGTATCAGGCGCCTCAGCCCACTCCGGCGGGCTGTTAAAATTGTTCACGATGATGGCAACATCAGCCTCAAGTTCATTTTCGCCGTCGGAGAGGGTGAAGACGGCGCTGTACTCTCCGGCGTCCTGGTAGCCGGTCTGCCAACTGAATCCTCCCGACCCGTCGCCATGATCGACAAACCGGGCCGAGTCGGGCAAGTCGTCCGAATGATACGCGATGGTTAATACAGCGTTTGTGTCGGCACTTTCACCGCTGATGTTGAATTCCACCAGTTCAGTCTTGTTAACCTCCACCGTGTCTGGTTTTTCTGCCCATACGAGATTGTGCACACGGATGCTGACGTCTGCTTCGAGTTCATCCTCGCCGTCGGATAAAGTAAAGTTGGCAGTGTATTCCCCCGCGTCGCGGTTGGTGGTCTCCCAGATGAAAGTCCCGCTCCCGTTACCGTGATCGACAAACCGCGCGGAATCAGGAAGGTCGTTTGAGTGATATGCCAAGGTCAGACGGGCGTTCTGGTCGGTGCTCTCGCCTCGGACATCAAATTCCACACGGTCGTTTTCCAGGACTTCAACTTCATCGGGCACTTCAACCCAACTGATCGCCATGTCCACTACTGTGAAAGTCCGCCGGGCTACCATAGCATCGCCGTTCCGAGGCGTGACAGTAAACGTAATGGTTCGGGTGATAAATCTCCTGTTCAACCAGTTCACCATCATGGTAGTGATGTTTGCAGCAAGAAATCGTTCCCCCGGTGCTATGGCCCTGTTTTCCCATGAATTCCCGCTCTCACCGCCTGGGAAGGTGATCGCCAAGGCAATGTCGGCACGGACTATATCATTCCCATTATTAACCGCCCACGCATAGCAAGCCCACTGTCGGTGCGCTTCGAGCTGTGCGAGCGTCACATGATCGTAGTCTTCTACCTCATGAAAAGCGTTGTTCTCATACCAGCCGAAGTGGGGGCTGCCATCCTCGATGACGACCTGAGCCAATGCCGGCCCAGTTAGAAGCAACGCCAGCACGGTTAGAGGTATTCCAAACCAGAAGGTTTTTGAAGAAGACATTTAGTTTCTCCTAATCCGAGCTTATTGAAGAGTTATGCAATAGCAAGGGGCCGGCGATTATTCGCCGACCCCTCACTTGCTTACTCGCTTACTTGATCAGCGTTATCTTCTGAACTGAGGTTGTGCCGAGAGCGTTGAGACGGACAATGTAGATGCCGGTTCTCAAGATCTCGCTGCTCCCAAAGGTGAACTGATGATACCCGGCGGTCAGCTCGCCTTGCACAAGCCGGCTGACCAATCGGCCATTCAGGTCGAACACTGCCAGGTCCGCAAAACCGTCTTCCGGCAAACCGATTTGTACGACGGTCGTCGCATTGAAGGGATTGGGATATGCCGGTGAGAGTTGCGTGACTTCAGGCAGGATGACGCCGGGCGTTACTATGAATCCACCAACCCCCCCGACTTGACCGTTGGTTACATGAACGCCATCAGAGCTTTCAACGTTTCGCCCTGAATCGTAGAGCCACCCAGCCAGGCTGACGTTATTCACTGTCAAAATAAAGTCGCCTGTCGGTCTTCTTAGACTCACGCTGTTGAAAGTCACCTGGCCTGAGCCGTTAGTCTGACCCTGGACGTTGGCATTCATCAAACCGCTCCAGGTTGCCGAAACGGTCGCTCCCGATACCGGATTGGCGGCGAGATCGTGAATGGTAACCACACCGACTGAATTCGAGTTGTTTCCCGCTACGACGATGGTCTGAACGATCGAATAGACGAACATGACCTGTGCCGGCGGTTCAGCAACATTGATTGTCACTTCGACAGATTCGACAGCGAATTCACCGTCTCTGACGGTAAATGTGACAATGTATTGGCCAGTGTCATTCGCTGTCGTCTGCCATTCGAAATGTCCGACGCCGTTCCTATCGAACATGGTGCCGTGCGCCCAGTCGGCGAATAGGTAGCCTTGCGGAAGTCTACCCGGATTCAGGGTCAGGGAAAGTGCATCGAAATCGGGGTCAATCGCCAAAACATTGAAGCTGATTAGATTTCCAGCGTAGGCGTTGACAGGATTAGGCACAGTCGGCACAGTCAGCCATGTCGGCGAATTATTGGGCATAGCAGGCGCCTGCAGCGCTCTCAGTGCATTCAACCTCCCGGCGCCCAATTGCCGGATATAGTTTTGATTCTGCGCGTCTATGTTGTCCGCCCCTTTTTGCAGGTAATGCGCGAGGTTAGCAGGCGTTGCATTGGGATAATCCGCCTTCAGAAGCGCTGCGGCGCCCGAGACCAGCGGCGCTGCCATAGAAGTCCCCGACAGGTATGCGTAGGCGTTATTTTGGGGATTTCCTCTGTAGGTGGATTGAATCGAGACGCCCGGCGCCGCGATATCTACAGTAAAGTAGCCATAGCTTGAGAAGCCGGCTTTGACGTCGTTGGCGTCGGTTGCCGCCACGGCAAAGACCGTATTATACCCGGCGGGAAAGTGTATGCCGGCGGTTCCAGCATTGCCGGCGGCGGCGACGACCAGAGCGCCCCGGTCATAGGCGTAGGTCATGACGTCCTGCTCCGCCTGCGCGTGAAGGCCGAGTCTCCCCCACGAGCAGTTGATCACTTTCGCGCCGTTGCTTGCGGCATAGACGACGCCTTGGTAACCGTAAGTGATCGTGTTGCCCGATCCGGCGCGCACCGCCATCAATGCGCAGGAATAGCCGATCGAGGCGATGCCGCGAGCGTTGTTCGTCATTGCCGACGCAATGCCCGCCACATGAGTCCCGTGTCCATCCGCATCGGTAGGATTATTGTCGTTTCCGACGAAATCCCAGCCGTTGAAGTCGTCCACACGGCCGTTGTTGTCGTTGTCAACGTTGTTTCGTTCGGGGTTGTCGATCACTCCATTGCCGTTGAGATCTTCACCCGGATTGACCCAGATATTGGCTTGAAGATCGAGGTGCGTCAACAGAATGCCAACATCAACAATGGCGATGACCATGTTGCGGCTACCGGTAGTGATGTCATGTGCGGTGCTGGAGTTGATCTTGGTGAGATTATACTGGTTCGCGATGTATGTGTCGTTGTAGTTCATAGATGTATGCGCAACGAACCACGGCTCGGCGTAGACAACACCCGGGACTTTTCCAAATTCGCGGCACACTTCGCCAACATCCTGCGATTCCGCGAAATAGACATTGTAGATCGGGCGCAGATCTGTGCTACCGGTTACTGGTGGAAGACAGAGCGGGAACCGGCGCTCGATGCCGGTCGCGCCAATCTTAGCCAGAACGGCGTCGATTGCGGCTATACCCAGCCGCTCCGCCTTGAGGTCGCCTATGTCCACGAACATATCAGATGCTATCTTGAAGACAGCAACCCCGGACAACTTTTCCGGCAGGGTTTCAGTTGGAACGATAGGGTCAACGCCAGCAACGGTGGAACCGTCCTGGCTCAGATTTACCGAAGCCGGATTGAGCGGCCCGGTCGCGGCAGTGGCTTGGAAGGCAAGCGAGATTACTGCCAAACAGACAAACAGGAATTTACGGTACATTGGTTAACCCTTTCAGGATTAAATTTGATTCACGGATTTGTTCCGATGATTTGAGAGCGAGTAATACAAACCCCGTGCCACTGAATTTTTTACTTGAATTCACTCAGTATGGACGATAAATCTCATAAAAGTGACTCATAAACAGAGGCAGTAGTGCCTCGTGTTAGGAGTCAACTCAGAACGAGGCAACAGGGGAACTAATGAGGTTTTTGGGGGAAAATCGTGAGAAGGGAAGTGGACTGGATCAAATTGGGAGGAAAGGCATGTCGGTGCAGAGTAGTGGGTCAGTCTTCGATATTCCGCTCGGAGAGGATGCAATGCTTCTGCATAAGCCTTTGGAAACTCTGGCGATTGATCCCGGAATGCGCGGCAGCTCTCGTCACGTTGCCGCCAGACTCTCTAAGGCGTTGTTCAAGGAATTTCTGTTCAAAGGATTCCATTAACATCCGCCTTGCCTGCTTCAAATTGTGGTGAAGAATAGGAGGATCAATCGGTTTGTCAGACGAAACCTCAGACACTGTGAAATCAGTCGGAAGAAGACGCTCTCCACGCGCCATAACCAACGCTCTGGATATGGTATTTTCGAGTTCCCGGACGTTGCCGGGCCAGCCTTGATTGCAGAGAAAGTCAATCGTTTCAGGCGTAAGGCTTAGGGAATTGCGACCCATTCGGGCAGCGAACTTGGCGACGAAGTGTGCGCTTAGCAGCGGGATGTCTTCCTTGCGAGTGCGAAGAGGCGGGATATGGATGGTTACAACATTCAGCCGGTAGTAAAGGTCTTCCCGGAAGGTCTTATCGGCCACTTTTCGTTCTATATCATCATGAGTCGCAGCTATGAATCGCGCTTTCACAGGCTTCGTTTCGAGTCCTCCCAGGCGGACATACTCTCGCTCCTGGATTACTCTCAGTAGTTTGTGTTGCAGGCCGGGCGAGAGATCGCCAATTTCATCGAGAAATATACTTCCCTCGCCAGCCTGCTCGAATTTGCCAGCCTTGCTTGAGGTGGCGCCTGTAAACGCCCCTTTCTCATAACCAAACAGCTCACTTTCTATCAGAGAATCAGGTAGAACCGTCACGTTGATCGGAACGAATGGCATCTTGGAATAAGCGCTCCAGCGGTGGATCTGTCTGGCGACCAGCTCCTTGCCGGTTCCACTCTCACCAACTATGAGCACATTCGTGAGATTGGGCGTAGCTGCGACCGCGCCGATGGTTTTAAAGACTTTTTCCATTGCCGGACTATTGCCCACCAATTCGTAGAGATCGCCGGTAGCCGGGAGTTTCTTTCTCAGAATGTCCAACTCACTCTTCATGCGACGTTCGTCGAGACACCGCCTTAAGAGAAGCCGAATTTTATGAACGTCGAGTGGTTTCGTGAGATATTCATAGGCTCCGGAACGAACTGCCCGGATGGCTGTTTCCATTGTCCCAAAAGCAGTTACCACAATGACGGGAACATCGATTCCACCTTCCTTCATTCGTTCCAGAACAGCAAGGCCGTCGAGCTCCGGCATCGAGACATCGAGAAAGAGCAGGTCGGGATGCTCGCTGTCAAGCATGGCAAGAGCTTCTATACCGTCGCACGCTTCGATGACATCGAACCCATCTGCACTGAGCAACTCGCGGAAGGCGTATCGAATATTCTTGTCGTCGTCTGCGACGAGTATTTTGGTGTTGGGCATAAACCCTCTAAGCCGGAATGATTATTACAAACCGAGCTCCTCCAAGGACGCTCTCTTCGATAGAAATACTTCCCCCATAGTCTTTGACGATCTGATTCACGGTTGCCAATCCAAGACCAGTCCCCCTCGCCCGGGTGGTAAAAAATGGCTCAAACACCTGCCGTCTGATGTCGGGCGCAACTCCAGGCCCGGTATCATCAACCGCGAATTGCAAGAATCGGGCCAGGGGATTAACTTTATCCGGGTAAAGGCACTCGATTGCCTTGGCACTTTCGTCCTGCTCAGGGGACCCGGACCAGCTGACCGTGAAACGCGCCGTTCCACCTTTACCGGCAGCCTGGATGGCATTCAACAGCAGGTTCACAAGCGCTGCCCGAGTCTTTTCAACATCCAGCAACACTTGGGCTTCCCCGGCAAGATTTATAAGTTCAAAGGCGACCTTGGAATCTTCTGCGACCGGTTTGACTTGATTGACGATAAGGGCTACCAACTCGTTAACATTCAACGACTGTATCTTCATTGGAGAAGGTTTGGCGAAGGCGAGCAGTTCCTCAATCTTCTGCTCCATTCCTGTAATGGACTCCGCCGCGACGGTAAGGTGCTCTTTCTGAGCTCCAGTCAGATTGGCAGCCTCCACGTCCATCTGTAGCAACATCTTTGCCGAGGTTAGCAGATTTCGGACTTCATGCGCGACGCCGGCGGCCAGTTGGCCCATTGCGTTCAGGCGATCATTGTGCATCAACTTTTGTTCGAGTTCGCGCCGATGGGTGATATCCCTGATTACTTCCACTACCTCGACGACCTCCCCGCGACTGTCAAACAAGGGTGAAAAGTTGATCTCGAACCATCGCGGTGATCTCTCATCGCTTCTAACACAGAATTCAGCCCGGCAGGTCTGTTTTTCCTGAAAGACTCGACTGGCCGGACAATCCTCCCTCGCGCCTTCACACAAACAGGCAGCCTTGCACGGTCCAAACAGAACGTCGTGATAATCCCGGCCGGCAAGCGCCAGCGCGGAACGATTGATATTTGTTATCCTATAATCGGTATCGATGACGATCAGACCCTCCTCGATGGAATCAACCAGATTATTCATATAATCGTGGGCCGATTTGAGATCGTCGAAGGAAGTCTCCCACCGCCGACTCATTTTGACAAGGGCATTGCCCAGATGAGCCGCGTCACCGGTCGATTCAGGCTTATTCTCTTTGCTGGACATAGTATTCAATTGAAATGAAGATCACCGGAAACAGCATTAAGAAGCCGACAGCGATGGGCGTCCGGCGGACCAACGCCCGACTGCCTTTGGATGTTTGAAGCATTTTGATAGGACGAGGCATCCGAGAATTGGGATTCCTGACTTATGGTTGCGAAGCGTGACGAGAGACGACAGGCTTTACTTTTTGGCAGTAAGGCGGACATCTGTCCGCCCTACCAATCCCAATTTCACCCGAGCAATTTTCCTGCCAACTCCTCCAGTCGTTTTTTGAAATCGAACTTGGGAATCTTGGCGTAGAGGCTCTCGTAAAGGCGGATGGCTTCAAGGCGGTGGTGCTCCGCTTGGTCTGGGTCACAGTAGGATAAGCCTCCGTGCTTGTCAAGAGGACGGGTCTCCGAGTCTGTCCTGTACATTGCGGCCAGTTCATAATGGATGTCAGCGCGGGGCTCGTCGGAATGGGTTTGCTCAAGCAGGGCTGTAAGTGACTCGACGGCAGAAGTGCGGGCAGCCTTGTCGGATGCAGAGAAGAATTCAATCTTGTGAGACAGTATTTGGGCTTGAAGGTTCAATTTGTCGTTTTTGAGTTCCTGACTCAGGCTCAAGGCTTTTCTGCACAAATCCTTAGCCCGCGGGAGCTGGTTTTGCGCCAGGGCCAACCGGGCTTGGGTCGGCAGAAAATTCGCCAACAGTGGTTTAAGATTCAATTCACGGCAAATTCCGACCGCCCGCTCAAGCAATTCCTCTGCGAGCTGGTAATCACCGATTTCAAAGCATACAATTCCCATATTGCCAACGGCTAAGGAAATCCCACCTCTATTGCCCAACTCTTCGGCGATGGACAAATGCTTTTGAAAGAACTCAAGGGCGCGGTCGTATTCACCCCGATCCATGAACACAAGTCCCATATTACCTACTGCACTGGAAATCCCGCCCTTATCTCCCAACTCTTCGGCGATGGACAACTGCTTTTGATAGCACTCCATTGCGCGGTCGTAGTCGGCTCGTTGTATGAAAGCATATCCCAGGTTGCCAACGGCGCTGGAAATCCCCCGTTTATTGCCCAACTCTTCGGCAATGGACAAACACTTTTGGTCGCACTCCATAGCGCGGTCATAGTCGCCACTACCATAGAACACATTTCCCATATTGCCAATGGCTGTGGCAATCCCCCGTTTATCGCCCAACTCTTCGGCGATGGACAAACACTTTTGATAGCACTCCAATGCGTGGTCGTAGTCGCCCCTTTCACCGAACACACTTCCCATGTTGCCAATGGAGATGGAAATCTCCTGTTTATTGCCCGACTCTTCGTCAAAGGACAAACACTTTTGAAAGCACTCCATTGCGCGGTCGTAGTCGCCCCGTTCAAAGAATACACATCCCATGCCGCCAACGGTGCCGGCAATGACCTCTCTATCGCCCAACTCTTCGGCGATGGACAAACCCTTTTGATAGCACTCCAATGCGTGGTCGTAGTCACCCCTTTCAGCGAACACACTTCCCATGTTGCCAACGGATTTGGAAATGCCCTTTCTATCGCCCATCTCTTCGTCAATGGACAACGCCTTTTGAAAGCACGCCAGGGCACGGTCGTTGTCTCCTTGGTTATGGAATACCATTCCCATGTTGCCAACGGCTGCGGAAATGAGTTCTTTATCGCCTAACTCTTCGGCAATGGCGAGCGACTTCTGCAGGTCATCCAAAGCCATGTCATATTTGCTTGTCTCTTGAAACAGAGCCCCTCTGGTGCATAGAACCCGCGCCGCGAGCAGACGGTCCTCAATTTCATAAGCCAGATTAACTGCCAACTGATACTCCACGGCAGCAGCTTGCCACTCCCCAGTCAGTTTCAGGACTGCTCCTTTTCCCAGCCGCGCCTTCACGAGATATTGAGGTGTTAAAACTCCCGGACGCTCAGCCTGCAACTGGATCAGCCGGTCGTAGTATTTGAGCGCCGCCTGATTGTCATAACAATCCTTTGCCCGATCCGACGCCTTCAGCAGATACTCCGCCGCCTTATCCCAGACTTCCCCTTTGTCGTAGTGATCCGCCAGGTCTCCGTAGTAATCCTCCAGCCGGTCAGAAAGCATCTCCTCGATCACCTCGCCTGCGATCCGGTGCAGCGCTTTGCGGTTCGGAAGGACCAGCGTGTCGTAAGCCACGTCGCGCGTCAGGATGTGTTTGAACATATAAGCCGAAAAACGCCCCCCCGACAACGGCAGCAGAAGGTTACGAGCCTCAAGCGCGCTCAGTTCATCGCCCAACTCCTGCGGCTGCTGTCCCTTTTGCTCCATCCCGCGCAGCAGTTGCCCTAAAAACTCCCGCCCCAACACCGCCGCGTTTTGCAGCAGCCGTTTGGCTTCCGGTTTCAACTGGTCGAGCCGCGCCTTAATGAGTGCCTGCAATGTCCCCGGCACGGCAAACTTGCCACCGGCGGTCAACGGCGACTCGGCCACGAGGTCCGCCCACTCCTCGACGAAGAACGGATTCCCATCTGACTTGGAAAACACCAAAGCCATAGTTTCATCCGGGATGACCGTCTCCCCGACAATCGAACCTACCAGAGCCCGCGCCGCCTCCGGATTCAGTAGCGACAGGTCAATCTCCTCGAACTGCGAGTCCGCCAGCACTCCGCGCGATGGCGCGTATTCGGGACGGTAGGTCAGGATGAATAAAATGTGCTTGAGTGCTGTCCCTTGCCGCCGCTCCTCCAAGTTCAGCGTGAAGAGCAGGAATTCGAGCGTTGCCAGCGACGGATCGTCGCCCCAGTGCCAATCCTCCAACACCACCACCAACGGAACGCCGGATTGATTCGCCTTTGCTGCTGACGCTTCGATAAAATAGCGTATGGCGGTCTGGAGGTGCGGCTGGAGGTCCTTCGGCGGCAGGCTAAGGCGTGTATCTTCCGCCGGCAGCCCCAATAGATGAGCCAAAATCGGCAAACTATTCATCAACCGAGCCTTGGACTCCTCTGCATCCAGATACTGTTCCAAATCCTTGAGTCCGGCCTCCAATTTGTCAAGCGATGTTTGGTTGTCGTCCAGCGGGGTGATGTTGAGATGGCGCTTGATCATCGCCGTAAAGAGGCCGTAAGACTGCGGCAGAAGCCGCGGCGCGACGCCGTGCAGGTAGAACAGTGTCCCTTCCCGTGAGCGAAGGAACTCATCCACCAGCCGGGACTTGCCCATACCCGCTTCACCTTTGAGGCCGACGACTATCGGCTTTTCAGTGGGCGAAATGGGCGTGACGGACGGGGTGGACAACGATTCGAGCCGTGCAACGACCCGCTGATATTTCTGCTGGAGTCGCGTCATCTCCGCTTCGCGCCCGACGAACAGTGTTCTGCTCGCTTGCCGGCGCTGCGACCCCTGGCGCCTGTGCCGCGCGACGAGCCAGGTATCCACCGGTTCAGCCTTCCCCTTGACCTGAACTCTTCCATGAGGCTCAAACTCAAAGGAGTGGACTACCCGCCGCATCGTCGCTGCAGGCATGATAATCTTGTTCAGCGGAGCATTGGCTGCCATCAGGGAAGCGAGGTTGCCTGCATCTCCAACAACCGGGAAATCCCCCTCATGATTCTCGTCGACCTTGTCGGCGGTGACTTCGCCGGTATTGATCCCGATTCGCAGCGCAATATCTATCTCCTGCCTCAGGAGCTTTGCGGCGGCCTGATTGAATTGCTTCAAGACTGCGAGCATCTGCAACCCAGCTTCGATAGCGCGCTCGGTGTCCTGCTCAGAAGCGACCTTTGCACCGAATAGCGCCATCACCATGTCGCCTTTGAACTTATCAATGAATCCGCCAAAGTGCTTGATGCGAGAGGTGAAGAGCTGCATCAGCTTTTCGACGAGGTTGGGAGCAACCTC
>ORJL011852658.1_pt1 | contig 12515 bp, 21 predicted proteins | sample 1779941 | NCBI WGS metagenome assembly ORJL01 (sample SAMEA104232317, study PRJEB22302) | groundwater metagenome | biome: forest; feature: aquifer; material: groundwater | place: USA | collected 2011-08-07 | depth 5.8 m
AATCCCTATCGATGGAACAAAAAGCGACAAACTCCATGCCCTTTTTTGCAATAAGATACAAGCTGTCTTTTAGCGCAAAGTGTTTTTTTAGAGAATCAATCGCAGCTTTGTCATACGTGTAATTAAACGATGATTTGTCGAGCAAAAAATCGATTTCTTTTTCGGCTTTGATTGGGGAAATGAGGAGGTTGTGCATGGATGTGGTTACCATAATAATGGAGCAACTCTCTTGAATTTTAAGCCCAGGCTTTCAGCAATGCTTATTACTCTTTGTTTATCAGAAGCGGGTATTGTGCTACTGCAAGTTCTAGTTTCGAGATTAAAAGTAAAGGGTCTTGCTGTATCTAGCACCAATTTGGCCCTTAATTCATCCGTATTTCCATTAGGCATACTGAATTCTAATTTTTCATATTGCTCAGGTTGTTCAGACATAATTTATTATTAATTGAAAAAAGGGCCATATGAGAACTAGAGTTCCGAATAACCCACAGAAAAGCATATATGTTGTCATCATATGAGCGTAAAATTCTTTTTTTGGATTTTTGCGGCTTAAGATATATAGGATAATTAGTGTTACGATGATAGTTATATATGGGGAAATATTCATTAGAAGAGTTGACAAGTGGCGGTTGGTAAATATCTTATATGAAATGATGATTGCGGAAACTTCTGTTAAGGCGAGTAATGTTCCTATTAATTTTCCTGTGTCTTTGTCCATAGCGTTTTTTGTTAAAAGGTGTTTTTGATAATGTTTCGGGCTAGCCGATGTTTGTCGGTAGTATAATATGCCAGAAGGGTTATCAGTGGCAAATTCGGGTTAGGAATGTAGCAGGTAAAGTTATCCGCCTCAGGCGTGGCCAGGTAGTCATTTCAGTTTTTTTAATGTGGGATGGGCAAGGATCGACTTCATTTTTAATCTTATGGAATTCCATAAGATTAAAAATTGGATTATGTAATTTCTCCCATGCCCCAATGAACTGCAGACTGTATTTAGTGGTTAGCCAATTTGATATAACAACTCCACTATCATAATTTTTATATTTTGCCATATCGGTAAGCGAAACATATTCTTCGTCTTTATGATTGGAAATAACGATTTCAATACCTTTAAGCATCGGGTTGTTCCCGGGGATAATTAATTTTTATTGAAAATTACTTCCTGCTCTTTTTCTTTGAAGGTTATATTGAAGTTTTCGAATATACCTTTTCTGCCGAGGAGGCATTCGACTTCTTCTTCGCAGATTAAAACCGGTATTTTGAGTTTTGTCTTATTTATTATAAAGAGTAACTCGGTTTTTTTTGCCTGAATTGACTGGAGATTTGCTGTTTCGATTTTTGTTTTTTGTTTTGGGATTTTATTATAATCTACGCCAAGCATTGTTGCTGCTGATTTTGGGATTAAGGTGTAATCTGCTCCACTATCAATTAGAAATTCAAAATATCGGGCAGAGGTTTTGTCCTTGCCGAGCTTTGCCATTAACATTGGTCTATTTTTGATGTACGTAAAGGTATGGTGCGACATATTTTGGGAGAATGCGGGATACTAGAAATTCTTTTTTTTCTATGTCCGGCATCGCTTTTTTGGCTTTTTTTAATGCTATGAGGCAATCTGAGCCAATTCCCAAAATTTTACCATCCAAGGAAATTATGGTTTTACCAACATGTTTTTTTTCCATTGTGGCGGAGATTTTTGGAGCTTTAACCATTGTGATTTGGTTATTGTGAATAGATATTACATTAAAATATTTGCGCGGACAATTCTTGGTATAGCAGGCAAAGTTAAAATTTTTCTAAAATCTTTTGGCGATTGTGTTGTGAATTTGAGAGAATGTTTTGGTTTAGGTTTTCGGGCCGGCTCCTCGTCCTTTTCAATTTTCTTTGCCGTGGATAATGAGGATATTTGTCATAAGGTGAATTTTTATTCTACCATTAAAGAGAGAGATAATTTTGCCGTTTCTTTTGTTCCGAGAGTTGAATTTTTATCCAGGATAAGTTCACCTAATATTTTTATTGCCTCCTCTTGTTTGTCACTAAGAGCAAGTATATATGCTTTGTTTATTAATAAAACTCCTTTAGTTTCTAAATCCGGATCACTTTGTAGACCTTTTTCAATCATAGCCATTTTTTCTATATTATCATCCAGTAATGTTGATAATTCTTTCCATCCTGGTGCAAAATTAGGATTTTGTTCCGTCAATTGTTTTAGAATATTTAATTTCATGTCCTGGTCTTCAATACTTTCAAGTAATACATAGGCTGCATATATTCCCTTTGAAAATTTTCCAGACTGTTCTTTTTTTAGAGTCCATACAGCGGTTTTGGCTGTAAAAAATCCTTCAGGAGCTAATTTGTCTGTTAATTCGTAATTCAATAAAGCATTTTTAAGGTCTTGTTTGAGTAGGTATGTATATGCTAAATCGTAAACTGGATAAGGCCAATTTGGTGCTAATTTATGTGCCTTATTGAACAATTCTATTGCTTCATCATAATCGCCATTCCCTCCCGCTTGTCTTCCAAGCTTGTGCAGTTTATCGGCTTCATCCGGGATATTTAGATTGCTAATAATTTGATAATTAACTTCTCCCGTTATTCCTTTTAAGTCTTCTCTCGTAATTGTTTCCCCTTGCTCATTGGTGAAAATAATTTTTGGTATTTTTTGAGAAGAATCAAGAGAGCAACCAAAGAGCGTGAACGATATAACTATTACAATTATTGTTAAGAAAATTTGTTTCATTATTATTGCAATTGTTCTTTTATTAATAAAATTATCGTTAAAATGAAAATAATTATTCCCCAGTATTCCATACGGATAAAAAAGAAACCGTGATTGTTTTTGAATATTATTTCTTTGCCTGTTCCCTTATCTATATACGTTTTTGTTTTTCTTGTATTCAGCCATTTTCCTAAAAAATAAATTATTGCACAGGAAATGAATAAGGAAATTACGAATGGCATTGAATTGTCCTTGAAGTAACTGTCATTACCTGTAATGGTTCCGGTAATAATACTTGCAAGTAAAGTGGTAACAATAAGGATTATTGCGACAAGGAATCCTAATCCTGACCAAATTATCATGGATAAATAGTTAAAAAAATAAGATATATGACGTTTTTGGCGTATTTGATGTTTACCAGCTATATAATATGCTTGGAGGGCGACTGATTGCAAGCATGCTAGATAACAGGCAAAGTTACCCGCCTCAGGTGGGCTAAAATAAGGATATTACTTCAGTCTCTTTAATGCCGGATGTCCAAGGATCGACTTCATTTGGTCTATGGCAATTTGGTTTAGTTTTAATAATCTTTGTTTGGGTTCCATGCCTTGCTTGATTAGCTCGGCATTCAGACTTTCAAGATTTGAAAGGACTACAAGTTGTTCAATCGTGGAATAATCGCGGATATTGCCTTCTTGGTCAGGATTTTTATCGCGCCATTCTTTTGCTGTCATGTTGAATATAGCTTTGTTTAAAAGATCGCCTTCACTTGCGTAAACAAATTTGTCAGGGATTCGTGCGATTTTTAGTGGTATTAAGTTCTGTTTTATCGCATCGGTATGAATTTTGTAATTTACTTTTGCCAATTCTTTTTTTACGTCCCAGCTCAGTGATAATTTTTGGTTTTCCGCTTCCTTGAGTCTTTGGAATTCTTTGATCAGATAGAGTTTGAATTCGAGACTTATCCATGAGGCGAATTCAAAAGCGATGTCTTTATGGGCAAAAGTACCGCTGCCATAACGGCCGGATTTAGATAGAATTCCAATTGCATCTGTCTTTGCTATCCATCTTTGAGGAGATAATACAAAGGAATTGCTTCCGGCATTATTTTTAAAGAGGTCGAATTCGACCCCTTTAAAATCAGGGTTATTTAATTTTTCCTAAAATTCCTAAATTTATCTATTCCAAAAGTCTTTTTACTTCCTTTTCTAACTCATTTTTTTTCGGTAAATATATTTGATATTTAGAAACAAAAAGTTTGTTGGAAATGCCGCCAAGGGCGTATTGTACAGAGATATGCTCTTTTTCTGCTGATAAAATAATACCAATCGGATCATTATCATCTTTTGTATTTTCCTCAGTTTTAAAGTAATTCAAGTACATATTCATTTGTCCAATATCTCCGTGGTCAACTTCACCAATTTTTAAATCAATAATGACGAAACATTTAAGAATTCTGTGATAAAAAATAAGATCCGCGTAAAAGTGTCGATTGTTAAGTGTCATTCGAAATTGCCTTTTAACAAACGTAAAGCCTTTACCTAGCTCTAAAAGAAACATTTGCAGATTATTAATTATTTTTTGTTCGAGTTCCTTTTCCGAATATTTATAATCTTCAGAAATTCCCAGAAATTCGAGGACAAACGGTTCTCTGATGATGTCTCTTGAAGTTTCTATAATTTCTCCTTGTTCCGAAAGTTTTAGAATTCCTTGCTTGTCTTTGCTTAAAGCAATTCTTTCAAAAAGCATGGAATTTTTTTGCCTTTTAAGTTCACGAATTGACCATTTTTCTTTAATACATTGTTTTTCGTAAAAATTACGAGCTAAATTATCGTCTATTTTTAAAAGTTCGAAATAATGACTCCAGCTTAATTGGTGAGACACTGTCTCACTTTTTGGGTATTTTATATAAAAGAGGCGCATATATGTAAGATTGCTTCTGCTAAATCCTTTTCCGTAAGCAGATAATTCCTTTGATAGGTTAATAAGAAGTTTACTGCCATATTCAGCGGTTAGTTTTCCTTCTTGTTCAAATTCGACGATTCGTTTCTCAATTTCCAGATAAGTTTGAACTAAGATATTGTTTATTGTTTTGTAAGCTTGTTCTCTACCTCTTTCTAAGATTGCCCCTATTTCTTGAATTAAGTGTTTATAATTTTTTTGTGAATATAATTTTGTCATTGTTATTTGGAATAATATTGCCGATGAGCGCTAACGCTAAAAATGTTTGCGTACAACTAAAAATCTGTATAGCAGGCAAAGTTAAAATTTTATTAAAATCTGGGGGCGATTGGGTTGCGGGGTTGGAAGAATGTTTTGGTTTTCGGGGCGGCCCGGAGAGTTCGCATAAAAACCCCGCCGCAGGCGGGTTTAGCTTTCTGTTCCCGGGAATGCAATTTGTAATCTGTAAATTCCTTCCTAGGAAGGAATATTAGTTTTTTGGCTTCGGTAGGTAAGAGAGAATGTCTTTCAAAGTATCTTTGAGGTTTCCGGTAACGTCAATGTTTGTCCCATAGTCAAATCGTGAAACGAGCGAATGCACAGCTTGTGCCGCACCTTCACCATGAGTTTTGTGGCGTTCACTATCTCTTTTGATGCAAAGCTCCAGTGGTGCTTTTAGTGTAAAAATGTAGTGCGGGAATGGAAGGTTTTGTATGAGGTGCTCGATTACTTCTTTGTGATAAAAACAAGCATCAAATATGATGATTTTGCCGCTTGTTAGTAATTTTTTTACTTCAGGAAGTATGATTTTATTTGCTTTTATGAAATTTTCAGCAGAAATGCAAGGCGCATCCGGCGGCATTTTATCAAGATTGTGTTGTTCGAGTATTTCGTCTACGTGAATATGTTTTGCATCCAATATATGAGCGAGTTTTTCGGATATTGTTGATTTACCGCTTCCTAATGGGCCTCGGATGACGATGTAGTAGGTCATGTTATTGAAAGTTATAGCCAAAAAATTATTTCACTTAATGTTTGAGTGAGTGAGCTTTTATTTTCTTACCCCTAAGTAAACCATATAAGCACCGCCAAAAATTGCAAAAATTGTCCAAGCATTGTAGCCAACTAATTCTGCAGTATTCCAGTTAGTTAAGTATTTTAGGTTTTCTCCATTTAAAGTGCCGATTATTAGTAAAGCACCAACGACAAATAAGATAGGTTTTTTGGCGGTGCCTTTTTTCTTTTCTTGTTGCATATGTTTATTGCATTAATGAGTAAAAGTGAATGAACCGGCTAGCTAGGTGCTGTAACCTAAATACTTTTTTATTGTTTCTTCTGCCAAGGCCTCGCTTGAATCGATTATAGTAAAGCCTTTCATTGTTTTAACTATTTTTGTGATGTCGGTGCACGCAATGATAATCGTATCGACTTTTTCTCCTTTCAAATATGTCGATAATTGTTTTGTTATTGATAGAAGTTTCTTTTGATTATCTCCATTTTTAACACTTTGGATTAAGTTGTTAATTTCTTTTTGCCATTCTTCTTTAAGAATCAATTTTACTTTTTGTTTTTCAAGAATATCTTGGTAAATATTCGCCTCCACTGTTGTACGAGTGGCAAAGAGAGTTACGTGTTTGGAGGTCTTATTAAGTTTTTTGGTAGTTGATTTAACGATGTTTAGGAGTGGTATTTTTGTGCAAGATTTAAGACTGTCAAAATATTTATGTGCCGCATTGCAAGGCATTGAGATGAAGTTAACACCTGTGCTTTCTAGCTTTTGAAGTCCTTTGCAAATTGCTGACTTTAGATCTTTGTCGTTTATTTTTTGATTAATATAAAAAGGCGTTGGCAGTGAATAGATTATTATGTGTGGAAAATCGATATCATTTCGTGCGCCATATTGCTTTTGACATTGCTCTATTACAAGATCAAGAAACGGAGCAGTTGATTTCGGGCCCATTCCAGCGAGGATTCCTATTATTGGTTTATTGTTTTTCATTAGTATTTAGATTATGGCGCTTAACGATTCGTAGGTTGGTGATATTATTTTTTTTCTTCCCATATTACCCCGGAAGCAAATACGTTACCGGCTTGTATTAATACATTGCCATATTTTTGTTCCCTGGTGGCGACGATTGTGGCGGTTCTTTTCTGATCTGGCTTTCTTGAATCACTAAATGCTTTTAATCTCCATGCGGTATCGATACCCATTTTATCGTTCCATTCAATTTTTATGGATAGGTCTGGTATTTTTTGATCTTCAAGGGCATATAGCAACTCTTGAAAGGCCCCTGGATCAAGTGTTAAGAATTCTTGAGTTATATCTCTTGTTATTGGTATCAATTCATTGTCATCTCCTGATGTATTTGGGTTGCTTATTTGCATAGATGTTGAAAAATAATTATTTTGACAACGATTCGGGCTAGCCGATGTTTGTCAGTAATATAATATGCCAGCAGGGTGATTGATGGCAAATAGGAGTGAGCGAACCGCAAAGTCTTTGTTGTGCGATGCGTATTCGATTTACTCTAAAAGATTTTTGTTTTTCAAAAATTCCTCAGGGTCTTCTCCGGCTTCAATAAGCGCTGTGAAGGCTAAACCGAGAGCATCTTCGGTACTTTCTTGCGCTGCAATTTCGTCGCATGTTTCTGAGTCTAAAATATCACGGCACGAATCGGCTATTTCTATAATAGTTGGCTCTTCGTCTAAAGTTTCGGAATTTTCTGGTGTCATATTAAAAGTTTAAAGTTAAATGTGTTTTTGTATAACGTCCCTGCGTATGAGATGTTTGCCAGTGGTATAATATGCCTGAAGGGCGATTGATGGCAAATTTGGGTGTAGCAACCAATGGGAGCGAAACTGCATATTCTGTGTTAGCCGATGTTTTCAAAAAATTTTCCTTAATTTTAACCAAGGAATGGGCACATTTTGTGAAGAAGCTACTTGTTGAATATTGAAACAAAGCGTGCTTCGCTCACAACTTTCATTACTTCTTCGGGCGAAAAAACTCTCCCGTTAATGGCGACATAAACTCCTGAATCAAGATCTTCCAATTTTGCCACTGCATAACCAAGACTGAATGGTGCATCGGAAGGAGCGAAGCCATTAAGAGGAATCATCGAGGCAGTAAGGACAATTGTTTGGTCGTTGCGTTTGAGATTTGCTTTTAGAAAACGTGCTGTATCAGGCATTGTGTAAGTTCCATGAGTAACGATTATTTTATTGTGTGGACTTTCTTCAATAGTTTTGAGCACGTTTTCTAAATCTTCGCGCTTGAGCTCACGGCTGTCTTTCATGCAAACTGTCGTAAATTCAGCGTCATGATAAAGCTTAATACTTTCGATAAAAGATGGAATAACCGATTCTTTGTTTGGGACAGCTGTGTCTTTACTGCCGTCATAACGAGAATCAATTGTGCCGCCAGTAATAACGAAGTGGATTGTAAAAGTTTTTTCGCCCATAGTTTTTATGTTTAGTAGCTTCTTTATAAAGTTATTGCCTTGGTTAAGTATATGCCCATTCCTTGCGTTCTTAAAGAGAGTATTTTTTGAAAATGTTGGCTAATGTTCCTGCGTATGCGATGTTTGCCACTGGTATAATATGCCGAAGGCTTACCAGTGGCAAATATGGGCGAAGGCTTGCGGAGGTACGGAGCAAGCCGTAGCCGCATACACGCTGTTATATGATGTACTTGTTTTCCTTTAATTTCTGAAAGAAATTGCTCTTACAAAAGAAAGATCCTATTTTGTTTTTCCGTTTGGGGCGAAGGGCAGAGGGGAATAAAAGGGGTGAATGCCCGAGCCCCAAACACCTTAACTCCCTAATTTTCTTCTAAAATCTTCCAACGCTTTTATCATGTTATTTTCAAATCTATCACGGAAAAGCCAGTAGAACCAATCTGCAACCATGGGTCCTTTTCTAAATTCAAATATGCAATCCTGAATTTGTCTCAGCTCATTAAGGTTTAAACTGCTGCGATTCAAGGCCGCGTCTGACAAAATATTGATTTTCTTTTCTAAATTTTTACGCTTGTTCGATGCTTTAAAATGATCCGTCCCTTCGTCTATGCCTATGAAATACCCAGACAAAGCTGGTAAAAATAGCCCGAGTATATATTCAGATAATTTTAGCTCAAGCACTGATCCAAGAATGATAGTTGCAATTAAATACACTATTACAACTACAAAAATTGCTATGGAGTATACTTTCTTTAATCTCCAATCCCATACTAAATTACTTCTTTGGCACAATAGGACATCTATGGGGTAAGGAAAATCCAAGGAGCTAGAATACCAATCTTTTAATTTCGTTGTGTCACCTCTAAATTTTTCTTTAGCGTAATTAACATCCTCAAAGGAGACTTTTTCTCCTGCCAGTACACTGTTCCAGTTAACTTTAAAAAGAGCCGTGTCAAATTCTTCTTGTATTTTTGCTGCTTTTTCAATATTTGAGTTTTCAAAGAGCTTCTTTAACAAATATGCAATTAGTGCCCATATGCCACCAATTGCACCTATCGTAGTAGCTTGATTTGGCATGAAAAAAAATATGATTGGCGATAGCAAGGCAAATATAACCGAAACTACTATTCTGAAATTCCTGATCTTTTTAGCCCGGCTATAGTAAAACCTCTGAGCAATTAATAGGTCGATATTATGCTGTAAATTTTGTTGTTTAGATATTTCAGACATAGCTATTATTAGTAATAGTAGGGTGGAAATTTATCATTGAATAGTAAGTTCCACCAGTAAAAGGCATCGCTTATTTTTTCTGTGGATTCTGCATCGCGTGCTTTTACTGCACGTGTGTATGCTGTGTTCAGCTTAGAAATGGCGTCTTCTTTGTCAGCTTCAGATTTGCAAGCTTGAATGTAACCTCCTACACCAGATGGGTTAACCATCTGTGACAAATCAACAGCTATTAAATGTGCGAGAATGCCTTTTATATCAATTGAGTATAAAATGGATTTTTCTTGTGAAGCATATTTAGCAACTCTCATTTCTAGATAAAATGAGGAAATCGGGACATTGTTATAAAACTTCCATGCTTTGATAAATCTAATAAGTGGTTTTAATTTAAGGCTTAGATTGGAATTAATTTTTGTAACATAATCATTGTTAGCTTTTGGGCTGGATTTCATCCACGCACCCGAACCATCTGGGATGTCGTAAATATTGACGCCATTTTCTGTCCTCAGGTAATCAGCAGGAATAATTTCTGTTGTTTCTGACGCTACATCACCGAAGTCAACGACAACTGCTGGACTATCAACATATATAAAAGTACTCGGAAACCTTGCTTGAAGTGCTTCTTTGACAAGTCTCAACATAGTAGCTGAATTTTCTTTTAGATTACTTGTGGGTATTCCAGCAAAGTAATCGGTGTCGCTGTAACCATTTACATTTGTACCGTTCCCAATTGAACCAGTTCTAAAAAATCGGTTCATACTAAAATTGCTTTCCATGCAGGCTTTTATTGAGGCTCTATGGTTTTTTACCGATTCCGATTCCGTTTTAACAATTTTTAGTTTGTCATGGAAATCTCGAAATCCTTCTTCTACTGTTCTTGGCATAATTGTGTATTGTTACGATGTAAGTATAGTCTTTATTCTTGATTTATAAATTGTTTTCATGGCGAAGCGAAGAAAACACCTAATTCGTAATTAATGCACTTGAAATATTTTTTAACGTATGTATACTAAAGTTAGCAATATTAATGTGATTTAAATTATGCAGTTTCTTGAAATCAACAAAATTCATCTAGGAAAGTCGGAGGACTTGATGAAAAAAATTGAGCCTAATTCAGTAGCTCTTAGTTTTTGGTCGCCACCATATTTTGTTGGCAAGGACTACGAGAAAAACGAAACTTATGAGAGTTGGCAAGCGACATTACGGAATGTTATTAAATTACACTCTAATGTCCTTAAGCCTGGTGGGTTTATGGTTATAAATATTGCAGATATACTTTGTTTTGCTGATCCAAATATTCCACGCTTTCAAGCTATGAATATAAGTAACCATAAAAGTAAAGTAACGAAGGAAATGGTATTGGAGGCAAAAATGAATAACCCTAAATTCAACAGGGACCAACTTGCTAAGTTTTTGGGGTGTAGCGAACAAACAATTGATCGTAGATTAAATGGAAATAATATCAGGGGAGGGAAGCATCAAGTACAAACCAGAGTTAAGTTGGCAGGTTCCCCAATTGAAGAGTACGCTTATTCTTCTGGTTTATATCTATACGATAAAAGGGTGTGGGCTAAAGACCCAACATGGGCAAATAGTAAATGGACGATAAACAGCCTAAAAGCAGTCTCGGAGTATGAGGATCTTTATATCTTCTGGAAGCCTGGTCAGCAAATAATTAATCGTAATAAATTAACGAGAAATGAATGGCAAGAGTGGGGTTCAAGAGGTATTTGGTACCTTAAGAGTGTAAGAACTAACGACCAGCACGAAGCACAATTTCCATTAACATTAGCGGAACGTGTGGTGCGCCTGTACAGTGAAAAGGATGATTTGGTGCTAGATCCATTTATGGGTAGCGGTACAACTGCCGTGGCAGCAATCAAAAATAAAAGAAACTATTTAGGAATAGATAAAGAAAAAAAATATGTCGATCTCGCAAATAGGAATATACAGAAATTTAATAGCCAGCCAGCCTTAATCGACTAAAACATTACGGACTCTCCAGTCAGCAATTTTTGTCAATAATTCAAAGCTAACCCTGCTACGAATTTTTAGGGGATTCTTGCTCTTATCATCTTTCCCTGGAAAAAATAGGCCTGGATATTTTTTTAGATAAGCAGGATTTTCTTCCAGAAGTAGCCCGTTAGGAATTGTCACAATGGTAATTTTCCCTAGCGGTTGTCCACCGTCTGCTTTTTTATCGTCTAAGGATAGCATTTTATAAACAGGTTTGAGTGCCATCAATATAACTGGCGCAATTACTCCGTCCGAAAGAACATACAGTGGTGGAATGCTACAGTGAAATTTATGACTAGTGTGGCGTCCGGTTGCTGTCATAATTGAATTTTTAACCCCTAGATCAATATTTCCCCATAGGCCATCGCCAGATATTTGGTTATGGCTCATTACTGTGTGCTCAAAATCATCTCTAGGCCCGACTGATTTTATATCTAAAAACAACCACGCTGAGCTAGTTAATCCATTCGTTAGTTTGAGTATTTTGTCATTAGACAAAACAAATCTTTTATCTGGGCCCGTTGGCAACCCAACATCTCGTATTTGAAAATCCTTTTGAAGAAGTCTTGGTAATTTATCGCCAACTGCATGTTCACCAACCTCTATCCATGGATATTGATCACCTCTTGGTTGTCGTCCGCGTGCATCAGGTGGATAATTTTGCCAAAAAGGGAATAGGAAACTAGCCTCATTGTAGTCTTTTGCTATTTCTGAAAGATTCTCAATAATCAACTGCTCAATTGTTTTTGCAAAATATTCTTCCAATTGTATTAAAATTCCTGGATTGCTAATAAGTTGTTTTCTCGTGTCTTGGTATGCGGAAAATTGGTTTTTTCGATACTGGTTATACATATTAGAATTTCATTAGATAATCAATCGAAACACCAAGGGCACGAGCTATTTTTTCGATATTCTCAAGTGTGATATTTTTTTCTGCTCTTTCAATCATTCCAATATAAGTACGATGAACGCCTGTCTTTGCGGCAAGACTCTCTTGAGTAAAGCCCTGTTTAAGTCTTTCTTCTCTTACTTTGTTTCCGAATTTTTCTAACGTTCTTTTACTCATAGAACTTGGTGCTAAAGCTAATTTTAGTATACTATTGTGCTAACTTTGGTTCTACATACTATAGTTAGCGCCAAAAGTCTTTGATAAATATTAA
>ORJL010072620.1_pt1 | contig 12506 bp, 8 predicted proteins | sample 1779941 | NCBI WGS metagenome assembly ORJL01 (sample SAMEA104232317, study PRJEB22302) | groundwater metagenome | biome: forest; feature: aquifer; material: groundwater | place: USA | collected 2011-08-07 | depth 5.8 m
GGAAGAGGACGGCGATTTCGACCTCGAACACGATGAAGACGAGGGCGATGACGTAGAAGCGGGGGTTGAATCGGATCCAGGCGGTCCCGATCACCCGTTCGCCGCACTCGTAGGGGGAGAGCTTGATGGGGTCGGGCTTCTTGGGGCTCAAGAGCCAGGAGAGGATAAGGTTGAAGAAGATGAACCCGAAGGCGGCCAGGAGGAAGAAGGCGATGGTGCCGAAGTCTTTGAGCATGCGATCCCGCGCCTCGGAGGGGTGGGGACTTTAGCTCCTGGGGCGGGGGAATTCAACGAATTCCTGGAGGTTGCCGCTTGCTCGGATTCCGAATTCCAGGCTCGTGCGGGGGCGAAGTCCCTCGTACGGCGGAACTCCGGGCGCGGCGCGCGCCGACGATCGGCGGCGATGTCCGCCTCGAGGTGCGCTTGCGGGTGCTGCTCTTTTTGATTCCTATTTCCATACTGAAAAGGTGGGACGCCAGTCACCGCGGATGAGGGGCGGACGGCAGGGTCGGCGCGCAGACGCGTTCAGGCGCAGCAAGGACAATAGCGGCGGACCGAGATGCTCGTCATCTCGAAACAGCCTGGACCGCTTACGCCTGACGAGTCTCGGTTGGCTTCGAGCTGGACGTTGGCGCGCACATGGTGGATGCCAATGCCCACCTTGCTGCGATGCGCTGTCCAAGCATGGGCTATCGACAGAAACGACGGAAACGGGTTGGCAGAGGCATTCATCTAGCGCCGCCGAATCACGACACACACTAGTACGCAGACGACAAATGCCGAGACAACTCCAGCAATTATGGGCCAAGTCGATGAGGACTTGGGTTCCCGCGATGGCGGATCCGTGTGCCCTTCGTGGCGAATCACATTCAGCGAGAATGGAGGGTTGCATGGCAATCCGTCCGTGGCTCTGTGTGCGAGTTCCGAGGCATAAGTCGTGCAGAACTCGACCAACCGCGCTCGCTCTGGCTCCGAACCCTGAAGGGTGGGAATCGGTGTTCCGAAGCGATCCGTCCCCATACGGAACGCACGCAGCCAAGCAATCAAGGACTCGCGTCCACCGGCGCACTGTGCGACCGCGTAGTCAGCCAACCAGCGGGTCGCGTCTTGCTCGGTAGTGGCCACGGTGCACAGTCCCCTCGCCTCCATGCCCTCTTTCGACTCCTTGGCGACACTCGAGTACGTGCAGTACAGGTGAAGCAGCAGATTGCATGTCGCAGGTTCGCCAATTGCTACGAGCGCCCGAACCGCCGGATACAGACCCTCCACGGACGAGGGGCCAACTACTCCTTCTTCCCGCCTCAGGTCGAGATGAGCGATCAAGCCGGGAACGGCCTCGGGAGCACGCCACTCGGCAAGCAGGTCCATTGCATTCGCGAGGCGCTCGGGGTCGTTCCTGTCGATCTCCGACTCCTGAAGCACAGATGTCCCACGATGTACGACATAGTCGTAGAGAGCGATGAGTTGAACGTAAGCCGCCACTCCCTCCGACTCACTCTTCCCGCCAACCTCGCGCAGTGTCCGCAGGATCCCAGGACCGAGTGAGTGCAGACCCAGAGCAGTCAGCTCCTCGTGCTCAGTAGTGGATTCTGCGTTTGGGTGATGATCGATGGGAGGCATCCCGAGAGGGCCACTCTCGGCAACGCACTGCATGCGACGCATGAACTCTTGTTCAGTCTCGTCCCGGGGTCCCCCGCCAGAGCTCACGGACACGAGCGGTCCGACAACCAAGGCCAAGACGAGGGAGCGCTGCCTGCTTGCATGCATCGATGGAGCCTACTTCGGATTGCCAGATGGGGGCATGTCTTCACGGAAATCCGGAAACCGCTCTTCTAGAGTAGTTCGCCGTGCAGGGGCCATTCGTCGCAGGGCCTGGCCCATTCCGAAGTCTCTACCGACACTGGGAACGATAGCGCGAATGGTCACCGCCGTCCAATCACTTGCCGTAGAACCCGAGTGATCTGAAGTGCCTGGCGACACCTGGTCGCACAGGTGCTCCAGGAGCGATGGTAGCGAGGGACGACCAACCTCCCACAGCACTTGCGCGGCACAGTCCGCTCTCATCATGTCGTGGTCATCCAGGCCGCACAGCCGAGTCAAAGGGCAGACCCTCGAATCCGGCGGGTTCGTGGGTACTCGGCCGAGGTAGAGGACCACTCCGTCGAGCCCTGTCGTGGGACGGTATCTTGCGAGAACCCGCAGAAGCCTTGCGACCGACGACCATTCCCGCGGATAGATCTCGCCCGGAGACACTCCATCGGGAGACCCTGTCGACGACTGGCTCGAGGCATGTTCGAACCAATGTTTCAGCGGAAGTTCACGGATCTCGATTTGCACCTCCTGCGCTCCAGTGGCCGCAACGGGAGGGGAAGGCGGACCCATTGTGGGTGCGCCGGCGTCGCCTGGTTCAGTCACGAATGGACCTTCGGAACTCGCCTCCGAAGACGGGGCATCGGGAACGCCCCAACACCTGTGCGGCAAGGTATCAAACTTCGACATCAGGCCGCTCTGTTTCAACTGACTCAGGATGCGGCCACAGATGACGTTACGAAGCTGGGTAGCGAGGTGCCGGGCGTGATCGCGGCTTGGGCCAGCCGGGCCAGTGAGAGCACCAAGGGCACCTGGTACCTGCCAGCCGATAGCCCCAATCCCAGCGGCGATGGCCATCCTCTCCGCAGCCGCGACTTCCGGATCCAGGCGAAACGCCCGCCATTGCAGCGGTTGAGTGCTGCCGTCTGACGATATTACTGTCCCATGCGTTACAAGCGGGCCAGGTACGTAGCAGGCATCTCGTCCACCGACTGCCGAGTCCTGTGCGCTCTGCCCAAGCAGGACACAGAGCGGCACAGTCGAGACAAGAAGGGCACACACCCGACGCGCGTGTGTGGAACGAGTTGGGGGAAGAAGACCTGGCATGGCCTAGTGGATTACTTCCGTGGCCGTATTCTGAGTCCCCTCATCATCGGTGACAGTCAGAGTGATCACGGCGTTACGCCCCTGGGCGTCAGGACCACTGTATGGAATGCTCAAGTGGAGGTGATCCCCGCTCGCCTGTACCATTGTGCCAGTTCCATTCTGACCCGTCCAGTCCCAGGATCTAATCCCTGGTGGAACGGCAACATTGTCGGGGTCGACGCTCGTTCTGCCATCCACATCGACTTCAATGTGGTGCCGGCTTGCGTTCAGGGTCGGCGTTCCTACCGTGGCCACAGCGTGAGGGAGCTCGTGAGTGTCCAAGAAGGTATTCACACAATCCAACACATGGTTTGAGTCTTCGACATCGCAGTAAGGGTAAACACGGCCGGGACCATTCATGACCTCTGCCGGGGGAGTGATTCGGAAGTTCTCCGGAACTCCCTGCGAGACACCGGCACGCCCATTCCCGAAGGCTACTGTAACCTTGTAGGGAGGGGTGCCGCCGCTGCCGATTCCAGTAAACGTGACGACTAGGCCAAAACGGCCATTCCCGGTGGGCGAGAGCGAGGGCTTGTCCATCTCGATGTGAGCGCGCAACGGGCGATCCACGGAAGACTGAAGATCAAAGTCCACGGGAGTCGTGGCCTCGGCCTCTACGAGGCTCGACTTGATGAAATTGTTGTCATCGAACACGATACCCTGGAAATCCCAGTCATTGTTGGCGTCATATTGGTCGACAGTGGCAGCACCAACGCGGATTATCGCCATGCGCGCAAACCAATAGAGATTATCAGAGCAGCGCACAATCCCAGTTCTCATCGGAATCGCGAACATCACTTGGAGTGAGGAAGTGGTGGGAGCCAATCCACCGCACCCTTGGGAGAGTTGCGGATCATCTCGTGCATTCTATCCCGCTCTGCGACAAGCAAGTGCTTCTGCTCTTCCGTAAGGTCAGGATGCGCCGTCAAGTACAGTGACAGCCTTCTTTGTGCAGAGCTGACCATTTCCTCGGAAATCCCGAGTGAGTTGTCGTTTCCGAACGTGGTCACGTCTTGAACACAATAGCACAGCGCGTATGCGGCAAGCCTAGGGCGCAGATCGTTCGCGGGACGAACAATTTCGCCCACCAAGTTCTCCGTTGTTAGCAGCCCAGACCTAATCATCCACCACAAACCAGGGTAGAATACCCACATCGGGTCATCGCTGGAATTGGTTGTCCAGTGCACGTGGCACGCCGCCACGTACGGTACACGATGAGCGTCCATGCAGCTCAACAGACGGTCCGTAACTTCCTTGGCCAGAAACGGGCTGTCCTGAACATCGAGTGACCCGAGGTAGCTTAGGTAGTCATCCACGAGGTCGTCATCCACGAGTTCCCTCGGTCCGCAAACAGTCCTTGGTGGATCCACTCGGTCGAGGAGCCAACGGACAGCGTGTTCGTATTGTCCCCTCACGCGCTGAACTGCTCTCTGACGCGCGCCCGCTTCCGAAGCAAGCAAGTCGAGCGCGCCTGACGGTAGGAGTTCCCCGATATTGGGGTCTTCCATTACCTGCGCGGCGAGAGCTGACAGTTGGTCGGATGGAACTTCGAACTGTGGTGGTCTCGCCGCTGGAAGGCACTTTTCCCAGGAGTCACCTTCGTCAAGAAGCCCCGAGCGATACCACGAGTCTCTAGGACTGGCTCGAGAGACTTCGCTCTCAAGGGCACGCATCATCCGCAAGCGTGCTTTGGGCACTGAGCGCATTTCCCGGAGCATCTCATCAGCGAACGGAAAGTAGCAGTCCAGGCGCGCCCCATTCGGGGCAGGCCACGGAGCATCGGCCCTCACAGCCATTATCAGGTCCAGTTGTCCGGAGTATTCAAGATTCCATCCCGTATCCCAAGTGCATCTCACGAGGGAACCGAGAACGCCGTCTACGTCGACTGAGCACCACGCCTTCGACCCAGGGTCGCACTCGACCGGACGCTGTCCGGGAAAAGCTTTTTCTGCTGCATGAACCGCGAGCGTGAGCATAGCGTGGAGAGCGTCTAACGACTTGCGAATCCTTAAGATTGCGTCTCTCGTTCTTGCGGAGTTAGGTGGCTTGGTGCCGAGTTCCGATAGGCACCGATCGATGTCCAGTGACAAGGGCTCCTCCGCCACACTCGGAGGTGACATGACCGCAATGATGGTTACAACCATGAGCGCAGCCGTGCTATGGCGCCATCTCGTCAACGGCAGCCCGCATTGCTTCGCGGATGCAGTATCGTTACTGCTCATGAACATCGAAGTCGTTGTCTGTTCCCCCACCATACGCCCGGCCATCGTTCCATCGGTCATCGAACTCATAGAGACGAGCATTGCCTGCATTCCTGCGAGTCGCTGTGTGCAGCTTAACCGGAGAGTCGCCGGAGATCCGGATCCACGGCGCACCGGGGCTTGGTTTTAGTCTCACAAACTCCTTCATTTCTAGGTGAAAGTGCAGATTATCGATCAACGTCTGCGTCATGCGTACGGATCCGAGGTCCAATGCGTCATACGCGATGAGCTTTCCAAAGGCGGTCGCATCGTGCGTCGTTCCGAAGATCTCGTTGTATGGATCTGAGTCCTCCGAGCCACCGCCAGAATCGTCGTTCCCGTACAGATCTGCATGATACGTATTGTCTGAAGGATACGACGGGGAGCGTTGGCGCATATTGGCATCCATCTCATTGGGTTGGGCCACTCGGAAACCACCCGCGGTCTTAACATATGCGCGCATCCGCAGAGCGCGGGTCATGTCCCACCGACCGGTCGGTCTGCCGAAACCCTGCCCAGGTTGCGCATCGTCGTTGAGTCGTTCCACCTCTCTCCGTTCGGCGTCATTGAGAGGCGCCTCGAGCCGCGGGCGATCGTGGCCGGTGATGACTTCGGGCGGAGAGATGGTCGCGACCCATTCGTATCGTCCCTGCATTACATAGTCTGACGGTCCACTCGCGCCCTGTGTATAGTCATATGCCTGCTCGAAGAGCTTAAGCACAGCAAAGTGCGTCGGGTCGAACGGGTTGTCGTGTACGAACGCCGATCGGGTGTTGTTCGCTCCGAGGCTTATCTCCGCCCAGACAACCCATACGATCGCGTTCCGACGCGCAGATCCATGCACCTGAATGGATACAGGGATCTTCTTGGCCTGCTGGAGGTCTCGGCTCAGCGACACAGTCCGAGGATCGTCACCAACTGCCGGCGAAGTGAGGTTCGCCGCATTGGACACCCAGGACAGAGCCCCCCTGTAATCAATATCTGGGTCGTCGGGTTCAATGAGCGCGCGCAGCACGACACGCCCGGACCCCTTCGCCGTGACTACATGATCGAGCTCGGGATTGCCGAGGGGGTCGACTTTCCATGACTTGTCGTCACTCGAATGGACGTCGATGCCTGTGATCTTAATGACCGGGAATGTGGACACTCCATCCACTGTCTCGTCGCAATCATGATCGAGACCCCTGAACGCAACACGAATCGTGGGATCCCCGAGTCGGGGAGAAGCGTTCGGGCCCGCCAGGACTTCGAATTCGGCTACTGCGGAGAAGCCCGTTGTCACCAGTTCAGGACCAGCCAGGGAGAGCGCGGACCCAGGGGAGTCAATGACCATTGACAGCGGGACATTGGGGATTGGCACCGGCTCTGCATCGCAATACGCCTGAACCCGAATGACGCCCATCTCTCCAGCGCAAAGGAACGACGGCGGGAGAATGTGGAGCGTGTCTGCCTCCGCGACCTCAATCGGAGCTTCCAGCACGAGGTTGCGCTGTGCCAGGGTAGCCTTGACCTTTCCGCAGCCGCTCGGCGCGCTGGCGCTTGCGGAGAAGATACCTGACACGGGGTCGATGTCGCCGAGCCGTGCGGCGGCAGGGTTGAGCGACCAGACCACCAGGGTCGAAGATGAGTTGGGATTGTCACACTCCATCACGTCGAAGTCGATCATTCCGCCCCGACACAAGCGAGCGCTGCTCGGGACAATCATCGTGCCACTGACGACGGTCACCCGAGCGGAACCCCGCTTGGCTCCCTTCTTGGCTACCACCTGTCCGCTAATGCTCCAGGCCGGTGGAAGTGGACTTCTCCCAGTGTCGCTAGTGCCGGTGAACAGGCCCGGTGCCCCCATGGTGCCAAGCCTCGGGGGCATAGTGAACCAGACGCACTGACCAGTGACAGGCTGGGCACTTTGACATTCGAATGCGTCGAACTGGTGCGGATCACCTTTGCACACAACGGCATGGCCAGGTACGACCAAGAGCTGTGTGTCGTCTTTCACATCGACCTCGTCGAGATCCATCGACACGTCCCCAGGGAACCCGAAGCAGACGAACACCGCCCGCACCATGTACGGATCGTTGAGTGGCTTGGCTACCAAGTTGGCCTTAGGATCGCCCGCGTCATCCCTGCCATCCCATTTGTCCGGATACACACCTGAGCCTCGGATCTCCATGACTACGCGACGCACGGGGCGTGTGCCTTTGGGTGTCCGAATCTGCAAGAAGAACAGACCCGGAGACGTTGTGACGATGCTAGTGGTGATCGTCGACTCCTCGGTCTTGCCGGGTGGTCGCGGATCGACGCAGATTGGCGTCGTCTTGAGGATCTGGATCGCGCACACACAGGGGAAAACATTGCCCCAGCCGATAATTTGCCAAGTCGACGCCAAGATGCGCCAAGCGGCGATCTCATCATCGTCGCTAAGCTTGTTTGCAGCGTCGTTCGCATCTCCGAACATCTTCACCGCGCCCGGATCATACTGTCCGGCTCGTGCCACGATCTGCGCCTGTGCCACACGCGTTGAAGACAGGAGAGACTGCACCAATACGGCCTGTATCGAACGCGTCTCGATGCCCGTCTGGCGACCCAGGTGATCGAGGGATCGGAGAACGGGCCCAAGCGCGTCGATCACCCGGCTCGGGCGCTCGCCGCGAGCCAATCGAACCAGAATGGTCGTGTCGGAAGGGATACCGGCGCCGTCCAAGGTGAAACGCAACCTCTCCCATGGTCTTGCAGCAGAGCCCCGCAACTGGTTGTTGAGGATTCGCATGTTGATGGCGTCGGACGCATGGAGGATGCCTCGAGCGAACGGCAAGACGACACTTGGGGCCTGGTCTCGGGGCAGCGTATGCAGCGCCACAGCGACTCGGGCCAGCGACTGGACTGCATCGCGATAGGATTGAACAGCGCCGACCGTATCCTGAAGACTCAGGGCCGCGTCTCCGGAGGCCAGGAGTCCGACGGCCCTCAGGGTGTCGGGAGTATCTCCGAGGGACTGATGCGCCGCGGAAACCTGAACTAGAGCAACTTCCCTCGCCAACTGAGCGATCTGAATCTGAAGTGCGAGAGTCGAAGTTCCCGCTCTTCCAGCGACGACGAGTTGCTGGACAGCCTGTCGCAGGCGATTGAAGCCCAATTCGAGCTGGCCGGCCGAGAAGGCTGCCTGGGCCGCGTTCACTCCGGCCAGGAAATCAAGAGCGGCGAGGATTGCGCGTCGCGCCTGCGGAGACACTCCAGAGGAACTCGCCAGGGCGGACAAGGCTGCAGCCGTCTGCGTGATCGACGAGTTCAACGAGAGCACCGTGAACGGCAGAGAGTTGCTATGGAGAGTGCCGACGACCACCGCGATCTCATACTGACCAGGGAGCACGCTAGGTGGCACCTGGACGGTGAGTAGCGTCCCATCTTGCGCTGCGGACGTAGCGGTCGCGGAGACTGTCGCTCCGTCGCGTGCGAAGGTGACCGTGTTTTCTCCCGCCGAAGGAGAAAAGCTGCTGCCGCCGAGCGTGAGCACGAAACCAGGGAGTTGGGCGGGGGGCGCGATCGAGGCCAGAATGGGGCCCGGCACCGCCGGAGTCAACGTGAAGCCCGTCTGCCCCGAGGCGAGCACTCGCCCCGCTGTGTCCGCCACCACCAAGTTGAAGAAGACGGTCGTCGGGGAGGTGACCGTCCCCTGAAGAATGATGACGCTGACGCTCACGCGCCAGGCTGGCGTGCCGTCCGTGTCCGTGATGGCCACGAAGTCCGACGGCGCGAGCGTCCCGGCCGGGGCCCCGGGGACGACCAGACCGAGGCCATTGAGGAAGAACCACTGCCCTCCCCCGACTTCGACGCGTGGCCTCAGGACCGCCTGGATCGTGACGGAGACGCCTTCCTGGACCTGCGTGGGAGCGCTCGTGAATCGCAGGCTGACAGCCTCGGTCACGTTGATCGGCTGCGACGCCGTGAAGGTCTGCCCGTCCGTCGTCGTCATGGAGACCTGGAGCGTGTAGGTCCCGGCCGGGATGGCCGGCGAGAGGTTCATCTGGACGGTCGCCTCGAGGTGGCTGTTGGCGGCGTGGAGGAGCGTCAGTGAGATGTTCTCGGTCGCGACCGTTCCGGCTGGGCCGAGGATGCTCCAGGAAAGAGCGCTGACCTGGCTGACCACCACCCCCGCGACCCCAACCGTCAGGGAAGCCCGGTCTCCTGCTCGAACCTGTGCAGGAGCATAGATCACCGAGGCTGAAATCGGCACCGGGGCGGGCTGGATGACCACCCCGACCACCGCGGAGGCGACTACGCCTCCATTGATGAGGAGAGCGATCGCTAAATTCGTGTCCAGGACCTGCGCCACGGCCGCAGGCGGGAAGGTGAAGGTGAACTGCCCCGTGAGGGCATCGACCTGCTTCGTGAGCGTCGCGGGGTCGATCGTGGAGGCCGAGACGAGGGCGCCCGACACCCGATCCGTGAACACCGCGCTCAGAGCCGCGCCCGCGAGAGAAGAGAGATTCCGAATGGTGAAGTGCACCGTGCTCGGCTGCCCCGCCGTCGCCATCACGGGGCCTGCCTCCGAGATCACAAGCGTGACCGAGGCGACGGGGTCCACCGTGATCGGCAGGGACCCGGTCACCTGCTCGGCCGCCGTCCCAGATCCGCGCTGAACGAGCACCTTCACGAGGTAGCCTCCGGCCGCACCGCTCGGCACCGCCCACGTGAAGGCGCCATGGACATGCGTCGCATCGACCACAGTGAGAGTCGCACTCCCGCTCGCGACCGGTGCCGTGGCCGAGTCCTCAATCGTGTAGAAGGCGGTCGTGGTTGCCGGGTCCTGCGTCTGCGCTGTGAACTCGAGGGTTGCGGTCGCTCCGGCGGCGAAGTGCGCCCCCGAAGCCGTGATGAACGTCAGAAGGAGAGGTACCCCAGCCGCAGGCTGAATCGAGACCGAGGTCGATGCGCTGGCGAGCTCGGTCGTCGGCACCCCCAGCGCCGAGATCGATTGCACCCCGACAGTCGTGGTCAGCGTCGCGATCCCGACCGAGCCCATGGGAATCGGAATCGTCGGTGTGGCCGTCAGGTTTCCAAGCCCGTCCGGCTGGAACTGCGCGCTAGGGAACGACCCGGACACAAGCAAGCTGCCATCGGTCACCCGGCGCAGCTCGAAAGTCACGGGCTGCGGGGCGAGCGTCACGGTGTCGGGATGGATCGCATAGGTCACCGCCAGTGTCCCCCCTTCCTGCACGATCGCGGTGATCGGCGCGTTGAGGGTGAACAGCGCGGTGGTCGCCGGGGCTGAAGCGATCGTGTCCGCGCCAAGAGTCAGGGTGGCCGTCAGGGCGACCGGGCCAGAGCTCAGGCCTGCGAGGTCATACGTCGCATCCATCCCGGACGCATCGGCCGTGCGGGTCAAGGAACCGTGCCCGCGGGAGGACTGCCACTCGAGATTAATGTGCCCCCCCCCCCCGGTTTCGGAACTGCGCGCGGAGGTCGTTTGCCAACTCCACGCCGGCAACCGCGTGCCCGCCCTTCGCCGCGGCGGTAGGAACCCTCAGCCGGATGCGCTGGTCGGGCGGCCGATCCGCAGAGAGCGGCGCGAGCCCGAAGAGGAGTAGAAGGGATACTCCCAGGAAGGCGAGCAGTCGATGTCGCGGGCGAGCGTTCATGCGTTCGGCACCCCCAACGTACCCGCGAAGGTAGAGAGCCCGCCCGGGGTCGTCAACAGGATTCCGGTGGACCGTTCCAAGTGAGCGTCATCGCCATGGAGCGCACCTGCCGCAACCGCAGGCGTATTAAGGGGATTCCAGAATCGGAGCTTCCTGGTCGCCACTCACACGTGAGAGACGGATTGTCCTCCGGATTTGCCTCCCGGGGGTCTCCGGTGCGTTGGCATCCACCCAAGCGGCGACCAGCCGAAGTGCCTCGGGTCGGGTTGCAATGGCACTGGGGCGAAGTCCCGGGCGAAGTCCCTTGAGGCTGGCTCGCCCCGTCGCACCGGCGGGGCGCTGAGGTTTCCCTGAAGCCTCAAGCGGAATCCGGCCCGCCCCTCGGCGTGGCGCAGGCCGGGGCGAGCCGGCCTCGAAGGACTTCGGAGCAATATTCAACCAGATCCGTTGAAACTTCTCACGCGCGACCGGGGTTTGCCTCCGGGAGCGGCGAGTTCCCGCCCGCTCCGACCGAGAGGCACCGCGCCAGTGGCCGATCCACCCGTCCCTCCGTCCGTGCTCCGCGACTTCCCCGACCGCGCCATCCGGTGGCTCCTCGAGTCGACCGACAACGTCCGAGGCCTCCTCCTCACCGTCGCGCCCGACCTCGCGGCGCGGATCGACTGCGACCGCCTCGCGCACTTGCCCCGCTCGTTCGTCCAGGAGACCCTCCGCGCCCGCGAGGCCGACTGCGTCCTCCGCGGCCCGTACCGCGCCAGCGACGGCGCGCCCGAGCGCGAGGTCTGGGTCTACATCCTCCTCGAGCACCAGTCCGACCCCGACCCCTGGATGTCGTTCCGCCTCCTCACCTACATGCTCGCCCTCTGGGAGTCGGAGAGGCGCGAGCAGGAGGAGCGCCGAGTCCCCGTCGGCGATCGGCGCCTCTCGCCCATCCTGCCGATCGTCTTCTACACGGGGCGTCGCGCGTGGGACCGCCTCGGTACCCTGGCCGACCTCGTCGACGCGCCGACCGAACTGCACGGGTATCTGCCTCGCCACGACAGCGTCTTTTTCAGCGTGACGGGCTCCGACCCCGCCGCGCTCACCGCGAGCGGCGATCCCCTCGGATGGGTGCTCCTCCTCTTTCGCCTGGAGGACGCCCCTGTCGGGGTGCTGGCGGCGGCGCTCCGGGACGTCTTCTCGCACCTGGAGGCCCTGGCCCGCGCGGGCGACAGGGAGAGGTGGTACCGTCTCGCGTTGATTGTGGTAGGATTCATCCGACATCGGAGGCCGACGGCGGAGGTAGGTCCGCTGCTCTCTGCGGCCACCCAGGCGATCGAGGAGGCATCCCGCGGCAGGGAGGTAGAGGTCATGGCACGCACATCGGCAGAAGATCTCATCGAGCAGGGCATGAAGATCGGCGAGGATCGCGGCAAGGAAATCGGACGCATCGCGGCGAAGCGCGAGACGCTCCTGCAACTGATGCGGCTGAAGTTCGGCCCCCTCCCCGCCGAGGTCGAGGCGACCCTCGGCGAGCTCGCGGACGTCGCCCGCATCGACGCCCTCCTCGTCCGCATCCTCACCGCCTCTACGCTCGCCGAGATGAAGGCGTAGACGCAGGGTCATACCGGCATGGTTCAGTCGGAGGTGACATTCGCGAGGGCATTCGCCGAACTCCAACTCCAACTCAAAGGCC
>ORJL010493450.1_pt1 | contig 12503 bp, 10 predicted proteins | sample 1779941 | NCBI WGS metagenome assembly ORJL01 (sample SAMEA104232317, study PRJEB22302) | groundwater metagenome | biome: forest; feature: aquifer; material: groundwater | place: USA | collected 2011-08-07 | depth 5.8 m
GCCGCTCTGTCCTCCGGGAAGAGGTTAGTAATGATTACCGGAGGCGTCCCCGGCTGAAAGTCCCACTGCTGGTAAAAATTGGTGGAACGGAGGGGAGCGCAGCCGGGAATTTCTTCTTCCGCCATAATGCCCGGGAAAATAATAGAGAGATAGGCGAGAAAGCCTACTTTGGTACCATTCCGTTCGATGATGACGGGCTTCCTTGCCTCGACAATGTTCTTCCCGGCGCCACAAATGGGGATATTATGCTTCTTGAACAGGTCAAGCGTATCGAAGAAGCCTGGCCAGCCGTAATCCACGGCGTGATTACAGGCGAAGGACATGACGTCAAATCCGCCTCCCTGTTCTGTGAAGGCGGTGATGTTCCGCGGAGAGCGTTTGCCGGGCGAATGCGGCGTGAATGAGGGAATACCTCCGTCAGTATACGCCGATTCGAGTTGTCCGAAAACAATGTCCGCCGTCTTGAAAACATCGCCACAATGGCTGAACGCAGAAGGAGGGTCATCGCGTTCGGGGCGAATATCGCCCACACCAACCAGGGTAATAGCACTCTTCTTTTTCTGCACCATTTACGCTTCTCCTTTTTTTAGTTTTCTCCAACCTTTGTTGCGCTAGGCTCCTTTGTCATGCTATGGACGGTATTTACGCCCCGCTCATGGTTCCTTCAGCTTCCCTCAGGGCAAGCTGCCTCATCATGAGCGGGGCGGTATCAACTTGATGGCTGCCAGACATCACTACGCTTCGTTGCCTGGTGCTTCATCCTCTCTTCGCGAGAAATGAATTCTTTACTAGCTCCTGTGTTTCGCGATGTGAACATACTCCACAATGGATTTGGCACCCGCCGGGAAGTCAATGGCAACGCGAGGCCCCAATCCGGCCATGCCAGGAACCGTGCCCATCGGGGAAATTACCCATGTATCCATACCCATCTGTATCGCCTTTGCGGTCATCTCGAACCTCTTGGCAGCATCCGATTCCCTCAGCGCAGCCTCGACAAGCCTATCGAGTTCGGCTTCCGGAGTTCCTGCCGTTGCCCCGCTGAGCAAGTTATAAACGCCGCCAATAGTATAGATATTCGCCAGGCCTCGTGCCGGGATGGCGCTTCCTCCAGGGGCACTCGTAGAGACGTTCCCAATCAGGGGGTCCGTAGGGCCTTTATTCGGCCCGCCCCGGGTCATCCCCTGCCAGGTTGCCTTGTCAGTGGGGACTATCTCGGCTTTCACGCCCACCTTTAGCCAGTAGCTGGCCACGATTTCCGCCAGTTTGGGCAGGTAGGTAGCACCCGTATCGGTGAAGGTAAAGAACTTGATGTTGAAACCATTGGCATAGCCGGCCGCAGCCAGCAGACGCTTGGCCTCTTCCGTGTCATAGCGGTAAGCCTTGGTTGCCGCTGCTTTCCAATAAGGCACATCAGTTTCCGGCTGGTTCTGCCACATATAGGGTGGCATCGCAGACTGCATCTTTCCCTGGAAGAAGGTCTTACCAATCTCGTTCCGGTTAATGGCTAGAGAGAGTGCCTGGCGCACCCTGGCATCGGTAATCGGCATGCCTTTCGCCCGGGCTTCATAAGCACCGGTAAAGTAGAGGGAGGGGATAACACCGCTGAGAGCAGCCGCTTTAAAACCGTTTGCTTCCAGTTCGGCGGCAGATTCCAGACTAACGTCAGCTGCATCCAGTTGCCCTGTTTTGAGCATCGCCACCCGTGTCGTTTCCTCCGGTATTAGTAGTAGCAAGAGGTTCTTAAAGGAAGGAGTTTGCCGGTAGTGCTTATCCAGTGCCTCGAATTCAGCCGCGTCTCCAGGTACGTGGCGCACGAACTTGAATGGGCCGCTGCCCACTGGACGAAGCTTGAATTTGTCTACCCCATTTTTCTCAAAGTAGTCCTTTGGTTGGATAATCCCTTGCTGGCCCTGCTCGAAGCTGACATAGATGTAGTAGAAAGGTTGCACCCCCTTGGTGTAGACGCGCACGGTATAATCATCCACCACCTCCACACGTTCCTGCGCGTTTCTGACAAACGCATACTGAGCGCCGGTCGAAGTATAGCGGTCCAGGCTAAACTTCACATCTTTGGCGGTAAGGTCATCGCCATTATGGAACTTGATTCCCTTGCGTATGTGGAAAGTAAAGGATAAACCGTCAGTAGCCACATCCCAGCTCTCGGCGATGCCCTCGCTTATCTTCCCGGTAGGGTCCATTCTAACCAGAAATTCGAACATCGGCGCCAATAGATACTGGATGTTAGACCCTTGTGCGGCTACCGCATCGTAGTTTTCACCTCCCATACTAGCCACGGCAACCGTTAGCTTGCCGAAGGGCCCGGTTGGCGTCGGTGTCGGGGTTGGCTTTGGCGTTGGCGTCGGTGTCGGGGTTGGCGTCGGCGTCGGCGTCGGTGTCGGCGTTGGTGTTGGCGTTGGTGTCGGCGTCGGGGTTGTTCCGGCGCAGCCAACCAGCAAAACGATGGCCAATCCCAGCGCCAGTGCTACTTTAATTCGCCCTGAAATTCTCATTAAATGTTCTCCTCCTGCGTTCGATTCTCATTTTAGTCCCAGTCTCACTATGACTTGAAGACTCTCATGCCATCGGCAAACAATAGCCGCGACCCACTACTAACTAGTCGTAGCTAAAATCCATTATTTCGTACCTCCTCTTGCTGACGTTAGTCCAGTGCTGTTTAACCCTGGACTTAATTTCGATTGCGATACGGCTTCTGCGGATAGAGCCTCAGCAAGTTCTGCAATGATATCATCGGTTGTCGCCACTCTCCCCCATTTGCGAAAACTCCTGATACCGCTATCGTGACGTTCCTGCGTCCAATCGCCGCAACCATCCTCTGCCACCAGACAGTGATAGCCACGGTCATTAGCATCCCGGAATGTGCCTTCTACGCAGGCGCTTGTAGAAACTCCCGTGAACAGGATATATTTGATGCCCATCGCCCTGAGAACGAAATCAATATTCGACGAATTGAACGCTCCGGAAGTCAGCTTATTGATGACGCACTCTCCGGGAAGCGGCTTAATTTCATCGAGGATTTCATTGGCACGATTGCCTTTCGTATTTTCCCTCATCCTGAAGTTCTCCCGCTTGTCAGGAGGGATATCAGAGTAGTCCGGCATCTCTGAGCCTAGCGTGATATAAACGATGCGGAGTTTGTTTTTCCGGAAAAAATCCAGAAGCCTGGTAATATTGGGTACGACAACTTTTTCCACCCTTGAGAAGCGGTAATCGGCGCTTGCTTCCTCCCCCCTTTGTTGCGCTATTTTACCCTGTCCCTCGCTGCGCGAAGCATTGGCATACTGCACATCAATGACAAGCAGAGCAGTACTGCCAGGCTCCAGGGTAAAACGGCCCGCCGTCTGATTCGTACGCCACTGAACAAACCCTTCCTCTATCGTTAAACCTCCAGTAATGTTGATGATAGTTTGGCCTGCAAAATCCCGACTGGCGTTTGCCCTATACTATGTAATATAGAGCAAACGCCAGAATGTGTCAAACGAGCACCTAATTTACCAGTGCGTCATATAGAATGTCTTTACTGCCGTGGTTTGGCATACTCGGCAAACGCAGCAACTGATTCGCCTGTCGCCGGTATTTCGAGGTCGACGCGAGGCCCCAATGCCGCTATTCCAGGCGCCATGCCAAAGGTATAAGCCGTCCAGGTGTCCATCGCCATTCGTATCGCCCTTTCGTGCATCTCCTTCCTCTTGGCAGCATTAGGTTCGGCCATGGTGGCCGATACGAGAGCGTCAAGTTCAGGTATCGCGCTCCCCCCGCCTACGCCAGCAAGCAGGTGAGAGGCGCCACCAATATTATAGAGATTCGATAGTCCTCGTCCTGCAGGCAGGCTGCCACTAGGGGCGTTTACACCAACTTGCCCAACCAGTTCATTCGCCGGACCCCGATTGGGTCCACCGCGACGCCACAACTGAAAGAATCCCTTATCGACGGGGATTACCTCGGTTTTCACGCCTATTTTTTGCCAGTAGCTGGCGATGACCTCAGCCAGCTTGAGCATGTAAGTCGCCCCGCCATCATTATAAGCATAAAACTTGACAGTAAAACCATTGGCATAGCCGGCCTCCTTCAGCAGCCGTTTTGCCTCCTCAGGGTCATAGCGGAATGCCTTAGCCGCCTCCGCCCTCCAGTAAGGTAAGTCTATTTCCGCCTGGTTTACCCGTATATAGGGGGGCATTACCGGTTGCAGCTTTCCATAAAAGAGGTTAGACGCAATCTCATCCTGTTTTATGGCTAAAAAGAGGGCCTGACGCACCCTGATATCGGCCGTCGCCATCCCTTTCGCCCGAGGGTCATAAGTCCCGAAGAAGTAAAAAGAAGGATAAACACCACCCGTTCGAATCGTTCTTAAACCGGTTGCTTCTAGCTCGGGGACTGATTGCAGGCTGATTTCAATAATATCCACCTGCCTTGTCTTCAGCATCGCTATCCGCGTCGTTTCCTCCGGTATAAGTATCATCGAGAGTGTTTTAAAGGCAGGAGTTTGTCGGTAGTGTTGAGCCTGAGCCGTGTATTCCACCAAGTCCCCGGGAACACGGCGCACGTACCGGAACGGACCGCTGCCCACCGGGTGGAGCTTGAAGTAGTCAAGTCCGACTTTTTCGATGTAACTTTTCGGCATGATAATCCCCTGTTGGCCCTGCTCGAAACTAGGCCAGATATTGTAGAAGGGTTGCGTGCCTTTAGTGAAGACACGCACGGTATAGTCATCCACCACCTCGACGCGTTCTTGCGAATCCCTGAGATACGGGTAGAGACGGTCTTCCACAGCATAGCGGTCCAGGCTGAACTTGACATCTTTGGCAGTGAGGTCATCACCATTGTGCCATTTCACGCCCTTACGGATGGAAAAAGTCCAGGACAAACCATCGGTAGCCACCTCCCACTTTTCGGCGATGCCCATACTTCTTTCTCCGTTAGGGTCCTTGGGGTCCCTACTGACCAGCCAATCGAACATCGGTGACGAGAAAAACATCTTCGTGGTTCCGGTAACGATTATCGGGTCGAAATTTTCCGTGCCAAAAGTTGTTGTGCCTATTACCAGTTTCCCTTGTGCTCCAGTAGGAGTGGGTGTTGGGGTAGGCGTTGGTACGGGTGTGGGTTTAGGTGTGGGTGACGGTGTAGGCGTGGGTGTGGGTGTTGGCGTGGGCGTGGGAGTAGGCGTGGGTGTTGGTGTCGGTGCGCCGCAACCCGCCAGAAGTAAGACGACTACCAATCCTAGCACCGCTAATACCTTGATTCGACTTAACCTTTTCATCCTTGTATCCCCTTCCTTTTTGATTCGCTCTTGGCTTTTCCCCAATCCGAGATAATATCTCAAGTTATCATTTCCATCCCCTCGTCTTATTCTCTAGATGTTCCCAAAAACAAAAGAGCACCAGAAACCGCTGTGGTCGGCAATTCCGGTGCTCTTCCTTCAACCTCTTATCTCCTCCAAACCGATTTTGGGATTATTTCTAGTGTTGTTTTATAGGTCTGATATCCATAGTAATGGAGTTCATTATAAAATCTTCGTGAGAACATAGTCAAGTCCAGCTTCACCTTTCTTAATCTTAACCGGCATTGCGGCGACATTTCCGAAAAGATAATAGTACGGAATTGACAAAGTTTTATTAGTGCCCTATTATTAGGAACGGAAAGAGGATAAAGCCGAATCATGCAAATCAGAAAAACCTACCGTGAAGTAAACCCCGAGCTGCTCTATCACGAGATAAGAGACCTGACCCAGAAGCAAGGGGTTGCCATTAGTGAAGCGAAGCTGGAGACCTATTCGCTGCCCAATGATTCATCGAGCTTTATCTCACGAGCCACGTTAACCTTCAAGACTCCGGATGGGCCGGACAAAGTAGAAAAAGAATGCCTGCGGGCGCATATCGTCGGTTCGGCTACCGGTGAAACAAAGGTGATGCTCGATGTAGACGAGCGCCTCTTTCCCCAGGCGAAACTTTCCGCTCTACAGGGAGACCTGGACTTCATTTTCGGTTCCTACGAGGTCAAACCTCGTTCCTAAGGCTGCCCAAAGCCCAGGTTATCTACCCATTCTACTTATCTCTGCCGAAATTCAATACGCCTTCGGTTTAAGGCGATTTGATATTCAATCCCCTGACTCGTTTCTTTTGGCGAAAAACGGAATAAGCGAGGAGGTGAGGTTCGATGGCAAAGCTAAAGAAAAACTGGCAAGAAAAGCTGGCGGATGACCATGGCTTACCCAAAGTTGAGGAAATCGCCGGCAAAATGAGCACCAAATGGGGCACGGGCACGGTCTGTATTCCCGCACCGCGAGAGGTGGATGAGATTATGCGGCAGGTGCCTAAAGGCAGGCTAATCACCATCAACCAGATTCGGGAGATGGTTGCCAGGAAACACTGCGCCACCATGGGTTGACCCATCACCACCGGCATCTTTGCCGGGATAGCGGCTCGTGCAGCCGAAGAAGCTATCGCGGAAGGCAAGAAAGACATTACCCCCTACTGGCGGACACTGAAATCTAAAGGCGAGCTCAATGAAAAGTACCCTGGCGGCGTGGCCGCCCAGGCCGCCCGTCTGAAAGAAGAAGGGCACACCATCGAGCTTGACAAGGCTGGAAAACCCAAAAGGGTGAAAGATTGGGAGAGGTACTGATGCAATGACTGATTTACCTTTTTCCGAAAAGTATGGATACGCTCCCGACCCTACTCCTAAACCTGATGACCATTTCCCAGGGTGGGTTCGTTATGCCATTGCTAACGAGATTAAAATTCTGAATGATAACTCACCATCCTCATCGCTTCCTTATATTGACCTCTATTCTTTTTTCCGACCTTACATATGGAAGGTCTTAGATACGATGCCTCCAGGCAATCCGATGGGTGGCCCTTGGGCACACTATATACCAGCAACGCTTCTTAAGTGCCCCTGGTGGCAATACTATGACATACTGGAGCAACTAACACTACATATCGAAAAGCGGTGGGGAGGAGGATACACAAACGACTTTTCCGCCAAGGTCAACACGATTCTAGCTAGAGAAGGCATACAATGGAAGCTTGAAAATGGCAAGGTCGTACGTGTTCTCAATCCTCAGATTGAAAAACAGGTTAAGGAAGTGAGCATATTATTAGCAAGCCCAAAGTTCAAAGGGCCAGATGAACAGTTTGCGAAAGCTCTTGAGTCTCTAAACAAACGCCCGGAGCCAGACAAAGAAAACTGCGTGAAAGATGCCGTCGGTGCTATTGAAGCCGTGGCAAACATTATTGCAGATACGCGTAGAGTCCAGTTAAATACGTTACTTAATAGAGAACCATTTAGGTCGAATGTTCCTCCAACAATCAGAGAGGCCATTGAGAAAATTTACGCATATAGAGGTGCCTCACCCGGTGTTGCACATGGGCAGGTCGGTCCCTCTGTGGTTAGCATTGCAGAGGCGACATGGGTGTTAGCTACATCGGCAGCCACCATGCTGTACCTTGCTTCTCTGATGCTAAACTAATATGTTCATTGTCAACTGTCCAGTATTATTGTTTGAGATTGTTTATCAAAAAAATCAAAGGGACTTCGCCTCTCCATGAAGAATCAGTATTTTGGCGACAATAGAGACCTGTTTACCTATGACCTGGTCTGGGAAATCATCCGCGCTGGTCTGGTCAGCCGTTTTACCTTCATCCCCATGCTTACCCCTGATGATAACAGCCGGCACGGGCAAAAATATAATCGTGTGAAAGCGGTAGGTCGAGAGAATAAAGTTTTAATGCGCTTTCTGGATAAATGCGTCAAAAATGGTAGAAGGGATATTCAACAACTGAAGCCCTTCTTTACCAAACAAGGAATCGAGACCTCAATTTACGATAGAAGCTTTTCTCATCAAAAAAGGCGTGAATATTTCGCGCAGATAGGAAAAGGACTGCTAGCAAAGTCGCTGATTCTGGTTGACCCTGATATCGGATTGGAAGTTGGCCAGCCGGGAGAAAAACATGTTTCCTACGCGGAACTCAAGGATTTGTACCGCCGCATGGATAAAAGATCGATATTGATGGTCTTCCAGTATTTCCCGCGTGTGCCTCGTCTGGATTACCTGAACCGGAGATGTGCCGAGTTGAAAGAAAAGGTGAACGGAGACTGGCCGGTCTGTGTGGATGATAATAATATCATATTCTTCTTCCTGACCAAGGATGAATCTCTGGAACACTCGCTCACGCACCTAATCGGGGATTACACGGAACGGTACAGTAATTAAATCCTCAGGGATTTTAATAACGCCCGACTATTTCGCTAAACACCGCGCCGCAAGGTAACTGCCGCCAGGATTGAGGTGAGCACGGCAAAGCCAACCAGTACCGCCAGGTCGACTCCAACGTCAATGAGGCTTTTACCTTGGAGCATAATATCCCGCAACCCCTCTACCGCATAGGTGAGCGGCAATGCGGCAGAGAGCCACTGCAAATAATCCGGCATCTGTGACACCGGCCAGAGTAACCCGCTGAGAAATACCTGCGGCAATATGATGAGCGGGATAAACTGGACCATCTGGAATTCATTACGGGCGAAAGTCGAGATGAAGATGCCCAGATTAACGGCGCCGACGATGACCACAATCTGGAAAACGAAAATCTGCCACAAATCGCCATGATAATTGACTTTTAAGACATAGATAGTGAACAGCAGGATAATCAGCGTCTGGGCTAAAGCAAAAATAAAGAAACCACAGAGATAACCCACCACAATATCCAATCGTGACAGTGGTGATGCCATCAGACGCTCCAGCGTCCCCTGGGACCGTTCTCTCAGAAAGCTAATGCCGGTAAGCAGAAAACCAAAAAAGAAAGCCAGGGTGACGAGCAGCGCCGGGGCTACATAGTCCAGGACGCCGGTTTCGGGGAAACTAAGGCCGATAAGAGTCATGACCACCAAAGGCACAATGAAAATTAGCGCCATTGTGCGGTGGTCTCGCGTCATCTGACGGAAAACCCTTTCCGCCACCGTGAAAACCAAACTAGGCATCGTTCCTCTTTCGCCCGGCACGCACGAAGTGTAGAAAAGCATCCTCCAAAGTGGCATCGTGGCATCCGCTGGCTTGCTTTAATTCATGAGGCGTCCCCTCGGCAATAACCCTGCCGTCACAGATAAAGGCCAGCGAGTCACAATGCGCCGCATCATCCATGGTATGGCTGGAGATAATCAGCGTGACCCCCTGCTTGGTGAGAGTCGAAAAGTATTCCCAGAAGGTAGCCCTCAGCTCGGGGTCAAGCCCAACGGTAGGCTCATCGAGAAAGAGCAACTGCGGGTTGTGGACAATAGCACAGGCCAGGCTGACCCTCTGCCTCATCCCGCCACTTAACTTCAATATCGCGTCATGACGGCGCTCCCACATGCCCACTAATCGGATTATCTCTTCTACCCGCTTGTGCCGCACTTCCTTATTACTCATGCCGTAGATGCGGGCGAAGAATTCCACATTCTGTATGACCGATAGCTCCCCATACAATGAATGCAGTTGCGGCATATAGCCGATAAGGTGAGCTATCTTCCGGGAGGATGGCTGGCCCAGGAGCCGGATGCTTCCGCTTCTTGGTTTGAGTAAACCAACCAGGAGGCGAATCAGCGTGGTTTTACCGGCGCCGTTAGGACCCAACAAGCCAAAGCTTATACCCCGCGGCACACGCAGCGATAGCCCGTCCAGTACTTTTAGCTTAGCATAGCTAAAGGATACCGTGTCTATTTCTACCGCTATTCCGCTAACACTTTCGCTTGGCATTAATGATTCCATAGAATAAGACAGCTTCCTCGATTAGTCAAGCCTTGTGAATCTGCAAAAGGATTGTTCCAGAACCTATTCTCATGGAGGTTGTCTGAAAACACAGCGCTAAAGCTTCTCCGTCATTCCCGCCCCGTATCAAGTACGGGGTAAACTGCAGCGGGAATCCAGTAGTGTCACTCACCTGGATTCCGTGTTCCCGTATCAAGGACGGGACAGGCAAGCATGGAATGACGATTTTCGGACAATATGAGCGAAGGGTTGAGAGGGGGACACAAGTGCGCAAGGTTGATAAACAACCTCCGCATAACGTTTCTGAAATTGCCGCATGAGGAAGTTATGCCGTTTTTCGGTTACCCCGTGCGAATGCAATAAAATGCTATAATTAGAGTGAATGGATATTCTTAACGAACTTAATCCGGCACAAAGAGAAGCGGCAGAAGCCATCGGCGGGCCGGTGTTGATTCTGGCGGGTCCAGGCAGTGGCAAGACCAGGGTTATTACTCATCGCGTTGCCTACCTGATGCGGGTTTGCGGGGTCACTCCCTATCACATCATGGCGGTTACTTTCACTAATAAGGCCGCCCGGGAGATGAAAGAGCGGCTGCACCACCTGGTGGGCGATTCGGTCAAGGATTTGACACTGGGCACCTTTCATGCGATTTGCGCCCGTTTGCTCCGCCGTGAGGGTCAGGCGATTGACATTGACCCGAAGTTTGTCATCTATGATAGTGATGACCAGCTCAACCTGGTCAAGCGCTGTCTCCAGGAAAAGAACCTCGACCCCAAGCAATATGCTCCGGCGGCAATAGCCTCGGCAATTTCCGCCGCCAAAAGCCAGACGATTACCCCCGGGGACTACCTGCAACGTGGCCGCAGCTATTTTGAGGAGGTCGTCGGGCGCGTTTATGAGCGCTACCAGCAGCTCCTGAAGGAAAACAAAGCTCTAGATTTCGACGATTTGTTGATGAAAACCGTGCTCCTCTTCCAGAAGAGTCCGGAGAGTCTACAGCGCTACCAATCGAGGTATGTGCACCTGCTGGTGGATGAGTTTCAGGATACCAATCTGGTGCAGTATGAGCTGATAAAACAACTGGGGGGCAAATACCGTAACGTATGTGTCGTCGGCGACCCGGACCAGTCCATCTATTCCTGGCGGTCGGCTGACCCGCGCAATATCCTCAGCTTCAAGAAAGACTATCCGGAAGCGAAAGTGGTGCTGCTGGAGCAGAACTATCGCTCTACCAAGATGATTCTGGAGGTAGCCAACAACATTATCTCCGCCAATCAACAGCGCCAACCCAAGAACCTGTGGACGGATAATGAAGAGGGCAAACCGGTCACCGTAGCCGAAACCTACACCGAACAGGAAGAAGCCCAGTTTGTCGTTAATGAAGTGGAGCGGCTGCTCCGCCAGGGCAAAACCAGGCTGGGTGACTGTGCCGTAATGTATCGCACCAACGCCCAGTCGAGAGTCCTGGAAGAAGCATTTATCCGCTATGGCACGCCCTACAAGCTGGTCGCAGGCACCCGTTTCTACGAGAGGCGCGAAGTAAAAGATGTTATTGCCTATCTCCGCTTTATCCAGAACCCTCACGATAGTGTCAGTTTGATGCGCATCATCAACGTCCCACAACGCGGCATCGGGCAGCAGACCCAGGCCAAGCTCGCAGAGTGGGCCAAATCCAGAGGTATTTCCCTGTATGAGGCATTACAGCTGCTGACTAAGGGGGATACAAAAGAAGAAATGCCCCTCAACCCCCACCTCGCTAAGCTGCTGAGCGATTTTCTGAACCTGATGGAAGAGCTTATCGCCGCCAGCCAGGAGCTGGATGTGGTCGAGCTATTCGACCGGGTGGTCGAACGCTCCGGCTATAAGGCGTATATCCTGAAAGAGCCGGAAGGAGAGGAGCGGTGGGAGAATACCCTCGAGCTTCGTACCGTCGCCGCGGAGCACCGCCAACTGAGGCCACCGGAAGGCTTAACTAACTTCCTTGAGGGTGTAACACTGATATCTGACGTTGACGGCTTTGATGAGAGCGTGGACGCCGTAACCCTGATTACCTTGCACCAGGCTAAGGGGCTGGAGTTTCCGGTAGTGTTTATGGTGGGCATGGAGGAAGGGCTGTTACCCCATTTCCGGTCTCTGGATGACCCCGCTGAAATGGAGGAGGAAAGACGTCTCTGCTATGTCGGCATCACCAGAGCCAAAAAAGAGGTTTACCTGGTGCGTGCCTTCCGCCGTAACCTCATGGGACGCAGCATGGTCGGCCAGCCATCACGCTTTCTGAAGGATATCCCGCGAAACCTGATTGCCAGTACCAGCCATTTCCAGGGTGGAGAGAAACCCATCGCTGAAGCTATCTACTCCTGGAACAAACCCACTGCGGCACCCCAGCCGCCGGATTTAACGCTAAAGGCCGGCGACCACGTACGCCACAATCAGTTTGGTGAAGGGGTAGTGGTGAGCTGCCAGCTGGTAAAAGACGACGTCGAAGCGGTAGTGGCTTTCAATATAGGGGTAAAGAAGCTCCTCCTCAGTTTCGCCCGTCTGGAGAAAGCAGTCTAGCTTCGCCACAATATTGACCTTCTACACACACTTGTAATTTGTCCGCAATTAGTGTAGAATGAAAATAATAGTTCTAGTTTAGGCCCCATATGCAGTAGATTCCACCGGTATTTACGCCGTATTGGATGACCAGAACTTCAACTAAATATTAAAAGAAGGAGGTCATCCAATGAGTTATCAGGACAA
>ORJL010931469.1_pt1 | contig 12499 bp, 22 predicted proteins | sample 1779941 | NCBI WGS metagenome assembly ORJL01 (sample SAMEA104232317, study PRJEB22302) | groundwater metagenome | biome: forest; feature: aquifer; material: groundwater | place: USA | collected 2011-08-07 | depth 5.8 m
CGGTGCTCCGTTCCTGTTCGCGCAAGACATACACATATACACAAACCCGTAACGCGCGGGGTGCTGAACGCATAGGGGGGCATAGGGGGTGGGAGGCACACCAACATACACACGCAAGGACCGACCAAGCCCCCGACCCGGAAACCATAGGGGGTCATAGGGGTCATAGGGGTATCGTTACGCGTGACGATGGGATGGCAAAGTGACCGCCGCCGGGCTGCTCGCTCAACTGTCCGGGCTGGGCGTGACCACCTGGGCAGATGGGGGTGTCCTACGGTTCAAGCCCAAATCGCTGGTTCCGCCCGACGTGCTGGCGGACATGGGGGCGCACAAGGCCGAGTTGCTGGCACTGCTGACCGGGGCGGACCCACCAACACATACACACGCAACGGCTGGGCTGTCCGACCCCAAAATCATAGGGGGTCATAGGGGTCATAGGCCAACCGACCAATGGCCCGACGAAGGCGACGACGGCATCCCCCGCCGCTTCGTCAGCGCCTTGGGAGGCTTGCTGCGGGCTTCGCAGTGCCGGCCGGTATCCTGGGCCGATCCGGCGGCGCGGCCGTCCCCAGGTTCGTGGTGCCGGAATTGCGAGTACTCCCGGTGGTGGGGCGATGCGTCCGGCTGGCGATGCTGGACGTGCCATCCGTCTGATGGGCTGGCTCCGGGGGACTTCGAGGAAGTGCAGACATGAACCACACCCCTTCTTTGTGACAACCCAGAGACTATCTGGCCGCATGGTCGCATGGTCTGCACCCGTCACTTCGGCTTCCACTCCCGCGCGAGCCGCTGCGCCTCGGCGATCTGGGCAGGCGTCATCTTCCTGGCGAGGGCGTCGCGGGTTTCAGTGGCCAACTCGCGGACAAAAGTGGCTAGCTTGCGGTCCTTAACGTCGGACGCGCCAGCGGCCGCAAGATTGCACCACATGTGCGCCAGCACGTAGTCCTGAGGCACGCCTTTTCCCTGTGCATACATGGCACCGAGGTTTTTCTGGGCGATGGCGCCCCCCTGGTCAGCGGCGAGCCGATACCATTTCAGCGCTTGGGCGTAGTCCTGCGGTACGCCTCGGCCGCTGTCATACATGGCGCCGAGGATTCCCTGGGCGCCGGCGTGCCCCTGGTCAGCAGATAGCCGATACCACTTCACCGCTTGGGTGTAGTCCTGAGGCACACCTCGGCCCATGTCATACATGAAGCCGAGGTTGAACTGGGCGCGAGCATGCCCTTGGTCAGCAGACAGCCGATAAGACCTCACCGCCTTGCCGTAGTCGCCTCGTACTTCTGCTGCCAGCCCATCTTCAAACGGCCCGGCATAAGCGGCCCCTGCTGTCAGCATGAGGATCAGGCCGACCACCACCATTCCATGTCGCATGGCTCGACCTTCAGATGAATTCAATGCAGACGCTATACGCTGCTGATTTCGCCCTCAATGCCGGTGGCATGCCCGCCGGACCCGACGGGTCCTTTCAGGCAAGGCAAACACGGGGGGCATCCAGCCCCGAGGTAACGCTCGCTATAGGGTTTCAAAATCAGGTAACAATCATTGACCTATTCTGCGGGCGGCAATCCGGTCCCGCGCCCGTTGCAATGACATGGGGGGACCGATGGGAGCCAGCACACAAGCCGCCGTCGCCCGCTGGCATGGCGTATCGAAGAAAACGGTCACGATCTGGAAGCAGCAAGGCCGGCTGGTTCTGGTCGGCGCTCTGGTGGATGTTGCAGCCAGCGACGCGCGGTTGCAGGATTCCGAGCACGGGCGGTTCCTTCGCTTTGCCGTGCCGATCCCGCTTCCCGCCGATCCCTACAGCCAAGGCGCGACGGATGCGGCGCTGGCAATGCTGTATGAGGCGCCCGCCGCTGCGGCCGGTCTGGCCGTGGGTGCCGGCCCTTCGATCCCTGCCGCCTTTGCGCTCTATGCCGCCCTTGGTGCCGGCCTAGCGCTGCATCTTGGTGACGCACTGGCCGCGATAGGTGCGAATCAGGACCCAGAAACGAGACACGCCCGACTAAGGCACTCGTCGCGTCAATAGGGTTGCCTCGAATCCTCATTGACTGATCCCGCCAAAGCCGCAACGCTCTTACTCCATTGGCAAGGCGGACATTTCACCTGACAGGAACGCGGTGATGCAACGTCTCATTCTCGGTTTGATCCTACTGGCGTTCCCTTTTCATTTGGTTGCGATGCCCGCGCCCGCTGGCTGCGACAGCCACTTCCTCGACGGGGAAATGCCAGATATTGCCGTGGCGCTCGCACCGCAGACGCAGGTCGTGTGCTTCTCTGCCTTCGCCGTCCTGCACTCCGGCGTCACAAAGACGCCGTTGTGGTCTGCGGAGCGGTTGACGCCGGCCAGTGTTGCATCGGCTACCCAACTGACTCGGCCCTCGTCAGGCCCATTCCATGCCGAATCCAAGCTCCCGACCGCACAGCGCGCTACCCTAAACGATTATCGAGGAACTGGCTTTGACAGGGGGCACATGGCGCCCAGCGGCAACATGCCGACAAAAACCGCGCAGATTGAGTCCTTCTCACTCGCGAACATCGTCCCGCAGCAAGCCTGCAACAACGAGGAGACCTGGGAGGGGATCGAGTCCGGCTTGCGGAAATTTGTTTCCAGCGGCGAGGAGGTATTCGTCATTACCGGGCCAGTTTTCGATCCAAGCTTTCCGCCGCCGGCCGGAGCCACCATCGGGCAGGGCGTCGCCGTCCCGACCCGCCTGTTCAAGGCGGTTTATGTCGTGGGAGCCGGAACGGGGGCAGCTTACCTCACAACCAACATTGACACGACGGAATTCTCGCAGGTGTCGTTTGCGGAGATGCAGGCGGTTACCGGCATTGACCTGTTCCCCAAGCTCGCGGTTGCCATAAAGCAGACCGCGGCGGCGCTCCCCCCTCCCTCGCCACCGTCCCATAGGTGTCGCCTCCGACGCTGATTGCGGATGTCAGTTCTGTTCCGAAGTTCGGCAGGTGACGCGCGAACGGTTCTCGCGCTGGTAGTTGCCCTGTCGGTGTCGGCGGCCGCCGACGCACGCGACGCGCTGTCGGATGCCCAGGTGCGACAGGCGATCATCCAGCAGAGCGTGGCTGCCTACCACGCAACCGGAAAACCCTGCGCCTGTCCGTATGACCAGATGAGGAACGGCACATCGTGTGGCAGCCGGAGTGCCTACAGTAAGCCAGGAGGGGCCTCGCCGTTGTGCTTTCCTGGCGATGTGTCCGACGCGATGGTGCGCCAGTGGCGGGGGCTCCGCTGATGGGCGCGCGGGGGCCTTGGCTTGCCGGTCTTCGCAATGGTTTCCTCTGCCCAGTCCAGCAGTGCATCAGCCTCGGTTGGGGGGAGGGCGGCTACTTCGGCGTGGTGCTTGAAGCCAAGAACCTCACGCCGGCGTGAGGTTTCAAAGGCGCGGCAGATGGACGCGGCATTTTGGCACGCGCCGAACCCAGGCCCGTCCCACCCCTCAGCCTCAACAATCGCCTTCCTCTCCCCGGCGTGGCGCCTCGGTTAGCGTGCATCGGCGCCGATTGACTGGTGCGCGCATAGGCGGCAGGTGGAGACCCAGACTTTACCCGAGTTGGCCTCGGCGCCTAATCTGGCGCGCGCTTACAAAATGGGATCGAACTTATGAGCACATCGCCTACTGCGCCCGGTGAAACGTTTGACGTGTCGTTTCATGTCTCTAGGAGAATATATGAAAGAATAGGCCGTGTATCTAATGCGTGGTCACAGTTAGAGCGCTTTATAGACATTGAGATTTGGTATTTCTCCGAAATTAGAGACGAGGTTGGAGCATGCATTACAGCGCACCTTCAGTCCGCAGAAAGACGTTTGCAGTGTCTTGTGGCGATATTTAGACTGCGGAAAGTGGACGACAAATTGATTAAGGAATTTCACAAGCTGGTGGAATCGATCTCGGATATGGCTAGGCAGAGAAATAGAATAATTCACGACCCCTGGATAAATACTCAGGGAAAGGACCACCGATGGGAGATTACTGCAAATAGAACTTTAGTTATGGATATAAAAGATCAAACAATGTCTGATTTAGACACGCTAATACGTAAAATTGCTAAAATAACTGAAGATTACCATAATATAATACAGAGAATTAGGGCCACAGCACCGCGACTGCCCGGAACATCGCCTCCATCATGGCCCGTTCAGTCGCAGTAAGCGCCTGCACCTTCCGGTGATGCCGCCGCCCCTGCTTACGGGAACGGGGAGGCGACGGGTCGACGATAGAGATCGTGCATTTGGGACGCCACCGCCCCAAACTCCCACCCATGCCAGACACCCCACCGCCGATCCGCGTCAACCGCGCCCCCGTCCTGACCCTCTGGGCAACCGTGGTGGCCGAACGGCTGGGCCATCCGCCTGATACCGCCCTGACACTGGGCCGCGCCGTGGCCGGGTCCAGCGCCCGCGCCAAAGCCCGAAGCCTCGGCTTGGTCGAGGAACATCTGGAAGCGGCCGCACGGCAGGCAGCGGCGGCAGAGTTGAAGCCGAAGGTGCAGACCGTCCGGTTGCTCGGGCGCGATATCCCGGTCCTGCAAGCCGATGATGGCACGCTGCGAGCGGCGGACAGCGACAAGCCGGCGTCCGCCAAGAGCGTGCAGGGATATGTCGCGCGCGCGTTCGGCAACCGCCTGGCGGAGGTCAGGACGGCTATGGAGGCGCTGGCCGCGTCGCTGCCGCCCGAGGAACTAAATCGGGTGGGGTTCCGCCTCTATGAGCGGTTTCGGCCGGAGGTGCCGCAGGGGGTTGAAGGCTGGGGCGCCAAGGGGGAGTTGCGGATCGAACGAATCGCGCAGGCTCGGGACTGATCGCGCACCGCTATTTGAAGATCGCCACCAGACCTGGGAACCGCACCCCGCACACGTCGAACCCGCGCTGCTCGATCATCCGAGAACAATCCGCCGCCAGGATGCGGCCCAGCGCTGGCATCGAGATATCCGGACCGTGTTCCGCCAGCAGGCGGTCGATGCTCAGGCGACCGTGACGCTCGCAGCGGCCGCAATCTACGTCGAGGATTTCGAGCCGGTGGGCGACCTGGCCCAGGAGAATGACGCCCGATAGCATGGTGATAGGCCCTATGTGAACGGTATCATGGCGCAAACGCCACCACGGGCCACGGGACCGAACGCCCCCAGCCCGCTACGATATGCCCCATGGAGCAATCCCCTGTCATCCACGCCCTACGCGACAAACGCGCCAGGATCGCGGGGGAAATCGCGTCGATCATGAAGGACGTCAACCGCAAGCGGGATGCGCTTGCCACCCTTGACGCCGTGATCCTGATGTTCGCGCCGGACTGCAACCCTGACATGATCCCATCGATCCGACCCATGGGAAAGTCGCTCATCTTCCGCCGTGGCGAGATGAGCCGGATGTGCCTGTCGGCGCTCCGGGAGGCTGGCAAGCCCGTGAAGTGCCGGTATGTCGCCGATTGGGCGCTCGCTGCCAGGGGCAGCGTCGGGATTGATCCCAAGGTCCGGATTATCATCACGGAGCGGATTCGGGTGGCGCTTACGCGGCTAGAGTCCAAGGGCACCGTGCGGAAGATCATGCACTGGCCGGATGCTTGGTGGGAGTTGGCGGGGTAGGGTGGCTATGGGAGGATTATCAACGGACGATCTGGGAAAAGGGGCGGCAAGGCCGGGGGACTTCCAGTATCCAACCGTTTGAAAATAGCTACTACATTGCCGTATGCGCCACCCTCTAAACAATTTAGGTCATTGTGCTCGATGTCGGCCAACCGCCCGAGTTTACTTAACCATCTTCCGGACGGAATTTGGCGAGCCGCGTGGCACGGGCCAGCGGTATCCGCATATAAAGCGATCTTCTCGTAGCCGGGCTCATAATGGATTGCATTTAACGAGATTCGTTCGAATCCAATCATTGTATAAAACTGAAGGAACGCGTCCATGCTTTCCTCCCGGGTCACACTTGTAGGCCACCGATTGTCGTCGTCTGGCCACAAAGATATCAAATCCTCACGCACAGACCAGGAGATACAATTATACCTCGGTGTCATTTCGCTGGTGACTCGATGATTGCGGTCCCCGAGGTTAGGTAGATTAATCCCAAACATCACGGGCCTAGGGTATTAAATCGTTCTTCTGTCCCCAAGACAGCCAGTCATCTGCCATCCTTTGGTAGTCTCCCCTATGGTCAGGGTGAACAGGGTTAACCCCGGTAATATCTCGCAACAAAGGGAACCAAAAGTCTGGGGCGCTTTGGATCGCATCTAACAGTAAGGGGACTGCCGATATCCCAGACTTAACTATCAGATCGTACGCCGGGTGTTGTTTCCTCCTGAGCATGGAAGAGTGTGCGGCGGTCTCCCTAGACCACTGTTCCATCCACTTGCGAATGAACTCAGCCAGATTCTCTTTAAGTACATCCTTAAGGTATGGCTGGACGACGTTGGAAGAGAATGCCCCACCTTCATCCACCCTGACTCTAGCGCTCTGATTCCAGCGGGTGTTATCGCCGGTCCTGACGATTATTTCTTTGTTTTTGTATTTCCAATCCCATACCGGGTGGGCGCTAGATGTCGTGTGAATCGGTGTTCTTGATGGCGTGGATTCGAACTGCCCGGACACCTCTTTGCGGTGGACTCGCGTATCTTTATCGAGATTCGAGAGTGACGCCACACTCGAATATGCCATGATTGCATCCCTCATAGCACTCACGACTGGGCGTCCTGATTGCCGGCGGGCCGTGCTGTATACCTATCTAGGTCAGCCAGACGTTCGGACAGCCATTCTCTCAGCGACTCCGCTGTCGCCCGGTCAAGCATTAGACTAATTTCAATTTCCCTCACGACCCCAGGAAGCCCCTCCCTTTCAATTGCGGGGCCGAGCACTCCATCATCCTGTATTGGGTGCACCATTAGGCGAGGGATTGGAAGCCGTTCGCTATAAAGCGCTGCGTGAATCAATCCCCTAGGCGTAATCGCGCCAATCGCCCCATCCACATGGACGACGCGGAAGTTGTTACCCTTGATATAGTTCATTCGGACCGATGCGGGCCGATCTGCATCATGAGGAACGCCGGCCATTATCCAAGCACCGCGCTGGGTACCCTCATAGTCAAATCTGAGCGGCGCACTCTGGCCCGACTCCGTGCGGCTGGCATCATACTCTCCTTACAGACTTGCGGTGGGTAGGTCATTCGTATACAAATGAAATTTACCCTACTCGTGCCATTATGATAGGGTCCGCAATTGCGCATGGCAACTTCAACCTGCCATTCTGGAATAGCGCGACCCCGATATGGTGATCTGTGGCGTCTACGCCGCCACCTTCCCCCGCTGCCAATACCCGCACCAGTCAACCGACACCGGAGCGGCCATCGCCAACCCAGCCACAGTGCGAACCTGAACGCCGTTGGAAACCCGGCGATGATCCTCGCGCCACGCGCTTTCCTGGGCGTAGCGGACCAGATAGGTGCCGCTGATGTGGTGATGGCCGATTTCTGACCGGCGGAGGCGGCTGAAAAAGGACTCGGCGCCGTTTGTATAGGTTCCGATCTTGGTGCTGTAGGGTTGGCCATGGTCGATCCGGGAAACCTCAAACCGGGCATGCAGGGCGTTCCAGGAAGCCGCTTCGTCAGCCATGATCGCCGTGTCGCTGTGCACCCGGCTCCTGATCCACGCCACGGCCTGGGCTTCGGTCGTGGTGGCGTTTGCGCCATAATACCGGGTTTGTGTGCAACGTGGTAACGCTCAGGGTGGCCGGAAGCGATGGCGGCAACACTGAGAACAGGAAGGATCAGGGGGGGCTAAATCCCTGGACTGGGGACCCATCTACCGCACCTTGGGGGGCACCCAGAGATTTTTTTCTCGCTGTGCGTTGATGCGGATATCAAAGGCCGCGCCTCAGTCCGGCAGATTTCTGGAAGGAAGCCAACCGGTGAGTGTGGTTCCAATCGCTGCCCAACCGCCGAAACCGGGCCGAGGCGGGACACGTCCGGGAGCCGGGAGACCGAGGAAGGTCATCTTGCTGCGGACTTCGGACGGTGCGGACCGGTTCACGGACCCGTTGGATTTCCTCTTGGCGGTGATGAATAGCCCCGATCTGCCCATGGCCCAGCGGGTCCGGGTCGCCCTAGCACTGATGCCATACCAGCACCGCCGCCAAGGCGACATCACGAAGCGGGAGCGGCAGGCAGCCGCTGCTGACCGCGCAGGAGAGGGAACGGCGTGGGGGGATCTGCTGCGGGTCCGACCGCCGCCTACTGACGCAATTCGCCCTGGTCGCGAGGAACGGGAGGATGCCCCCGATATGGCTGATGCCGCGCCGGGCTGGGGCGCCGACCTGGCGGACAACGATCCGCTCCCGCCGCGCTCATGAGCACCCCTTCATCAACCATGCCCGCGTCGGGATGACGCCTGAGAACGCTATGCACACCAACGCCGAACGTCAGAAACGGTTCCGCGCCCGCCAACGATCCGGGGTCCGCGTGTTCCGCATCGAGGCCGACGAAATCGCCCTGGCGGAAGCCCTGATCCGGACCGGCCGGATATCGATTGAAGCCAGCGGCGACGCCGACCGGATGCAGGCTGCACTGGCGATCCTGATCCGAGAAATAATAGACGGGCGCGTAAAAATTTCGTGACGCGTTACGTTAAGTAGATACGCACCGTGCGGTAGATTTCGGGCATGGACATGAACATTTTTTCCCCTGACCGCGCGAAAACCGCCCCGATGGAACTCGAAGCGCGGCGCATCGCTGCCGCGTTGAAGAAGGCGATCGATGGGCACATGAACACCCGGCTTGCGCACTTGCTCGCGGTGGAAACCCGCGCTAAGGCCGCGCGAGAGGAAGCCAGGGCGCACCGCGCCGCGGTGGCCGGGCAGTATTTCGGTGCAACGGCGGGCACCGCGGGCTCGACGTTGAAGCAGGAATACGCCGAGGCGTGCCGCGCCCAAGAGGATGCAATCCGGGATGCGAACGAAGCCAGCGGCGCAGTGCGGCACGAACTAAACTCGGTGTTGGACGACACAAACTCACGGGTCGGACCGCTCGTGTCCCACGCCGCGGCAATGTGCCACAGCCGTCTGGACGAAATCGAGAGGCTTCTGGTGCCCTGCGTCGAGGCTGCGTCTGCCATGCGGCGCGCCCGGCTGGACCCGACCGCGCGGCACGAAGCCACCCAGCTCGCGCTGGCGCATCTGCTGCAGGTCCGGGCTGTTCTCAATGGCATCTGAACTCACCCTCAATGAACTGGTCCGCCAGTTCCGCGGTTTTCTGTCCGCGGGCGACGTGGACCCGGAGCGGTCGCGGGAAGTAATCGCCGACATCGACCGCACCATTGCTGCTCTGCAAGCGGTCCGCACGGCGGCTATCGCGGCTGGGTGGACAACGGAGATTGTCGGGCATGGCTGAGAGCGAAGAAACATTCACCATGAGAGAGGCAGCCGAGTCGATCGAGGAAATCCTTGGCTTTTGTGTGGATGCGCTAACCCGGTGCAAGAAACTCGAAGAGCGGATGGCGGCTGTTGAGAACGCGCAAGCGTTGGAGGCACGCCTTAGCGCTTTGGAAAGCGGGCGGCGTTAAGCATGCCCAGCAACATGCAACGCGCCCGTGAGGCGGTCCGGCGTATGGAGATGACCCTTGCAGACGCCAGGGCGCTACGGCTGCCCATCGTCGGCGGGATCGGTGCGGAATGGGCGGAGAATGGGCGGGCGGTCCGCGCGCTGGATATCGCGGCGCAACTGAGGCAGGACCGGCACCGCCCTGTCCGGGTCACGATCACAAGCAACGGCGGATCGGTCCACGAAGCAAAGCGGATCATGCACGAGATGATGGACCACAGAGGGCACGTCGTGGCGCGCGTTCCTGAGCGCTGTCATAGCGCGGCCGGCATGATCCTGGCAGGCGCGGGGCATCGGATCGGCCGGCCGGGGTCGCGATACCTGTTGCACCCGGCGGCGTTCGAGCGGGACGGGATTTTCCCCCGCCGGTTGGATGCGAACCGATTGCGCCGCCTGGCGGTCGATGCGGACGATGCCACGGAAACAGTGGTGAAGGCTCTAGCCGCACGGTGCGACGCGCCCGAGTGGTGGTGGCGGATGGCGATCGGCGAAGGGCGCGAGTTGGGCGCCATGGGCGCGTTGAACGTCGGCTTGATTGCGGAGGTTGAAGGCATGCCGGACAGCGCCGCATGGGCAACCGCCTGGCGCCCTGGCGTCGACGGAACCGGCCGGTGGGTCGGCTGAATGGGGGTTGCTGCGGGGTAGGCTCCACCCCCGCGGCGATAGCGCCGGCCGGCGTCTCCTTCCGCTGGCCGGCGTGCGTTGTGTGTGTGTGACCGGGGGCGGGGTGCAATTTCCCTGGGGCAGCCTCGTGAACCGTCCTGGGCTCGAACTTCGCTAATTCCGACGGTCTGGACATCCCGGCCAGATCATCCGTCTAACCCCGACGCAACCACACGAAACTCGAAAGGAGGTCTTTCGGGACCGGGGGGCGGGGTGCAATTTCCACAGCCTTACCCCCGGGAACCGACCGGGGCCTTCGTTCGCAATGGCATGAAATTCAGAGGGGGGGGCTTCCGTGGCGGCTAGCGGCGAGGCGGCAAGGGTGCCTGCTGCGCGACGCGATAGGGTACATCCACGTCGTAACGCAGGCTGGCGAGCGATCCGGCAATATAGGCGGACTTGTACCAGCCTTCAGGTTGCTCCCCGCCTGCCGGATCGAATAGGCACATAGAGCGCCGCTCCCCGGGGACGAAGTAAATCGCGGTCGTAGAACACCACGCGGCCTGGCCATCCACCGTTGCCGGGTAAAGAATCGTGCCCTCCGGGATATGTATTTGCCCGAACGGCGGTAATGGTCGCAGGTAAGGGGCAAGCACCACCGCCCGACGCGGATCATCATTTCGCAGGGTAGCGGACGCGCAAGCCGCCAATCCCGCAGCGACAATGAGAAGTGCTGGCTTCATGACCATGCATGATAACGCAATCGGGGCCGTCAAACCACAGCGGGCGTGGTGACGGCGCTAGAGGTGCTGCCGGACCTCATCCGCAAGGCCAGATCGCCGATGAAATTGTGCGGTTGGTGCGTCAAGCAGGCCGCGCCGTATATCCCTGCCAAGGTGGGGCGGTGATCCGGCGCGACTGATACCGGGTTTCACCATATTCTGCCCTTCGCCCCCTTTCGCCAACACATAGAGGGGATGGAGCGGGGGACGATCTGCGGGAGCGGTCAGATATTCCAGATATATCAATCATTTAGAAAAATAATTGGCGGAGGGGATGAGATTCGAACTCACGGTACGGGTTGACCCCGTACAACGGTTTAGCAAACCGCCGCCTTCAGCCACTCGGCCACCCCTCCGCCAGGAGAAGACATCCCCGTTGCCGTCCAAGGAACGGACACGGACACGACGTTTGCATCTCCGCTTGTAGGCAAACGCGATCCCGGCGTCAAACAATCCCTGCAACCAATACCCGGCGATCGCGTTCCGAAATCGCCCAACCGATGGATACACGCGAGCGAGGTTCGGCTCTCGGAAGGTGTCTGATTTGCCACGATCACACCGGGTTGAGCCGCTTGTAAAATGTAGCCGACGCTTGAATTCCGGCGGCAATTTGCAATAGTTTGGCAAGGCGCTGGCATCAGGCCGGTGGTATACCCAGACTCCGGGAAAATCTGCCCCCTGGGGGCTCTACAGCGCGGATTTCTTCCGATTCGCTATCTGCCATGAGCGGACGGATTCTCTCCCCCGAAGACCGCACGCATCTTCTTCGGACGATGCGCCGCCAAACGCCGAGCCCGGTTCATCGGCGTATGAACACGCTGCTGCTGCTCGACGACGGCTGGGCGGCGGAGCGAGTGGCCGAGGTTCTGTTCATCGACGTCGAGACGGTGCGCGAACATCGTCGGCTGTATCAGGCGATGGGCATTACCGGGGTCGAACGATTGAAATACGAAGGTGCCGAACCGTCACTCAACCCGGAACAACTCAAGGCTTTGGGCACGGAACTCGACGCTCATCTTTATAAGTCGGCGAAAGCGGTGTGCGCCTTCGTGGAGCGGACATTCGGCGTAGCCTATACGCCGCACGCGATGGCGAAGCTGCTGAAGCGGCTGGGTTTCGTCTACAAGATGCCGAAAAAAGTGCCGGCGAAGGCGAACGAGGACGCGCAGCGGAAGTTCGTGGAAGAAATCCTGGGTCCGCTGATGAAGGCGGCCAACGACGATACGCCATTATATTTCGTCGACGGCACACATCCGTCATACACCGCGCACGCCGCGTATGGTTGGATCCGCAAGGGCGAGACCCGCGAACTGAAGAGTAATCACGGTCGGCAAAACATCAACATCAACGGTGCGTTGAGTTGGCCCGGCCGCGAATTCGTGCATCGTCAGACGGGGCGCATCACCAGCGCGGAGATGATCCTGTTGTTCGACGACCTTCAGGCGCGCCACCCGACGGCGAGCGCGATCAGAGTGGTGCTGGACAATGCTCGTTACAACCATTCGAAAGAGATCAA
>ORJL010765966.1_pt1 | contig 12498 bp, 15 predicted proteins | sample 1779941 | NCBI WGS metagenome assembly ORJL01 (sample SAMEA104232317, study PRJEB22302) | groundwater metagenome | biome: forest; feature: aquifer; material: groundwater | place: USA | collected 2011-08-07 | depth 5.8 m
CGAAACGCGGTCATCCCCATCACCTACCACCCGGTCCCGGATATCGCGTAGCACAGTGCGAGGGGCCAGTGCGGCCGCACCGGCCCCTCGCACTGTGAGTTCGCACCACGCGGCTCAGGATTGGCGACATTTCGACCTCATCGGCATTGCAATCGGCCGGACGCAGGCGCAATATCCTATGGGAGCGACGCTCGGCGGCGCAAAATGAGCTGCAAACTACTGCCATCGACCCCGCACGCGGAAAGAGGCAGGATTGAATTGCCTATCGTTTATCGTTTCGTTTTCTATGGCTCGCTCCAGGGAGTCCCGCATGATAGGGACAAGACCTTTCTGGTAAGCCACTCCCAGCAGGAACAGGTTGCCGACAATGCTATCCCCCATCAAGGCCGTGAGCAGCGCGTTGGCATTGAGAAACGTCGTGTTGCCACTGCCCAGTTATTTTGACGCGATGCCTTACCACTGAAACTTACCCTCGCAGCCAGTCTTGCTCCGATTCTGACAGCCGTTCACATACGGCGCTGTGTTTAAAGCACTTGAAATACCGTGCGGCTTGAAGTTCATGCGGAGCGAATCCAGTCCCTGAAGACTTTCAAATTCGTTGTTTCGGCTTTGTGCAAGTCACTGATAAGGTAATAGGCGAGGCCCGTGGTGGCCACATGATCGACTGGAACCACCAGCCGACCGCGCTTGAGATCGTCCGCGACATAGGCCCGCTGTGCCATGGCAACCCCCAGACCGTCTGCGGCTGCCTCGTAGCAAAGTGCTGAGTTGGCCAGCATGACATTGCGTTCCGTTTTGGCTTCGGACAGGTCCGCAGAACGCAACCATATGGCCCAGGAGTCCTGTCGCAACATGGAGTTCAGCAAGGTCATCTTCAACAAGTCGTTTTTGTTGGTGATGTTCTCAGCCGCTTGAGGCGAGCAAACAGGGACAAATTCGTCGTCAAACAGGTGGTCGAAACAAACATCGACCCACTCACCTTCACCATGGCGAACGACGAAGTCTGCCTGATTGAGGTTGACGTCTTCCACCCGATTGATGGTGCCGATGTCGATCGCCATATAGCCATGTCGAGCGAAAAAACCGGTCAGTCTTGGAACAAGCCACTTGATGGCAAACGTGGGCATGACGCGAAGGCGCAAACGCTTGTTGTCGGTGGACTCCGTAACTTCGCTCACGGCATTCTCGACGCAGTCGAAAGAGTCCGCTATGCGCTTGGCCAATTGGCGTCCGACATCTGTGAGCTTGATGTCGCGCCCCTCTTTGCGAAAAAGAGTGACACGGAGGACAGACTCTAATTGCTTGAGTTGCTGACTCACCGCACCCGGTGTGATGTGGAGTGCTTTGGCGGCACGCGTGACGCCACCAGCACGATTGACCGCATCAAACACCCTGAGTGGCGCCAGCAGATGGCGAAGCCTGTGCATAATTGAGTTTAGCATTTCTAAACGATTGTCGATATCTTTCATATGACATAAACAATCTTGACGCGCATGCTCTGCGCACACGGTAACGCTTGGGCCAACCTAGGGAATCGAAAAAAACCGTCCACCGAAAAGGAGGAGACATGAATATCCGGAAAATCCTGGCCACAACGGTCGTGGCCTGCTTTGCCGCAACCGCCGCACACGCGCAGGAAACAATCACGTTGCGCTATGCCCACCAGTTCCCGCCATCGCACTACGCCGTCAAGTTGTCAGTTGAGCCTTTCATCAAGCTGATCGAGGAGCGCAGCAAAGGTCGCGTGAAGATCGAGCAATTCCCGGCCGAACAATTGGCCAAGGCTGCCGGGATGCTTGATGCGGTGAAGAATCGTGTCACAGATATCGGCCTCGTTGGCATGACCTACGTAACTGCAAAGATACCGCTGACATCGGTGTCGGAACTGCCGGGCCTGTATTCCGATTCTGTCGAAGCCAGCCGGGCACTGGATGCGCTGATCAAGGGTGAACTGCTGGAGCAAGAGTATCTCAGGAACGGGGTGCGTCCGCTGTTTGCGATCGTGACGCCGTCTTACCAGTTGATACTGGCAAAGAAGGGACCAATCAATGACCTCTCTGACATCCAAGGCGTGAAGCTGCGCGCTGCCGGCTCCACCGCCGAGCTGGTCGCGCAATCCCTTGGTGCAATACCGGTACGGGTGTCGTCTTCGGATACATATCTCGCAATCGAGCGCGGCACGATCGACGGCATGATCTACACGTCGGCCGGATCGCTGGGCTTCAAGCTGGAAAATGTGCTGGCGTCGGCGACCACCAACGCGAGTCTGGGCTCGCTGGCGTTCGGTCTGATGATCAACGAGCTCGTATGGAAAGGTCTGCCGCAAGATGTGCGCGACCTGATCACGCAGGTGTCGAACGAGGAGGGACTCGCCACGGCTGTCAGGTTCAAGAAGGAGTATGGGCAGGCGGACCAGAAACTGCGTGCCGCCGGGGTCAAGGTTTACGAGCTGTCGCCGAAGGTTCAGGCGCAGTTCAATGACCGGCTGGCAGCCGTTCAGGCCGACTGGGTCAAGCAGGTCAGCGGACGAGGCCTACCGGCGAAGGAAACCATGGCCGCCTTCAAGGCGCATTTGCAGGCCAAGTGACTCTGGGGAAATGACGCTGTCCGGAAGGCATCGCTTGATCGCCGCCGGACAGCCAATTCAAATTTCATTCCTAGAGGAACGCAATGTATAAATGGCTAACGGCCACGCTAGGCGCGGCCGAGAAGATCTGCATCGGCATCTCGCAACTCACGATATTCGCGATGATGGTAACGATCAGTATCGACGCACTGGGCCGCTTCCTGTTCGGCAAGCCGTTGCAGGGCGACTACGAGGTCACCAGCTTGTACTACATGGTGATCCTGGCCTTCCTCGGCATGCCCGCGACGCATGCGATCGGTGGCCATATCCGGATCGACGCGCTAAAGCACCTTCTGGATCGCGTGCCGTTTCGGTTGACTGATCGCATCAATGCCGCGCTGGCAGCTGTAGCGTTTAGTTTCCTGGCTTGGCACACCGGTATTGACGCGATCGAGAAGATCGCGCTGCGCGAAACCGCGATGGGGGCCGTGCAGATGCCGCTGTATCTGAGTTACGTCTGGGTGCCTGTGGGCTGCGGCTTGCTGACGCTGCGCCTGGCGCTCGAAATCATCTATCCGCCCGCGCTGACCCATAAGGTGCAACTATGATGACAGTCGCCTTGGGCGGGGCTTTCCTGCTATTCCTGTTGCTCTTCAGTGGCATGCCCGTAGCATTTGCGATGCTGGTGTCTAGCATGGTAGGCCTGTACTTCACGGGCGGCATTTTTCCGCTGATCGGCCTGCTGAAATCGGGCCCTTACGAAGCGGTGGCGAGCTACACGCTGTCGACGCTGCCCATGTTTGTGCTCATCGGCTCGTTCCTGACGGTGAGCAACTTTACGCGAGACTTGTTCGAGGCCGGACATCGCTGGCTCGGACATATCCGCGGCGGCCTGGCCTACGCGGCGGTGGCCGGCGGCGTTCTGCTGGCGGCTATATCGGGCTCAAGCTCAGCAGCCGCGGCGATGCTGGCGAAGGCGGCCTACCCCGAGATGAAGCGTTATGGCTATGCCGACAGTTTTTCCACCGGCACCTTGGCTGTTGTCGGCACACTGGCGATTATGATCCCGCCCAGCCTGGGGCTTGTGCTGTTCGGTGTCTTCACCGAGACTTCGGTGGGTAAACTGCTGATCGCCGGCGTGGTGCCCGGACTACTGACGGCAGTCGGTTACGCGATCGCGATCCGCATTACGCTGCGCCGCAACCTCGAACTTGCGCCAGACGCCGGCAAGCGGTTCCCGATGCGCGAACGTGTGGCCTCGCTGCGCGGCACCTGGCCCTTGTTGTTACTGATGGTGGTGACAATCGGCAGCATCTATTCGGGGGCGATCACGCCGACCGAAGTGGGCGCCGTCGGCGCGCTGTTTGCACTAATGCTGGCCTTGGTGATGGGTCGCATGGGTTGGCGGGCATTTCGCGACGCGCTGGCCGATGCGACGCGTACCTCGTCGATGATCCTGACGATCATCGCCACGTCGGCGGTGTTTGGCGCGTTCCTGACGCTAACTGGCGTTACGCAGACGCTGATCGGCGCCGTGCAGGCCGCGCACATCCCACCCTACGCGGTGCTGTTTGCGGTGATGGTGTTCCTGGTCGTGCTCGGTTGCTTCCTCGACCAGATCGCGATCCTGGTGCTGACGCTGCCGCTGATCTTCCCGCTGCTCACCGGCCTGGGCTTCGATCCAATCTGGCTCGGGGTGCTGTACGTCAAGACCTGCGAGATCGGCTTTATAACGCCGCCGATGGGCATGAACGGTTTCGTAGTTGCCGGCGCCACCGGCGTCCCGACGCGGCATGTTTTCAAAGGCATCCGGCCGTACATCGTTGCCGAGATTGCACTGCTGGTCTTGCTGGTCGCGTTCCCGCAGATCTCGCTGTGGCTGCCGAACCGCATGTGACTCTGGCCGCAATCGCCCCCAACTTTATGAAACAACAGGAGTCACCTTTCGATGAAACTAACCCAACGCACCGTTTCCCACCTTCGCGACACAGCCGATGGGCTATGCCTCGTGGCCACCTGTAGCGCCGATCACAAGAAACCGCAGTTCCCCCCGCTCGAGTTCATCCACGGCGACACGGCACCGGTGGATGTCCTGATCGGCCCGATCGGCAAGCTGTACACCTACACCGTCGTGCATGTCGGCAAGGATAAGCCGCCCTACGGCCTGGCGATGGTCGATTTTGAGCCCGGTGTGCGAGCGTTCGGCCGCTTGGTGCTCGACATCGGCACCACCCCCGACCTCGACTGCAACGTGCGCGTCGTTCCGTTCACACTGCCCGACGGCAGCGCGGACTATGTATTTGAACTCGTTCAAGGAGACCGGTCATGAGTGAACCCCTTATCCGCGGCGTCGGTATCACCGACTTCGGCCGCTTCCCCGACCTGACTGAGGAGGCACTCGCGCAGTCCGCCATCCTCGACGCACTCGAAGACGCCGGCATCGGCGTCGGCGACGTGCAGGCCTGGTTCTGCGGCAACGTCTTCGGCGCCAGCCTTCCGGGCCAGCGCACCTTGCGCGAGTTGCACACCGGCGGCGAAGCGGTGTTCAACATCGACAACGCCTGTTCGAGCGGTGCCACCGCACTGCACCTTGCGCTGCAGGCACTCAAGGCGCAGCGCTACGAGACGGTCGTCGTGTTCGGCATGGACCAACTCAGCAGCCTGGGTGGCGGGCCGCTCGCGCTGGGCCAGCGCGACTGGAATAACAAGCGTGGCATGATCATGCCCGCGCTGTATGCGATGCGCGCCCAGCGCTACCTGCACGACTACGGCGTGTCGCCGGCCACGCTGGCTGACATATCGGTGAAGAACCGCAAGCACGGCGCGCTCAATCCGATCGCGAAATTCTGCAAGCTCGCGACGCGCGAAGAGGTGCTCGCATCGCGCCCGGTCGCCGAGCCGCTGACCTTGTTGCAATGCTGCCCGGCGGTCGTCGACGGCGCGGCGGCCATTGTGCTGAGTACCAAGCAGATCAAGGGCTGTGCCGCACCGGTTCGCGTTCGCGCATCGGTGGTGCAGTCGGGCCTCTTCGAGACCGGATCTGACGACGACATGACCCAAGCCGAAATCACGAAGCGTACCGCGCACAAAGCCTACGAAGAAGCCGGTGTCGGTCCCAACGATCTGAGCCTGCTTGAGGTGCACGACGCGTTCACGATCTCCGAACTGCTTTACTACGAAGCCCTGGGGCTGTGCGAGCGCGGTGGCGCTGCCGATCTGCTGGCCAGCGGCGCCACGACGCTGGGTGGCAGCGTCCCGGTTAACCCCAGCGGCGGCCTGCTGGCCAAGGGCCATCCGCCTGGAGCCACCGGCGTTGCGCAAATCGTCGAAATCTGCGAGCAGTTGCAGGGCCGCGCGGGCAAGCGCCAGGTGCAGGGGGCACGGCTTGGCCTGACCCAGGTCACGGGCGGCGGAATCTCGGGCGTAGATCACGCAGCATGCTCGATCCACATTCTTTCCCTCTGAGACTGGGCAGACTGACATGAATACCGAATCACAAATGAGCTCCGGCACGCCGGCTACACTGGCGCGAATGACGGCCGTCGTCACCGGAGGCGCCAAAGGCATCGGCCTGGGTATCGCCCACGAACTGGCGAAACACGGTTGCCGACTGGCACTGTGGGATATCGACGAGGCGGCGCTACGCGACGCGATCACCGAACTGGCGGCGATGGGTGCCGATGCGCGCGCGTTTCGGGTCAACGTCACGTCGACCGAGGAGGTCTACAAGGCGGTGCTCGATCTGCTGGAAAGCAATGGACGCATCGACATCCTGGTCAACAACGCCGGCATCAGTGGCGAAAAGCTCGTCACCAAGATGGAACTCGACTTCTGGAAGAAGGTGATCGACGTCAACCTGACCTCGCAGTTCATCTGCTGCAAGGCGGTGGTGCCGACGATGATCGCGCAGAAGTTCGGCCGCATCATCAACATCGGCTCGCGCGCCTGGCTGGGCAACCGTGGGCAGGCCAGTTATGCCGCCTCCAAGGGCGGCGTCGTCAGCTTGACCCGCACGTTGGCACTGGAGTTTGCGCGCAACGGCATCACCGCCAATGCCGTTGCTCCCGGCATCGTCGAAACGCCCTTGTTTGACACGCTCAAAGACGAAGTCAAACAAAGCCTGAACAAAAGCGTGCCGATGCAGCGCATCGGTCAGCCGCAGGACATCGCCAACGCAGTGCGTTTTTTTGCGTTGCCCGAATCGAGCTACGTTACGGGCCAAGTGCTGTATGTGTGCGGCGGTCGAAGCCTGGGCAGCCCATCAGTCTGAAGAGAGCACAACATGTTGAGCACATCACTGAGCGGCTTACGGGTGATCGACTTTACCCAGTTGCTCGCCGGGCCGACCTGCACCTTGATGCTGGCCGATTTGGGCGCCGACGTCATCAAGATCGAGTCGCCCAACGGAGAGTTGGGCCGCGCCTTCCCGCCTTTTTTGGATGGCGAGAGCGCATCGTTCTTGGCGGTGAACCGCAACAAGCGCAGCGTCGCGCTGGATTTGAAGAATCCCGAGCACTTGGCGGCAGTCCAGCAACTTGTGGCCACTGCTGACGTGGTGGTGGAGTGTTTTCGCCCCGGCGTCATGGACCGCTTGTCGCTCGGCTATGCAGCCGTCTCGGCGGTGAACCAGCGCGTGGTGTATTGCTCTATCTCGGCCTACGGTCAGGATGGGCCGTGGAAAGACTTGCCCGGTGTGGACGGTGTGGTGCAGGCGGTGTCGGGCTTGATGAGCGTGACCGGCATGCCCGGCTTTCCTCCGTGCAAGGTACAGGTTCCCATCGTGGACGCGGTGACTGGCTACCTTGCCACGGTTTCGGTGCTGGCGGCACTGACAGAGCGCCACCGCGATGACGTCGGTCAGCATCTGAACGTCAGCCTGTTTGCCAGCGCAGTGGCGCTCCAGCATGCCGGATTCACCAGCTACTTTGCCGATGGCGTGGTGCCCCAGAGGCAAGGCAGTGCCGCACCCTACGCCTCGCCCAATGAAGCGTTGCGCTGTGCGGATGGCTGGATCGTGGTGGCGGCTTATCACCCGGAACGGTGGCGGGCCTTGTGCGAGTTGCTGGGTATTCCCGAACTGGCCACAGATCACCGATTTTCGGATCTGAAATCCCGTGTCACCAACCGGCAGCAGCTAGTCGAGATCTTGGAGGCACAGATGACCAAGCGACCTAAGGGCGACTGGCTTCAACGGTTTCAAGCGGCAGATATTATTTGCGGCCCCATCAACGACTACCACGAGGTGGTCGAATCAGAGCAGTTCGTGTTTGCCGACATGGCCGAAAGAATCATGCATCCGTCGGCTGGTGAGCTCACCATGCCGCGCAGCCCGATCGCTTCGGTGGGCGAAAAGCCCGCGGCACGCCGGCCGCCACCAACTCTGGGCCAACACACCCAGGAAGTGCTGTCTGAGCTGGCAGCGCAAGTTGAACAGGCCGACGTTTGAAGCCATCGCGCCCCACGTACCCCCCCACAGGAGAAACCATGCCCGTCTCGCTGGACATTCAAGACCACGTTGCCACCATAACGCTCAACCGTCCTGAGGCGATGAACTCGATCGACCCCGAGTCGAACGAACAACTACAGGCGGCGTGGGCAGAAGTATCGACCAACAACGCCGTGCGGGTCGCAATCCTCACGGCTGCGGGCGAACGTGCTTTTTGCACCGGCGCCGACCTGAAGAAAACGATGCCCCCCAAGGAGCGCTTTGCGCAGCTGCACTTTAGGTCACCCACGGCAGGTTCGGCCATGTTGCGTCTTTCGACGCACAAACCGGTGATCGCCGCGATCAACGGCTATGCGCTGGGTGGCGGCTTGGAGCTGGCGCTGCTGTGCGACATCCGCATCGCTGCGTCCAACGCCACGTTCGGACTACCCGAAGTCTGCATCGGCAGCATTCCGGGTGCTGGCGGTACGCAAAGACTGGTGCGCAACGTAGGCGCATCGGACGCTATGCTGATGCTCTTGAGCGGTGAACGCATCGATGCCGCAGAGGCGCTACGCATCGGGTTGGTCAGCCGAGTCGTGGCACCCGAGACGCTGGCAGAGACGGCTCGCAACTTGGCGCTGAAGATTGCTGCGAACGCGCCTCTGGCCGTGGTGGCGGTCAAGCGCCTGGTCACCATGGGGCGCGAACTGCCGCTGGCGGCCGCGCTTGAGTTGGAACAGCAGGCGTTTGGAATTCTGCGTGACAGCGATGACCGGCTTGAAGGTCGGCAAGCTTTTGCCGATAAGCGAAAGCCGATATTTCAAGGCAGCTAACGATGAGCGACCGCTTGATGCAAGCACCCATCCAAAGGACAAAATTTCCCTCCAAAGGATAAAACAAGTGAATCCATATACCAATCCGTGTGACCCCAACGAATTTCAGGCACGATCCTACCCTGTAAGGATCTATTCCGGTCAAGATGCCCTGCGGTCGCTGCCGGATGAGATGAAACGGCTGGGTGTCCAGCGCGCCTTGTTGCTCTGCGGCCGCAGTGTGCACGAGAAGACGGTGCTCACGCAAAGGATTGCCGAGTTAGCAGGCAGTAGGCTTGTCGGAATATTCCCTGACATTTCAGAGGGAGCCCCAAGCGAATGCATTGAGAAAGCCGCAAATGTCGCGCGCGAACTGCAGGCTGATGGACTTATTGGGTTGGGTGCCGGTAGCGTGCTGAAGGGCGTCCGTGTTGTTGCCATGTTAATGGCCGAAAATCAGACTTTGGAGCAGATGGCCACCCGTCATGTGGAAGGGCAACTCCCATTCAGTCCTAGATTGCTATCACCGAAGCGACCCATTATAAATATACTGACGGCGCCGACAACGGCCCAAAACCGTGCTGGCTCGGCGCTGCGATACCACGGTGCGGTTCATCAACTCGAATTTTTCGATCCCAAGACTCGTCCTGGAGCCGTTTTTTGGGATGCCGGTGCACTTGCAACAGCCCCTGTTTCTCTCATGAAATCGACAGGGCTAGAGGTGTACTACTTTGCATTAATGGGCATGGGCGTCGTAAAACAATGCAACCCAATCGTTATGCCGAGCCGTTTCCAAGCGTGGGAGCTAACGCGTAGAGCCCTCCCGCGAGTGGTAGATCCGCAGGATAGCGCCGCTAGACTTGATCTGTGTGCTGCAGCGTATCTAATAAACCGCGAAGAGGACGATGGCGGCCAACCACTCAAGACGCACCTTATAGCCCGCGCTTCCTACGCGTTGTCTGTAGCCGTTTTTAATCAATATCAGGGGGTCACGCAATCGCACTGCTATGCCGCCCTAACGGGATCGAGCATTCGCAATTTTGGCGATTTGTGCCCGGACGTTGTCATCGCATTAGGCTCGGCGCTGGGCGTGCAGGCCAGTATCGACGATGAGCGGTTGAAGCATCGGGTTGCGGCGGCGGTTGATGACGCTTTCAGAGACTTGGGCTGGCCGGTAGACTTGAACGCGGCGGGAATTCTTATCAGTGACGTTGCGAACCTTGCGAACTTCGCAATTAGGAACTACAACGCAAACAGTGATGGCATATTGACACCCTACTCCGACCTATTGCAAAAGACGCTCTCGGACTCGCTAAGGACTCATTGTTGAATTCCACCCAGAATTGACCCCTTAAGGCGAATGGCACTTAGAACTTATCCGTAAATAAAATACAATGACCGTCCATGCGCGATGTCCGCGCGTGGAGGTGCGATGGCAAAGCCGAAAGCATGGGAAGTCACTGATGATTTCTGGAGTCGTGTCGAGCCGCTGATTCCAATGCGTCAGAGAGTTGCGGATCAACTCTACGCCCGCAAGGCTGGCGGCGGACGCAAACCCAAAGATCCTCGGCTCGTTTTTGAAGGCATCGTCTATGTGCTGCGAACTGGCTGCCAGTGGAAGGCGTTGCCCGTTGAACGATACGGCAGTGCCAGCGCAATTCATGCGCGATTTCTGGAGTGGGAGAAAGCCGGGGTCTTTGAGGCTCTATGGCAGTTGGGTCTTGCCGAGTACGACGAATTTGAAGGTATCGCCTGGCGATGGCAAAGTATTGACGGGGCGATGATGAAAGCGCCACTGGCTCAACAAAGCGTCGGACCCAACCCAACGGATCGGGGGAAAAAATGGGAGCAAGCGCCATTTGCTGGTGGACGGAAATGGCGTCCCGTTGTCGCTCGTCGTGACAGGAGCCAACCGCCATGATGTATCTCAGTTGGAGGCGGTGCTCGAAGCCATCGTTCTCCCAAGAGCCAACCCGCCCCACAGGCGACACAAGCACCTGTGCGCCGATGCTGGCTACACCGGAGCGCCTGCACTGAAAGTGATCGAAGAACATGGCTACATACCGCATGTCAAAGGACGAGGACAAGAGGCAAGTGAACTCAAGCGTGATCCCGAGAAGAAGGCGTTGGGTTGTCGAGGTGGCGCACAGTTGGTTCAATCGCTTCCGGAAATTACTCGTGCGATACGAAAAGCTTGATCGCAGCTTCCTCGCACTCAACCACCTGGCGGCATCCATCATTGCGTTCAGAAAGATAAAGCTGGACGTCAACATTATTTACGGATAAGTTCTTACTTAACTGGACAGTGCCTAGTTTTCCATCGGTGTTCACGCCGCCATCCGTTCTCCATCAGAGGGCGGGAGAGTCCTTGCGACTGCTGCAAACCTTGCCCGGCATTGACCTGATGGGCGCGGCCATGTTGCTGGTGGAGACCGGCTCCGACATGAGCGTGTTTGGCAGCGCCCAGCGACTGGCCTCCTGGGTCGGCATGTGCCCGGGCAACAACGAGTCAGCGGGCAAGCGCAAAAGTGGGCGCATTCGCAAGGGTAACGCCTGGGTGCGCCGTTTGCTGTGCGAGTTTGCTCAGGCCGCCGAGCGCAGCCGCTGCGCGCTCAAGGACAAGTTCCAGGCACTGAACGTGCGCAAGGGTCACAAACGATCCATCGTGGCGCTGGGGCACAAGATGCTGCGCACGATCTACGCCATGCTGAGCAAAAACACCCACTACGTGGACAAAACTGTTGTCTCTCACATAGTTTGACCCGTGCTTATCCGGTCCTGATTAGCGACCAACCTCAGCCGCACGAATGACGGTGGCCGGGGTGGGGATCGTGAGACAAGCCGCCCGCATCAGGCGGATCAGAATGGAGCTCAGATTGAAACGACGGTTGAATCGGTATTGGGCCTCGGCGAGGTAACGATGGGCATACTTGGCGAAGTCGAAGGCATGGTAGGTGCCACTGAGGGCGGTCTTGAGGTTGCCCAGCACCGTGTTGATCGCGCGGAACTGCGGCAGGTCGGCGCTGGCCTTGCCTCCACCGGTGACCACACGCTCGTGCGTGGCGCCCACGATCTGGACCGCGCCAAAGCACCACAGGCCGTCGGAGACGACGTTGGCCGTCGGGGCGATGGAGGACGCCGCGAATACCGCCACTTCCTCGTTGGTGAAGGGCTGCTGGCGCAGACACATGAACTGCGGTTTGCCGTCGGGGGTGGTCTGCACGGCGGCGATGAACGGCACCTTGTTCTCCGAGCCACGCCCGACTTTGCCTCCACTGCGCTCCCCGCCCAGGTAGGCGTCGTCGATCTCCACCCGCCCGTCGAGTTGGCGGCCCTCCTCGCGCACGCGCATGACCTCCATGAGCTTGTGCTTGATGAGCCAGGCGGTCTTGTAACAAACGCCCAGGTGGCGCTTGAGTTCCAGCGCGGAGACGTTGTTCTTGGACTGCGTGAGCAGGTGCATGGCCAGAAACCAGCGCGTCAGAGGCAGCTTGGTGGCCTCGAAGATCGTGCCACTGATCACGCTGCACTGGCGTCGGCAACCAGAGCATTTCCCTGGAACGCATGGTCCGGGATTGCCGGGGCTTCGCGCTGGGCGGCGGGACCACGGAGATTCTGCGCAACACCATCGCCTCGATGGTCTACGGCAGGGCCTTCGACCAGCGGCGGAGTTGATTCGGAAGCTCATCCTC
>ORJL010859606.1_pt1 | contig 12494 bp, 12 predicted proteins | sample 1779941 | NCBI WGS metagenome assembly ORJL01 (sample SAMEA104232317, study PRJEB22302) | groundwater metagenome | biome: forest; feature: aquifer; material: groundwater | place: USA | collected 2011-08-07 | depth 5.8 m
AGCAAACCCATGGTGGTAACGTTGCCCTTCGTACTGCTCCTCCTTGATTTCTGGCCTTTGCAACGCCTTTCCCCAGCCGGGACAGGTCGCCAAAGGAGCAGGATGGTCCTAGGGCCCCTGATCTATGAAAAGATCCCCTTATTTTTTTTCAGTCTTCTTTCCTGCATCATTACCTATCACGTGCAGGAAAAGGGGAGGTCAGTCGGCTCTCTTAGATTCATGCCGCTCAGCGTTCGGATAAGCAACGCCTCTATCGCTTATATGGATTATCTTGATAAGACATTATGGCCCCGGGACCTCGCCGTCTTCTATCCCTATCATGACACGGTTTTTCTCTCTAAGGCTCTCGGAGCAGCACTACTCGTCCTCTTTATTTCCCTTTTTGCCGTATATGCGCGAAAGCGGTTTCCCTATCTCTTTGTCGGCTGGTTTTGGTATCTGGGGACTCTTATTCCGGTGATCGGCTTGGTTCAGGTGGGCATGCAGGCGGCGGCGGATCGTTATACCTATCTGCCGCTTATTGGGATATTTATGATACTTTCCTGGGGCCTTGGCCAAATTATCCTTACGCTCCCAGGTAAGCGCATCGTTCTTTCTATCTGTAGCCTCCTATTACTTTCACTTTGGACATTTACATCCTGGCACCACGTCTCTTACTGGAACAACAGCATCTCTCTTTTCGAGCATGCCCTTTCCGTTACCCGCGAAAATAGTGTGGCACACTTGAACCTCGGCGAGGCCCTGTCAAAGGCGGGAAGAAACAGTGAGGCCATGCAGCATTATCGGGAAGCCCTGCGCATCAATCCGGCATCATCTCAAGCCATCAATAATATGGGCCTCGAACTGGAGCATCGAGGACAACACCGAGAGGCAGAGGAATATTATCGACGGGCGCTTCGGCTGGATCCATTCTCGGAATCTGCCCATCTCAACCTGGGTGATCAACTTGCCAAGGCCGGGACGCCGGAAAGAGCTAAAGAGGCAATCCAACATTTTTTTTCGGCCCTCAATATTAACCCCTATTCCTACAATGCGCATTATAATCTGGGCATCATGTTCTTAACAACACGCAGGGAAGAGGCCATTGCTCATTTCGAGGCGGCCGTCCGGCTTAATCCTGAATTCACCATGGCCCATGAACAGTTGGGCAGCATCTATGCGCAGAAGGGCATTCCGGTAAGGGCGGCCTTTCATTACGGGGAAGCTCTTAAAGGTAATCCCCGCTTGGCAATGTTGCATAATAACCTGGCAGGCCAGTTACTTCTCCAAGGGAAAACGGATGAGGCGATGAGCCATTTGCAGACGGCCCTGCAAATTAATCCTCTCTATCCGGAAGCCCATTATAATATGGGGTATATTCTGATGATGCAGGGGCGCGCAAATGCGGCAAGGCGCCACTTTGAAGAAGCATTGCGCCAAGCCCCCACCGATAAAAAAATAAAAGCCGCTGTAGAGCGGATGGGTTCTTTGCTTCCTCTAAACAAGAAAGATAATTCCCGTAAATGAAAGAGGGGGGCTTCCCTTAATAAGGGGAGTCGCCCTCTTCCAAACAAGAACAGCCTTCAGCAAGTCATCTACTGTAAAATGACGGTCTTGGAATTGTTTGCCGCTGCTGATGATATCTTATCCGTAGGTGCCGTAACCGTGACAGTTATTCCGCTGGTTGCCGTGGCATAGGAATACGTGAAATCGCCCAAAGAAGTAGATGCAGTATCCAACGTGGCTTTCAAACTCGCCATGGTTGGTGCTGAACCGGCATTCAAGATGGCACTGGCATATTTAATGGATATTTCACTTGCCCCGGCGCCCAGGGCCGCTGCTGCAGAATTATCCTTTGCCTTGTCCTGCATATCCATGTACTTTGGAACGGCAACGGAGGCCAAGATCCCCAGAATAACCAGGACGGAGATAATTTCTATTAATGTAAAACCTTGCTCACTTCTCAGAATTCCCTTTTGCATTTCAAACCTCCCTTTTCTAAAAAAATTTTATTAACAAGTTGTCTTTTTGTCTAACAACTGCCTGGATGACATACCACTTAATCTTACTTACTGTAAAACAATAGTCTTTGAAACCGTTCCCCCTAACTTGTCTGCGGGTGAGACCACAGTTACAATTATTCCCGTGCTACCTGAAGCTTCGTAGGTGTATTGAAAATCACCCAGCGCCGTTGCGCAACCGGCTGCGACGCTAGCCATAGAAGGCACCGAGCCACTGGACTGCAATATCATATTAGCAAATTTCAAAGATACTTCACTCGCGCCGGCCCCGAGAGCGGCTTGCGTTGCATTAGTCTTTGCCGCATCCTGCAAATCCAGGTACTTGGGAAGGCTTACTGAGGCGAGAATTCCGACAATAAGCAGGACGGCGATGATTTCAATTAAGGTAAAACCTCTCTCCTGTCTAAGGAATCTCTCATGCATGTCAAGCTTCCCAGGGATCCAAATGCTGCTTGCTGGCACTGCACCTGTCATCAGGATGCGTAACTTACTGCATTATACATGCCATCAAATTTCAAATGTTAATTTTGGCTGTCTTTTTTTTTGGCCCTCACTCGTATTCGCAATATAATTTAATAATAAAAGGATGTTGGCAATTCCACACCTGCTCCTGGTGCGCCTCTTAACCTATTTCCACCGCCAAGTTTAATGCCTGATCTCCTCCGATTGTTGCAGCTTCTACAATATTTGTTGATTGTTCTGTGTTTTATTGTCTTTCTGTGCCCTGCTTTATAATAAAATATTCGCCCTGTCAAAAAAAATATCGTCCCAAATAACTGCTCATATCCAAGAATGGATTGAAATGTTAAATGCATTGGAACTATAAAATGCCCTGTGACTTTTTTTGAGGAACATTGTATAGTGAGAAGCATTTTTTCCATAAGATTTACCACAGCAATATGAAACTAACAAATAATAACAATGTCAATGGGCACGGTTTTACTACCCTTGAGGTCATTGCCGTCCTGGTCGTCATCGGAATCCTATCAGCAATTGCCATCTTCAAAGTGGCATCTACTGCCACCTATAGTCTTGCGGCGGAGTCAGAAGTCATAAAGATGCACCTGCGATACGCCCAGTTTCGCGCCCTTAGCGACACCCAAAAATGGGGCATTTCTATTTCCGGTGACGCAAAATCCTACACACTCATCTACGGGAATGTGGCGCCCTTTACTACTCCCTATCTTTTGCCAAATGACTCCTCGGCTACACATCAACTGCCGGGCGACATCATCTTTGCCCTTCCCGCGGCCGGGACAACGATCAATTTTGATGAATGGGGAAGCCCTGGGGCATCCGACATTCAAGTGAAGCTTTCATCGGGTGGGGGCTTCCAGCAATTCACCTTAACGAAAAATACCGGCTTTATCCCATGAAGAATGTTGCAAATGACAAAATGAAGGGGTTTACCCTTATCGAATTTATTCTGACGATAACGATCATGGCCATCGTGGGGACGATGATGTATACTTTTATGGGCAGTTCTGTCACAAAGAGTTCGATTCCCCTCGGCCGGTTGCAGGCGTCATTTACCCTGCAGAAGGTTATGGAAAACATCACCGCCGACTACCCGAAGAACTACGCCTTCGATCTTCCGGGTCTCCAGGCTTCCATCGGCGCCGAAGGAACAGATCAAAGCAGTTATGGTAACGGCCAATATACTTATACCGTCGTAGAAAATCACTTCATCAGCTTTAATCCGAGCACCCACGAGGAACAGACGGGAAGCGCTACGGATAATCTTCTCAAGGTTACTATAAAAGATAAAAACAGCAGCGAAACACTGACGAAAATTTTTGTCCAGTAGAGAAGTAATCATGAAACGTAAAAAGAGTGTAAATTTTATTAGCGCAACTAAATCATATAATTTCTCTTGCCGGCGCTCTTTTCAGTCCCTGCTTGACGGGGGAAAACCAAAATTCATTACAAAGACTGGATGCCGGATCTTTTCCGGCATGACATGTTTTGCCAAGTATAATCGCGGTTGTAATAAAGGGTTTACGCTGATAGAAATGATTGCAGTCCTGATCCTGGTGGGGATTCTTGCCGCCACCGCGGGATTAGGAATGGTGCAGGCGGTACAGGGGATGATCTTTGCGAAAATGAACGCGGCCACCATCCAGAAGGGACAGATCGCCATGACGAAGCTTGTGAAGGAGTTCAATAATATCAGCGCCGTCACTGCGGCTACGTCAACCTCAATTAACTTTACCTCTTACAAGGACGGTGTTTCTGATTCCCATACAGTGGCTCGCTCGGGAAACACACTTACCTTCGACGGCGATCCCATCACCGATCAGGTGAGCGGATTCTCACTTAACTATTATAACAACTTTAATGATACGACACCTTTTATCTACGACCCCGCTACGTGGGGTTCGGCGCGGCGGATCATCGAAATTACTCTACAGTTGACCGGGGCGGGCAATGCCGTCTCTGAATTCAAAGAACGGGTGACGCCAAGAAATTTGCAGTGAGGAAATTTGAGATTCTTATGAATATGCGAAGTCAACAGGGAGCCCTCCTAATCAGCCTGATTGTGACAATGGTAATCATGGCGGCGCTCAGTGGGGGGATGCTCTATTATTCCTCTTCTTCCTCGTATGGAGAATTGTTGTCGAACCGGCAGGCCCGCGCCTATTATCTGGGCGAGTCGGGAGCTAATGTCGCCCTACAGCAATTCAACCCAAATACCAACTATACGAATGGGCCATTTTATCCTGACCCCGCAGTCTTTAATCTCAGCAATGGACAATTTTCTGTCAAGACCTACGACAAACCGGGAGATCCTACCCGTCTCATTGTCGAATCGACGGGTATTGTAGCTTCCGGCTGGTTAACGACCCGCCAACTGGTCACGAAGAATTTCCTCAAGTCGAGTCCTATCCTTCCGGGGCAGGTGCCCACGGCGCCGCTGGGATTCGACACGAATGACAATACCCAACTGGATGTCGTCTGGACGCCGACACCGGACACAGATGTTTCCATCGTTAATACCGGTCCTTCGAGTGGCCCGGCTTTGCAATTTCAGGGTTTTACCGGGGCGATCAATTTGGACTGGTACAACAACCAGGCGGCCGGGGCGCCTGACATGCTGGCAGACTGGAACAATAATGGTCAACTGCTGAGTTACACCATGCAAGTAAAAATCAATATCGACCGGCAAGGAAGCAAAGGACAGCATTACATGATGGGGCTTTCTTTCCGTGTTTTGGACCTTAATAACTCCTATGGGATTTCTTTTTATCGTTCGAACAATAGCACGGGACCGACCTGGTTTGGAAGTAGCGCCTTTGCTGATTTCCGCGCCCGCCTGCCCAATGACGGGGCGAATTATGCCGTCCTTTGGAAAAAAGTTTCCGGAACATACACTGTTCTTGCTTATGCCTTGCTGGACTACGCTATCTATGGTGACGTGGTGACCGACGCCACGGAGCAGACACTGAGTTCATGGTCTTCCTTGTTTATCAAGATAAATGAGCGCTTTGTCAGTGGCGTGCGCCAAAATTACCTCAAGGCCTACGTCCAGGGACCGTCTGCCTACCCCATTGGTACCTCCAACTGGAATTTTACGAGTTTTCATCAGATAAACTGGACCTGGCCCGCCGCGAGCAACCAGATTATCGATGGCACGTTTACTTCTGAAGGTTTCAGCAGCACCCGTCCGGAGATCGGCGTCCACGCCTTTTATGATTCCAACGCCGCCAACGATCAGTTCTTCAATGGCTTCTCCACAGCCATCCAGGGCACGGCGACTGGGTCAGGGGGATATCAATATTGATAAACTTTTCTTGTTCAAGCATTAAAAAAATGTATTAAGAAAACCCGCATCAAAAATTTAAGCCGACGTTAGGAAGGGTTATCATGAGAAAGAAAATTGTTTTCCTTATTGCTTTGCTATTAATTTTGCAGGTTTACTCCATCGCTTCTGCGGCAGAAAGAGTGGTGCGGCTGGATGTCGCCGGTTGCCGGGAATGAGGCGCTCATGAGAGGATAAGTTCTGTCCTCAAGATGGTAGCAGGAGTAGTCAGGATTGACTTTGCTGAAAGTGAGACAGTAAGTGTAACATACGATGAGGTAAAAACCTCTCCTGCCGTTATTGCGGATGCGCTGAGGCGGGGCGGTTTCAGCGTTAAAGAAACGGACGGTCACATCATTTGAACTAAAGAAATTAATTGCTCATTCAATTCGATCGCCTTTCAGCATGAAAAACAGGACAGCGGTTTTCTCCTCCATGCGTTGCCCTTCCTCTACGCTCGTGTCTTCATGCTCATATCCCAAAAGGTGCAGTACGCCGTGAATAAAAAGGAAATCCAACTCATCGTCCAGGCTTAATCCCCCGGCCTCGCTGTCGCTCAAGGCCCTTTCAACGGAAATTACCACGTCGCCCAGGATATGGGGCTGGACATCACTGAACTCGCCCTCCGCCTGGGCGAAGGAGATCACGTTAGTCGGATAATCACGGTTTAGATATTGCCGGTTGATGGCTCGGATCTGCTCGTTGTCTACTAGGACCAGACTGACTTCGCAGTCGTTGCAGTGGAGTTCCCGTAGGATTTTATTGACTGATTGCCGCAGCCGCCTTAGCCCGACTTTTATTTTTTTCTGCCGATTTTCGATCAATAACCGCATGGTTGTTATCTTTCCTGGCGCCGTTGCTGTATTCCGGGAAAAACGCTTCAGGATAATCAATGCGCTGATGGAAGATGCCGTTTAAGATCATGGTGAAACTCTCCGTCATCTTGTTCAGGTCGTGCAGGGTGAGTTCGCATTCATCCAGTTGACCATCGCTGAAGACGCCTTCTATGCGTTCTCTGACCAAGGCTTTGATCCTTCCCGGTGTGGGATTCGTTAAAGTGCGAGACGAGGCCTCCAGGACATCCCCCAGCAGCACCAGCCCTGCTTCCCTGGTTTGCGGCTTGGGACCGGGGTAGCGGAAATCGGTTTCCGGTAAGGCCCGGATGGAGGGGTCTTTGTCTTTTTTCGCCTTTTCAAAAAAATAACTGACCAGGCTTGTACCATGGTGCTCCCTGATGATGTTGGCAATCTCCTTGCCGAGCTTGGCCTTGACGGCCATTTCATATCCATCTTTGACATGGGAAATGATCACTAGCGAGCTCATCTTGGGGCTCAGCTTATCGTGCTTGTTTTCGCTGTGAAGCTGATTTTCAATGAAATATTGCGGTTTTTTCATCTTTCCGATGTCGTGGTAATAGGCGCTCACCTTTGCCAGAAGCGGATTCGCGCCGATGCTTTCCGCGGCGGCCTCCACCATGGAAGCCACGATAATGCTGTGGTGATAGGTGCCCGGAGCCTCCATGATCATCTTCTGAAAAATGGGTTGGTTCAGGTTGGCAAGTTCCAGCAGTTTGATATCCGTCGTATACTGGAAAAGGGATTCAAAGAGAGGGAGGATACCTGCAACAATGAGACTGGATACTATCCCTCCCCCCAGCCCGATGAGGATGGCAATAAACATATGGAAATGAAAGATACTCTCGTGAATTAAATCAAAAAAAAGGATCGTCCCTACGTTTATGGCTCCCAAAAACAATCCCAGCCTAAAAAAGGCCGTACGTTTCTGGCAATTAACAATCCTGTATGAGGCCGCGATACTGCCCAAAAAGGAGTAAACGAAGAGAGGGATCCTGGTGTCAAAAAGGAAAGTAACTAGAATGGACAAGAAAATAGCAAGGAGAAACGCCATGTTCCTGCTGATCAAAAGACTCACCAGCATGGCAGCGACACTGAAAGGTACAAAATAAATAAATACCTCGGTCGGAAGGGTAGGGAAGGCCTCCGTAGCGGCGTCGGCAAGAAAAATCCCGATCCGGACCAAAAAAATCTGCAATATTGCCGCAATGCCGATAAAGATAAGATCGGGGAAACTTTTTTTAAACTTTTCTTCGGCGTAGAAGTAGAGAATAAGACCCAGAAAGGCGATAGTGAGAAACATGCCTAAAAAAGAAAAAAACCTGGTAAAGTCCTTTTCACCCTTGAGGCGGAAGTAAGCGTTCAATTTTTCCAGCACGGCCGGGGTAATCTTTTCGCCTTCCCGCACGAGCATTTCGTTTTTCTGCACCTTGACATAAACCGGCTTTATTTTTCCGGCAATGGTCTGCCTTCTCGTCTCGGTAACGCTCTGGTTGTAGACAAGGTTGGGACGGATCAACTTTATCGCTAAGGTTTGTAAGGCTTTGTTCAAACCGGCCTGCTCCTGTCCGCGGTCCCTGATGGCACGGCGATTTAATTCCGCTTCCACGTCCGAAATGTGGTGAAGATTGGAAAGGTCGCTAATCTGTTTTTCCGTTTCCTTTCCCACATCGCGAACGATGATTCCCTTGTCTTTTTCTTGCTGTAAAAAAGTCACATTTGTAATCATGCCCTTGTTATAGGCATAGGTAATAAGTGCGGTAATGTCTGCCGCCAGGGCGGGGGAAAATTTGTTCCGGTAGAGGGTGCGGAATTCATCGTTTGTCAAGCTAATGCCCACGATGCCCTCAAAGTCTTTTTTCGAGGTCGAAAAAAGGTCTTTATTCTCACCGGAGGAAACGCGCCTTTCACCCGCGATGATGTCTCTCATAAGGGAAAAGGCGCTGTTGAGGTTGGCCAGCACCTTCGTCGCAACTTCATTGTCATAATCATAGACCGAGGGCATCTCGTTTACAGCTTCCATCCGCTTCTGCGCCGTGGCCGTCTTTTCTTCCACCAGAAAGTCGCGATTGGCCTTAATGTTGATGGTGGCAATGGCGCCGGCCCGATATTCGGGAGGTTGGAAACCTACCCGCGGGTTAAGCAGAGAGGCCAACAATAAGCTAATAGCCAGCAATAAAACCAGCTTATGGAAAGCTTCCTGGGAGGATATCCTTAGGAAAAGCAGGTACTGATTTTTAATCAGCTTCCCAAATAGATTAAGCTTTTCTCTTACAACACGCCGATTCATCATGCCTTAATTGCCCTTTTCCTTTTGCTTTCTTCGAGCTCCTGGTAGGCCCTGATAACCTCCTGTACGAGCGGATGCCTGACGACGTCCACCTCGGAAAAACGGATAAAGCTGATCCCTCCAGTATTTCGCAAGATCGTCTGCGCTTCAATGAGTCCCGACCCCTTTTCCACGGGCAGATCGATCTGGGTAATGTCGCCGGTAATGACGGCTTTGGAGCCATAGCCAAGACGGGTGAGGAACATCTTCATCTGCTCGGAAGTCGTATTCTGCGCCTCGTCAAGGATAACAAAGGAATCGTTCAGAGTCCGGCCCCGCATGAAGGCGAGCGGCGCAACTTCAATGACGCTTTTTTGAATGAGGGCCGTGGCCTTGTCAAAGTCCAGCATGTCAAAAAGGGCATCGTAAAGGGGCCGCAAATAGGGGTTGACCTTTTCCGCCAGGTCTCCCGGTAAAAAACCGAGCTTTTCACCCGCTTCCACAGCCGGGCGGGCCAGCACAATGCGGTGCACCTTTTTATCCATAAGCGCAGAAACAGCCATCGCCATTGCCAGATAGGTCTTGCCGGTGCCCGCCGGTCCGATCCCGAACACCAGGTCATGCTTTCTTATCGCATCTATATAGAGTTTTTGGGCAATGCTTTTAGGTGTGATAATCCTCTTTTTAGAAGCGATAAAAACAGTGTCGAGGAATATCTTTTCCAAATCGAGGGAACTGTTTCCCGACAGGATCCGGTAGGCATAATTGATATCCTCGGGATAGAGATTGTAGCCCTTTTCGATGAGACGGTAAAGCTGCTGTAGAAGTTCTTTACTCAACTGAATATCGATCGCGTCTGCGCCGGCGATCGAGACTGTATTTCCCCGAACCGTCAGCGCAACACCGGCCAACTTCGCCAAAAGCTTTAATTGGCTGTCCTGCTCGCCGAACAGGGTGCGGAGGATGTCATTGTCTTTGAAACTGATTTGTTCAGCGGCCAAAGACAAATGTTTCTCTTTCAAGTAGTTACGACCTTGTTAGTAAGTTAGAAATTGCTTTTCCTGGAAAGCAATTTCGTTAACGCACTTATCCCCTTTAGCGGGGTTAGTAAGTTAGATATTGCTTTCCAAAATTAGACGATCATACTTTCTATAAACATCCTTAGCAAGAAAATCTTTGCGTTACCGTCCAGGCTCCAAAAGTGGTTCATTTTTGGAGAAAAAGGTGGGCAAATACCTTCGCATTACCCACCATGTTCTCGATCGTGCAGTATTCGTCAGGTTGGTGAGCGGTTTGTGCCACCTTACACCAAACTGCGGCCTGATAGCCCCGCCTGCGGAAATACGCGGCGACGGTGCCCCCCCCGATACCGGCTGGGGAAGAGGAAACTTTATAGACGTCAGCTATGGCCCGTTTAAGTGCTAGGACAACTGGTGCCTCTACTGGAGTAGGAGGAGGCGCTTGCAGGTATTGGACGGGCTCAATTCCCACGGTCACTGCGAAACGATGCTCGATTTCCTCAGCCATGGAGCGGATAGCGGCGATGACTTCCTCCAGGGAATAGTCCGGCAAGACGCGGCAATCCAAGTAGAAAACGTCCTGGCCTGGAATGGTATTGATATTGGGAACATTACTTTCTTTCTTCGTCGGTTGGAAGGTGCTGATGGGCGGGTCGTATAGTTGATCGACGACACCAAAGACCTGAGAAAGATCCTGCAGCCGCACGACTAGGTGCGAAGCGGCAAGAAAGGCGTTTTTCCCCAGGGATGGTTTGCTGGCATGGCACTGCTGCCCCACTGTTGTGATCTTGAGCCAAAGGATGCTTTTTTCAGCCACTTCGATGCTGCTGCCTTTTTCATCGCCGGCATCGGGCACCACAATTAAGTCAGACTTTAGGAAGGGGCTCTTGGGATCAGCCAGAACATAGGCCAAGCCGGCCTGGCTGGAGGTTTCTTCGTCGGCAACGAAGGCAAGACCGATATTGGCTTCGGGAACAATGCCTTCGTCAAGAAACGCCTTGGCTGCGAAAAGTGAAGCCACCAAATCCTGCTGATTGTCTTCCGTACCCCGGCCAAAGACTTTTCCATCTTTAACATAGCCCTGGTAGGGATCACGCGTCCAGGCGGTCAGGTCTCCCGGCGGGACGATATCCATATGGGTCAATATCCAGACGGTCCTACCAAGGTTGTTGCCAGGCAGGGTGGCAAGAATATTAGGGCGGCACCCGGAGGGTACCCGCGGATCAGGTGCATTTATTTCCTCAATGCAGGAAATGCCGGTTTCTTTTAAGAAAGAATAAAGCAATCGAGACTTCTCATATTCGCCCTCGCCGCCGTTTTCGGGGGAAAGGGCGGGGATAGAAGTGAGATGAAACTGCATTTCGACCATGGACGGTACATAGGATTCTATCCGCCTGGCCAGCCGTAGAAAGAGACCTTGATCAATCATTTTCCACTTTCAATCTTTCGACAGTGCCGAAATTGGCCAAGGGCTGATCGAAATCCTTTTCCTTGCCCAGCACCAGCACCAATCTCCGGCCAGCGGTCAGGTAACGCCCAGCGACCCTTTCGATATCTTTGCTACCCACTTTACTGATCTTATCTTGATACGTAAGCAGATAATCACGGGACAGTTTTTCAAATTCCAGCATCATCTGCTGCCTGGCGATCTGATCCGAGGAACTGAAAGAAAATATGAATTTGTTATTGATCGATTTTATCGCCCAGGAGAGTTCGGCGGCTTGAAGCGGTTTTTTGCCAAATCCTTCGGTAAGGGAGCTTAACAGTGCCAAGACCTTGCCCGTGGAATTCGACTTAGTCAGAGCATAGGAACCAAAAACCCCATATTTGCTTCGCCCCATATAAAAACTTCCGACGCTGTAGGCAAGTCCTTGATCAGTCCTTATTTCCTGAAAGAGGCGGGAACGGAACCCTCCGCCACCCAGAAGAAAATCCAGGACAGTAAAGGGATAGAAATCGGCACTGTTTTTTGCAGGTGCAAGGTTTCCCGCGATGATGACCGATTGCGGTACATCCTTGGGAAGAAAGTAAATACTACCCCCCGCACTCTCCGCAGGAGGCGGAATTTCGGCAGCAATATTACGCGCCGGCCAGTCACCGAAATATCTTTGCAGTGCCGCCAAAGCTTCTTCCTTGCCGACATCACCGGTAACCGCCAGCATCAGGTTGTCGGGATTAAAATACTGCCCATAAAATCGGCGTAGATCATCGCGGGAAATATTCTTAATCGAGGGCAAGGAGGGCAATCGACCGCGAGGATCGCCGCGATATAGGACCCTATTGAATTCCCGGAAGGCGAACTGCTGAGGATCATCAGCGATTCTTTTTAGTTCTTCAAGCTTGAGGTTTTTGGCCAGCTGTAATTTATCTTCCGCAAAAATGGGCCGCCTTAATATCTGTGCGAGGATCTCTATACCCTGCGGAAGATTATCTTTCAAACTGGAAAAGCCGACGGCGCAGGACTCCATGCGGGTCGAGATATCGATATCGATGGCCAGTTTTTCCAAGGTTTCATCGACTTGGCTGCCGGTCATCGTCTCCGTGCCGCCGGTC
>ORJL010384773.1_pt1 | contig 12491 bp, 9 predicted proteins | sample 1779941 | NCBI WGS metagenome assembly ORJL01 (sample SAMEA104232317, study PRJEB22302) | groundwater metagenome | biome: forest; feature: aquifer; material: groundwater | place: USA | collected 2011-08-07 | depth 5.8 m
CTTTGACAGCATCTCGCTGATGTGCTAGACATGCTACAGTCCATATTTGATGGTGCTCCTGGCGTGAGCTTACCATCAGGCGGGGTGCGCCCGGCGCCGGTGGGCGCCCGGCGTTCGACACCATCACGAGGAGGTGTTCCCAATGACCGAGTATTCCCTTGTGGGAAAACGGCTGCCCCGGCAGGATAGCGTTGCCAAGGCCACCGGCCAGGGCCGGTACACCAACGATATCGTCCTGCCCCGGATGCTGCACGGCAAGCTCTTGAGAAGCCCTCACCCCCACGCCCGCATACTGCGCATAGACACGACCCGGGCGGAGCGGCTGCCGGGGGTGAAGGGCGTGGTCACCGGGAAGGACACGGCCGGGGTCAAGTACGGCGTCATGGGGGCGACGCGCGACCAGTACGCCCTGGCCATGGATAAGGTGCGATACATGGGCGAAGAGGTAGCGGCCGTGGCGGCGGTGGATGAGGAGACCGCCGAAGAGGCCCTGGCCCTCATAAGCGTGGAATACGAGCTCCTGCCGGCAGTCTTCGACCCGGAGGAGGCGATGCAGGAGGGCGCTCCCCTCCTCCACGATCACATGGAGCGGAACATCAGCGCCAGTTTCCACGTGGCCTACGGGGACGTGGCGGAAGGTTTCCGGTCGGCCGACTACGTTCGGGAGGACTCCTTCCAGACGGAGCCCATCGCCCACTGCCAGATGGAGCCCTATGCGGTCGCGGCGCAGTGGGATGCGTCGGGCGGGCTGCAGGTCTGGATGCCCAACCAGTCCCCTTTTATCAAGCAGAAGACCCTCTCCACCACTTTGAAAGTACCTCAGGACGATGTCACGGTCGGCAGGGTGCTCATGGGTGGGGCCTTCGGGGGGCGCTCCGAGTTCTTCTCGCCGGAGTTCTGCGCCGCCCTCCTCTCCCGGAAGACGGGGCGCCCGGTCAAGATCGTGTATACCAGGGAAGAGAATACCGTCGCCACACGCCAGAAGCATCCGTTCATCATCCGCCTGAAAACCGGGGTGAGGAAGGACGGCGTCCTCCTGGCCCGAGACTACCGGGTGCTGGCCGATGGCGGGGCCTATGGCAGCACGGCCGTTTTCCTGTTCGCTAACTCGCTGATGCAGCTCCCAGCCTTCTACCGCCTTCCCAACTTTCGGTTCGAGGGATACCGCGTTTATACCAACAACCCCGTGCGTGGGGCCATGAAGGGCCACGGCAATCAGCAGTTGCGTTTTGCCGATGAGTGTCAGTGGGACATGATAGCCGAGGCCCTCCGGATGGACCCCCTGGAGATCAGGCTGAAGAACGCCGTGCAGCCGGGCGAGATGCTGCCTAACCGCTCGAGGGTGTTCAGCTCCGGGCTTAAGGAGTGTCTGATCGAGGCTTCCCAACGGGCCGGGTGGGAAGACCGGCGGATGACCCCGTCACTGAAACCAGGCGTGGGCCTGGGCATGGGCTGTGCCCCATTTATCTCCGGCTTTAGCTACGGATACCGGACGGGGTCAGCGGCTTTCGTCAAGTTCAACGAGAGCGGCCAGGCCATGGTTATCACCGGCATGGTTGACAACGGCCAGGGTAATGAGACTATGGCGGCCCAGATCGCCGCCGAGGAGTTGGGCCTGGCCCAGGAGGATGTACGGGTCCTGTGGGGTGATACGGCAGAGGCCCCGCTGGACCCTGGAAGCCACAGCATGTCGTCCACCTTCGTCAGCGGGAACGCGGTCAAGGCGGCCGCTGCCGACGCCAGAAGGCAGCTCCTGGAGATCGCCGCTGATGAGATGGAGGCCAACCCGCCGGACCTGCGGATTGGAGGAGGCCGCGTCTTCGTTAAGGGAAGCCCGGAAGGGGGCCTGCCTTTGCGAGCAGTGGTCACGGCCGGTCTGGCCAGGGGCAAGTTCGTTCTAGGCCGCGGCAGCTACATGCCGCCTGTTGACCAGGTTGACTTCTCTAAAGGTACCATTGACGGGCAGGTGACCGGCGCCTACACCTATGGCGCGGCCGTGGCGGAGGTCCAGGTGGATGAAGAGACCGGCCAGGTGACCGTGGCGAGGGTGGTGGCGGCCCAAGACTGCGGAACGGCCATAAACCCGACTCTGGTGGAGGGGCAGATTGAGGGCTCTGTCGGCTTTAGCTGTGGGCAGGCGCTGTCTGAGAGTCTCTTCCTTGATCAAGGCTCTACCTTCAACCACGGCTTCGGGGACTACGGCCTGGCCACGGCCCTGGACGCTCCCGCGGTAGACCCCGTGATAGTCGAGCCTGGGGACCCGCACGGTCCTTTTGGAGCCAAGGAGGCGGCCGAAGCCCTGGGGATAGCGGTTATTCCCGCCATCGCCAATGCGGTGTACTGCGCCGCGGGTGTGAGAGTGCGGACCCTGCCGATCACCCCCGAAAGGGTGCTGGAGGCGCTGAGCAGCTCGGGGGATGGTCCCTCCGGAGCGGGCCATTCGGTATCGATCCCCTAGCGGTCTGTAACACAGGAAATGGCCCAACGTCATTGCGAGCGATAGCGAAGCAATCTCGGCGCGCCGCTAGGAGATTGCTTCGGCCTGCGGGTTACCAGCGCCGGTGGTCGCTATCCCCCGGCCTCGCAATGACGTCAGTCAAAACCTATGTTACAGAGTACTAGCGCCGCATGAATGTGTGGATACCGCACCATTAATGGTGCGGTATCCACACATTCGGTAATCATCCCCTCGCGACGAATTATGGTGTTTCCGCAAATACCTGGATATGGACGTAGCGAGGGCTGCCCTTACGTAGGGGCGACCCTCTGTGTGGTCGGAAACCTGACTCCTACCCGACGGCGTTTCCCGAATGGCATATGCCTGCCTGTGCTCGATATATCTTTGATATATCTGTCCCCTGGTGGCCGGTAGCACCACACTTAACCGTGGTCGGTTCCGGCGGGGCTGGAAAGCCCCGCCTATCGGGACTTGGGGCCGTTCGTGTTGCTCGATAGCCCCGCCTATCGGGACTGAGGGCCATCGTGCTGCTCGATAGCCGGCCCTTTCCAGGGCCGGCGGGCGCTGACGATCACGGGTGAGTGCAGCCATAACGTATGGCCGATATCCGGCCAAATCAAAAGAAAACGTTACCGAAGGGTATTTGCCGCCGGCGGCTGGCTCGTATACACTGTATTTGGTCGCTCGATGCCGCCGGTGTGGCAGGGCGGTTCAGCCGGAGGACCTGTCCCGCGCAGAAGGCGAGACGGCCATTATGATCTGCCCATCGCGGCGCCTTCGAAGAAATGCGGCGCCCTTATGGGTTCAGGATACGGAGTGAAGTAATGAAACCTTGGAGAGCCCTATTCGTGGCATTAGTGATGGCGGTGCTGGCTACCGTAACGTGGTCTCCTCCTCTACGAGCGGCTGACCCGGACGGCTCCGTCAAAGGCAGCCTGATAAACCGCACTCCGGGCGGCGCCGGCGTGGCCAACCAGGACGTGATCCTGAAGACCTTCGTTGGGGACCAGGCCCGGGGCCAGACGTCCACTAAGACGGACAGCCAGGGCCGCTTCGGGTTCTCCGGTGTAAACACAGCCTCCGACTATAGTTATGAACTGATCGTGACCTACCAGGAGGCTGAGTACTTAGTCGGACCCCGTCAATTCGAGCCGGGCTCTAACACGCTGAACTGGGACGTCTCGGTGTATGATTCTACCCCCAAGCCGGACCAGATCCGAATCGGCCTGGGACACCTGATCATCAACGTGAGCGAGGAAACCCTAACAGTCTTGCAGTTCTTCTCTTTCGTGAACAATGGGGACAGGACCTTCGTCGGGTCGCACCCCATAACGCCGGATGGTAAGAAGGAAACCATCCGGCTCAGCCTACCCACGACCGCGACGGAGATAACCTCTAACGAGGGGCTGGATGAGTGCTGCGCGTTCAGGACTGACCAGGGCATCTCGGACACACTGGCGGTGGAGCCCGGAGCCAAGGATGTCGTGCTGTCATACCAGTTGCCGGTTAAGTCGTCCGCAATTTACCTGGACCTTCCTCTATATTATCCGGTAGACACCCTTAACCTGCTGGTCGGGGATCAGAGGGTGAAGGTATCCAGCCCGCAGCTCGAGCCGCAGGGTATACAGGATTTTGGGGGCCAGAAGTACCTGCACTTCAGTGGAAAGAACCTGCCGGCAGACGCAGAGCTGTCCATAGACCTGACCAATTTGCCCCAAAAGGGGGTCTTGGCCGGCCGCCTGGACACGAACACTTTACGGTGGAGCGGCGTTGGCCTGGCCGCGCTGGCCATCGGTATTGCGCTGTTTTACTCGCTCCGCAAGCGACCGGCAGCCGTGGCGGCCCCTGCGGCCCGCCGCGGCGTGGACCGGGTAGACCTCCTCGTCAGGGAACTGGCGGACCTGGACGACCGCTTCGCAGCCGGGCAGATCCGGGAAGATGACTACGAGAAGATCAAGGAAGAGAAGGAGCAGAGGCTGAAGGACCTGCTGCCCCCCCGCGAAGGCGAGGCCTGATCGAGATGCGCCCCTGGGCGCCACATTGCGAGCTGGATCTATAGGGGCTAAGGGGCGACGGGTACAGATTGCCTCCCCTAGACAGGACACGAAGCCGGCCTGCTCTCCACTATGGATACGTGGTTATGGCCATGTCCAGCCTGGCCCTCACGGGAGGCTTCGGCTTCTCCAGGCTGATTTATTCGCTTATCCTGCCATCAATGAAGGTCCACCTGGGCTTGACCTACACGGAGACGGGCCTTCTCGCCACCAGCAGCCACGCCGGATACACGGTCTTTGTGCCCGTGGCCGGCTTCCTGGCTACCAGGCACGGATGCCGGCTCGTCGGCGCCGCCTCGCTGGTGGGCACTGGACTGATGGTGCTACTGATGGGCCTGTCCACCGGATTCGCTATGGCCGTTCCGGTCCAGTTCCTGGTCGGCATGGCCTCGGGCGGCGCGGTAGTCGCAGCCACAGCAGTCATGTCTGCCTGGTTTGCTCCTCATAAGCGGGGCCTGGCCAACGGGCTTATGTCCATCGGCCTTGGAGTGGGGTTTTTCCTCGTTGGTCCCCTTGTTCCCTATATAATTGCTACGTTCGAGCCCAATGGATGGCGTTACGCCTGGTTCTCGTTCGGGGCACTGGTAGTGATCATGGGAATCGTGGTCGGCCTCTTCATGAGGGACAGGCCGGAGAACAAGGGCCTCTTGCCCGTAGGCCAGGCAGCGCGGCCCGAGGCCGCGGACTCGGTATCAACTGGCTCTGGCCTGGCCTCGGTCTACAGGTCCCGGGCCTTGTGGCATATTTCGATCCTTTATGGGGTCTTTGGCTTCGTCTACATAAACTACGCTACCTTCTTTGCCGCTTATCTGCAGCAAGAGGTGGGACTGGAGGCCAGTGCCGTTGGGAACGCCTGGGCCATTTCCGGCATCGGCATTATCGTCGGCGGGGTGGGCTGGGGACTCCTCTCCGACGTGATTGGACGGAAGAGGGCGCTGGTCCTCGCCTTCCTATCCCTGGGAGCCGCTATTTTCCTTTTCACCATCCCGGGCATTGCCGGCTTCTATTACCTTTCAGCACTCCTCTTCTGGACCGTTCAACCAGGAGTGCCGGTCATTATGGGGGCTGCGGTGGGTGACCACGTGGGGGGCCGCCTGGCGCCCGCCGCCACGGGTCTGGCTATACTCTTTCTGGGCGCGGGCCAGGCGGTGGGGCCCTCCGTCGGAGGCTTCCTGGCTGACTCGACCCACTCTTTTCAGGCCGTCTTTTACCTCTCCGCCCTGGTGGCGGTGGCTGGGGCTCTGGGGCTTATACCGCTTCAAACGGTAAAAGGCAAGGCCTGACGGTACACCATGACCGCCCCTGACTACTCCATCCTTGACCGGCCGGAGATCTCAGGCTTCATTTTTTATCCCAGGGTAGACTGGACCGCGGCACCTGCTGGCGCCAGCGATCACCTGGTGCCGGTGGAGGAGGGCGTATCCATATCCTGCCGCTTCTATTTTGCCGGTCTGGACGGCCCGTCCATACTCTTTTTTCACGGCAATGGCGAGGTTTCTTGCGACTACGACGCCATCGCTCCCATGTATCGGAAGCTGGGCCTGAATCTCTTCGTGGCCGATTACCGGGGTTATGGCCAGAGCGGCGGGAGGCCCAGTATTTCCCACCTGATATCCGACAGCCACGCCGTTTATCGTTACTTTCGAGAGATCTTACGCCATGGACGCCTCACCGGGGGGGCCTTAGTCATGGGCCGGTCCCTGGGAGGCTACCCTGCCATCGAGCTAGGGTGCAGCTATCAGGGTGGACTAAGGGGCATCATCATAGAGAGCGGCTTTGCCAGCATCGGCCGCCTGCTCCGAAACATAGGCTTCCCGTTGCAGCTTAGCGGGCTGGTGGAAGCGGAGGAGGCCCATATGGATAAGGTCCGCTCCATCCGTATCCCTGCCCTGGTGATTCATGGCGACCGGGACTCCCTGGTGCCGCTTAGAGAAGGGGAGGCGCTCTACGCCGGCCTGGGAGCGGCGGACAAGAGATTGGTGGTCATAGAGGGCGGGGGCCATAATGATATCATGCTGGTCGGCCGGGAGCAGTACTTCTCGGCCGTCAGAGACTTCGTGGGCCGCGTGTCCTAGCGCGGGATCTCCACAAGAAAAGTTGCGCGTGCTCCTCTCGAAAATCGTTCTGCTAACCTTTATCTGATGCTGCCAGGATATCATTATGGGCCGAATCGCGGTCGCTCCAAGTACCATTTGGCCGGGAATGGTCGTTTGACAATAGGCGTGCTGCATGGTAATATAGCTACTAAGCAGGGGTTGCGGCGGCAGGGGGGGGTGGTAAACTGCGAATAACTGAATAGGCCGAGTTTCCGAAAGGGAAACGGAGGAACCACTTAGGGGGGTGAATCTCGGGCGCAAGCCGGAGTAGGGTAGTCTTTCAGCCCGAACCCGTCAGCTAACTTCGTAGGCACGTGAAAGAGGCGTAGCTTATTAAAAGCCCGGGGCTATAGCCTCGGGCTTCTGTGTTTTCTGCCGGATGGTCCTCCGAAGGGCAGTAAACCAGACGAGGCCCCATAGAAAAAGGGCTTTGCGACAGGCTTTTCGTCGTCAAGGGAGGTAGCTTTGCTGGGTAAAGAGGAAATGAGTCCTTTGGGCATAAATGCCCATGCAGTGCAATACCCCATCCTGCAGCAGTTGGTAGATACCGGCATAGACGACCTGGCTAAATACCGCATAGTACTTTGTTTGCGGGAATGCGCCCGACCCGTTGATGTAGCTTACATCGCCGGCTCGCTAGGCCTTCATCCCCTGGACTTGGTCTCGGAGACCCTGGAAAGCCTGGCCTCCGTCGGAATTGTGGTGCGGGAGCAACTTGATCCGCCTCTGTACATTCTCAATTGCCATCCTGCTCTGAAGACCGCCGTACAGAAGCTGTTCAGCCCTCTTGCTGCTAAGGAGAGGGAGTGTATCTTCCGTGCTCTGGCGTCCGCGTCTCTGGCTAAAGCCAGGGCCCGCGCTCGGGGCCACGGAGGAGACGTCAGGGAATAGAGGGCCTCCTTGGCAACAGCTCGCCAAAACCTGACCTGGCCGCCCGCCCCCTTGCTGGAGGCTGGGGCGGCAGACGCTGCACTCAGGAACACCCTGGGGGAGCGGCGGATTATCCTTGCCAGCAATCGCGGGCCGGTGCAGTACGCCCTGGACAGGCGTGGCGAACTGGTTGCTCAGAGGGGCCAGGGTGGTCTGGTCACTTCCCTTACGTCGCTGGTCCGCCACGCCAGGGTCTCCTGGGTAGCTTCCTGCATGAACGCGGCCGACCGTGAGGCGGCGCGCCGCCAGGATACCTCGTCTCAAGGCTTCCTCATGGACGATGCGCTGCGGCTGCGCCTGGTGAACGTGCCGGACAAAGCTTACCGCCGGCATTATCAGGTCTTCGCCAACCCCATCCTCTGGTTCATCCAGCACTCTATGGCAGACCAGTTGCTGAGCAGGCCGGCTGCTAGAGTCAAGGAGGCCTGGCGTTGGGGGGATCTGCCCGTTAACCGGGCTATGGCGGCCGGCATACTGGGGGAGCTGGGTCGCGGCGATACTGTCCCATGGGTCTTTATCCACGATTATCATCTGTACTTGACGGGCCATTTCGTCCGCCAGCGAGCGCCTTTCGCCCTTCTGCACCACTTCATACACATACCCTGGCCTGCCCCCGGAGCGGGGCTGAAGACCCTGGGACATATATGGTCGAATATCATTGAAGGCCTGTTGTCTAACAACATCATTGGTTTCCAAACAGAGGCCCATGTCCGGAATTTCTTGCAGGACTGCCGGGTTTCCGTGCCGGGGGTCCTGGTAGACACTTTGAACGGCGAAGTCTTCTACCGGGGCCGGGTAGTATATGTGCGGGCATATCCCATCTCGGTGGATGTGGACGCCCTGGCCGAGGAAGCAAGCTCTCTCAAGGTCCTGGCTTACAGGAGAAATCTTGAGCCCTTCTGTGGGGAAAAGACGATCGTCCAGGTGGAGCGGGTGGACCCCAGCAAGAACACGCTGGCGAGCCTGAAGGCTTTCAGCCTCTTACTGGAGAGCCATCCCCATCTTGTTGGCAGAGTGAGACTGCTGGCGTTTCTCGTGCCTTCCCGCACCGGCATCCCGGAATACCAGCGATTTGGCCGGAAGCTAATGGCCGAGGTCATTTCCATCAACGAACGTTTCGCCTCCGGGGGCTCTCAGCCTATCCAGGTCTTCTATGAGAACAATTATCACCAGGCTCTGGCAGGCATGAACCTTTATGACGTCCTCTTGGTCAATCCTGTGGCCGATGGCATGAACCTGGTGGCTAAGGAGGGGCCCATAGTCAACCAGAAGGACGGCGTGCTGGTCCTCTCCAAAGGGGCCGGGGCCCATGCGCAGCTATCGCCCGGCGCGTTGTCGGTCCGCCCCGACGACATCGAAGGCACGGCGCAGACTCTCTTCCATGCTATCTCCATGTCGCCAGAAGAGCGCCGCCGCCGGGCCTATCTGCTGCGCACCTCCATCGAGGCGGAAGACCTCACCCACTGGCTCTCCCGGCAACTGTGCGACATTCAAGCTCTGGACGCCGAGAAGAGGGCCACCGTTCCGGGAGTGCTCACGACCTGCTGAGAGGCCAAGAGCCGGAACGAAGCTTACTGGTCCTCGTAGACCTTACTTGACGACCTCCCATGCTCCATTGCGGGCCACCATGATGGTGGGCAGCGTGATGGCATCGCCGTTGGGCTTCATGGTTATGTTGCCCGAGATGCCCTTGTAGTCCTTGAGGCTTGCGAAGCCGTCCCGGATCTTGGTGCGGGCCTCCTGAAGCGCCGTTTCGCCCTTGACCCCAGCCTTGCGCATGATGTCCGCCACTATCAGGACCACATCATAAGAGTTGCCTTCCACCGTAACGCGCGCCGGCTTGGGCACGCTGGTGTCGGCATCAACCTTGGCCTGCCACCGCTTGATGACATCTTGTGCCTTGGGGTCCGGGTTGCTTGGGTCGAATTGGGAGGCCGTGACCCAGCCCTCCATCTCCTTCGCCGCCTGGTAGACGAACGGACCATTGATAAAGTGAGTTGTGTTCATCACCGGGACCCGGACCTGCTGGTTGTAAAGCTCCTTGGCAAAGCCGACAGGGTTGCCCGCAGGCGTGGCACTGTAGGCGATGGCCTCGGGTTTCATGTCCTTGATCTTGGTAATGATGGCGCTGAAGTCGCTGGTGCCGGAGTCATAGCCCACGCTACCCTGGACGTTCAGTCCAGCATCCTTCAGGTACTTCGGCCAGACGTCCTTAACCATGGACTCCGTTACGGAATTCTTGGTATCTCCAACGACAAGGATGTTCTTTATATTGGGATTGGCCTTCTTGAAGGCAGCCACCAGGGCAGGGGTCAGGATATCATCAGTTACCGTGATTCGGAAGGTCCACGGGCGGTTGTTATCAGTCATGCCTGGCTTGGTGACCCTCATGCCGATGAGTGGGACCTGAAGATCGTTGGCCAGGGGCGCGGTCACCTCGAACTCACCTGAGAACCAGGGGCCGATGATGGCAAAAGCCTTTTCGTCCCCGGCGAGCTTTCGGACCCCGGTCACAGCCTGCTGAGGGTCACTGGGGCTGTCGAACTTGACTACCTGGAGGGGGCTGCCGTTGATGCCACCGGCGTTGTTTACGTCATCCTGGCCCAGGGAGACCATGACGCTCTCCATCAGGCCAAAGGCTGCTGCGGGCCCCGTGATGGGGGTCACGTAGCCGATCTTGATAGCGGCCCCTGTTGGCTTGGCCGCTGCTGCCGTGGTGGGTGTGGCTGCAGGCTTGGTGGCAGCGGGCGTCGCAGCAGCGGGTGTGGTGGCCGCTGGCGTCGTAGCCGCGGGCTTGGCAGCCGCGGTGGGTGTGGCCGCCGGGGGGGCCTTGCCAATAGGCGTCGGCGTGGGCTGCGCCGGTGGGGCGCAGGCTGCCAGCACCAGAGCCACGACGCCTAGCGCCAGGGCCAGAATGACCGCCCCGGGCAATCTCCCTGCTCTAGATCTCATTGTCGGCACCTCCTATGCTAGTGTTTGGCCACAGTGGAAATGGGTTTCGTCACTTTAGTTTCTTTGATGATTGGTCGACCTTGGCGTTTGCCTGGCCCTGGATTCGGAAATATCGGACACATGGTAGTCCCTGGACGAGGGGTTGTCAACACACCACGTGTGTGTGCCCGACTCGAAGGGTGGCCGTTAGGCATGCCTCGCCACCGCAATTGCCGGGGGGTCTCCCCCCAAACGGCTTTTTCAACAACTTCGGGCGGTCCGCCTCTACGGCGATTTGATTATCCGGCCCCCTCCTACGTGTCAGAGTCCAGAAACCGCAGGAAAGCCTCGACCACTTGGGGGTCGAAGTGGGCGCCCACCAGGGACAGGATATGCTGGCGGACCTTCTCTTCCGGCCAGCCCGCTCGATAGCCCCGGTCAGACCTCAGGGCATCCCAGACATCTACCACGGCGAAAAGGCGTCCTGCCAGAGGGATCTCCTCCCCACCAAGCCCCTGGGGATAGCCGGTGCCATCCCACTTCTCGTGGTGACAGCGAGGGATATCCATAGCGGGACGTAGGTAGGCGATGGGGGATAAGAAGTCATGCGCGTAGCCGGGATGTCGGCGCATGACGGCCCATTCTTCTTCGGTAAGGGGTCCCGGTTTTAGAAGGATGCTATCCGGCACGCCTGTCTTCCCGATGTCGTGAAGCAAGGCGCCCCGGCGGACGTGCTCCAACTCCGATCCCCTTAGACCCATGGCCTGTGCCAGGCGCACGGCCATGTCCGTGACCCTCTGGGTATGTCCCTCGGTCTCTTTGTGCCGGAGGTCCAGGGCCCTGACCCAGCCTTCCAGGGTGGCGTCGTAGGCGACGGCCAGCTCGTTGTTGGCGAGCTGCAGATCGTCTAATTGCTTGAGCAGGACATCGCACAGAACGGCGTTTTCCAAGGTGAGGGTGGCCTGACGGGCGAAGGCCTCACATACGTGCCTTTGGCCATCACTGAGTCTCTGGGTGGTGCAAAAGGAGAGAGCGCCCTCTATCCGGTCCCAGACCCGCAAAGGAGCAGTGAAAGTATGCCTCACATGGCCGATGGTGGAAGCCAGGCGGAGGAAGCTGGTCTCCAGGATCCCTTCCCCCAACTGCTCCAGCGTTACTGAGGAAGGCTTACCTTCGAGGTATATTGACTGGCAACACGGGTTCACGTCCGCTTTGGCGGCCATGCCGCTTGGGTCAAGGCCGGGGAGCCTCTGCCGCGCCACCTCCAACATCCGTTGAACGGGCTCGGACCCCAGCCTAGACCATGCCGTCAGCTTAACCTCCTGGGTCTCAGGGCTGAGCCGGGTCAGGAGGACGAAGGCGGCGCCCGTCGCGGCTTGGGCGTTTTCAACGATGTCTTGATAGATGGTCATTTCTGGTGGCGCCCCTTTCCGTTACCCTCTTGAGCCTATGCCGATTGTCGTGCTTCTCCGCATGGCTGTCAAGAGGGAATGCGTTGAGGGAAAGCGTTGAAGCTTATGTCATGTCCCCGGCGGGGCCGACCAGGGGCGGGCGCGGACCGGGCCGGGGTTGACCCCTGCTATCCGCTGGCAGGTTTCCTGGCGTGCGTTGTGGTCGACTCAAGGTTGGGCCGGCCCGTTGGGGAGAAATACCGGACACAGGTTGATTCTTCCACGAGGTGTTGTCAAAACAACTGCACATGTTTTTCTGTCACATGTTTTTCACACTGTACTGAGTCACTCCGCGCGAAGGCGCCTTGACAAAGGCCCCCGGCTCCACTACACTCATGCCAGCCGAAGGCGCCCTTCCAGACCACGAATTCCGTCAGGTTCACGGACTCAGAATACGTACATTTCGGTCGCTTCAGGCGGGCACTCAGCAGGGGGATCAGACCGGAATGGGAAATGAGTGTCATGAGAAGACTGTCCCTGCCTCTGAGCATTGCCGTTATCCTACCCCTGGTTCTCGCTGCCTGTTCTACTCCGCCGCCGTCCGGGAAGACCGGGACGGCGCAGTCCGGAA
>ORJL010778072.1_pt1 | contig 12491 bp, 7 predicted proteins | sample 1779941 | NCBI WGS metagenome assembly ORJL01 (sample SAMEA104232317, study PRJEB22302) | groundwater metagenome | biome: forest; feature: aquifer; material: groundwater | place: USA | collected 2011-08-07 | depth 5.8 m
ATGCCCGGGATGATGGATACGGTCCTCAACCTTGGCCTTAATGAGCAGACCCGTCTGGGACTGGCGCGACTCAGCCAGAATGAGCGCTTCGCCAACGACGCCTACCGGCGTTTCGTCCAGATGTTCGGCAAGATCGTACTCGACATAACCGCGGACAAGTTCGAAGCGATTCTGGACGCGGTCAAAGAGGAGCGCGGCGCCCACCTGGACACAGATCTCGACGGGTCCGACCTGAACGACGTTCTTCAACGCTTTCTCGCCCTGGTCGAAAAGGAAACCGGCAGGGAGTTCCCCCAGGACCCCAACGAGCAGATGCGACTGGCCATCCAGGCGGTCTTCGTCAGTTGGAACAACAAGCGGGCTATCGATTATCGCAACTTCCAAAAGATCCCTCATACTTTGGGCACGGCTGTTAATGTCCAGGCGATGGCCTTCGGTAACCTGGGTAACGACAGCGGCTCGGGCGTGGCCTTCACCCGGAATCCCGCTACGGGAGATAAGAGGCTCTATGGTGAGTTCCTGACCAATGCCCAGGGAGAGGACGTAGTGGCCGGCATCCGGACTCCCCGGTCCATTGCAGATCTCAAGGACGAGATGCCTCAGATGTACCAGCAACTGGCGGACATCGCCGATAAGCTGGAAAGGCACTACCGCGATGCGCAGGACTTGGAGTTCACCGTTGAACGTGGCCGGCTTTACATGCTTCAGACCAGGTCGGCGAAACGGACCGCCGCCGCCGCCGTCAAGATGGCGGTGGACATGGTCAGAGAGGGCCTTATCAGCAAAGCAGAAGCCATCCAGCGAGTGGAACCCTCCCAGATAGAGCATTTGCTGATGCCGAGGTTCGATCCTCATGCCAAGGATGAGGCCGTTAGAGGTGGCCGGTTGCTGGCCAAAGGCCTCAATGCCTCTCCTGGGGCTGCGACGGGCATCGCCGTCTTCGATGCCGACAAAGCTGAAGCTCTCGGCAAGAGTGGCGCCGAGGTTATCCTGGTGAGGCCGGAGACGAACCCCGATGACGTCCACGGTATGCTGGTGGCCAGGGGTATTCTGACCTCCCGCGGAGGAGCTACCAGTCACGCAGCGGTGGTGGCCAGGGGCCTGGGTAAGCCCTGCGTCGCAGGCTGCGAATCGATTCAGGTAGATATGCCGACCCGCCGGTTCACAGTAAACGGGAGTGTGGTTTGTGAACTCGAGCAGATAAGTATCGATGGCACTACCGGGGAGGTGTTCTCCGGCGAGATACCGACCATAGCGCCCAGTTTCCATGACGAGCCCGATATTATCGCCCTCCTGGAATGGGCCGACGAGATCAAGCGCCTTGGGGTCTGGGCCAATGCCGACTATCCCAAAGACGCGGTCAAGGCCGTCGAGTTCGGCGCCGAAGGCATCGGACTCTGCCGTACGGAGCACATGTTCTTTGAAGAGGAGCGTCTGCCCATAGTCCGGCGTATGATCCTGGCGGCGCCGGAAGCGCGGCGTCTCCAGGATGAACTGGATGCTGCCTGTCATGAAGCAGAGATCGCCAATCCTGAGAAGAAGGCTGGTCGTCATACTGATGTGGCGTTGGTTGAGGCCAGGATCCAGGAATCAACCTCAGCCAGGGAGTTCATCGATTCCCTGAACACGCTGCTTGGCTATCAAAAGGATGACTTCAAAGGTATCCTTCGCGCGATGGCAGGACGTCCGGTAGTCATTCGTCTCCTTGATCCGCCACTGCATGAGTTCCTGCCCCGGCACGAGGACTTGCTGGTTGAGATCGTAGAGATGCGCTGCAGGAATAACGGCAACTCCGTCCAATTGGCTGAGAAGGAGTCGCTACTGAAGGTTATCGAGGGCATGCGGGAGCAGAACCCCATGCTTGGTCTGCGAGGCTGCCGTCTCGGCCTCATGTACCCCGAGATAAACGAGATGCAGGTGCGGGCAATTCTGAGCGCCGCCTGCGAGCTGAAACGGGAAGGGGTGGAGGTACACCCCGAGATCATGATACCCCTGGTCGGCCATGTCAACGAGATCCGCCAGGTTCGGGAGCAATTGGAGCGGGTCGCGAGGCAGGTAGAAGAGGAGCTTGGGGAGAGTATTCCCTACAAATTCGGCACCATGATCGAGGTGCCCAGGGCTTGTCTGGTGGCTGGCGAGATAGCCGAATACGCCGAATTCTTCAGCTTTGGCACTAATGATCTGACTCAGACTACCTTCGGGATTAGCCGGGACGACGCTGAGGCCCATTTCCTCTTGGATTTCGTAAAGCGAGGCATTATGCCTTCCAACCCGTTCCAAGTCCTGGACCGCGAAGGCGTGGGTAAGCTTATGGAAATGGCCGTAAAAGGGGGGCGGGCCAAGCATCCCGATCTCAAGATCGGAATCTGCGGCGAGCACGGCGGTGAACCGAGCAGCGTCGAATTTTGCGACTCCATCGGCCTTAATTACGTGAGCTGCTCGCCCTTTCGGGTGCCGGTAGCGCGTTTGGCCGCCGCCCAGTCGGCCCTGGGAGCCGCCGAGCGGGACAAATAGCAGGGGCTGGTATAATGGTGTGTAGCACGAGGGCATAGTTATGAAGCTTTTCCGGTTGCCAACCGGTGATATAGTGATGTGGTACGGCAGGTCTTTGATCAGTTAGGAAGGGAAGAATGCGCCAGTTCAAGATTCTGGTCGAGAAACATACCGATGGCTACGTAGCCTATCCCCTCAGCCTGAAGGGGGTGGTAGTCGGCGAGGGTGACACGTATGAAGAGGCCCTTGCTGACGTGAAGTCTGCCATCCGGTTTCACGTTGAGACCTTTGGAGAGGAGGTCTTGGATACCGACACGCCGGTGCTTGAGGCATTTATTGCTGAGTGGGACCAGAACTCCGCTGACCATGCCTAACCATACAAGGATAAAGGCATCAACCCTCAGGAGCATATGCACGCAAGCTGGCATCTCCAGGGAGGAATTCCTTCAAGCTTACCACAAGGGATAGACTACTGCCGTGGGACTTCCGGCACAACGAGCAGATTCGGCGGGCTTGGCAATCATGTCATTGCCTGCAGTCTGAAACCCAGGGTTAGAGTCAATGTCATTCCCGTGCATACGGGAATCCACAGGGGCAGGGTGGGGGCCGGCGTTGGCTCCTCGAGGAGAGGATTCCCGGGTGGGGAAACCTCTACCCGCTGAAGGATGATGCCTCCCAGATGGTTTCCCGTAGAGATGCCGGGGGCGCTTGGGTGTGTACATGGAACGCTCTTTATGCCGGCGGCCCTTGGATTCCCGGAGCCCAGCCTTTGACTTCTTGAAGGAGCCGGAGGAGGACATCTACAGCCCGACTGACGGTGTGCCCTTTCATGAACAAAGATAAGGTGGTTCTCGTTCGGTTCCCTTTTGATGACCTTTCGGCGTCCAGAGTGCGACCAGCGGTGTGCCTGACGGACCCGACCGGGGTAAACGCCAAGCTCAGGGAACTCTTTGGGTTGCCTGGATAATATCGAGAGCGGAATGGTGGTGCCCCTGGCGGCTACCGACCCTGAAAGGTAATACATGCTTCATCCTGACGTCCGTCTTCGTCTAGAGGAGGCGGAAGAGCGTCTGTCCCCCTTCGCGGTCAGGAGCCGCTTGACGAAGGGAAGGCAGCGTCTTGAAGATCCCTCGCTGGTGCGTACCGAGTTCCAGCGGGATCGAGACCGCATCATCCACTGCATGTCCTTCCGGCGCCTGAAGTATAAGACCCAGGTCTTTATCGCCCCGCCGGGCGACCACTACGTTACCCGTTTGACCCATACCCTGGAGGTAGGCCAGATCGCCCGCACCATAGCCCGCGCGCTTAACCTCAACGAAGACCTGACGGAGGCCATATCGCTTGCCCACGACCTGGGCCACACCCCTTTTGGCCATGCGGGTGAGGAGGCCCTGGCAGGACTGCTGCCGGGGGGCTTCCGCCACAACGAGCAGAGTCTCCGGGTCGTAGACCTGCTGGAGAAGGGCGGCCAGGGCTTGAATCTTACCTGGGAGGTGCGTGAGGGTATCCTCATGCATTCAAAGGTACGTGAGGACATACTGGCCGAGGGTTGGGGCACCGCCAGCACTTTGGAGGGCCGAATCTGCAAGATCGCGGATTCTGTGGCCTATATCAACCACGACATAGGAGACGCTATGCGCGCCGGACTGCTGACAGAGGATGACCTGCCTCGAGACGCCGCGGCCGTGCTGGGCCGGCGCCATTCCAAACGAATCGATACACTAGTCTGTGATATAATCGATTCCTCATGGGTGGCCACCGGCGAAAGTGAGGGGACCCCTGTTATTACGATGAGCCCATCGGTTCGAGATGCGGCCAACACACTGCGAGAATTCCTTTTCCAGGAGGTCTATTTCAGCCCAGACTCCCGAAGGCAGAGAGACGAGGCCGTCGGCGTGGTTCAGCTTCTATTCCGGCATTTTCTGGTCCATCCCGAGTCTCTGCCCGCGGAGTTGAGGCGGCCGGCGCAGGAGTTGGAGCGAAGCGTGGCTGACTATGTGGCCGGCATGACAGACCGCTATGCGATTGAACTCTACCAGGACTTGAAGAGGCGGAGGACACAGGTGGCGCAATGAGCGCAATTGAGGAGATAAAAGGGAAACTGGATATCGTGGACCTGGTCTCCGAATACGGAGTCTCGCTGAAGAAGGCGGGACGCACGTTCAAGGCCTGCTGCCCGTTCCACATGGAGAAGACTCCTTCCTTCATTGTCAATCCGGACCGTCAGAGCTGGCATTGTTTCGGCGCTTGTGCCACAGGGGGCGACATCTTCGCTTTTGTCATGAAGTGGGAGAAGGTCGAGTTCGGCCAGGCCTTGACCATGCTGGCTGACAAGACCGGTGTGGTCTTGCCGGCCCAGAGGCTAGAGGCGCAAACAGACCCCAACCTGCGCCTGTACCAGATGAACGAGGCGTCTGCGCACTACTTTCACCACCTTCTGCTTCAGTCTGAGGCTGGTGAAGAGGCCCGGAGATACCTGGAGAAGCGCAGTATCAACTCGAAGACCGTAGACGAATGGCAGCTTGGCTTCAGCTCTCCCGGATGGGATGATCTCTCCCTATATATGAGCGCCAGGGGATATAATAATGGGGATATGATAGAGGCAGGGCTCCTGGTGGAGAAAGAGGGACGTGGCTGCTACGACCGGTTCCGCCGCCGTCTGATGTTTCCCATATTCGATAAGCAAGGTCGGGTGACCGGCTTCGGGGCTCGCGCCCTGGACGATAGTTTGCCCAAGTATCTGAACTCACCCCAAACCGGCATCTTCGACAAGAGCCGAGCGGTTTACGGCATCCACCGTGCTCACGGCGCCATCCGCAAGCAGGACCAGGCGGTCATCGTTGAGGGGTATATGGATGCGTTGATGGCGCATCAAAAAGGGTACGAAAACACAGTAGCCTCCCTGGGTACCGCCTTGACCCAGGGGCAGGTGGAGCAACTCAAGAACTTGACTGCAAACCTGGTGCTGGCGCTGGATACCGACGCCGCCGGGGAAGAGGCGACCCTGCGGGGGTTGGCTGTGGCCCAGGAGACCATGGAACGCCGTGTGGTCTACGCTCCTGTACGTGCCGGCAGGACGGCTATCGTGAGAAGAGAAGAGGAGTACGCTGAGATAAGGATTGCGACTCCGCCGGTGGGGAAAGACCCGGATGAGGTCTTGAGACAAGACCCTGCCCTCTGGGAGAAGGCGCTGTCGGAGGCGCGACCGGTCATGGACTATCTCTTCGACGTAGTGGCTTCACGGTCTGACCGTCGGGACCCAAGGGGCAAGCGCGCCATAGTGGAGAGCATGCTTCCTTTCATCGGGGAGATCAAGAACCCCATCACCAGGAACAGCTACATTGAAAGGCTGGCCCGTGTAGCCGGGATGACGGAGGTGGACCTGGGGAACCAGTTGTCGGCGCTTCTGCGACCGGCAGTCCGGGATGTTAAGCCCGTGGCCGGCAGGACTCAGGCCCAGCGTGTCTCGCCCGACTGCATAGAGGACTATTGCCTTTCACTATTGCTCCGGAATCCCGCGCTTCGTATCCACGGCGCCGAGCTGACGCCGGACTTCTTCTCAGACTCGGAGAATCGTCAGATCTTTGAGGCCTGGGTGGAGGAGGGAAACCCGGATGAGCTCTGGAGCAGATTGAATGACCATCTTCGTCCTCGCCTGGAGGCCCTCTTGATGCCGGAAGGACCGGAACCGGCGCGCGACCAGATGGTTGGGGTCTTTCAAGATTGCCGGTCTCGACTGGAAGAGAGGCGCCTGAAGGAACGGATTAGGCTCCTGGGGGCTCTTGCCCAGGACGCCGAACTCGGGGGCGATGAAACACCTGATCCGGAGCGAGCCGCCGAGCTGAGGCGAGAGGAACTTACCCTAAACGACCGGCTGATGGCCAGCTTCAGGACGCGCTTGTCTTCCAAGCCCGGTCGCAAGGGCAGAGTTCATGGGGCCTCATAGAGTTGGGAATCTATTGAGCAACGAAACGATCCGCCGGCGGCGCCCAGGACGGGCGCTTTCGAACGTGGCCCGGGTCTTGGGACTTGACCGCGGTCTAGGAAGGTAGGACAATGGCTGATCCTAAGGACTCACAAATAGACAAACTACTGGCGAAAGGGAGGCAGCAAGGCTACGTGACGCCCAATGACATTTTGGAGGCATTTCCCAAACCGGAGGCTGATGTAGAGGCCGTTGATGAGGCGTACGAGCAGCTCGCCGACCTGAATATCGATGTGTCTGAGGAATGGGACCAACATGCGCCGCAGCCTTGGCCTGCAGATGCGGAAGAGGCTTCGCCTCCCCCTGGCTGGGAGCAGGCCGTCAAGGAAGAAGAGCCACAGGTTGATCTGGAGACTCTGGAACTGGAGGAACACGAGGCCGTCGATGATCCCGTGCGCATGTACCTGCGTGAGATCGGGCGGGTAGACCTTCTGACGGGGGCGGAAGAGGTCAAGCTGGGCAAGGCCATAGAGGATGGGGAGGCGGCTCGCAAAGAGCTCATGGAGGGCAATCCTACCTACCAGGAGCGCCGTCAGTTGGACTATACGATCTTGATCGGTGACAGAGCCCGCCAGCGCCTTACGGAAGCCAACCTTCGCCTGGTGGTCAGCGTCGCCAAGAAGTACATTGGCCGGGGGATGTCCCTACTGGACCTGATTCAAGAGGGCAACATCGGCCTCATTCGAGCCGTCGAGAAGTTCGACTACCGGAAAGGCTACAAATTCAGCACCTATGCGACCTGGTGGATACGCCAGGCCATCACCCGGGCCATAGCCGACCAGGCGCGTACCATCCGGATACCGGTACACATGGTTGAGACCATCAACAAGCTTCTCAGGACCAACCGGCGCCTCCTTCAGGAGCTGGGCAGGGAGCCGACCAGCGAAGAGGTGGCCACGGAGATGGGCATCACGCCCGATAAGGTCCGGGAGATCATCAAAGTGTCCCAGGAGCCGGTCTCGCTGGAGACTCCCATCGGTGAGGAAGAAGATAGCCACCTGGGCGATTTCATCGAAGACCTGGCCATGCCGGCTCCGGCTGACGCGGCCTCTCGCCAGCTTCTCAAAGAGCAGGTAGAGGAGGTGTTGCATACTCTTACGCCGCGCGAGCGTCGGGTGCTCCAGCTTCGTTTTGGCCTGGAGGACGGAAGGAGCCGCACCCTGGAAGAGGTAGGCAAGGAGTTTGCTGTCACCAGGGAGCGCATTCGCCAGATCGAGGCCAAGGCGCTGCGCAAGCTGCGCCATCCCAGCCGCAGCAAGAAGCTCAAGGACTACCTGGAGTAGCTGCCACCCGTTTCTTGCCGTCGCAGGCATATCTTGGGGAGAATAAATAGGGGGTTGGTCTCGATACCGGTCTTCCAGGGCGGTATCATGACCAACCCCTTTGCTGCGGTGTCCTACAATTGGAAACTGTAACCAGCGGGCGATTAAGTAATGGAGGGGACGATTCCGGCAACGGCGGTGAGCCTGGCGGGCCGGAAGATGACGCGCTGGTCCGACGGGTCCAAGGCGGTGATCAGGAGGCGCTATCGAGCCTATACCGGCGGCACGTTACGGAGATATATCGCTATGCCTATCGCCAGGTCGGTAACCGCGAGGACGCTGAGGACCTGACCTCGCAGGTGTTCCTGCAAGTGGTGCGGAGCATCGGGGGATACGAGCCCCAGGGGTATTTTCGGGCCTGGGTTTATGGAATTGCCAAGAAGGTGATACTGGACTGGTGGAGGCGTTACTACCGGACTCCGACTCTTCCCCTGGAAGACTTCCTGGAGATGGAACCGGTGGCACGGTCCGACCCTCCGGCGGGGAACCTTCGCGCTGTACCGGCTGTCGAACGCCTGCTGGCGCAGTTGTCGGAGCGGTACCGGGAGGTCCTGACTCTTCGCTTCCTGCGAGGCTATTCCCTGGAGGAAACGGCGGAGGCCATGGGTGTGACATTGGCCAATGCCAAGGTGCTGCAGCATAGAGCTGTCAAGAAGGCGGCCGAGTTGGGTTTGGAAGAGTGATGCAAAAGGTTCCGGACTGGCTAAACGGGTACCTCGATGAGTTGCTGGGAGAGCGCAGCACGTCTTCCGCCGCCCGGCAAGCCGAGACCGAAGAGCAAGCACACCTCATGAAGGTCTCACGTCAGCTCAAGCGCCACGCCGGGAAGGGTGATCCCGATCCTGACCCGGAGTTCGTCGCCGATCTCGAAAGTCAGATGCGCCGCATACTGGCGAACTCCAGGACTAACGTGACGCGCATACCTTTCTGGGGGCTGGCATGGTTCAGACCCGTCGCCGGAGTGACAGCCGCTGCCGCAGTATTCTTCCTGGCTTTCCTGCTGCTACGCGGTCCGCTTTTGATTGTCTCTCCTGCAGAGGCGCCCGCCTCTGTCATGCGAGAGCAGGTCCGGGCGCCGGCTCCGGCTCCGAGCCCGGCCCCGGCAGCCAGCGGACCAGCTGCCTCCGCCGCAGATAAGGCGGCCGGCCAGGCTTCTCCTCTTGCCCCTCCTGCGGCGGCGCCCGCGGTGTCAGCTTCAACCTTGGCGGACGTGGTAGGGCGGGCCCAGACCATAGCGATAGTGACGGTGTTGGCTACGCCCAGCCTTCCAGGGCTCCCCCCGGGAGTTCCCCCCCCAGGCGGCCAGACGGTGGCGGTCTCCGCGGAGCGATATTTGAAGGGCGCTTTCCCCGACAAACAGTGGATTATGCAAGTCGGCTCCGTAAATGCCGAGACCTCCCTTATTGGCCGACGGCTGCTGGTCATGATTGGCAGTAGGGAAGGCGATGCCTTCCCCTTCCCGCGTGTCCTGCCGGATCCCCAGGCCAGCTACGTCTTGACGCCTGACGGGCTGGCGGCGCCGCTGAGCCAGTCAGGCCCCCCGGCGCCGGCTGGCCTGACTGAGGCCCAGTTGGTCGGGCAGATCGAGACGATCCTGAGGGGCGGGCGGTAAAAGCGTCCGGGTGTGGAGGGGAAGCAACAGTCAATATCACCTAACTAAAGTAAAATTACCCGTCAAATTACCTTAACAGAGGCCTGCTCTAACTTCCGTCTCCGAGCCAGTATTATTGTATTCTGCCTTATGGCCCAGTACACTTTTCTTAGCCGGTTAGGAGATTCCGGTCCATAGAACGCAGTTCCGTGGACTGGACTCGACCGGGCGCGCGAAACCGGGTTTGGAGTTATTTGGGGGTGGGCTTTGATTGAGGATTTCCTGGACGGCTCGGGAAGGGCAGGCATTGCCGTCAAGGCACGCAATGCTGTTGGGCAAGGGGTGACAGGCCTCGGCACCAGTGAGTCGGAGTCCAGACTTCGTGCCGTCATGGAGTCGACGGCAGACGCCATTATCACCACAGACCTTCAGGGCAACGTGCTCTTCTGGAACGGCGCCGCTGAGCGTATGTTTGGCTATGAGAAATCAGAGATCGTTGGGTCGACGTTGGCCCTCCTGGTGCCGGAGTCCCGGAGGGAAGGCTTCTCTAGCGGGATGCAGGAATTGGGCGCAAAGGCGCATTCCTCGTTCTTTGGGAAGACTGTCGAACGCCAGGGGCGCAGGAGGGATGGCAGGGTCTTTCCTGTAGAGGTTTCCGTGTCGGCTTCGGAGGGAGAGGGAGAGAAGTTCTTCACTTCCGTGGTTCGGGATATCACGGATCGAAAACGGGCCGAGGAAGACCTGCGGGACTCGAAGGAATTCATGGAGGCTGTTTTCGACAGCGTCAATGACGGCATATGTGTCGTCGACGCCGCTGATCTCAAGATCGTCAGCGCGAATAGAGTATTCATGTCTACTTACGATCAAGGCGAAGGCGATGTCATTGGCAGAAAGTGCCACGAGGTGACGCATCGCTCGTCCAAACCTTGTGGCCCTCCCCATGATGCTTGTCCCTTGGCCCAGACACTTCTTACAGGCGCGGTCGCCACCGCCGAGCACGTACATTTCGACAAACAGGGCGGGCTCGTCTACGTGGAGGTTTCAACGTCCCCATTGAAGAGTCAAGACGGGGAAGTGCTTCGGATTGTCCACACTACGCATGATATAACCGAGCGAAAGAGAAATGAGGTGGAAGCCCAGCGCCACGTGCAGCGTCTTTCTGCCCTACGCGATATCGAATCGCTGGTCAGGTCTAACCTCGATCTTCAGATCACCCTCAATGTACTGGTCGAACAGGTGGTTGCGCACCTAGACAGCGACGCCGCCGACGTGTTGCTGTTTAATTCCAAGACGCAGAGATTGGAGTATGCAGCAGGCAGAGGCTTCCGTGGCGATGCGCTTCGGTACACCAGTCTCAGATTGGGTGAAGGACACGCCGGAGAAGCCGCCCTCGATCGCCAAATCAAGAACGTACCCGATCTCTTTGAAGAACCCGGTGACTTGGCCCGCGCCCCGCACCTTGCAGAAGAGGCATTTGTGGCATATTATGCCGCTCCCCTGGTCGCTAAAGGCGAGATTAAGGGTGTCCTGGAGATATTTAGCCGTTCCAGCCTGCAGCCTGATCCTGAGTGGCTGGGATTCCTCGATCTTCTTGCCGGACAGGCGGCCATCGCTATCGACAACGCCAGTTTGTTTCAGGACGCTCGACGGTCTAACCTGGAGCTGTCGGCGGCCTACGACGCTACTCTCGAAGGCTGGGTTAGGGCGCTGGACCTGCGTCACAAGGAGACTGAGGGTCACACGCAACGTGTAACGCAGAAAGCCGTGATGCTTGCCCATTCGATTGGCCTGGGCGAGGATGAGATATCGGACCTACGCCGGGGCGCATTGCTCCACGATATCGGCAAGCTGGGTATTCCCGATTCCATCCTGCTCAAACCCGGACCGCTTACTGAAGACGAGTGGCTGGTCATGCGCCGTCATCCCGTCTATGCCTACCAATTCCTGGCGCCCATCGAGTTCCTGCGTCGGGCGACCCAGATTCCCCATTGTCATCACGAGAAGTGGGATGGGACAGGATATCCCCGCGGGCTGAAGGCTGAGGAGATCCCGCTAGGCGCCCGTATATTCGCAGTGGTTGACGTTTGGGATGCCCTTCGCTCTGACCGGCCCTACCGATTTGCCTGGCCTGAAGAAGAGGTCAGAGAATACATCCAGGTGCGTTCGGGGACCGACTTCGATCCGGGGGTGGTCGATGCTTTCTTGAAGATGTTGTCATCCGAGGCCCCAGAGCCGATGGCTACTCCAGCGTAGCCTCGGCGCTCGGCCGAGTTGTATATGGCCGGATGAGCGTCCGGATGCCCTCGATGGAGACATCCGGACGCTCATCCGCGTGTGAGGGCTTTTCGTCCTTACGGTTTGCCAAAGGTATCCCGGAAGGGCTTCTCGCTGGCAGCGATCTCGCTGCCCATGATGGGATCCTTGGTCGTGAACACCTGCACTTTGGACAGCACGGATAGCTTGCCAAGGTCCGCCCCTTTGCGAACGGGGAACCAGCCCTGCTTCGCCAGAATGGCAGCTCCATCGGCGGAGAGAATGAAGTCCTCCAGAAGCCGGGCCGCGTTGGGGTGTGGAGCGTTCTTTATGAGGCCGAGGACGAGGCCGCTGCTGGGGGTCACTTCAGCGGGGATTACCCAATCGATGGGCGCCCCCGCATCCTTGTCCGGCAGGGCACGGAAATTGAACATATAGACGGCCACCGGTATTTCTCCCGAAATGACCAGCTTGTGGAGGGCAGTGTGGCCGGTTATGAGACGGGGTTTCTGCTCCGCCAGCTTCTTCATGAAGTCCATGCCTTTCTCTTTGCCCATGATTCGCAACATGTAGTCGAACCATAGGTAGGCGCTGGCCTCCAGCCCCAGCTTGCCCTTAAACTCCGGCTTTAGCAGGTCTGCGTAGCTCTTGGGCGCCAGGTCCTTCGAGATGGCCTGGGTATTGTACTCTATAAGGTCGATGTAGTAGGAGTGGACGGCCCAGAGCCCTTGAGCGTCGTAATACTGCGGATCGTAGCTCTTGAGCTCAGGGGAAAGATACCTGTCCAGGACTCCTTCTTTTAGATAACTGGAAATATCCTCGAAGGCGGTCCGGGAGACCATATCCG
>ORJL011640271.1_pt1 | contig 12491 bp, 13 predicted proteins | sample 1779941 | NCBI WGS metagenome assembly ORJL01 (sample SAMEA104232317, study PRJEB22302) | groundwater metagenome | biome: forest; feature: aquifer; material: groundwater | place: USA | collected 2011-08-07 | depth 5.8 m
ATCATCGTGCGGTAGTTCGCATTCTCAAAGTTATGTCATTGATCGCCTGCCCAGAGTGCGGCAAAGAGGTTTCCACCGAAGCCAAGGCTTGTCCCGCGTGTGGTTATCCCCTGAAGGAGCAGAGCGGTGCCGGCGCCCCGTCGCCCGAGGCTCAGGCCAGCGCGATGGACGCGGTGGACACGCAGGCGGTGCTGCTGGAGGTGCGTCCGTCCTGGTGGAACTTTGGCTGGCATCTGCTGTTTTGTTGGCTGCTGGTCCCGCTGTTGGTCGCGCTGTATCGACGGTACTCGTTCGTGATGCGAATTTACTCCGACCGCGTTTCGGTCGAGGAAGGTTTTTGGTCCAAAGAAACCAGCGAGTTCTTCATCAAGGATATCCGCTCGATCGACGTGCGCCAGGGAATTTGGGGCCGCCTGGTTGGGATTGGCGACGTCACCATCTCCACAGCCGCGACCGTGGATGCCGCGGAGGAGGCTCGCGGCGTCGCCCAACCCAACCGAATCAAGCAACTGCTCATCTCCCAGCGCCAGCAGTCTCCAGCCTCGGAGCGGGCTGGATGAGGTCAAATACCAGGTAGGGTAACACCCCATAGCGCCGGTAAGGTTTGCCCTTACATTATGGTGGTGTGAAACGGCGAAGTTTTTACGAAATCGAAAGTTAACAGCTACGATGAATCACCAATTATGAGACACAACCATAACCATGATAACGCCCCGAGCCCCGGCGTTCAAGTGACGCCAGTGCGCTTTGAGTTCAGTCATCCCACGGCGAGCACCGTTTGCATCGCAGGGACGTTCAACGATTGGCGTCCCGACGCCAAGCCCATGCACCCCCTGGGCTGCGGTCGGTGGCTGAAGGAGACAGTCTTGCCGCCTGGCGATTACGAATACTGCCTGGTAGTGGACGGACAATGGATGCCCGACCCGCTCGCGAAGGAGACTGTGCCCAACCCCTTTGGGGGGAGAAACTCGATTTTGAAGGTGGCGAGCTCGGTGGAAGGCGCCCATCTCGCCGACGCGGAAAATTTACCACTGAAGAACGCAAACAAACAGAAAACAGAAAAAACATGAACAAAGAAACACAAGCAATTAAGAATGACATGGGTCAACTAGCCGAAGACGCGCGCGCGTTGATGACCGCGACCGCCGACGTGGCCGGAGAAAAGGTCGGGGAAGCCCGCGAGCGTCTCGCCGCCGCATTGGAACGCGGCAAGGAAATTTATGGCCGCGTTCGCGAGAAGGCGGTCGAAGGCGCCAAGGCGGCGGACGAGGCCGTGCACGAGCATCCTTATCAAGCCATCGCCATCGCCGTCGGGGTCGGGGCACTCCTCGGTTATCTCCTCGCCCGCCGGTGCACTTGCAGCCGCGATTAATTTCGTTATGCAAGAGTCCACAGTCGGCTTCAGGCAACTCGCGACGACCTCGAAACAGTTTGCGCGGCGGCTGTTGACCATCGGGGAAAACCGGCTCGAACTGTTGACGGTGGAGGTGCAGGAGGAGCGTGAGCGTCTCCTGCACGCCTTCCTTTTGGCCCTCGGCGTGGCGGCATTCGGTCTGCTCGCCGGCATTACGCTCACGGCTGCCATCGTGGTGCTGTTGTGGGCTTACCCCGTGACCGTCCTACTGACATTGACCGGCCTCTACGGAGTAGCCGGGGTTTGTCTTTGCCTGCGACTCATCGGACTGCTGCGTGACTGGCAGACGCTTGCCGCCTCCCTCGATCAGCTCCGAAAGGATCGCGCGTGTCTAGAACAAATCCTCACATGAACTCGCTCGAATCGCGGAAACAACTTTTGATTGCGGAAAGCGAACTTAACCGCGCCCAACTGGTCGGGGATATGGCCGCGCTGACGGCGGACGTCCGCACGCTTACCGACCGCGCCAGATCCTTCCGTTCGATCGCCTCGTCAGCCGCGGTGCTGGTGGCGGGCGTGGCGGCCCTGAGGTGTGGGAAGCCCGTGTACGCCGATGCGAAGCCCTCCTGGTTCCAAACCATTCTCAAAGGCGTGGGCCTCATTTCCACCCTATGGCTGGCGCTCCGGCCGCAGGGCCGTGATCAAAAAGACAAGTCGATAGCGGCTTGACCATGCTCTCGACTCGTTACTCGCCGATGTCATGAAAACAAACGCCTACGCAGCGCAAGACTCGACCAAGCCACTTGCGCCCTTCGCCCTTCAGCGACGTGATCCCGGCATCCACGATGTGCAAATCCAGATTTTGTATTGCGGTGTCTGTCACACGGACGTGCATATCGCCCGCAACGAATGGCATGGCACCACGTACCCCTGTGTGCCCGGTCACGAAATCATCGGACGTGTCGTGAAGGCCGGGGCGCACGTCAAGGAATTCAAGGAAGGCGATATCGCCGGCGTCGGTTGCATGGTGGATTCCTGCCGCACTTGCGAAAACTGCAAGGAGAACCTCGAACAATTCTGCCAAGAGGGCCCGATCTTTACCTACAACTCCCCGGACAAACACAGCGGTGGCATCACCTATGGCGGATACTCCGAGAGCGTGGTCGTGGATGAAGCCTTTGTGCTGCACGTCCCGAAGGAATTGAATCTCGCCGCCGCGGCCCCGCTCCTCTGCGCTGGCATCACCACGTATTCCCCGTTGCGCCACAACAAAGTTGTCAAAGGCCAGAAGGTTGGTGTTGTGGGACTCGGCGGCCTCGGGCACATGGGTGTGAAATTGGCGAAGGCTTTCGGCGCGCACGTGGTTGTCTTTACCACCTCGCCGAACAAGGTCAAAGATGCCTTGCGGCTCGGCGCGGATGAAGTCGTGCAGTCCAAGAATGAAGACGAGATGAAGAACCATCTGAGTACTTTCCATTTCATTCTCGACACCGTGGCGGCACAGCACGACATCAACGCCTACCTCGTTCTCTTGAAACGCGACGGCACGCTCACGCAAGTTGGCGTCCCCGCCGAACCGCTTGCCGTGCAGGTCGGGAGCCTCATTTATGGCCGGCGAAATTTCAGCGGTTCGCTCATCGGCGGCATCAAAGAGACTCAGGAGATGCTGAATTTCTGCGGCAGGCACAATATCACCTCCGATATCGAACTCATCCCCATCCAGAAGGTAAATGAAGCCTACGACAGACTTGTGAAGAACGACGTAAAATACCGCTTCGTTATTGACATGGCCTCGTTGAAAGGCGTGTCTTGAACACGCCCAATCGCCCATTGACCCACGGAAGACCAAATATATGAAGAAAGCCATCTTGTGGTTTGTCGAGGCCCGTTCCGGGGTGACAAAATAGCCCATGAAATCACATCCAGTGAAGGAAAGCGCCTCGACGGAGAATCAGGCCGACTCCGGCAGGGTACCTCGAGGAATGCCGCGGACGCGGGCTGCCGAACCGGGCGTGATGAGCGGAACCCTGGCGCAGGAAGTGGCGGAATGCGGGCTGGAAGAGTTCAAGGAGGAATCAACGGGTGATTGCGACACGGACATGGAACCAGGCGACGCAGTGCTAGAGTCAGCGCCCGAATCCGAGCGCTGGGACCCGGTGCCCGGCTCAAAAGGACACAAGGTGCCAGCAGCTCCCAGCGACGATGAGGACGAGGATGGACGAAGCGACAGTGAAAGACTCGTCGAAGAAGGCATCGCCAGGGCGGAGGATGACCAAATGCTCCAGGCCACCAAAGAAGCCTTCAAAAGGGATAAGAGAGAGCCATGAGGCACCGATCATGGCGCAGGCACGGCCACAATTCTTGATCCTGCTACCAGGGCACAAGCTGAGTGCAGAAGAAAGAGACGAGCTGCCGCCCTTTCTGGGGCTGTTGTGAATCAGCTCGAAAACCTGGATTCAACAAGAAATGGCGGCATGCCAAAATTAGAACGACTTGTGGGCACGCGGTTGCTGGGTGGTTTTCAGAGATTCGCCCGGACGGTGGTGCGGTCGAGCGGCCATCCCATGGCCTTCGCGATCGCAATCAGCACGATTGTGATCTGGGCGTTGACCGGACCGTTGTTTCGCTCCAGCAACACCTGGTTGCTTGTCATCAACACAGTCGCGAGCATCATCACCTTTTTGATGATTTTCCTAATTCGCAACGCCCAGAACAGGGAGAGTGAAGCGGTGCAATTAAAACTCGATGAATTGATTCGTGCCACCAAGGCGGCGCAAAACACACTTCTGGACATCGAAGAATTATCCGAGGAAGAGCTGGACCGAATCAAGGCGCGCTTTGAGCGGCTCGCCCGAAAGGCGAGAGAGGAATCGGGCGCCGGTCACACAGAATTCATTCGCCGGGAAGGCCACCAGGATGGAATGGCAATCGCGCCGTCCGGCCCGGGTGGTGGGCCCGAAGAGGGGGGTGTGGGAACGGAACCAGTTGGACTCATATGATAAGCTCAGAGGTCACGGTCGCTGAATACCTGCTAAACCGGCTGAAAGAGATCGGGGTCGATCACCTTTTTGGCGTGGCCGGAGATTTCGTCCTGGGTTTCTTCAACCAGGTAATGAAAAGCGACCTGAAGTACGTCGGCACGTGTAATGAACTCAACGCCGCCTACGCCGCCGACGGCTACGCGCGTATCCGGGGCATAGGGGCATTTTCCTCGACGTATGGCGTTGGAGAACTGAGCGCCATCAACGGTGTGGCGGGAGCATTCGCCGAAAGAGTACCGGTGGTGGTGATCACCGGCTCGCCTGCGATGATTAATTTTCGCACGCGGCCGCTGTTGCATCATACCTTGGGGGATTACCAGATTCCTCTGAGAATGTATGAGAAAATCACCGCCGCGTCAACTCAGCTCGTTTCTGCTGAAACCGCCCCGGCCGAGATCGATCGCGTGTTGTCGGCGTGCCTTTCTCACCAGCAACCGGTTTACATTAGTCTCCCCTCGGACGTGGTGATGATGAAATGCAATCGTCCGAACGCTTTCCTCTTCCCAACGCCCGCTCGTAGTGATCAGGATGCCCTAGGCGAGGCGATCAGGGAGGCACTTGAAATGTTGTGTAAGGCGCGGAAACCGGTCGTGATCGGGGATGTGGAGTTGATACGCTTCAAGCTGCAGAAGGAATTCGGCGATTTTCTCCACAAGACGGGCTTCCCATATGTCACCATGATGCTGGGTAAGACTGTCCTTTCGGAGCAGCACCCGCAATTCATTGGCCTCTTTGAGGGAGATCGGAGTCGCGACTACGTGCGGAAGCGGGTCGAGTCCGCTGACTGTATTCTCCAACTGGGCGCTTTGCTGACCGATTTTAACACAGGTGGCTTCACAACGAACCTCGACGCCTCGAAGACAGTCAGTGCCAACATCCGGTCCGTGAAGATCAAACACCATTTTTACGAAAACGTGCATCTCCGTGATTTTATCCTTGGTCTGACGGAAAAACTTTCACGACGGGATTCCGCAACTCTGGAGATCCAACGTGCCACCGATGCGTGCGCACACCGGGCTACGGAGCCTTACCAGGCTGATGCGCCGAAGGCGCTTACGATAAAGCGTTTCTTTGATCGCATGAGTCATTTTATAGAAGACAATTCCATCATTATTGCAGAAACAGGCGTATCGCTGTTCAGCGCCGCGGAGATGCTCATGCCGGAAGGAACGACCTTCATAGGGCAGACCTTCTACGGATCGATCGGATACACGGTCGGGGCGACTCTGGGCGCCGGCATGGCGGCGCAGGAACGGAAGACCGTGCTGTTTGTGGGGGATGGTTCTTTTCAAGTTACCTGCCAGGACCTTTCGACGATGATCCGGAATCATCTCAAGCCCCTTATCTTTCTCATGAATAACGACGGGTACACGATCGAGCGAGTGATCTGTGATCGACCCTACAACGATATCCAACCGTGGCAGTATCACAAGCTCGTGGACGTATTCGGAGGCGGGCTTGGCCTTGATGTCCACACGGAAGGACAGCTTGAAGATGCGCTGGGCAGGGTTGCCACGGCGGACGGCCTCGTATTCATCGAGGTTCACACTGGTCGGTTGGACTGTCCCGAGTCGCTTCGCAGCGCAGGCCGGTCGATGGCCAAGACAAATCAACTGGACTAAGCAAGCACGCAGTTCTGCAACAGGTTCGATAAACGAGAGGCCATCACAACACAAGGTGACAACAGAAACAACTCAACCACTATGAAGACCCGTGTCTTTCACGGAAGTGATGGCGCGGCGTTGGAGGATAGTCCGAAGCCGGCAATAATGCAGGCAGCGGACACTGTAGTGCGGATGGCTACGACCACCATTCTCACCGCCGAAGGCGGCGACCAGGTGATCTTTTCCACTGTGGACGCCGCCGTCTCCACCGCGGTTGAGGCGCAGAGGATCTTTGAGGACCAGGGCCTCGAAGTCCGTCGGGCTGTCATCAAAGCCATGCGCAAGACCTCCATCGCCAACGCGGAGCGTTGGGGCCGCATGGCGGTCGAGGAGACGAAGATGGGGCGGGCCGAGGATAAGACGCAGAAGAACCTCCTGTGCGCCACCCGAACGCCGGGGGTGGAGGACCTCCAATCGCGGGCGTATACTGGCGACAACGGCCTGACTCTGGTGGAGTACGCCCCCTTCGGCGTCGTGGCCGCCATCACCCCCTCGAACAATCCGGCCGCGACCGTCATCTCCAACGCCATCGCCATATTGGCCGCGGGCAATTCCGTGGTCTTCGCCCCGCATCCGGCCGCAGCCAAGGTCTGCCAGGAGGTTATGCGCGCCCTATGTTCGGCCGCGGTCTCGGCAGGAGCTCCCAGGGGCTTGGTCACCACAGTCTCTTCTCCTTCTCGGGAGACGACTAAGGCCCTGCTGTGCCACTCCTGCAACCATCGTTCAGCCGCCATGTACTCGACCAACATCGGGAACCTGACCCGCATGGGCCGGCGGATGCAATGCTCCATCTTCGTCAAAAACGCTCCTACCCTCTACGGCCTGGGCCTGGGGGAGGGCTACGCATCCATGTCCATCGGCACGCCGACCGGAGACGGCATCACCAAGCCCTCGCATTTCGTCAGGCCGTTGCATTGCTGCCTGGTGGGCTATTTTAGGATCGCGTGAGGCGAAAAGGACAATCGATGAAAATACCATGAGCAAGAATCCCCGCCTCAGCGAAGTTCTCCACAGGTTTCCGACCACAGAGGTCGAGGGCTTCGATTCTCTTGCCGAGCTCGCGCTGGATATGCGCTGGTCGTGGAATCACTGCGCCGACGAAGTTTGGCGGCAGCTTGATCCAGCGCTGTGGGACCTGACCCAGAATCCCTGGGTTGTCCTGCAAACGGTGTCGCGGAACCAACTCAAGAAGACGTTGGCCGAGCCAGGTTTCCGGGATAAGGTCGAGGACCTCCTGAGAGCCAAACGCCACGCGGCGGAGGCTCCGGCATGGTTTCAACAAAACCATCCCGGCGCCCGCCTGACCTGTGTCGCTTACTTCAGCATGGAGTTCATGCTCAGCGAAGCGCTTCCGATCTACTCGGGAGGGCTTGGTAACGTGGCGGGGGATCAACTCAAAGCCGCGAGCGACCTGGGCGTGCCGGTGGTCGGCGTGGGTCTGCTCTACCAACAAGGCTATTTTCGTCAGGCGATTGACAAGGACGGCGCGCAACAGGCCCTCTTCCCGTATAACGACCCGGGACAGTTGCCCATCACGCCCTTGCGTCACCCGAACGGCGAGTGGTTGCGGCTGGAGATCATCCTGCCCGGTTACTCGGTCTGGCTGCGCGCCTGGCAGGTCCAGGTCGGTCGAGTCAAGCTTTACCTGTTGGACAGCAATGACGCGGCGAACTTTCCCGCGCATCGAGGGATTACCAGCGAGCTGTATGGGGGCGGGCCTGAGTTGCGCCTCAAGCAGGAAATGGTTCTCGGGATTGGCGGATGGCGACTGCTCACCGCCCTCGGCATCCGACCTGAAGTCTGTCACCTAAATGAAGGGCACGCGGCGTTCGCCGTGTTGGAGCGCGCCCGCGGTTTCATGCAAGAGACGGCCCAGCCATTCGAAGTCGCGCTGGCCGTCACCAGAGCGGGGAACCTCTTTACCACACACACGGCAGTGTCCGCCGGCTTTGACCGTTTCGCTCCGGCTCTTATCGAGCAATACCTCAGGAGGTATTCCGAGCAGAAACTCGGCATCACGCTGGATGAATTGCTGGCCCTTGGCCGGCAGAACCCGAACGACGCGTCCGAGAGTTTCAACATGGCCTATCTGGCCTTGCGCGGGAGCGGGGCGGTGAATGGCGTCAGTCGCTTGCATGGGAAAGTCAGCCAGCATCTCTTTGCGCCCGTCTTCCCGCACTGGCCGGCGGACGAAGTTCCTGTCGGACACGTGACCAACGGAGTTCACATGCCGAGTTGGGACTCGGCGGCCGCCGACGAGCTTTGGACGGAGGCCTGTGGCAAAGGCCGCTGGCTGGGAACGACGGAAACCCTGGAGCAGGATATTCGCCGCGTTTCCGACGCCCGGCTCTGGCAGTTTCGCGCCGCGGCCAGCCAGCCGCTTATTGACTACGCTCGCGAACGGCTGGCCCGGCACTATGCGTCTGCCGGCGCGTCGCCTGAGGCCGTTGAGGAGGCGAGGCATCTCTTCGATCCCAACGCGTTGACACTGGGCTTTGCGCGGCGGTTCGCGACCTACAAACGACCGAATCTGCTGCTGCATGACCCGGAGCGCCTGCTGCGCCTGTTATCCGATCCTCAGCGCCCGGTGCAGCTCGTGATTGCGGGCAAGGCCCACCCGGCGGACGAGGCGGGACAGGCCCTGATCAAGGAATGGATACATTTCATTCGCCGACCCGATGTCCGCCCCCATGCGATCTTCCTCAGTGACTACGACATGCATTTGACCGAGCACCTGGTGCAGGGCGTGGATGTCTGGCTCAACACGCCACGGCGGCCTTGGGAGGCGTGTGGAACGAGTGGCATGAAGGTGTTGGTCAACGGCGGCATCAACCTTTCGGAATTGGACGGCTGGTGGGCCGAAGCCTATGCCCCAGACCTGGGTTGGGCGCTGGGCGACGGGCAGGAACATGGCGCTGATCCTGGTTGGGACCGCGCCGAAGCGGAGATGCTCTACGACCGGCTCGAAAGCGAGCTGATTCCCGAATTCTATACTCGCGACGATAAAGGCATCCCCACCGCCTGGGTGGCACGTATGCGGGAAAGCATGGCGCGGTTGACACCGCGCTTCTCCGCCGACCGCACGGTGCGCGAATACACCGAGCAGCGCTACCTCCCGGCCGCTGCCGCCTACCATGCGCGCGTTGCCAATAAAGGCGCTATCGGCAGACAAATGGCCGATTGGCGGCACAGTCTGGAACAGAAATGGGCCACGCTCCACTTCGGCGACGTCAAGGTTGAGACTCACGGCGAGCAGCACGTATTCGAGGTGGAGGTCTATCTCGATGACCTCGACTCCAATGTGGTGCGGGTAGAGCTTTACGCCGATGGCATCATGGGCAGTGCTTACGTGCGGCAGGAGATGACGCGCGTTCGCCAGCTAGCCGGCACGTCGGGCGGCCACGTTTACACCGCGACTGTGTCTGCGGCCCGCCCGTCAGCGGACTATACGGCTCGAGTGATTCCGCACTGCGAGGGTGTTGCGGTTCCTCTGGAAGCCGCTCACATCCTGTGGCAGCGATGATCGTAGCGGCTCCCGCAATGTGTGAGACCATGCAATCCGTCCTGACGATCAACGGCGGCTCATCGAGCATCAAGTTCGCGCTATACCAGATCAGCGAACCACTGATGCGAGGGCTTTATGGAAAGGTGGACCGCATCGGCTTGAGCGGCACTCATCTGACGTTCAGGGACCCGACCGGCAATCAGCGGGACAGGGGCGGCTTCGCCGCCTCCGATCACAAATCGGCAGCGAATGGTCTGATTGATTGGCTCGAAGAGCAGAGTGGTTTCGAATCGGTCCGGGCTGTGGGACACCGCGTGGTCCACGGCATGCAACACACCGCGCCCGAACTGGTCACGCAGGAGTTGCTGGATGAGCTGCGCCGCATCAGGCCGTACGACCCGGATCATCTGCCCCGCGAGATCGAACTGATCGAGGAGTTTCGCAAGCGTCATCCGAAACTGCCCCAGGTAGCCTGTTTTGACACGGCCTTTCACCGCGACATGCCGCGTGTTGCCAGGCTGCTTCCCATCCCGCGCCGCTACGAGGCGAAGGGAGTTCAACGCTACGGTTTCCATGGGCTGTCCTATGCCTATCTGATGGAAGAGCTCGCGCGCCTCGGCGACCCGGCGGCCACGAAGGGGCGTGTGATCCTCGCGCATCTCGGAAACGGCGCAAGCTTGGCCGCCGTGCGCGACGGCAAGAGCATTGACACCAGCATGGGCTTCACTCCAACGGCGGGATTGATGATGAGCACCCGCTCGGGCGATTTGGATCCGGGCCTGGCCCCGTTTCTGGCGTGGACCGAGCGCATCACCACCAAACAGTTTTACAGAATGGTCAACCACGAGTCGGGTCTGCTGGGCGTTTCGGAGATCAGTTCCGACCTGCGTGACTTGCTCGCGCGGGAAGCCGGCGACACGCGGGCGGCGGAAGCGGTGGCGCTGTTTTGTTACCACGCGAAGAAGTGGATCGGCTCCTTTGCCGCCGCGCTCGGCGGCCTGGACACGCTTGTCTTCGCGGGCGGCATCGGGGAGAATGCGCCACTGGTCCGCTCGCGCATCTGTGAGGGCCTGAGTTTCCTGGGGATTGAACTGAATGAGTCGCGGAATGCGGAGACCGCGGAGGTGATCTCTACGAATGGCAGCCGGGCCACGGTTCGCGTCATTCGCACGGACGAAGAGCTGATGATTGCGCGTTCGGTATGCCGAGTGCTTGGACCCGGCATGGTCAGCTAAAAAGGAAAGTCCGGCCCCGCAAGGAAGTACATCTCCCGGATGGAGCCGCTTGTGGCGAGCGGTGTCCCCCCACGATCCACGGTAGGGTTTTACCCCATGGCGGAGGCGGTCGCGCCGACGCAATATAAAAGTGTTGGCACCCGTGGCGATGGCGGTGGACGCGATTTCTCAAACACGCTGTTGGCCGAACGCCAACAGGGAACGAAACGGAAACGCACAGAACGGAAGAACGATTATGCTGAGCAAAGCCAAAACATTAAAGGGCTACACATTGGACAGTCTTGATGGACAAATCGGCAAAGTCGAAGAATTCTACTTCGATGACCGACACTGGACAATTCGCTATCTGGTCGCAGACACGGGAAACTGGCTCACGGGCAGGCAGGTTCTGATTTCCCCGTATGCGCTGGGTTCCGTGACTACAGAAGACGAGCACATCGACATCAATTTAACCAAAGATCAGCTCGAGCACAGTCCATCCTTGAACAGTGACAAGCCCGTCTCGCGACAATTCGAGGAGGACTACCACGGGTACTATGGTTGGCCAACGTATTGGGAAGGCCCATACATGTGGGGTTCTAATCCTTACCTCGTGCGGGACCGCCAACAATGGACCAAATCCACACAAGGCGAGAAGGCGTGGGATCCGCATCTGCGCAGCACTCACGATGTGAGTGGTCATAACATCCAGGCCGCGGATGGCGAGATAGGCCATGTCGATGACTTTATCATCGATGACGAAACCTGGGCGATTCGGTATCTGATCATCGATACACGGAATTGGTGGCCTGGGAAGAAGGTCCTGGTTTCACCGCGATGGATCGATCGCGTTAGCTGGAGCGAGTCGAAAGTCTTCGTCAATCTTACCCGCGAGAGCATCAGGCAGTCGCCGGAATACACGGAGGAGTCTTTGCTTACTCGGGATTATGAGACGGGACTGCATCGGCATTACAATCGGCAGGCATACTGGATCGATGAACCGGCCATCACGGAGCAATCGCATTGAAAGAGAGACCGGAGAGGGCATTTTGTGCATGCGGTTCGCGGCTATCACCTCCGCAGAGTCTCTTCAGTCGTCCTCGTCTTGCTGCCCGTCTTCGTGGTGGCTGGGGCGCGCAAAAGCCAAAGATGGAGGAAATGAGGAAGCACATCAGGCAGCACATGCGGATAGGCACGAAACCCGCGTCCCAGTGGCCTGTGATGCTGATCTGCCTCTGCTAACGGTCAGGATTGTCCGGTGGCGGAACGGTCGCGGCGCAACGAAAGTGGCTTGAAGATGATGCATACAGACCGATAGATGGGCGAAGAAACGTGGATTCGAACGGTGATCGGCGTGCTGGTGGTGGTCCTGGCGCTGGCCAAGCCGTCTTAAGCTAAAGTGCACAATCATTTGCCAAGGCGGCCAAGCTGGATGGCCGAGCAAACTCATCCGCGTTTGCGCGCGAGCGAGCCGCCTTTGCGGGGCGAGTTGTTCAGCGTCGAACAACTGGCGCGCCATGCCCGGGCGCTGGCAGCGGAGCACCGGATCGTTACGGAACGGAGCTCCAACCCCTTGTTGGCCCGGCTGGGCGAAAACGAGCAGAGCCTCCGGGCCTTCAATCGCGCAACCCTGGCTGTAAATCCGAGCCGGCGCATCACTCCCGCCGCGGAATGGTTTCTCGACAACTTCTACCTGATCGAAGAGCAGATCCA
>ORJL011706091.1_pt1 | contig 12487 bp, 10 predicted proteins | sample 1779941 | NCBI WGS metagenome assembly ORJL01 (sample SAMEA104232317, study PRJEB22302) | groundwater metagenome | biome: forest; feature: aquifer; material: groundwater | place: USA | collected 2011-08-07 | depth 5.8 m
CGGCCAGCAAGCTGGCTCTGCCAGCGGCCAGCAAGCTGGCTCTGCCAGCGGCCAGCAAGCTGGCTCTGCCAGCGGCCAGCAAGCTGGCTCTGCCAGCGCCAAGCGGATGGAGGCCGACGACGCGATCGGGGTGGTGATGCAGATCGCCTCCGCCCTGGTCGACGCCGAGGGGAAGGGGTGGAGCCACGGCGACCTCTCGCCGCGGCACGTCCTCGTCTCGCGCGGCTGGCGGGTGCGCGTGATCGGCTTCGCGACGGAGTGGTCGAAGGAGGCGGCCTTCGGGGACCTCCACGCCCTCGGGACGCTGGCGCGGCTCCTCCTCACGGGACGCGCGACCACGCACGCGCACCCCGCCGCGGAGGCGCTCCCGCCCGAGCACGCCCCGGTCGCCGGGCCGCTCGATCGCCTCCTGTCGGCCGATCCGGAGAAGGCGTATCCGTCGGCGATGGACTTCCTCATGGACGTCGTGCCGATCGTGATCCGCCGGCGCGGCCGAGCGGGGCTCCCCGAGAGCGTGCGCGACATGCCGGGGCTCGAGAAGGTCGTGCGGCGCGGGTCGGGGACGCTCCACGAGCTGCGCCTGGGGGCCGACCTCGCGGCGAGGCTCATACCCGAGAAGCTCCCGGCCATCGCGGGGTACGCGATCGAGAAGGCGACGAAGCCGGCCTCGGCGATCGTCTCCGATTACTTCGACGTCATGGAGCTGGCGGACGGGACCTTCGGGATCTTCCTCGCGGGGGGACCGAGGACGGGGGTCTCGGGGGCGATGACGATGCTCATGGTGAGGTCGGCCTTCCAGTCGGTCGCGCCGTTCGGGCTGCAGCCGATGAAGCTCCTGGAGGAGCTGCACGAGCTCATCCGAGGCGACCTTCAGGAGGGGATGTCGATCCCCGCGGTGTACGCCCTCCTCGATCCGCAGGCGCACACGCTGACCTCGGCGCAGGCGGGGGCGCCGGGGCCGTTCGTCTGGAACCGCCTGCAGACGCGTGCGCAGCCGACGCGGACCGACGGCACGCCGCTCTCCGCGGCGGAGTTCCAGTCGTCCGACGAGCGGACGGTGCCGGTGAAGCCGGGGGACCGGATCGTCCTCGCGACCCCGTGGGTCACGGGGACGGTGAACCTTCGAGGCGAACAGTTCGGGCTGGGAGGCCTCCTGCGGCACCTCCGCCATTCGGACGGGGCGCTGCGCGAGCAGCTCGAATCGCTCGTCGCGGCGGTGAGCGCACACCGCGGGCCGTCGACGCCGGAGCACGACCTGACGCTGCTGGGGCTCGAGCGGAGTTGAGGCGAGGGGCGAGGGGAGAAGGGCGAGGGGCGAAGGGCGAGGGGAGAAAGGCGAGAGGCGAAGGGCGAGCGCCCTGAGAGGAACATCGGCGTGGTTCAATCGGCGGCTGATTCGGGTGGCAACCCCGACGAGTGGCCGAACTCCAACTCCAATTCCAACTCAAAGGGCCTTTGAGTTGGAATTGGAGTTGGATTTTCTTGGAGTTGGCTGTTGGAGTTGGAGTTCGGCGAATGCCCTCGCGAGTGTCCCCTCCGATTGAACCACGCCGGAACATCGCCCCTCGCTGGCGAATTAGCCTTCAAACCACCCGAGCTTCTTCTGCGCGAAGTAATACACCTGCCCGAGCAGGCGGCAGAAGACCATGTAGCCGTAGAGCGAGACCCCCATCGCGATCAGCTCGTAGACGAGGAGGATGAGGAGCGCGCCGACGAGCTCCCCTCCCACGACCGTCCCGGCGAAGACGGTCCCGACGCCGAGGAGCGACCCGAGGACCACGAGGAGCACGACCACGATCCCGAGGACGAGCATGCAGACCCAGGCCATCACGTACTCGCCCATGATCCGCATGATCGAGCGGACCACGAACGCGTAGTTGAACGCCGTCCCGACGCCGTACAGGCAGGTGACGAGGATCGACATCGGGTACATGAAGAGCCCGAGCAGCGCCCCCATCCCGAGGAAGACGTAGAGCACCGGCTGCGGCACCTTGTCCCACAGGAACACGACCGTCAGGATGCACGGGAAGAAGCTCGCGGCGCCCGCGAGCGACCATTGCATGAAGTACCCGACCATGTCCGTGGGATGCGACATGTCGGGCCAGTCGGGCGGGTTCTTCTGCCCCACGCCGCTCGTCTTCACCACGTTCATGTAGTAGGCGGAGAGGTAGCCGGTCGCCATCGCCCCGACGAGCCAGCCCCACAGCCAGCCGTACTTCGCGACGAACGTCGTGCCCGCGAAGACGATCGTCCCGACGATCAGGATCCCGAGCCCATTCCCGCGGAGCGGATAGGCGAAGAGCCCCGGCAGGTCCTTCCAGAACGGCGTGACGTCCTCGGGCACCCGGAACGTCTTCAGCTCGTCCGGCGTGCAGAGGCTCTGCAGGCGCGCGCGGAGGAACGCGAGCGTCGGGTCGAGCTGCAGCGCGCGGACGAAGTTGGCAATCGCCTCGTTCTTCCGCCCGAGGTCGATGGCGATGTATCCGAGCTTCACGCGTAGGTCGGGGTCGTTCGGGTTCTGCGCGACGAGCTGGTACAATTCGCCAAACCGCGCCTGCAGTTCCTCCGGGTTCGTCGGGGCGGGCGATGCCTGGGGTGTGGGCGCAGCATCGGTCATCACGGGTACCTCCTGGGGGGGAATGGTATGGAGGCAAAGGTGGGTAGGCAACAAGAGTCTACCTTCCGCACAGAAGTGCAGTCAAACCCAGGCCCCACGCGGAACCGCCCGTTCCGCCGCACGTTGCAGCGCCCTCCCCGGATTTCCCGGATTCCTCGACACTGTAGCGAGGAAGTCGGGACGATTCCGACAGAGCCCCGAAGGGGCGCCCCAAGATAGCCAGGGGCGAAGCCCCTGGAAAACGGGCCCCGAGGGAGCAGAGCCCTGAAGGGGCGACCCATCGAGGTCAGCCGGATGGGTCGCCCCTTCAGGGCTACGACTCACTGTAACGCCTGGGTCCAGGGGCTGCGCCCCTGGCTATCTTGGCTCGCCCCTTCGGGGCTCCCGACTTCGTTGCTACAGTGTCGATTCCTCTGCGCTTGACATTTTCGCCAGGGAGGCGATATACTTCGTCCGCTTCCTAGGAATCCCGCCCCACTGCCATGTCTTCCGGACGGGGCAAGGCCGCCCTCCCGACGCGGGAGGGCCGCATGGACGAACCGGAGTCCAGGGCCCCGAGGCGCCCGACGCGCGCTCGATGAGACGCCGAATGATCTACGACGTGGCGATCCAGGTTGTCTTCTTCCTCGTCGTGATCGTCTGCGCCATCACCGAGCTCCGCGAAAACAAGGTCTACAACGTGGTGACGTACCCGGCGATCCTGCTCGGGCTCGGGTTGAACTACCTGGACGCGAGCGTACCGGGAGCGAAGCTCAGCCTGTTCGGGGGTCTGGTCGGTTTCGGCGTCTACCTCCTCTTCTACATGATGAAGGGGATCGGGGCGGGGGACGTGAAGCTGGCCGCGGCGTTCGGGACGCTGAAGGGATTTCCCTTCATCGGAGACGTGATCGTGTGGACGGCCCTCTTCGGCGGCGCGATGGCGATCTTCGTCGCGGGATTCTTCGCGGCGAAGGAGTTGTTCACCGGAGCGGCGAGGGAGATCCGGGCGCTGCGGAAGGCGGGGACGGTGCCCCCCGCGAACGAGGAGAAGGAAAAGCAGCGGATGCCGCACATCCCGTACGGGGTAGCGATGTGCATGGGCGCGGTGGTGACCTTCCTGTGCCGGAAGCCGGTCGGGATGGACAGGTACATCTGGATCAACCTCACCTGGTAGCGGGAGCGAAGCCATGGACGGGATCAAGCGGTTCTGGAAGCGCGAGGACGGCCAGGCCGTCGTCGAGGCCGCCATCACGATGCCGATCTTCCTCTTCCTCCTCTGCGGCATCATCGAGATGTCGTACATGTTCATCGTGCAGGCGATGGTCGACTACGCGGCCTACTGCGCGGCGCGGACGGGGATCGTGCGGAACGGCGACCCGGACATGATGAAGTGGGCGGCGGCGGGGGCCCTCGCGCCGATCACGCAGACCAGCTTCCCCATCCCTGGCCTCACCCTCCGCGCGAGCGCGGACGACCCGGCAGGGGTGGCTCTCCTCCACCTCACGCACTGGGGCTCGATGATGGTCGCGCGGGCCCAGTTCGAGGATCAGCTCCCGGCGAAGCTCAAGTACGGGAGCAAGAAGGAGTACCTCGCCGACGTCGGATTCCTCGGTGGGATGTCGCAGCTCCTCCTGGAGCGCGGGGCGGCGCTCTCCGCCCTCGGCGGCTTCTCCGCGTCGAACGTCGTCGGGCGGATGGACGCGACGTCGAAGGGGATCCAGATGCCGGTCTACACGATCAACGACATCCGCGTCCTCGACCCCGACGACTTCAACCGCTCCCCCGGCTCGAACGAGGTGCAGGGGACGAGCGCGGGGCACACCTACATGAGCCTGCGCGAGTACTGGAGCGGGGGCGCGGGGACGAACGCGATGAAGGAGCCGAAGACCTACCTCATGGCCCGCGAGCCGCGCGCGAACGAGTACGGCACGGACGCCACTGGCGCGCCGTTCGAGTGGAACCAGTTCCTCGGCGACGGGATCCGCCTGACGAACGCCCAGGACACCGTGCAGAAGAAGCTGAGGCTGCGCGTGGAGATCATCCACAGCCACAAGCTCCTCTTCAAGTTCCTCGTCCCGATGGTGAGCATCCTCCCGATGCCGAAGCCGAACTACTACAAGTTCTGGTCGACAGGCGTCGACCCGGGCGTGCGGAGCAAGATGTCGAACGACGAGCGGTTCCGGAACCTCAGCGGGCGGGTGATCATCCGGGGCGAGTGGACGATGCGGATGCAGTCGAACTTCATGAAGCCGCCGATCCCCTCCCGGGCCAAGAAGGGTCGCCAACCCCAGTAGCAGCACGACAGGACGGGAACGCCTGTGGGAGATCCGAAGATGAAGCCAGAGACGAACGACGACGGGATGCCCGACTTCCAGCGCCGCCCGGGCGGGCTCGTGCGCGGGGAGGAGGGGCAGATCACCGTCATCTTCGCCCTGCTCGCCATGGCGCTCGTCTTCTTCTGGATGTCGGTCTACCAGACCGGCGAGTGCGTGAACGAGAAGATCAAGGTGCAGGACGTCGCGGACGCCTGCTCCTACAGCGGCGCCGTCTGGGGCGCACGGATGCTCAACCTGATCGCCTACACGAACCGCGCGATCATCGCGAACATGGTCACGATGACGGAGATCGTCATCGCCCGGAGCCACTCGAAGTTCTGGCTCGACGTCGCGGTCATTCTCGAGCTCATCACCGTGGCCCTCTCGTGGATCCCGATCCTCGGTCCGATCCTGGAGATAGTCGGGAAGGCCCTCGCGATCCTGGCGACGGTCTACGAGAGCGTCACGTGGGCGATCGGCCTCGCGGCGTTCCGGGTCCCGTCGAAGAAATATGCGCCGTTCGCCTGCGGCTGGTGGTTCTGCTTCCTCCACAACCTGTGCGCGCTGGAGAACTCCGCCCACTTCATGCTCGCGCCCCCGCCGTACAAGGGGGTCTACGCCGACTCCGGGAACATCAGCTCGAAGCTCGACACGGCGCTCATTCCGCTCGCCATCAAGCACACGAACGAGTTGATCGACCCGCCTGGCAACGCGGGGGGCGAGTTCGCGCGGATCTACGTCAACCCCGCGATGACCGGCAACAACCTGCCGGCGCAGGTGAAGGCGATGTCCTTCGTCTTCCGCCAGTGGACGCTGCAGAGCTTCAACGACCTCCTCACCTGGCCGGGCGGGAAGCACGGCATCCAGAAGGGGCCCCGGAAGGGGGAGTACGACTTCGCGGCGAAGCGGGTTTTCGGGACGAAGAGCTCCTTCAACAAGCTGATCGATCAGAAGTACCGCCTGAAGTGGGCCATCGAGGAGAACGCGAAGAAGAACCTGAAGGGACTCTGGTCGTGGGACCGCGGCTCGGCGAGCTCCGGGGGCCTGATGGATGCGATCAGCACCATGACGAGCCTCTGGTTCGTCGGGATCGACATCGGGGGGACCACGCACGTCGACACGTTCTACGACGGGCCGATCCAGGTGGTCAGCTTCCTGGGCGGGAAGGTCTTCGTCCGGGCCGGCGGACCGGACCGGTTGCAGAACGACCACGACGTCGAGGCGACCGACTACCTCCGCGTCTGGTACCGCCAGTTCTGGAAGCTCTTCAGCTTCCCGAAGAAGACCCTCTTCCAGGCGGGCGAGATCGCCCTCCTCTCGGAGGACACCGACCCGGCGTTCGGGGAGATCAGCCCGACCGTGGGGTCGTACTACAGCGACCGCGCGGACTTCGACGACGAGAAGGAGACGGGGTACCTCGGCCTCCCGCACGAGGACAACGACAACCACTACCTGCAGACCTTCTACACCTGGAGCAGCTTCTACCCCGTGCCGAACGAGCTGCCGGCGCCGCAGTTCTTCCTCACCCTCGGCTTCGACCCGCAGAAATCGAAGAAGGAGAAGACGATCTGGACCCCGACGGGGATCCACGAGCTCAACAACGACATGTTCATGCAGGGGAACAACAACCGCGGCGACCGGGCGATCTGGAAGTCCGGCGGGAACCCCGGCTCCCGCGGCCTGGCGTGGATGTCGAGCAACCTCCCGAGCTATTGCTACGTGATCGACGCGAAGGCGCGCCTGAGCGGCGGGGGCGGCGGGGGCAGCGGGAAGAAGTTCTACGTCCCGAAGGAGAAGGACAGAAACAAGGACAACGAGCAATTCGGCAAGCGGTGCGGGGTCGTGCTCGCGGTCGGGTACAAGGACGCCCGCGGCCTGAACATCGTCGAGATCATGGGCCAGAACTCCGACGGCGCCAACCCGCCGACAGACGCCGAGGTCACGCTGGAGGAGACCGTCCAGAAGGAGTCCTACCGCAGGAAGGCCCAGGGGCTGACGAACAACAACGTCCAGTACGAGAACGACAAGGCGAAGGTGAAGCTCGACATGATCCGCAGCGGCAAGTTCATGGGGATCGGAATGGCCGGCTTCACAGCCTGGTCCGCCGCGGAGGTCTATTTCGAGCGGCAGGACAACCCCGAGGAGCCGCCGAACGAGTTCAACCCGTGCTGGCGCGCCCGCCTCGCCCCGTTCGATCGCCACTTCCAGTCGATGCTCGAGGGGGGCTCCACGCCGGCGCTCAAGCAGATCGCCACGCTCATGAAGAAGGCCGTGGACGCCAGCCTGAAACCGATGCAGCAGATCTGGAAGGCCCTCGGCGGCAGCCAGGACGACATCGACGTCACCACGCTCGTCCCCCACTAAGGAGGCAGGCCATGGCACAGCCCCAGGAAGAGAACCTGCTGACCGGGGAGCGCGGCAGCGCGATGGTCGAGCTGGCCATCTGCGCACCGATCCTCTGCCTCCTCTTCGTCGGCAGCATCGAGTTCCACAAGCTCACCTTCTACAAGCGGCACGTCATCGCTGCGACGCGGTACGCCTGCTGGGAGTGCGTCTACCGCAAGGGGGAGGCGAACCTCGACAAGAACGTCGCGAAGGAGATCCGCGAGCTCTATTTCTCCGAGCTCCCGTTCGACCCCGCGAACGCCGTCGTCGCGAACTTCCCGAACGACAGCTCCGGGAGCCGCGTGCAGCTCAAGGTGCAGAGGGGGGGAAGCGAGGACGACCTGAAGGGGGCCGGCTATGTCGCCCTCGGCACGATGCTCTACGAGGCCGGCGTGAAGGGGTTCAAGATCGGCCCCTTCACCCTGGGCGGGTACGGCCTCGTGAACCCCAACGGCCCGGATGACCGGGTCACGACGGAGGTGAGGATCACCTACCAGCCGACCTTCTTCCCGATCCTCCTCTCCTTCTACAACCTGAAGAAATCGAAGACCCCGACGGGGGCCGACAAGCCGGGGAGCTGGGACTCCACGAAGAACCTCTTCACGCTCGGGGGCGAGAAGCCCTACTCCCGGATGGTCCTCTGCAACGGATGCTGGGACGAGTACCGCCAGGACCAGGTTACCGAGCACGTCCGCGGGATGTGGTGCCCGGTGCTCGGGGAGATCCTGGCCAAGGTCAGCAAGATCACCTTCGGCCTGTTCGAGTTCGCGCCCTACGTCGAGATGGACCAGATCTGCCCCTACAGCGCCCCGGACTGGTGGAAGAAGGACTGCAAGTGCACGGACAACGAGCCGTCGCGGTTCGAGGACGGTGGGACGGCCGAGGACCCGAACGCGACCGCGGCCGCCGAGAAGGCGGAGTACGAGGCGAAGAAGGCGGAGCTGGAGCAGCGCGTCAGGGACGACCAGTCGCAGATCGACGCGCTCAACGCGGAGCGGACCGCCCGCCTGAACGACAACGACCCGAACAACAACGACGTGAGCGCCCTCGACTCCCAGATCGGCGCGCTGACGAACGACCAGACGCAAGCGCAGAACGACCTGAACACGATGGCGGGACACTGATTGGAGTAGCGCGCGCAAGCGCGCTTTGGACTGACGCCCGCGAGGGCGTCAGTCGGCTGGCTGACAGCCTTGCGGCTGTCAGTCCACCGCGCCCTTGCGGGCGCGACTCCAACACGCGTGCGGAGCACCTGACATGGACGAGGCGGCGACGAAGAAGGAGGCCGACGCGGGCGGCGCCCCCCAGGGGGACACCGTCTGGTCGTCGTCCGTCAAGGTCGTCGTCCTGCTCGCGATCGGGACCGGGGCGTTCTACCTGCTCGGCCGCATGAGCGACAAGGTCCGCGGCGTCGAACAGGAAGCGGCCCAGGTCCGAAAGGATCGCGAGGAAGGGGCGGCCGCCTCGGGGCGCGAGCCCGTGCTGCCGAAGCGGGCGGCGATTCCAGAGATGCCCCGCATGGCCCCATACCCCAAGGCCACCTCGTTCGCGGGGGGCGACACGTTCCTCCTGAACGGCATCCCGCGCCGCATCGCCACGTTCGGCACGTCGGACGCCCCGGACTGCGTCGCCGAGTGGTACGTGAGCGCGTGGAAGGCCGCCGGCCTGGAGCCGGCGGGGAGCTCCGACGCCACGTACGCCGGGTGGAGCGCCCTCGACTGCGCGCACGACCTCCGCTACTCGATCATCGCGCGCCGCGTGGACGAGGCCTCCTCCACCGTCGCCTACCTCTCCGTCAGCACCGTCTCCGCGGTCGAGGTCGGCTTCCCGAAGAGCGAGATCCCCTTCCCGAAGGGCTCGGTGCCGAACATGGAGGTCCGCTCGGAAGACGCGGGCTCGCCGGGGAACATGACCTCGTGGATCGTGCCGCTCCCGACCGATCGGGCGCGGCGGCACTTCCGCGAGGCGCTGCCGCCGCTGGGGTGGAAGTACGAGGAGAACTACTCCCACGAGCCAGACGAGAACGGGTACTCCGTCCTCTTCTTCTCGCACGGGGAGCGCTTCCTGACGCTGACGATCGATCCCGCGCCGGACGGGAACACGTGCGTCGTGGTCAACGAGTCGATGGACCTGAAGTGAGGTGGCCCATGAAGAGCCGCATCCGAGAGCTGTTCCACGGCGAGGCGGGGCAGATGGCGACCGAGTACGCCCTGCTCGTCGCGCTCGTCGCCCTGATGGCGATGGGGTTCCAGGTCCTCTTCCTGAAGGGGCTGGTGAAGCTCTTCGACGGGATCCTCTTCACCCTCTCCCTGCCGTTCCCGTAGCGGCTACCCTCCTTCGCTCCCCGCGCTGCGGCGCGCGAGGAGCTACGGAGGGTGTCACTTGTGCGCGCCGGGGGGCAGCTCGAACTGGGCCGCGGCGACCGGCGTGAAGATCAGCTCCGTCACCTCCGACACCAGCCAGATGTCCATCGGGTTCTTCCCCGACGCCCCCGGCTCCCCGCCCCTCTCCTCGAGCACCCGCCGCCTGAGCGGCATCCCCTTCGTCTCCGCGAGGAGCGCGGTCTGCATCGCCGACTCGTCGTTCACGACGTCGTACTTCTTGTACATCGCCGCGACGAGCTTGCGGTACTCCTCGACCCCCTTGAACTCGTCGCTCACCCACGCCTCCTGCGTCAGCGCGCCGTTCACGTAGACGGCGTACTTCACGCAGGGGTGCTTGAGGATCGTGTCCTTCTCCGCCGTCGCCCGGCACCAGGCGACCGGCTTGCCGACCGTGAGCGCCGTCTCGACGTTCTCCAGGCGATGCTTCAGCGCGGCGAGGTCCTCCTCGAGCGGCGGCTTCAGCTTCGCGTCTTTCGTCTCCTTCAGCTTTTTCTCGAGGTCGGCGATCTCCTTCTCGAGCTTCGCCTTCGTGGCGAGGAGCTGCTTCTTCTGCTCGGCGAGCTCCGCCGCCCCCGCCGCCGCCGCCGCCTTGAGGGGGATCTCCATGACCCGCGGGTTCTTCGGCGACATGACCCACTCGAGCCCCCTGTCGAGGCGGAAGATCGTCACCAGCCCGTCCTCCGTCTCCTCGACGCGCGTCTTGTCGACGGCGAAAAACGTGCGCCGCTCGAAGGGCGGCTGCTTGACGAGCGACTCGTACTTGCAGGCCTCGCGGAAGGCGACGTCCGCGAGCGCGGCCGAGCCGAGGAGGAGGAAGATGGCGGCGGTCTTCATGGCGTCTCCCCTTCCATCACCCGCGCGATGGCGACCGTGACGTTGTCCGGCGCGCCCCGCAGGTTGGTCATCTTGATCAGGTACTCGACGGCCTCCAGAAGGCCGTCCTCGTGGTTGAGGACGATGCTCTCGATCTCGGGCGAGGAGACCATGTTCCACAGGCCGTCCGTGCAGAGGAGATAGATGTCCCCCGCCTCCAGGCGCTGCGCCTGCACGTCGGGCTGCACGTCGGCGGAGACGCCGAGCGCCCGCGTCACGATGTTCTTGCAGCGCGCGATGAGCGCCGTGTCGAGCTTGACCCCCTGGCGCTTCGCGATCTCCGCGACCCAGGAGTGGTCCTCGCTCATCTGGACGATCTTCTCCTTGCGGATGCGGTAGACGCGCGCGTCGCCGACGTTCGCCATGATCGCGTACGGCGGCTTCGCGTACCAGACCGCGATCGTCGAGCCCATCCGGCTGTGGTCCGGCGCCCGCTCAGCCTCATGGAAGAGCTCCGCGTTCGCCTTCTTGAGCCAGTCGCCGAGGAGCTGCGCGAATCGCCCCACCGCCGCGAGGGCGTCCGTCTCCCCCGCCTCCAGGAGCTCGGTCGGCGAGGAGAAGAGGATCTCGTGCGAGAGGCTTTCGATCGCCATCCGGCTCGCCTTGTCGCCGTGCGAGAGGCCCCCCATCCCGTCCGCGACGATCGCGAGGGCGTTCTCCTCGGAGAAGTAGAGCGAGTCCTCGTTCCGCTTCCGCTTGCGACCGACGTCCGACTTCCCGGCGATCCGGATCCTGATGGTGCGACCTCCGATGCGGGGGCGATTCTAGCGGGCACCGGAGAGGGGGTCAAGCAGGGGGCGGAACACGCGGGTGGTCTTGCGGGGGACGCAGGGGATGGACGATTCGGTTCACCACGAAGACACGAACGCCACGAAGGGGCACAAAGGAGCGATTGCAGCGCGGCGCGGACTCCGCGCGAACGGCGAAGCCCTCTTCGTGCCCCTTCGTGGCGTTCGTGTCTTCGTGGTGAATCGTGCGGCTCAACCCCGCCCGCGCCTCCCCGGCAGCCCCAGGAGCAGCCCCAGCACGAGCGCAGACGCGACGAGGAACTCCGGCGGGACGTGCTCCGCCTCGTCGAGCCACGGCATCCGCAGGAACTCGGGCCACAGCCGCGGGACAAGGACGAGCGAGTTGTTCACGACGTGCGCCGCGACGCCGACCCAGATGCTCCGCCACCGCACGACAAGTGTGCCGTAGACGACGCCCAGGACGAACATGATCGCCATGCGCGGACCCGACCCGTGCAGGAGCGCAAACGGCACCGCGCTCGCCACCACCGCCGCGCCGGGCCCCCACGCGCGCGAAAGCGAAGAGAGCAGGTACCCTCGGAACGCGAGGTCCTCGCAGACCGCAGGCAGGAGCGCGAGAACGAGCAGCGTCATCACGCGTCCGTGCGTCGCGCACCCCGCGACGAGGTCGAGGAGCTTCTTCTCTTCCTCTACGGGCACGCGCAGGAAGGGCAGGAGGGCCGTCTCCTTGAGCAGGAGGAGCAGACAGACCGCCGCGACCGCGCCGCCGAGGAGCCTGGCGCCCCCCGGCCACCCGCCTCGGAACGCCTCGACGTACGGCTGCGAGGTCACCGTCGCGAGGAGGAGCGCGGGGAAGAGGATGACGCCCAGCTCGCCCACGAGCATCTGGCGCAGGGGATCGGTCGGCCTGAGCGCCTGCAGGGCGAATCCGAGCACCGAGACGAGGGCGAGGTACGCCGCCCCGTGGACGGGGCGCGGGCCGAGCGTGCCCGGCGGACGGAACGCCGCCGGTGGCGACTGCGCGGCCGGCCGCTCCGAGGCCCCCTCCTGCCGACCGATCGCCGCCGCGCCTGCGAGGACCGCGACCGCGGCCGCCGCGGGGAGCAGGAACGGATGGACGGCCTCCCGCGCCTGCGGGACGACGAGCCCCACCGCCGCGCAGGCGCCCAGCCCCGCGAGCGTCCC
>ORJL011463110.1_pt1 | contig 12486 bp, 6 predicted proteins | sample 1779941 | NCBI WGS metagenome assembly ORJL01 (sample SAMEA104232317, study PRJEB22302) | groundwater metagenome | biome: forest; feature: aquifer; material: groundwater | place: USA | collected 2011-08-07 | depth 5.8 m
GCCGCCACGAGAACCATCTCCGGCCAAATGGTCGATGCCGATACTCCGACCAAAGGAATACCCGCCGTGCTGTTTGGCGGCCAGTCGAAGAACGGCTTCTTTGCGATTGGCGCCACCGACATCAACGGCGATTTCACTATGGCAGTGACCCCTGACCAGTGGGGTGGCGGACAGGACTCTCAGACCCTTTCCTACCGCGGTTATGTCGATTTGAACAATGGATTCCAAGCGGACACGACCAGCGGGAATGTCACGGGAATCCTACGCGCGTTCCCGAAGGCCACAGCCTGTTTCTACGGCAGCGTCCAGGACGATCAGAGGCACCCGCTGGCCGGCGTGCGGCTGGGCGCCGACAACGGCCAGAACGGGAATGGCGATTATCAGGGAGACGGCACCACGGATCAGAACGGCAACTATGTCATCGGCGTCGTTGCAGGACTCTGGAGCCCGGGCGTGAGCGGCAAGGAAAACCACTTCAACTTCGGCGGCTATATCTTTTCCCAATCGGCCTTCAGTTTCGACCACGGCGGCAGCGGAGCCAACCTCACGGCCGGGTCAGCCGTGCGCCAGGATTTTACCGCGCTCCCGGCCCCCTACCACATCACCGGCTCCCTCAAGGATGGTGGCAACAACCAGCCCATCGCCAACAAAGTGGTGTACGCGTATGCCACCCTCAACGGCATCGACTACAACGCTCCCGACGCTGCCACGGATCAGAACGGCAACTACTCCATCAACGTAGCCAACGGCGGCTGGCACGTGGGGGTGAGCTGCGGCGATAGCAGCGACAGTCTGCCCTCGACCTACCAATGCCCCAACCAGATCCAGGTCAACATCGTCAACGCCGACGGAGTGGCCAATTTCGTCGTGCAGAGCGCCCCCTACCTCATCACGGGCCGCCTCACGGATCCCAACAACAATGGGATCGGCAACGTGAACATCTACGCTTATACCAGCGGCGGCGGTAACAGTGCGAATGACACCACCGACGGCAACGGCAACTACTCGCTAAATGTGGGCAACGGAACCTGGAATGTGGGGGTGAGCTGCGGCAACGGAGGCAACGGCAGCCTGGACACGCAAGGTTATCAGTGCGTCAACGAACAAGTCGTTACCGTCTCCAATGGCAACCGCCAGGTGAACTTCACCGCCCAGCACTGCCCCCAGCTCCAGGTCACCAGCAACTCGTTACACGACGGCACCAGAGGTTCCGACTACGGTTGCGAGCAACTGCAGGCCGACGGCTGCCACCAGCCGTTTACCTGGTCGCTCGCCCCCGGCTCCGGCCCCTTGCCGACGGGCCTGAATCTCTCGTCGGACGGCAACCTCTGTGGTACCCCCAGCGCCACGGGGACCTTCAACTTCGTCGTCCGCGTGACCGATGGTAACTCGGCCACCGCCGACCAAGCGCTCTGGCTCCGGGTCAACGATAACACCACCCCGCTCCAGATCGTGACCACGGGACTGCCGACCGGCCAACAGAACGTGGCTTACAGCACGGGCCTCAACGCCACCGGCGGCCAAACGCCTTACCAATGGTCGTTGACGCCCGGTTCGGCCAGCCTGCCCTCGGGGCTGTCTTTGAACAGCTCGGGGTTGATCTCGGGCACGCCGTCCACCAACGGCACCTTTTATTTCTTCGTGCGAGTGACCGATGCAAATTCGACGACGGTTGATCAACTGCTGGGGCTCGCCATCACTGCGCCCGCCCCGCCGCCCTTGCACATCGACACCACCACCCTCCCGGTGGCTATCGTGGGCACTCCCTATGCGGCGCAAGTGATGGCCTCGGGCGGACAGCAGCCGTATTCATGGTCGCTGGCGTTGGGTTCGGCCAATCTCCCGGCCGGTTTGAGCCTGGATCTCAACGGCAATATCTCGGGCACCCCCACTGCGTCGGGAACCTTCATCTTCATCGTGCGGGTCAACGATGCGACCTTCGCCTCGCTCAACCAAGTGCTTACGCTGACGGTGCAGAACAGTGGTGGATCGCTGCGCATCACGCCCCCAGTGCTGAACGGCAACTCTCTCAGTTTCACCTGGAACGCGACGCCCAACCGCACCTACCAAGTGCAGTTTAAGACCGACCTTAACCAAGCTAATTGGGCCCTTCTGACTAGCGTCACTCCCACCGGCTCAACGGGTTCCGCCTCCGACTCCCTACCGGCGAACACGACCAAGTTCTACCGCGTGGTCCAAATGCCCTAGGCGCCCGGCGACGATCCGCATCGATTCAAGGGGCGCAGGCATGTTCCAAGCGCTTCTTCAATTCTTGCTCCGCCATCGGCACCGAACTGTAGAGGGGTTCCAGCGCGTAACCTCTCGCCGTTCCCTCGGGGTGTGGCCAAACCGGAGGCAGGTCATCCGAAGCGTGATCACCTCCGGACGCGACTCCAAGGTTCGTAGTCCCGGCTTCAGCCGGCCACGGTATCACCCGGTCGGGCGCCTTCGAACTGCTCAATCTCCTCAGGCTTTCGTGCCCCTCGCCGCCTAAAGGCGGGACTCCGAACCCCGGGACTGCCGCGCAACAACGTTCGAGGTCGAGTTCTTAGCCAGTTCTCGGCGGAACCTCCGGCCGCAATGAGAATTGCTGCCCCGCTCTGAGTCCCCGGTCTTTCTTGACATCGATTGGAGGCGCGGTTTTCCTTGGCGTGTCTGAGGCGTTACGCCCGACAGACCCCTGGACCAGAGAGCACAACGCCCTCTGGATTTGATGTGGCAGTCGTTACAAATCATATGACTAACTCACCTGTCCGCGTCGCCGTCACCGGCGCCGCCGGCCAAATCGGCTATTCCCTTCTCTTTCGCATTGCCTCCGGCGCAATGTTCGGCCCCAACCAACCCGTGATCCTCCACCTTATCGAGATCGAACCCGCTCTGCCCGCCTTGGGCGGCGTGGTGATGGAACTCGACGACTGCGCTTTCCCGCTGCTCAAGGGCGTGGTGCCCACGGCCAACCTGGACGACGGGTTCCGCGGCGTGAATTGGGCGTTGCTCGTCGGCAGCGTGCCGCGCAAAGCGGGCATGGAGCGAAAAGATTTGCTCGGGATCAACGGCAAGATTTTCATCGGCCAGGGCCAGGCTATCCAGCGCAACGCCGCGAGCGACGTGCGGGTGCTGGTGGTGGGCAACCCCTGCAACACCAACTGCCTCATTGCGATGAATAACGCCCCGGGAGTCCCGCGCGAGCGGTTTTACGCCATGACGCGGCTTGACGAGAACCGCTCCAAATCGCAGCTCGCCAAGAAGGCCGGCGTGGCTGTGACGGCGGTGACGAATATGGCCATTTGGGGCAATCATTCGGCCACGCAGTATCCCGATTTCACGAATGCCAAGATCAACGGCGATCCCGCTCCCCAGGTCATCAAGGATGAGGCCTGGCTGAAAGGGGAGTTCATCTCCACCGTGCAACAGCGTGGCGCGGCCATTATCAAAGCGCGGGGCTCTTCCAGCGCCGCCAGCGCCGCCAACGCTGTGGTGGACAGCGTCCGGTCCGTGATCGAACCGACCGCCGCTCGCGACTGGGTCAGTCTTTGCGTTTGCTCCGACGGCAGCTACGGCGTCGAGGCCGGGTTGATCTCTTCCTTCCCCATTCGCAGTAACGGACGGCAGCTTGAAATCGTCAAGGGTGTCCCCATTGGGGAGTTCAGCCGATCCAAGATCGACGCCACCGTAAACGAGTTGAAGGACGAGAAGATCATGGTGAGCGAGCTGCTGCCCAAATAGCGGGATGCTCGCGCTTGCCCGGGGCGAACTGGCCCTCTACATCGAACACACGCTGCTCCGGCCGGACGCCGGAGCACGCGATGTGGAGCGTCTTTGCGCCGAGGCACGCAAGAACCTCTTCCACAGCATCTGCGTCAACGGATGCCGCGTCGAGTTGGCGCGGCATCTCCTGGAGGAAACCGACGTCAAGATCGTTTGCGTCGTCGGGTTCCCGCTGGGGGCTTCGGAAACCGACGCCAAGAGGATCGAGACGGAGGGTGCCATTGACAACGGGGCGCACGAAATCGATCTGGCGCTCAACCTCGGGTGGCTCCGGGATGGCGCCGCCGAGCGCATCCTCCGCGAACTCCGCGACATCGTGGAAGCCGCCGACGAACGTCCCGTCAAAGTGATCATCGAGACCGCCCTATTGAGCGATGACGAGAAGGTGCTCGCCGCGAAGCTGGTGGCCGCGTCGGGCGCGAAGTTCGTAGCCACTTCCACCGGCTTCGCCCCCGGCGCCACCCCTGAAGATGTGCGGCTCCTGCGAGAGGCGGTTGGCCCCAAGTTTGGGATCAAGGCCAGCGGCGGCATCCTCGAAACAGCACAGGCGTTGGCGTTAATCGAGGCCGGGGCCACACGGCTGGGCTGCTCGGCCAGCGTGGCGATCGTGGATGGATTACCGGGCTGAGGCCCACCCTGAGGATAGCCAAGTGAGTCATCGCCCCGCCAGGACCGCCCCCCCAACCGCCCACCAGAAGATGCTTCGCCCGCTCCGAGGCCGCTCCGAAGTCCGCCAGGTTTTGGACTGCGCCAGTCCTCTGGCGCTTTGACTGCGCGTATGTGACGAACAACTGGCGAAACCCCGTCTTAGACCTCGCCCCGCTCGAACCGAAAGCGGCAGAGGACTGCCGCAGTCCATGACGCTTCGCGCTTGCCGAAGCTGCGTGGAACCTCGTCTGCGCCTCGCTTACTTCCTCACGGACGCATGCTCGGACAGATAAATCATGTCCACGTTTCCGGGGGAAGGCTGCACCGAGGAAAACATGAACTGCCCGGTGATCCTCTGCCTGGTACGCGAATCGAGCCAGCGGTGGACTTCGGCGTGGCCGTCGGCGAAACTGATCCCACCGGCCCCGTTGTGGTAGCTGGCGGGCACGTCGATAATCTTGATCTGAGCCGGGGGCAGCCCGTCCGTCATTGCCACGGCGAAGTCGCCATAATTAATGCTGTCAGGGTGCTCATCAATGAAGACATAGGCTTTGGCGGCTCCCATCACGCTGATGTCCGCGAGCTTGGTGAACACGTAGTAGGATTTCTGAGTGAGGGCGCTGAGCCAATCGTTGCGGGAGTTCATCGCCTGGCTCAACGATAGGCTGCGCACGCGTGGGCACACCTTGCCTCCGATCCTCACGGCGCTCCGGTCGGCGGGGCACTTGTAGATGCCCGCCGCACGGGCGGTGTAGGGCGCCAATTTGGCGTATTGGGGATCGGTGAGGAAGATCGTGTTGGTATTGTCGGAATTGCTCCCGTTGTAATCCAGGCAACCTCGCACCCATCCGGAACCGGTGGCGGTCAGGTCGTTCCACACCAGATTGTCGTTGTTCTCATCGGCGTAGAGCAACCAGCCGAGCGTCAACTGCTTCTGGTTGCTTAAGCACTGAATCCCTTGAGCCTTGGTCTTGGCCTTGGCCAGGGCGGGGAGCAACATCCCCGCCAGAATCGCGATGATGGCGATCACGACCAGGAGTTCGATCAGCGTGAACCCATCCTGTCGCGCAGCAGGCTGCGGACCCCCCGGCTGGGGAAGGCCGAGGTGGAGGGTGCGGACTTGTCGTTGCCGCTCCAAGCGCGGCTTCTGCTGCATTCCAATGGTTTTCATGATCAAGACCGGCTCAGGAAGTGGCTATTGCCGCACGCGGTAGTAGCGCTGCCCCGCGGCAGGCGACGAGATCGTTTGCGGGCTTTGTGTGGCCCCTGGGACGTCCGCCCATGAGCCGCTGACCCGCTCAGCGGTCTGTAGCGTGCCCGCTCCTGTCCACGAGATCTGAAGATCTACGCCAGTGCGAGTTATGCTCAGAACGGGCCGGGCTTGCACAACGGGTATCAGGGTGTTGGCCTCGATCTCATCAATCGCAATGTCGTTCGAGGGGACTTTGATGCGAAAGGCCGTCGCGGGGATCGGCTTTCCGTTCAGCGACACCGCATAGCTGTGCCGCCGGTAGTGGTGCAATGCGGCCGAACCAGTCCCGCGGTAGAGGATCGTTCCAAGTGACGCCCAACCCGTGGCCGGGTCGCCCGTTTCTTCCGTCGTCACGCCGGGATCGGCCACCGTTGTCACCTGCAACGTAAAGAGGCCTAGCGCGTGGTCGGTGTTCGGGTTCGATGGACCCTCGGTGTCGTCGCCGTTGTCCCGGCCCCAGGCGATGTTCTCGATGGAGATCGTCTTGCCAAACCGCACTCCGACGAATGGGTCGGTGTCCGGCAGCGAAAAGTCGGAAATCCAACAGTGGCTATTGCCGTAGAGTCCGTCGATCACGTTGGTAATGAAGTGGACCCCGGGCCCGTACTCAGTGCTTCCAAACGCCGCGGCGCCTCTAGCGGCCAACGCGGCATTGTCCGGGGCGGAGGCTCCCGCCGCCGCACTGTAGAAGTCGCCGTCGTTGCCGTCCCAGGTGATTGCGTATCCTTCGGCTGGCGTAACCACGAGGATGTTTTCGTCCGGGATAACCACGGGGTTTACCTCGATTTCATCGATGGCTAGGTTGTTGTCCGAGAGTTTGAGGCGCACCCCGGTTGCGGCGATGGGGCCCCCTCCCGCGGACACGTTGAAGCGGTGCCGCAAGTGCGGGTTGAACAGAGTGGCGAAGGCGGCCTTGTACTCGAATGACCCCAGAGTGACCCAGCCTGTGTCCGCGTTACCGGTCTCGTCCGTGCTCGCCGCGGGGTTGGCCGCGCGGGTGAACTGCAGCGTGTAGGCGCCGAGCGCGCGGTCCGTGTTCGGATTCGATGGGCCTTCGGTGTTGTCACCGTTGTCACGCCCCCAAGCGATAGTGCGAAGGCCTACGACTTTGCCAAAGCTCACTCCGATGAAGGGATTGGTGTCCGGTTTCGTGAAATCGGAAATCCAACTGTGGCTGTTGCCATAGAGTCCGTCGATGACGTTGGTGATGAAGTGTACCCCGTGTCCGAACTCGCTGCTGCCGAAGGCGACGGCGCCTCGGGACGCGAGGGCGAGGTTCTCCGGCGCGGGCGCGTTTGTCCCTGGGATGCTAAACTCACCATCATTCCCGCTCCAGGTGATCGCGTAGCCCGGTGCGGGAGTGATGGCCAGCAAGTCGGTGACCGGCGGGGCGACCACGACCTCGCTCGGGTTGACCTCGATCTCGTCAATGTCAGTCTGCGAGCCAAACGTGCCAAGCGGCACTTTGATGCGGAGGGCCGTTGCGGAAATCGGACTTCCGTTGGCAGCCACATCGAACCGATGCCGCCGTGAGAGGTGGAAGCTGGGAGGCGCGGTGGAGACGTATTCCACAGTCCCGATGGTTATCCAGCCGGTGGCCGGGTCTCCAGTCTCGGTTGTGTCCAGGCCGGGAGCGGCCACCGATGTCACCTGGAGAGTGTAGCTCCCCTGGACGCGGTCCGTGCAGGTCCCGCCGCAGCCGCCTTCAGTGGCGTCGCCGTTGTCACGGCTCCAGGCGATGCTGCTAATGGCGACTTTGGCCGGGAACTTGATCCCGATGAAGGGATCGGGGTCGATATCCGGGTTCGCAATCCAACTGCTCCAGTTACCGTAGAACCCATCGTTCACCTTGGGGAAGTAGTGCACCCCAAAACCGAGTTCCGAGCTGCCGAAGGCCACAGAGCCGTTGCCGGCCAGCGCGAGATTGTCGGGCGCGCGCGCCCCGGCCTGGTCATTGAAGAAATCACCGTCGTTTCCATCCCAACTGATCGAGTAGCCCTGCGCGCTCTGGATGACGATCAGATTCTGTTCGCTCCCCGCATTCGCGTTCACTTCGATCTCGTCAATTGCCGTGTTGGCGTCCGGGACTTTGATGCGGATCCCAGTGGCAGCCAGCACGGTTCCGTTCGTGGTCCCGACGTCAAAGCGGTGCCTCAACGAGGGGGCGAACGGCACGCCCGCGCCAAGGAATCTCGCCGTGCCCAGGGTCGCCCAGCCCGTGCCGGGATCGCCGGATTCGGGTGTCGTCGCATCCGGATTGGCCACCCGGGTTATCTGGAGCACGTAGGCGCCCAGCGCGCGATCGGTGTTGGGGTTGGCCGGTCCTTCCACATCGTCACCGTTGTCGCGTCCCCAAGCGATACTCTTGAGTTGGATCGAACTCCCAAAACTCAAGCCGATGAACGGGTTAGCGTCCGGTTTCGTGAAATCCGAGATCCAACAGTGGCTGTTTCCGTACAGGCCGTCGATGACGTTGGTGATGAAGTGGACGCCATGCCCGTACTCGCTGCTGCCAAACGCGGTGGTGCCCAGGGCGGCGGAGGCACGATTCCTGGGCGCGCGTGCGGGCGAAGCGGCGTCGAAGGAGGCGCCTTCGTTCCGATCCCAACTGAGGGCGTAACCAGGCGCCGACTCGAGCACCAGAAAGCTGCTTAGCGGAGGAATTGGATCAGGACCCGGATTCACTTCGATCTCATCAATGTCCAGAGTGTTGTCAGAGACTTTGACCCGGAGCCCGGTGGCGGCGATGGGAGACCCGCCGGCAGAGACATCGAAGCGATGCCGCCGGGCGGCGGCGAAGGTGCGGTCGTCCACGCCGGCCTTATATTCCACCGTGCCAATCGTGGCCCAACCCGTGGCCGCGTCGCCCGTCTCAGTGGTGTCCACCCCGGGAGCGGTCACGCGGGTCACTTGGAGCGTATAAACGCCCACCGCGCGGTCGGCGTATTGGCCTGTGTTGTCGCGCCCCCAGGCGATGCTCTGGATGCCGACGCTCCTGCCAAAGGCCAGGCCGATAAACGGATTGGCATCCGGCGGGCTGCCGGCAAAATTGGCTATCCAGCTAGACGAATTCCCGTAGAGGCCATCGTTGACGTTTGGGATAAAATGGACGCCAAAATCCAGTTCACTGCTGCCAAACGCAACGGCGCCGTTGCTGGCCATGGCCGGGTTGTTGGTTGGCCCCGCAGCCGGGTCCGTGCTGCCGAAGCCGGCGTTGTTTCCATCCCAGGCGATGGTGAACCCGGGTTGGGCGGTGATGACGACACGGGGGCTTTGTGCCATTGCCGTCGCGGCAAAGGCGGAGACGATCAGGGTGGAAAGCCACCGCGCGGCGAGAGGGCGAACATGCCTGCGCGAGTGGAGGAGGAGGGTTGAGCACATAAAGGCTGATGGTGAACAGTTTTCGTCTTGCCAAAACACTAAAGTGTATGTACTTTTGTGAGAAATGTATTCACTTCCCCAGGGTTGGCAAGCTAAAAAAGAAAAAAATGCACAAGCCCATTTTCTCCCGTGATGGCGCCTCCGCCCGACCGCTAACCGTTCAACCGGATGAAACCGGACCGAGGATAGCCCCGGTGCTCATCCTATCGGCCGCTCTTCTGAGCGGGCTGACGACCGGCCACCCCGCTGACAAAACCACGGCGCCGGGGGCCAACAGGCTCAAAGCCGAGCTGTCGAACCGGTCTTACGCGCTAAGCATGACTTGTGCCGATGGTGTGGTGAACGTCCGGTTGGAAGACCGGTTTCTGGGCCTGTGCGCCGCGGAGGGCCCATACCTCTATCGCGTCGAACGACTCGGCGAGAATGGTGTCCGAACCTATCGCCGCATCGATAACCCCCGCGTGAGCGTGAACGGGCGCAAGCTTACGCTCCGGTGCGAACTGGCGGGGTTGAACCTGGAACATACCTTTGTCTTGCCCCGCAACCAGCCGTTCATGGAAGAAGGGATTGTGCTCCGAAACCAGACGGGTTCCCTTGTTGCCCTCTCGGATTTCGAGGCGGGGTTTCAACGGCGCGTGACCGACCTCTCGGGGCGCGTGCTGGGCGAATTGGAGAACGACCATTGGGTGGCGGTGCCCTTGCGCGCGCGTGCGACCGATCCGAAAGGCCACGTCAATGACTTCTCGATCGGCGATCTTGTGACCAAGCCAGGCTACGAACCGCGCGTGAACAAGGACCAGCAATACTCCCAGGCTCCCTCCCGGCACCGTCATTCGGAAGGCTGGGCGTGGACCCACGGGGGCGGCGCGCTCGGCATTTTCAGTTTCAACCAGGAGAACATGCTTTTCAGCGTCGTTTCCACTCAGAAAGGGGCCGAGGGCGCCTCGCTGCGATTCGGCGGTGCCTGCATGATCTCCGGCGAGCCGGCGGCGTTGACTCGCATCGCGCCGGGGCAAAAGGTGGATCTGGGAGTGATTCGCTATCAATCCATGAAGGGCGGGTACAGGGAAGCAGCCTATGCGTACCGAGCTCTGTTGGACGAAAAAGGGTGCCGGTTTCCGAAGGACTATAATCCACCGGTCCACTGGGAGCAGCTCTACGATATGACCGAGGCCTGGACGGATCGCCCGCACCGCTACACCAAGGCGATCGTCGAGAAGGAGGCGCAAAAGGGCCGGGACTACAGTTGCGAGGCCCTCTATCTGGACCCCGGCTGGGACACTGACTTCGGCACGTTCTACTGGGGCGAGGCGTGGTTGGGGCCGCGCCGGGACTTCGTCCGCGAGATGCGGTCGCAGTACGGATTGAAGCTCGCGCTCCACTGCCCGCTGGCGACCTGGATGTCGCACCAATACAGTTGGGGGCTCGGCGCGGTGAAGACCTGGCCTGTGGAAGCGACGCGCACCCCTCCACCCGACTCGAGCCTTGATGAACGTGGGGGAGGGCTGCTCGTCCCGGCGCTCCGCGAAAGCCGACGCAATCTCGCCCTGTTGCCGACCGCTAAGCCCAACGCCTCCTCGGTCTATGCGAAAGGGACGATGCCCATCCATCAGATCGCACACCTGAATGATGGCTGGTTTGGCAACAGCGCCAGTTGGATTGCCGGCGAGATGCCAGCGTGGGCCGAGATTGATCTCGGGGGCGTTTATGAGATCGGGGAGGCGCGTTTGGGGAATGACCACGCCATGCAGTTTGCCGATCGCACCGCGACGAGACTCCGTGTGCTGACCGCGACCGAGTACAGCGCCGACTCCGCGGCGCCGAGCTGGCGCATGGTGGCACAGAGCGTTGGTGAGCCGCTTAAGGCAGAGCGGACCTTCTCGTTTGCCCCCAGCTCCACGCGGTGGGTCCGGATCGAGCTCCTCGAAGGCGGGCAAGACCTGCCGCGGCTCGACGAGATTGAAGTCTATGAGGCAGTAACCGTCTCGGATGCGGACGGCAGGGCCTTTGCGGCGAGCGTCAAGCGAGGCCCCAAACCGGCGCCCGCGGGACAGATGCTCGGCCCCTTGCTCTGCCTGGGCTCGAGGCAGTATCGCGACGAGGCCGAGAAACGCCTGCTTGATTGCTGCGCAGGGGGAGCCGTGTTTCTCATGTTCGACGGCAACTGGTGGAACGGCGGCTGCTACAACACCAACCACGGTCACCCGGTCCCGTATCGCATCGAAGACCACACCCGCGCAAATCTCGATCTGGCGCAACGCGTCCACGCAAAGTATCCCAAAGTGCTGATCGAGATGCACGACACCGTCGCGGGAGGCAGTGCGGCGCGGGTGACCCCGGTCTATTACAAGTATGGCCTGCCGGGGAGCTACGACGAAAACTGGGGCTTCGAACTGATGTGGGACCCGCTGGCGGACCTGAGGGAGGCGCGCGGACGATCGCTCTACTACTACAACTTGGGGTGCAATGTTCCCGTGTATCTGCATATCGACCTCCGCAAAGACAACGAGAGCGCGGTCGTGTTGTGGTGGTTCGCCTCGACTTGCCGCCACCTTGGCATAGGCGGCACCAGTCCCAAGCCTTCGGTGGTTCGGGCACAGCAACAAGCCATGCGGCGGTACCGCGAACTCGACCGCTTTTATAAGCGCGGCGAGTTCTTTGGCATCAACGAGGAGATTCACCTCCACGTGTTGCCCGGGGAAAAGGCCTTTGTGGTGAACGCGTTTAACCTCTCCGACCTGCCCCGGGTCATCGAAGGCGAGATCGACCTCGCGCGGCTGGGCCTTGATCCGAAGCACAACTATGCCTGTGCGGACGGGCTGGGCGAGGCACGCGACGGCCGTTACACGCTCTCGCTCGAACTCCCGCCGTGGTCCGCGCGCGTGGCGCACTTTCAGGCGGGGGGATCTCGATGGAGATGATCAACTACTGGCTTGCCAACTTCGGGCGCAACGGGCAGGCGTCGAACTACGTTTCCCGCCCCTACCTGGAGGCTCTCTTCAAAACGCATGCGGCGGACGGGCGGATCCTGGCCTGGGACCTCTGCAACGAGCCATTCAACAATGGGCGAGAAGTCTATCTTGCCTGGCTGCACGAGAGTTACGTGGCCGACCTGCATCGTCCACAGTACGGCGTCATCAGCTCCGCGGAATACATGGCGTTCCTCCACATGGACGGTTCGCTGCGAGCGGGTCATGAGGTCTTTAACCGCTATGCCGTCCCACGATGAAGCCCATCGCTGAAGTGGCACCGGTCCGTGCGCCTGGAACGTCAAGAGCAGAGCCGTAGGCTACGACACGCATGAATCACGCCAAATCCCTTTGGAGTCCCAGAATCATCCGGCACCGATGCGGTGTGGTACTTATTCTAACGAGACGGGGGCTCCGACCGTCAAGGCAGGGGGAGTCTTAAAAACGTCGGGGGGGCTCTGGGCGGCC
>ORJL010542818.1_pt1 | contig 12484 bp, 8 predicted proteins | sample 1779941 | NCBI WGS metagenome assembly ORJL01 (sample SAMEA104232317, study PRJEB22302) | groundwater metagenome | biome: forest; feature: aquifer; material: groundwater | place: USA | collected 2011-08-07 | depth 5.8 m
CCGCGTTGGGGCCCCCCGCCGGCCCCGCGGCCTCGGCCGCGGCCCCCCCCCCCGCCGTGCCGCCGCCGGCCGAGGCCGCTCTGGCGGCCCGAGCACTCTCGACCGCTGCCGCTTCGCCTTCCAACATGGCCGAAGCCGCTTCCGCGACCGGGCACGCAGATGCCGCATCGCTCGCGGCGCCCACCCGAGGCGCTCCGGCCCACACCGAGCCCGCGACGCCCCCATCCTCCGACCCCGAAGCCTCATCCCCCGCGCCCTCCAGTTCCGGCGAGACGGCGACCGCCGCCGTTCGTGGCGTCCCGGCGCATTCCAGTTCCGGCGAGGCGGCGACCGCGACCGTACATGGCGTCCCCGCGCCTTCCAGTCCCGGCGATGCGGCGACGGCGGCCGTGCACGGCACCCCGGCGCCTTCCAGTTCCGGCGACATGGCGACCGCCGTCGTGCATGGCGTCCCGGCGCCTTCCAGTTCCGGCGATTCATGTGCACCCGCGGTCCGCGAAACCGCCCGCCCGGCTGATCCCGCACCAGAGCCCGCCCGTGGGTCGCCCGCCGCTCCCGCTTCCTCCCCCGGCGAGTGGACATCCGTCTTCCGCCGCCTCGACGCGCTGCTTCAGTCCGCCTCTGCGCCCGGTGCCGCGGAGCCCCCCGCGGGCCGGATCGCGTGGCGCATCTGGATCGACCCGGCATCCCCGCGCATCACGCCCTGGGCCCAGAAACCCACCCGCGAAGGCTGGACCCGCGGGCGCCCGATCCTGCCCCACGCAATCGAGCGCGGCGCGGAGCCCTGGCTCCTGCCCGCCGACCAGGCCGCCGCACGCCGGCTCATCCCCCTCGCCGGCGCCGCCTCCGCCCGCTTCGACCTCTTCGAATTGCTCGAGTGCCTGGTGCGCCACCCCTACGTCTTCTGGGACGACGAAGGCGACCGCCCCGTGCGCATCGACGCCGACGATCTTCGCCTGCGCGTCGAGGTCGGCGCGTCAGGCGCCATCGGCCTTCTCCCCGCCGCGGGCGGGCTCGTCGGCGGGCGCGGAGCCGCCGCCTACCTGCACTCGCGCGGGCTCGTCCTGGTTGATCGCGACGGGGGACGGGTCGTCCTCGGCCGCGCCACTCCCCTCGCCGTGACCCTCCTGCAGGAGTTGCACATCGGCGCGCGCGTCATTCCCCCCGAAGCCGCTGAGGCCCTCCTGGCGCGGATTCCCCTGCTTTCCGGCGTCCTCCCGATTGACCTGCCTCCCGCCTTGCAGGGGGATGAAGCCGAAGCCGACGGCCGCATCCTGCTGCGCCTCACGCCCGAGCGCGGCCAGGGACTGGCGATCGCCATGCGGGTGCGCCCGCTGCCGAGCGAGGCCTGCGTCTTCCGGCCCGGCGACGGGCCGAGCGAGGTGCGCGCCGTGGTCGAGCACCGGCGCCTTTTCGCCCGCCGTGACCTGGCTGCCGAAGCCGAACGCGCCCGCGGGCTGCGCGACAGCCTCGGCCTCGACCGTTATCCCGAGCAAACCCCCTGGGACTGGCGCATCCTCGACGACGAGACCGCGCTCGACCTCGTCGAGTCGCTTCGCCCACGCCCGCGCGAGGGCCTCGTGGTGGAATGGCCCGCGGGCGTGAGCGGGCTGCCCACGGTGCGGGTCGTCGGGATCGATCGACTGCGCGTCACCATCTCCGAGGACGGCGACGCCTTCGGCGTGGACGGTTCGATCGACGTCGACGGCGTGCTGGTCTCGCTCGCGCGCATCCTCGACCGCCTGCGCGCGGGCCGCAAGTACGTCCCGATCGGCGACGGCAAGTGGCTGAAGATTTCCGACTTCCTCGCCGCGCGTCTGCGCAGCCTGGCGCAATCGGGGCCGGCGGGCACCGCCCGCGTTCAGGTCGACCGCACCGCGGCTCCCGCCCTCGCGGAGTGGCTACGCGAAGCCGGCACCGTCCAGGCCTGCCGGGCCTGGAACGAGCTCCTCGGCCGCTTCGACGAAGCCATGCACCTGGCCCCCGATCCTCCCGCCGGGCTGCACGCAGAGCTGCGCGAGTACCAGTTGGAAGGCTATCGCTGGCTGTGCCGCCTCGCCGCATGGGGCGTCGGCGGCGTGCTCGCGGACGACATGGGGCTCGGCAAGACGGTCCAGACCCTGGCGGCTCTCGTCGCGCGCGCGGCGGACGGACCGGCGCTCATCGTGTGCCCCAGCTCGGTGGAGTTCAACTGGGAGCGGGAGGCGCGGCGCTTCTGTCCCATGCTCCAGCCGGTGCTCTATCGCGACTCCGGGCGCGCGCAGGGCGGCCACGGGCCGGGCGATCTCGTGATTGCGAGCTACGGCATGGTGCTGCGCGACGCCGAGCGGCTGCACGCGATCCCGTGGCACACGCTCGTCCTCGACGAGGCGCAGATGCTCAAGAACAGCCACACCAAGACCGCCCAGGCGGTGCGCGCGCTGCGCGCGCCGTGGCGCCTCGCCCTCACCGGCACGCCGGTCGAGAACCGGCTGGGAGACCTCTGGAGTCTTTTCCGCGCGGTCTGCCCGGGACTTCTCGGCAGCCGGGAGCGCTTCCAGCAGCGCTTCGTCGGCCCGATCACCCGCGGCGACGACCCGGCGCCCCGGACCGAGCTGGCGCAGCTCATCCGCCCCTTCCTGCTGCGCCGGACCAAGGCCGAGGTGCTGCACGAGCTGCCGGCGCGCACCGAGATTCCGCTGGCGGCCGAGCTTTCCCCGGAGGAGCGCGAGCTCTACGACGCCGCGCGTCTGCGCGCCGCGGACCGGCTCGAACAGGGCCGCGGCCTCGCCGAGAGCGACCGGCGCTTCCAGGCGCTGGCCGCGATCACCGAGCTGCGGCAGCTCGCCTGCAACCCGAAGCTGGTGTATCCGGACCTGGAAGTCGGGTCGACCAAGATGCGCTTGTTCCTCGAGACCGCCGAGGAGCTGATCGCGGGCGGACACCGGGCGCTGGTCTTCAGCCAGTTCACGCGCCACCTGGGGCTGGTGCGCCGGGAGCTAGATGGGCGCGGCATCCGGTACCTGTATCTCGACGGCGATACCCCGCAGCGGCAGCGACGCGAGCGGGTGGATGCGTTCCAGCGCGGCGAGGCGGAGCTGTTCCTGATCTCCCTGAAAGCCGGCGGCACCGGGCTGAACCTCACGGCCGCCGACTACGTGATCCACCTCGATCCGTGGTGGAATCCCGCGGTCGAGGACCAGGCGACCGACCGCGCGCACCGGATCGGGCAGACCCGGCCGGTGATCGTCTACCGGCTGATCGCCGTCGACACCATCGAGGACCGTATCGTCGCGCTTCACGCCGACAAGCGCGACCTAGTTGCGGGGATCCTCGAGGGCGCGGACCAGGCGGCGAAGCTGTCCATCGAGGAGCTGATCGACCTGGTGCGGACGGGAGGGGCGGGCCGGTGAGGCGCTTCTGCGGGGACCACGATCCGAGCCGACGGGAAAACGTACGGTCTGGGTGGTTGAAGGGACAATGGTGAGCCGCGCTGCTGTAGGATGGCTCGAGGCACGCCGGGCGCCCGCGGCAAGCGCATGACTTCAAAGCTGTCGGTCGGTCCAGTATGGGATTTCGCTTCACCGCATCCGCTCGTCGGGTGCTCGATCGGGCGCAGCAGGAAGCGCGGCTTCTCGGCTACGCGGCGGTCGAGCCCTGCCATGTGCTCCTCGCCTTGCTGCATCATCCCGAGGGCGCGGTCCGAGCGTGGTGTTCGACTCGCAGCGACGATGTCGCGGGGCTGCGCCCGGTCCTGCGGAAGAAGATCGGACCCGCGGCGGGAATCGTGCCGCCCGGCCGGCTGCCGCTGGACGCAGGCAGCACGGAACTCCTCGCGGCCGCCCACGTGCATGCGACGTCCCTCCGGCACCCCTTCACCGGTCCCGAGCACCTGCTCCTGGCCGTAGCGGAAACGCTGGAGGCGAGCCATCCGGAGATCTGGGAGCTCGTGGGTGTTTCTTCGGAACGACTGTGGACCCAACTCACGAAGCTCGTCGCCGACTTGCCGCCCGCGCAACCGTCTCCATTGGCCCGCGTCCTCTCCGCGGGGTTGAGGCCCGCGCCGCGAAGGGTCCAGAGATCCCAAGCCACGCGGCTCGCCACCGATCGGTTTCTGACGGACCTCACCTGGCTGACCTCGTTCGGGTTCCTGTGGACCCCGATGGGTCGCGCATCGGAGGTCGGGCGGATGATCGCCATCCTCTCGATGGACCGTCGCAGCGGCCCCGCGATCGTGGCGCACGCGGGTTACGGAAGGGATGCCCTCCTTTGGTGCCTCGCGGCCCAACTCGGGAAGGGCGACCTCCACGCGGGTGTGCGGTCCCGACGGCTTGCGATTCTCGAATTCGACCTCGCATGTTGCGAATTCGACTCGCGCGACTCCTGGCGGCGCAGGATGGAAGGCCTCGTCGCGCGCGTAGGCGCAATGGGTGACACGGTGCTCGTTTTCCCCTTTCGTCGCGATTGCCTCGCCCCCGAAGATCTGCGGCTTGCCGCCCGACTGATCGATCTCGCGGCAGGCCACGCCCGCGTACGCTGCATCCCCGTGGTCCCCAGTCCCGCTGCCTGGGAAACCCTGAAGTCGGCGCTCGCGTGCCCGGAGGTCTTCGAGCCGATGAACGTGCCGTCGTTGAGCTCCCGGGTGACGCGGGAAACGCTCGACCGCCTGGCTCCGGGCTTCGGATTGCACCACCTGGTGCGATACGGTCCCGCAGCACTCGACGCCTGCGTGAAAAAAGCGGCGCAGGTGCGGTCTCACCGTCGGCTGGAAGACGTCGCCCTCGATCTGCTCGATGCGGCGGGGGGGGCGTCCCGGCCGCGCGGCCCGCCCCGGCGCCGGCCACGGCCCAGGCCCGGTGGGAGCAACTGCACGAGTGCGACCAGCGGTACCTCCGGCACCTCGCCAACAACGAATACGAACAGCTCGCTTCCTCGCTCGCGGAGCTCAGCCAGGCATGGAACCTGCTGTTGCAATTTGCGGAATCGAAGCGCGGTGCGCTCGAGGTCGCCGAAGTGCGCGCCGCGGATTTTGCCGCCGCCGCTGAAGCCCTCGGGCTTTCGCCAACCAGGCGGCAGCGGCCCCGCAAAAAGTCCTGAGCGATATCCTCACCGCCCCGGCATCGCGAGCCCCCTCGCGCCGACGGACAAGCCGCGTCGGATCCGGGTTCCCGCCGTCACCCAGCCCTGCGAGGCGGGTTCTGCGAATTGGGTCGGGCGATTGCACAGGCAGGTGCACCCACGACGTCTCGCCTGCAGGTCCCGCAGCGCGCTGGGTGGACGGGCACCTGCACGATCGCACCCGGTACCGTCACTCGCCGTCGTCCGCCGCCGGGCCTGCCTCCTGCGCCTAGATGGCGATGCGCAGGTCGTCGGGTCCAACTCCGACCGCCTCGCCCTTCGCCGCGCGGGTCTGGAGGTCGAGCAGGTACGCCCGCGCCTCCGGGGCCTTAGAGCAGCAGAGTGCACTGAGGACCCAGATGCGGTCGCCGTACCCGGCGTTGTTCGTGTCCTCCGGCACGCGTGCGAGGAGTTCGCCGTAGCGGCGGAGGAGCGCGGGCGATTCCTTGCCGTTCATGTCCGCGAGCGCACGCACGGAGGCCAGGGCAAGCCAGTCGCGGGCCCGGTCGTCGCGACTTCGGATGCTCGGCACGTAGCCGGTGTCGTGGTGCCGTACCTCGGCGACCAGGGCCGCGATGTCACCGGCGGTAGCACGGAGCCGGATCCGCGCCAGCTCGCGGGCGATCGCGCCGATGCTCCGGTTGGGATACGCGGAGGCCCGTTCGAGAAAGGCCGCGAGACCGTCGGTCTTCTCGTGGAGCGTCACGGCGAGCTGCGCCATGTTGATCCCGTAGTTGCCGTTGGGCGAGTCCTTCGGCAGGTGAGGATCCACATGCTCGGCCAGCGCCTTTGTCCGCTGCGATGGCGCCGATCACAGCGACGTCGAAGCGAGGCGCAGGCAGCTCATCACCGCTCCTTGCCGAGCCAGCCCGGCCATCGCGGGTCCACGCGGAGCGGCTCGAGCTGCGGGTCGCTGCTCAGACGCCGCGGATCGAGGCCAAGTTCGCGAGCGCGGTCGAGAAGGTGGAATGCCTCATCCCGGCAGCGCACGGCCTCCTCGGCAGGAACGGGCCGCGGTTGCGCCGCCGGACCGGCCTTCCCGACGGCGGCACAGCAGCGGATCGATGCGAGGGCAAAGTACGCCTCTGAGAGTATTGCGCGGACGCGGGCATCGCCCAGGTTCCGGGCGCGCTCGGCCGCGGTCATCGCCACCAAATGGTCGTCGAGGAGCCGCAGGCCCCGGTCGTAGTGCTCGCAGGACGCCCGCATCTCGCCGCGGCGGTAGAGCTGACCCGCAGCAAGGAGTTCGGCGGCCCACCCGCCCTGGCGGGAGAGCGCGAGCATCCGGCGCGCCTCCGCGATTCCGGCATCGGCAGCCGCCCGATCCTCCGTGGCGGAGCCGGGGATGCCGGCGAAGACGACCTCGGCTTCGTCGAAACGGCTCGAGCTCAGGAGCAGGCGACCGAGATCCACGGCCGCCCGGATCGAGCCGCCGGCACCGGCTGCACGCAAGTCCCCTTCGGCTTCGCTCCACGTCGATCCTGCATCCTCGCCATAGGCCGCGCGGGCGAGGGCCAATCCCACCCGCGCGTGACCGCGCGCCATCACGGCTTCGGAATCGGAGGGGTTCGCCGCGGCGGCGCGGTCGAAGCTCTCCACGGCCTTCTCCCAAGCGTCCCGCGGATCGCCGCCGCGCTCCGCTTCCGCTTGCGCCAGGATCGACCATGCCTGTCCCAGGCTGCGAGCGAGGCCGGGAAGCCCGGGATTCCGCCGCTGCGATTCCTCGAGCTGGTCTACGGCCTGCGCCCGTGCGAGCCGCCAGGTCGCCTTAGCGCGGTTGGCGTAGCCTTCCACCATGTCGCGCCGGGCCGCCAGGGCCTCGCCGCATCCGCGATCGCGCGCCCATACAGCGGGCGGGGGTCCTCCCCGCGCCGCGCCGCCCGGTCCCCCAGCAGCATCGTGGCGATCGCCCGGTTCACGCGCACCCGGTCGACGTCGGGGCCGGCCTGCAGCGCCCGATCGCAGGCTTCGAGAGCACGCTGGAGAACTTCGTCCGCTGGACCACCGCGTGCGTCCTCGGCGTGGCCGAGGGCGATCAGAGCAAGGGCGCGCCTGCACATCGCCATCGAGTGTCCCGGCACTTGCGCGAGCACCATGTAATAGTCCTCGATCGCCTGCCGCAGGATCGGGCGGGGGTCCACCCCGACGGACTCCCCGGCCAAGGCCGCCGCCTCGCGCGATTGGCCCTGGACCACCCGCAGATCCAGGTCCGCGGGCCACGCGGCGAGGGCCCGCGCCAGGGCCAGGTCGGCCTTGCCCGCCAGAGGGTCGGTGGACGCCACCGCCTCCGCCCGCGCCAGGTCCCTCAGCCCACCCTCGCGTGCCGCACGCTCGTCTGCGCTCTCATCGCGCGACGGGAGGAACTCGATGCCCCCCGGCCCGCTGACCAAGTCCGGTTCCCCGCGCGCGGCCGCGTACTGCTCCAGGCGGTGGAGTCCGCGCTGAAACCAGACCACCGCATGTTCCGGCGAGCGCGTACATCCTTCGTCCAGGTCGGACTCTCCCTCGCGCTCCCGCCCGAGCAACAGCTTCACGCGCCCGCGCCACGACCAGGCAGGACCGAACGCGGGGTCGTCGGCGACCAGCGCATCGAGCAACTCGAGCGGCTGTTGCGCGAGCGCCGCCCGCGCCGCCGGCGACAACGCGAGCGAGCGAACGTGGTTCTCGAACCGGTCCACCGACCCGGACACCTTCGCGAGCAGCGCCCGCGCCCGCGACTCGCTGCGCCCTTCCGTTTGGCGCTGCAGCGCCAGGGCTGCGACCGCCAGCACACATGCGCCGGCCACGGAAAGGGCGACGGTTCGCCGGCGCACCAGCCACCGCCAGGCCCGCCGGGCCGGCCCGTGGCGCACGGCCCTCACCGGCACTCCTTCCAGCCATCTCCGCAGCTCCGCGGCGAATTCCGCGGCCGTGGCATAGCGCCGAGCCGGTGGTTTCTCGAGGGCCCGCAGCGCCACGGCTTCCAGATCGGGTGGCGCATGCGCATTGCGGCGACGCGGCGGCACCGGATCGGAGTGCAGGATCGCCCACAGCATCCGCATCGTGCCGTCCACCGGGAACGGCGTCTCCCCGGTCAGCACTTCGTACAGCATCGCCCCCAGCGCCCATACGTCCGTCGTCGGACCCACCGCGTGGAGGTCGCCCTCGACCTGCTCCGGGCTCATATGGCCAGGGGTGCCGAGCAGCTCCCCCGTATGCGTCAGAGGGGACCCGCGGTTTTCCCGCGCCGAGGGATCGGCCACCGTCTCTGCCGAGACCGAAACCGTTCCGCGACCTGACGTCGTCGGCTCCAGCTCCTTGGCCAAGCCGAAATCCAGAATGTGCGGCCGCTCGTCGCCGTCAACCAGCACGTTTCCCGGCTTCAGGTCGCGATGGATCACCCCCTCGCGGTGGGCGTACGCCACCGCCTCCGCGACCTCCGCGAGCAGAAGAACTTCGGCGCGCAAACCGTCGAAGCCGGCAGCATCCCCCTTGCGCTTGGGCTCCCTGCGCTCCTCGAGACGTTCGGCGAGGGTCCGCCCTTCCAGGCACTCCATCGTCAGGTAGGGAAGCCCGCCCTCCACCCCCACGTCGAAGATCGGGACGATGTTCGGATGGCGCAACCGCGCCGCCAGGCGCGCTTCCCGCAGGAACCGGGCACAGACCTCGGGGGAATTCGCGGATTCGGCGAACACGTGCTTCAGGGCGATGACGCGACCCAGCTGGGGATCCCAGGCGCGCCAGACCTGTCCCATCCCGCCGCGAGCGAGCGGCGATTGGAGCAGGTATCGGCCGAACTGACCGTGACCGGCGAGCAGGTCGCCCCCGCCCGAGATCGTCGGCGAGGGAACCACGCTCCCCAGAGTCTCCACCGTATTGGCCGCGGCTCCTGCCGGTGGCCCCGCCCACTCGCGCTCGATCGGAGGCAGGAGTGCGCCGCACCCCGGGCACGGCGGCGGCTCCGTGTCCCCGAGCAAATCCCGGTCGTGCACCCGCCCGCACGGGACGCAGACCCGCAGGCCCCTCCCTTGCTGCGACAACAGGTCCAGGAACTGCGCCGGCGTCAGATGTCCCAAGGCGAGCAGAATCTGTCCGAGCCGGCGCGGCTGCCCGGCCGCTGCGAGCCGCTGCTGTTCTTGCAGGCCCTGGGCGAGCTGAGGGATCGAGAGAAACGCCCGGCCCAGCGCCAGCATCCCCAAGAGCGAGTCGTCGCGGGCGGTGGCGTGCTCTTCGCCCGGGAGGCTGCGCAGACGCTTCCCGGCCTCGCTCTCCAGGGTCATGGGCGCCTGACCTCGATCCGTTTCCGTACGACGTCTGCGCCCATCTGGTCGAGGCGCGCCGAGTGCCCCCGGTCCGCGCCATCGCCGACGCCGAGGAGGTCGGACGAGTTCGTGCTCTTGAAGGGGAACCGGCCCGCGTGCATCATCGCCGGGTCGTTCCAACCGTGGGGCATGGTTGCGCTCGCGTCAAGGACCGTCGGCATCGAACCTCAGACGACCAGGATAGCAGCGCCTCGGAAATGGCGTCAAGGCCGCGGGGTGGGTGGGTGGGCCAAGGCCCGCCCCACGGCGTGTCCCGACGCCCACGCCCATTGGAAGTTGAATCCGCCGAGCCGCCCGGTCACGTCCACCACCTCGCCGCAGAAGTGGATCCCGGGTTCGCGCTTGCTCTCGAGCGTCACGCGATCCAACTCGCGCAGGTCGACCCCAAGTGCGCAGGTCACCCGCGAGCGCTCCGAATCCGCCAGGAAAGGACTCCTCAAGCTTCGAGAGACCACACTCTCGGACAATCCGCGTCGCTTCCTCAACCATGACCTTCTTCGCCAATTCCAAGCTTGGTCGATCGGTCCCGTAGGTATCCGACTTGAGCCTGCGCCTCTCCTCCCACGCGCCCGCCGCGGGGACCTGGAGCCACTGGGCCTCGCCGACGTGAGGGTCCTTGCCGAATCGCCACCATGCCTCGATCGCGGGGACGGCAAGCCCCGATGCGGCACGCAAGGGCGGGCGCCCCGGGGTGTCGAGCCTCGCCATCGTCTCCGTCACGATGGCCCTCAGCCTGCACAAGCGACATTCGCGCACCGCTTGGTTCGGATCGTCGTGCGGCGGCTGGTGGATCGGAGAGTCGTCCGAATCCAGCACGACGACGAGCCCACCCGCATCCGTGTTGTAGTACAATTCGCGCAGAACTGAGGGTAGGACCTTTCCGACGGAACCCCATCCTCCGGAGCGTCGTCGCAGGCTGCCCTTCGCGGGCACTACGGTTCCCGGCAGTCCCAGGATTCCATCCACGAGGATTCCGATCCCCGCTTCGTCGGCATCGTCCTCGCCGAGCACGCAGTACTTCATCGCGGTTCAGGTACACCGCCGAGCACGCCTGAATACCAAACCTCGCCAAGCGGGGCATCCCCAAGGATCTCGGTAATGTGGGGGTGCCGTGAGAGCTGCTTGAAGGTGGCATAGATGCCCGCCTTCTCGGCGATGACGACGCATTCCGGTCGATCGCGAAACAGGTCGAGGAAGTAGGGTGAATGCGAGGTGACCAGCACCTGTGTCGGTGAGGCATCAAGCGCATCGGACCGCGGTTGGGAAAGGGCGAAGAGAGCGTCGGCAACCCGGCGCAGAAGTCGTGGGTGCAACCCTCGATCGGGCTCCTCCATGCAGATCAGCGAAGGGCGGACAGGGCTGTGGCGCAGGAAGAGAATCGCGAGGGCCAACAGCATGCCGTGCGAAAGGTCCGAGGCCGCGATCGGTTGCTTGCTGTCCGAAGTACGCAGTTGGAAAGAACGCGCGCCCTGGCGGGGAGTGTCGAACAGGAAGCGATCGAACTCCGGGAACCAGGCATTCAACTCCTCGTTGAGGGCCTCGAAGCGTTCAGGGTGCTTGTCCCGCAGCTGGTCCAGGGCGCGTGCGAGTCCCACTCCCTGCTCGGTCAATTCCAACTCTCCCGGCAACAGCTCGTTGGGCTGGAGGATGCCTTCGGCCTGCAGGGAGAAGTGACGAATGCCCGCCAGTGCGGCACGGAATCGTCCGTCCTCGCCGGAAAGCACGGTGCCGGATTGTGGTACAGGACCGATTTCTACCTTGCGTTGACTCGACGGCGTCCATCGAATGCAGACGCGATGAACTGCTTGGACTTCGTGCCAACGCACCTCGATCGATACCCCCTGCGCGGACGCATCCTGAGCGCGGAGGTCGGCGGAGACTAGATTTGCGTGGTCGCAACGGTGAGTGTCGATGTTGCGAAGCGACCGCAGGGCGTCGAAGGCCGTCGACTTGCCGCTGCCATTGGGCCCGATGAGCAGGGTGAAGCGGCCGAGCCGAAGCTCAGCGTCTCGCAGGGCCCGGTAGTTATTGAACACCACGTGGGTGAACATGCCGTGCTCCTATCCGGACTTGGTCCACCAAGGGGGCATTCTACCATGTACAATCGGCTCCGCAATCGATTGGCTCCGGCTCGACAATACCGGCAGAATCACGCTGGGTAACCGACAAGCCGTGGACTCCACGGGTGCGAACACGGCGTTGCACGGCCCGACCACCACATCGGCCTCACCCCCGCGCAGACGGCGCCACCCGCGGAGCCGATGCGTGGGCGCTAGCCCCCATTGAAAGTCAAGTCGAGAGACATGTGGTTGCGTCCTAATGTGCCAATGGCTTGTCAGTTGAAATGTGAGTTCGAGGATGCGACGGCTTGCCACGATGGCCCGCCACTCCTGGGCCGAGAACGACTCCGGGTCCCATGCGAGACAGGCGTCGTTTTCGCGGCTCGCCCGGTCCAGCTCGCCGCGGCGGCAGAGCAGGGCCACCAATTGCTGCCTTGTTTCCACGACGTACATGGCCCCTCGAATCACGACATCACGACCCGACGACCACCCGGTAGACCGCGTTGCCGGTGTCGAGGTCGGGTGTGCGCGGGCACGGGCACGGGCGGCCACGCATCCACCGCAAATCCCTTGACACCCCCGTCTTGCCCCGGTGGGCGCCCGCGCGTCGTGGTTTCCCCGGTCCTCGCAATCCGCGAGGCGTATCCTGCCGGGGTGCCGCAGGTCGACAGTACCGAAAGCGATTGAGCGCGCCCCCGGGAGCATGGTACCGTGCCGACGCAAGTCCGATTGGACACGGCACGATCGCATTCTTCGAACTCCCGTGGGCTCCACGGGTGCATGGAACTTCCCCTGGGACCCGACGAATTCCGCTCCGGTCCACGACCCCGTTCATCGAGTTCCTCCGCCGATGCCCGACGACGCCCCGACCCATGAAGGGGTTTCCGGGATTTCCGCCGAGTTGCTCACCCGCTTCGGGTTGACCGAGCTTCGCGTGTCGGAATGTCTGCGCATCCAAGCCCGGGGATCCGAGGCCGTGGACGGGACCAAGACCGAGGATGCGTCCGACGCGCTCGATCGGCTGGC
>ORJL011509174.1_pt1 | contig 12484 bp, 14 predicted proteins | sample 1779941 | NCBI WGS metagenome assembly ORJL01 (sample SAMEA104232317, study PRJEB22302) | groundwater metagenome | biome: forest; feature: aquifer; material: groundwater | place: USA | collected 2011-08-07 | depth 5.8 m
GCAACCGGCCCGCCCTGGCGGTCGGCGGCGGCTCGGCGGCGGCCCATACCAACGGTCTCTTCAATCTCACCGCCATCTATGCCCTGAACCTGCTCGTGGGCAGTGCGGGCAAGCCCGGCGGGCTGCTGTTCAACCCGCCCCCGACCCTGAAGGGCGTGCCCGCGGCGGGCGTGGCCGCCCCCTTCCGTGCCTGGCAGGATCTCGCCGGCCGGCTCCGCGAGGGCCGGGGACGCCCCGTCAGCCTGCTCATGGTGCATGCCGCGGATCCCGTCTACGGGCTGCCCGGAGCCCTCCAGTTCGGCGAGGCCATCGGCAAGGTCCCGCTCATCGTCAGCTTCTCCAGCTTCATGGACGACACGGCCGCCATGGCTGATCTGATCCTGCCCGATCATACGTTCCTCGAGTCCTGGGGCAGCGACATACCTGAGCCGGGTCCTGGGCACGAGGCGGTGACCTTCCAACAGCCCGCCGTCGCGCCGGTCTTCGAGACCCGGCCCTTTGGAGACGTACTCCTGACCCTGGCTGAGGAGGTGGGCGGGGCGGTCCAGCGAGCGCTGCCCTGGGACACGATGCAGACCCTTCTGCGGGAAGCCGCCGGGTTGCTGCAGCGCGAGCAGCGCGGCGTGGTCCGGGAGGCGGAGTTTCCCGTCTTTTGGACCAAGCTGCTGCAGCGCGGCGGGTGGTGGGATGAGCTGAGCAAGGGACCCGCCCCGGCGACCCGGCCGGTCCAGCTACCGCAGGTGGCGGTGGCACCGCGCTTTGCCGGAGACGACGAGTACCACTTCCTGCCCTTCCCTTCGGTCAGCCTGGGGGCCGGCGAGGGGGCCCATCTGCCCTGGCTGCAGGCGACCCCTGATCCGCTGACCACCGTGACCTGGCAAACGTGGGTCGAGCTGAACCCCCGGACCGCCCACAAGCTCGGCCTGCAGGAGGGCGACGTGGTGGCCGTCGTCTCGCCCCACGGCGAAATCGAGGCCCCCGTGTACGTCTACCCGGCGGCGCGCGAGGATACCGTGGCCATGCCCATGGGTCAGGGCCATCGCCACTCCAGCCGCTGGAGCGAAGGGCGGGGCGTGAATCCCGCTGCCATCCTGGCGCCGCTGTTGGACGAGCAGACCGGTGCGTTGGCCTGGGCCGCCACCCGCGTACGGCTGCGGCCAACCGGCAAGCGGCTGCGGCTGCCCAAGATCGAGGGCAGCGTCATCTCCATCCAGAGGCCCGGGGCCGATGTCGTCGAAGTGACCCAGGCGGCCAATCTCCTGGACCGGCCTCAGGCCGGCCAGGGCACGGTCTAGCAGGGAGCAATCTTATGGCCTTGAAGCGCCGGTGGGGCATGGTGGTGGACCTGGACCGCTGCACGGGTTGCCAGGCCTGCGTCGTGGCCTGTGGAGCGGAGAACAACATCCCGTTGAACGAGGAGAAGATCGTCAACGAGCGACGGGCCATCTCCTGGATCCGCATCGAACGCTACTGGGTCGGCACGGAAGAGGCCGAGCAAACGGGGGACTACAGCCAGGTCAAGGCGCGCTTCCTCCCGGTCATGTGCCAGCAGTGCGGCAATGCCCCCTGTGAGCCTGTCTGCCCCGTCTACGCCACCCACCGCACCGAGGATGGGCTCAACGCCCAGATCTACAACCGCTGCATTGGCACCCGCTACTGTGCCAACAACGACCCCTACAACGTACGCTTCTTCAACTTCTGGGAGCCCGACTGGCCCGAGACGCTACGCAATCAGCTCAACCCCGACGTGACCGTGCGCAGCAAGGGGCTCATAGAGAAGTGCACCTTCTGTGTGCAGCGCATCCGGCGCGCCGAGCGTGGGGCCAAGCGCGAGGGGCGGGTGGTGCGCGACGGCGAGATCCAGCCGGCGTGCGTCCAGGCCTGCCCCGCCGATGTGCTGCTCTTCGGCGACCTGGAAGATGCCCAGAGCAAGGTGGCCCAGAAAGCCAAGGACAGGCGCCACTATCGCCTCCTGGAGGCGGTGGGGACGGACCCCGGCGTGTACTACCTGAAGAAGGTGGACCCCTCAGCTACCCCCAGGGAGGGCACAGGGCACTGATGAGCGATACCCACGGCCACAACGGCCACGAGCCGAGCCCGCTGGTGCCCCCCGGGGCCACGGATCGCGCGGTCAGCGCCGACGTCCTGGGCCGGGTGCTCCACCCCGCCGGCCGTAGGTTCCGCGGCTGGGCGCTCCTGCTGACGGCCTTGCTGGCCATTGGTGTCGTAGGCTTCCTGCTGCGGCTGCAGGGGGGTGTTCAGGATCGGACCCAGTGGGGCTACACTGCGGCTCTGTTCGCCATCCTGCTGTCGACCTTTCAGGCCGCGCCACTGGTCTCCATCACCCAGAGGTTCCTGCGCAGCCAATGGCGCCGGCCTCTGGGCCGGGCCACGGAGCTGCTGGCGGTCGTCGGGCTGCTGAACTTCCTGATCATGCTGCCCGTGGTCGCCGCCCTGCCGCCTCTGGCGGGCCGTCCCAGCCTGTGGAACTGGTGGCCCGGGGCGCCCCATCTGTGGGATACGCTCGGCGTGGCCATCCTGGTGGTTAACGGGCTGGCGGTCCTGTACCTGGCTGCCCTCCCCGACCTGGCCGCTTTGGCCGTGGTGGGTCAGGGCTGGCGCGCCGGGCTGTGGCGTCGCCTGGCGGGCTTCTGGGTGGGTACGCCCCGCCAATGGGACATCCAGCGCATGGCCCTGGGCACCCTGGGCATGTTCTACTTCCTGATGCTCGTCTTCTCCCACAGCATGGTGGCTATGGATTTCTCCATGGGCCTCGTGCCCGGCTGGAAGAGCGCCATCTTCCCTGCTACCCATGCCCTCAGCGCCCTCCAGGGGGGCCTGGCCACCACGATCGTGATGCTCTTCATCCTGCGCACGGTCGGCGGCTGGCAGGATTACCTCCACGTGGACCAGTTCTGGGCGCTGGCCAAGCTGCTCCTCTCCTTCTCTCTCCTCTGGTTCTACTTCTTCTACTCCGAGTTCATCATCCTCTGGTATGGCCGCCAGCCCCAGGAGGAGGCCACCATTGGGCTGCTCATGTTCGGGCCCTATCTGGTGCCCTTCGTTGGCGCCTTCCTCTGCTCCTTCGTTCTGCCCCTGGCACTGCTGATCTGGAACCCCATCCGGCGCAGCATCCGGGGTCCCGTGGTGGTCGCCTGCATCATCCTGGTGGGCCAACTCTTCGATCGCGTGCGCCTGTACGTCAGTGCCTACTCCATCGAGCAGGTCGGCGGGCACGTGCTCGAGCACGTGCCGGCGTTCCATCCCCCTGACCTCGTGGACGTGATGATTCTGGTGGGCGGCGCGGCGGGAGCGGTGTTGCTGGTGCTGCTGGCGAGCCGGCTGGTGCCCGTCTTCTCACTCTGGGAGCTGAAAGAGGGCATGATGTTACGCAAGGTGGTTCCGCTCGTTCGGCTGCGGCTGGCGGCGCTGGCCAAGCCTCGCTGAGGTTCTGAGAGATGCAAGAGCGTTACCTCCTGACGAATCGCCAGATCAATGATGATCTGACCCGGCCGGTCCTCACGACGCCCTTCTGGTTCTGGGTGGCGGCCGCTCTCCTCGGTGGCGGCCTGAGCCTGGGACTCCTGGTCGTGGCTGTCTTCGTGATCTTCGGCCTGGGTGTAACGGGCCTCAACCGCCCCGTGTTCTGGGGCGTCATGATCACCAACTTCGTCTTCTGGGTCGGCATCAGCCACGCCGGAGTGATGATCTCCTCGATCCTCCGCTTGAGTCAGGCGGAGTGGCGGCGACCGGTGACGCGCGCCGCCGAGGTGCTCACCATCTTCGCCCTGGGCACGGCCATGACCTTCCCCTTGATCCACACCGGGCGGCCTTGGCGCACCCTCTACTGGGTGTTTCCCTACGACTTCTTCCGGGCCATCTGGCCCAACGTGCGCTCGCCGCTCGTCTGGGACCCCAGCGCCATCTTCACCTACCTGACCTCGGCCAGCCTCTTCGTCTACGTGGCCCTGCTGCCGGATCTGGCGGTCCTGCGTGAGCGGACCACCGGGTTGCCCCATCTCTTCTACTCCATCGCGTCCCTCGGCTGGCGTGGCACGCCGCGCCAGTGGTACCTGCAGGCATTGGCCGGCATCCTGCTGTCGGCCCTCATCCTTCCCGTGTTCGTATCGGTGCACAGCATCGTATCTTGGGACTTCGCCGTCTCCCTGGTGCCCAACTGGCACGCGACGATCTTCGCACCCTACTTCGTCATCGGCGCCGTCTGGTCGGGTGTCTCGGCCGTGGCGACGTTGATGGTGATCATGCGGAGTGTGTTCAAGTGGCAAAAGTACATCACGCCAGACCATTTCGACGCTATCGGCCGCCTCTTGCTGGTGGTTGGTGTCGGATGGTTCTATTTCTTCGTCCTTGAGTACCTTTTCGGCTTCTACGGCGCCGAGCCGGCCGAGATCGCCGTCCGCGAGTTCCAGCTCTTCTCCTGGCCCTGGAACCTGCTGTTCGCCATCTTCATGCTGGCCGCCTTCCTGATCCCCGTTCCCATGCTCTGCTTCCGCGGCATTCGGCGCAGCATCAAGTGGATGCTGATCACGTCCCTCCTCGTCAACGTCGGCATGTGGCTGGAGCGGTACATCATCATCGTGCCCGGCTTGGCCTACAAGCAGGTGCTGACCTTCTCCTACGGCGAGTACACGCCCAGCATCTTCGAGTTCACCCTGATTTTCGCCTCCTTCTGTATGGTGGGCCTGGGCATCCTGGTCTTCTCCAAGGTGTTTCCCCTGATGCCCATCGGTGAGGCCAAGGAGGGCCAGATCTTCCGCGCCAGCGTGAAGGTGGGCAAGGTGGAGGTTCCGGCGGTGATACGCGAATGACAATTCATGGTTGGAAGGCTGTTCGATGAAACATCCCTGGCTACTCATCGTCTTTCCGGCGAAAGCCGGAATCCAGCGTTCCTCGACGTTCCTCTGGATACCGGCTTACGCCGGTATGACGCGGAGTAGGCAACGTATCTTTGAGACAGGACACTAGCTATGGCACTGCGATCTGTTCTGGGACTCTTCAACCAGGCCGATGACGCCGCCCAGGCGGTGGACAACCTCCGGCAAGCGGGCTTCGGCGACCACGACTATGACATCATGACCGGGACTCCCTACCCCGAGGGGGCCTTCGGCGAGGCTCCCCCCCGCCACCGCCTGTACACCTTCCCCTTCATCGGCGCGCTCTGTGGCTTCTCCGTGGCCCTCCTCCTCACTGCCGCCACCCAGTTCAACTACCCCATGGTCACGGGCGGCAAACCCATCCTGGCCATTCCGGCCATGCTCATTGTGATGTACGAAGGGACCATGCTGGGGGCCATCATCTTCACCGTGCTGGGGATCCTCTTTGAGTCTCGCGTGCCCCGCCTGGGGCTGGGCCTCTTCGACCGGCGCATCACCGAGGGCGCCATCGGCGTAGTGGTCTCGTGCGACGAGGCACGGTTGGGACAGGCCGAGACGGCCCTCCGCCAGGCCGGCGCGGCGGAGGTGAAGCAGGGCAGCCGTGGGTAGAGAGGCGTTGGGAATTCTACCCTCGCCCTTGAGCAGGTCCCCTCTCCCTTTATGGGAGAGGGTCAGGGTGAGGGCCGTGCGCGCGCCCTGGCTCGTTCTGGCCGGGCTGGCCCTGGCCGGCTGCAGTACTGGGGCTTACCCCCTCGACATCTTCCCCGAGATGCACTATCAGCAGAGCTTTCGCGTGCAGGAGCCCCCGCGGCCGCCGGCCGCTGCGGGATCGGTGCCCGTCCAAGGAGGCGAGCCCCGCTACACCTTCTTCGAGGCTCAGAAGCTCCGCAACACGCTGCCCGCCACCGCCGACAACCTGGCCCGGGCCAAGAAGCTGTTCCAGGTCAACTGCCAGGTGTGTCACGGGCCCCAGGGGCGCGGCAATGGCCCCATGACCCAGTACTTCCAGAACGCGGGTGAGCGAACCCCCGCCGATTTCACGAGCGCCGCGGTCAAGGCCAAGAGCGACGGCGAGCTGTTCTGGTCCATCTCGACCGGCCTGGGGCAGATGCCGCCCTTCCAATCCCTTCTATCCGACCAGGATCGCTGGATTCTCCTGCTCTTCGTCCGCAACCCGGGCTAGCGCGTTCGCGCCGCCGGGCACGTCTGCTTTATGATGGCGTGGTCCCTAACCCTCTCCCTCTGGGAGAGGGCAGGGTGAGGGTAGGTTGGCCGAGGATGTTCCCGGCTTCCGATGCCCCACCCGACGGCAGAGAAGAACGCGCCTGGCGATGTCACTGATCCTCATCGGGCTCGACGACACCGACAGCCTCGATAGCCGAGGGACCGGGCGTCTGGCCCGGCATCTGGCGGTGCACCTGGAGCAGTGCGGCCTGGGCAGGTCGCTGGGTGTGAGCCGGCATCAATTGCTGGTCGATCCGGCCATTCCGTATACCAGCCACAACAGCTCCCTCTGTGTGGCCCTGGAAACTGGCTCACGGCCCGATGAGATCCTGGCCGTGAGCCGCACCGTCATGGAAGACGATTTCGTCCCCGGCTCCGATCCCGGTCTCTGTGTCGCCCGGCCCGATCAGATGACCCCGGAGGTGCTCTCCTTCGGGGCGCGAGCGGCTCAGGTGGTCGTCACTGAGGCGGACGCTTACCGGGTGGCGCGTGAGGCAGGAGTGTTCCTGGTGGCGTTGGGGGGCACTGGGCTGGGAGTCATTGGCGCCCTGGCGGCCGTGGCACAACGCGCCGCCGGCACCGAGGGGCGTTTCGTGGAGCTGCGTGGGGTCCGAGCCGTGCCCGAGCTGCTCTCTGTTGCCCAGCTCAAGGTGGCGACGGACATCGCTGACATCCGGGATACCGCCGGCTGCTCTGTCGCCGAAGGGGAGATGGTCGAGACGCTGGGCTGGATCCGCCCATCGCTGGTGGACGGCGCGCCCATCCTCCTCGTCGAGCGGCACCCGGAGGTAGCGGGGCACTGGACGCCCTGTCTGCGCCGGCATCACATCGGGAGGCATCATGATGACCGCTAGGGGAATCGCAGGCCACAGCCTTGTCTGGCAGCGCGCTCTATCCTGGGCCGCATCTCCGCTGGCGCTCGTGTTCCTTGGTGCGCTGGTGGCCTTCTCCCGGCGCTACCTCGACCTCCACCTGGGCATCCCGGGCCACACCGGCTTCCTCTGGTTGTTCTTCCTGGTACTGGGGCGCGGTTTGGTCCGTCGCACTGGCTCTGGGCTGCTCATCGGAGCGAGCGCTGGTCTGTGGGGGATGACGATGGGGCCTCAGAAGGAAGGTCTCCTTTCGGTCCTCCTCCTCGATCTCCTGGTCGCGGGAGCGGTCGACGCCGGGACGCGGCTATTGGATGGCGGCCACGCGAGGGACATGAGCCGCCTGGCCCACCCCTTGGGCGGCCTGGCCGTCGGAGGGCTCGCTCACGGTGCCAAGTACGTCTTCCGTCTGGCCTGGCCGGCGGCCACCGGCGCCGGGAGGCGCCTCACCCTCTTCGGCGTGCTTCCTGCCCTGGGCAGCCACCTTCTCTTCGGCGCCTTGGGCGGTCTGGCAGCGGCCCTAGTCCTGCGGCGCTACGCGCACCACCGGCAAGACTCCTCGACCAACCGCTGACGAGAAACACCCAGGTGGCGCCTCCACGCTGTAGAAACAGGGCTTCAGCCCTGTTCCCCGCCGGCCCTCAGCACCGGCCAGCATCGCCGCTACAAGGCGCGCTAGCCCCAGCGTCTTACAGGCCGACGGCGCGCAGCAGATCCTCCCCGGCCTTGGTTGCCTGCGACAGGAGATCTGTCACGAGCGAGCCGCCGAGGATGTAGATGCCCAGAAAGGCGGCTACCGCCACCGCCATCACGGCGATGAAGGCCACGGAGCCCTGGCCCCTCTGGTCTCTCAGGAGCATCGCCTTCGTCCTCTCCACCAATCCCCCTGACCAGCCATTCGCCCGCGCAGCACCTTCGCGCTCATCCGGCCTATGTCTTCCCGTCACCCTTCACCCTACCAAGGGTGGCTGCGGCGCACGCGAAGCAGTCCCTTCAGGTCCTCCCAGGCCGTCGAGACGATCTTCACCCGCGTGTCCGGGTCTTCCCGCCAGACGACCGGTACCTCCCCGATCCGGTAGCCTCGCTTTTCGGCGATGATCAGGAGCTCACTGTCGAAGAACCAGCCCTGGTCCTCCACCAGGGGCAGCAAGTCGCGCGCGGCCTCGCTGGAGATGGCCTTGAAGCCGCACTGGGCGTCGCTGAAAGAGGTGCCGAACATGGCCCTGACGATGAGATTGTACACGCGGGAAATGACCTCTCGTTGAGGAGAGCGGGTGATACGGGCCTGGCGATGGAGGCGCGTGCCAATCGCGATGTCGGCCCGCCCCTCGGCCACCAGGCCCACCAGCTCTGCCAGGTGGCTCACGTCCGCCGAAAGGTCCACATCAGTGTAGGAGAGCACCCGGGCGTCGCTGCGTTGCCAGGCGGCTCGCAAAGCCCGCCCCCGGCCCTTCTGGTCCAGGTGACCGTAGCCTACCTCGGGATAGCTGGTGGCGAGCTCTTGGGCGACGGCCAGCGTGCGGTCGGTGGAGGCGTTGTTGGCGATGGTGATGCGCCACGAGTAGGAGGAATGGCTGAGGCACGCTCGCAGCGTCGCCACCGAGGCAGGCAAAGCCCGCTCCTCGTTGTACACGGGAATGACCACCTCGACGTCAAGCGGTGCTGCGGGCATCAAACACTCGGTTGCAGGTAGGCCGCGCGGCGCCTATTGTAGGGCCGCGATTCGGGCCCAGGCCGCTCCCCTGCGACGCCCTCAGCCTAACACAGCCCCGGCCCGTGGCGCATGCTGGGCCGGCGGAGGGGACCTTGCGGTCCCGGGGGACCTAGCCACGAAGAGACGGACCCGTGGGAGGATAGAGCCATGGAGTGGGATTTCGAACTGATCGCCGGACCCTACGGGGGCCACACGGAGGGGCCTGCCTGGGATGGCGAGGCGCTGCTGTTCAGCCACATCCCGGAGAACCGCATCCTGCGCTATGACCCGCGCAGCGGCCAGGTCGACGAGTTCCGCCGTGATACGAGCCGAACCAACGGGTTGGCCTTCTCGGCCGACGGTGAGCTGTACGGCTGCCAGAGCGGCGCGCGGCGCATCGGCTGGTTCAAGCGCGACGGCTCCGTCGCGGTTCTGGCCGACCGGTTGGATGGCCAGGTCCACAACCACCCCAATGACCTGGCAGTGGACGCCCAGGGCCGCATCTGGTTCACCGACCCCTACACGGGCCGGCAGTCGCAGTCAACGCCCCAACACCCCTACCTTGAACACGAGTCGGTCCTCCGGCTGGAGCAGGGCCCCGACCGCTCGTGGCGCTTGCGCCGCATGACCTTCGACACCACCTCGCCCAACGGCATCCTGGTGTCCCAGGACCAGCGCACCCTCTACGTGGCCCAAAGCGACTACGGCCTCGACCGTCTGCGGGAGCTGCGGGCCTATCCCATTCGTGACGACGATACCCTGGGACCGTACACCGTCTTGCACACCTTCGGCGTGGACCACCGGGGGGCGCAGCGCGGCATCGACGGCATGTGTCTCGACGCCGACGGCAACATCCTGGCCTGCTGCGGCTGGCACCAGAGCGGGGGGGGGCCCATGATCTGCGTCTTCTCACCCACGGGCCGTGTGCTGGCGACCCATCCCACGCCCATCGACACGCCGACCAACTGCACCTTCGGCGACGCGGACCTGACCACCCTCTACATCACCAGCCGCGCGGGCCACCTCTACCGCGTGCGCCACACCGGCCGCCAGGGCTGGGCCCTCTGGCCGCCCGCCCGCTAGCCATGTAGTGGCGACGCGAGCACCATCGATCTTCACCCGGCCGCCCGCCGGCGGCCCTTGGGTGCGGCCTGCCGCCTACGAGACCAGGAGCACCGCCTTGCCAGGGAAGCTGCGGTCGAGGAAGCGTCGGGCAACGTTGCCGGCTTCGGTCCAGGGCGCCTCGACGGCAATCAAGGGCCGCAGTCTGCCGTCGGCGACCAGTTGGGCCAGGCGGGGTCCCGAACCGTCGGCGGCGGCCGCCTCGACCGTCCCCGCCAGGTCCCAGCCGGGCCGGGTTCCCGGCTCGCCCGTCTGGGCGCGCCGCGTCTCCCCCCGGTTCAGCGAGATGGCTGCCACACGCACCAGCGCCTCGGAGCTCCCGGGCGACGGCAGCGGCACCTCGGCCAGCGCCAGGTGGCCGGGCGCCTTGTCATCGACGATCAAGGCTCTCATGGTGCTCATTCCTCCGCGAAGCTCAGGGCTATCGGGCAAGAAGCTGTGCGGGAGCGACGACGCTCAGCCCCGGCACTCGGGCAAAGTGGCGCTCGTTGAGAGTGAGAAGGGGAGAAGCGTGTTCGAGGCAGACGGCGGAGATGAGGACGTCCTTCACGCCGATGTCCTGGTTTTGGCGGATGAGATGGGCGTGTACGTCGGCCGCCCGCCGTGCGGCAGCTTCATCGAACGGCAGAACTGTCATGCATCCGAGGAGTGCCTCCTCCCCGATCTCCTTCCGCGCGCGAGCCACGCCGAAGAGCGCTCTGTCTACGGCGCTGGCGCCGGGCTCCTGACCTCTCAGGAACGCGATGAGGGCGCTCGTGTCTAGGCAGACCCGGGAGCCGTCCATGCTCGCCACTCGTGCTCGATCAACTCCATGGCATCGTCAAAGGCCGAGTCGCCCGCGAGCGCACCGCGCAGCGCCAAGAAGTCGTGGAGTCGTCCAAACCGCAATGTTTCGCCCTGCACGGTGGCTTTGATCTCCTCGCCCTCTCGCAAGTGAAGCTGCTCCATGAGGCGCGACGGAATGGAGAGTTGGTCTTCGTCGGGACTTATCACGACAACAATCATCGTTCCTTGGCTCCTGTCCGGCTTCGCTCCATAGTCTACCGCATCCACCCTTCGGAACCGTGCGGGCGGCCACAGGCATCGGGCGAAAGCTTCGGCGAGACTCGCCTCACCTAGCGCAGGAAATGCCGCCCCCACGTGATGACCATTGCCAGGCCCAGCCGGTCCGCGGCCTCGCCGCCGTCGGGGTTGTCCCGAGGACCGGGGCCACCCGAATCCGTGGGTTCTGGGTGGTGCCGAGGACCAGGGTTGCTGGGGCGGGGGCGTAGCGCCCACGTAGAAACAGGTCTTCAGACCTGTTCCCCCGCGCGAGGGAGGCCGAGGACAGGTCCAAAGACCTGTCGCTACGGCACGCTGCGTTCACCCGGCGGGTGAAGCAAGTCGGCGGAACCCACGGGTCAGGGGGCCCAGGACTGATCGGTACCTGCGACGTTGCGCGCCGCGCCACAAGAGAAGCCGCGTGCTTCGCTCAGGGCGCGAGCTTCTGGATGCGGTGGTTGCCGGTGTCCGCGACGAAGAGGTTGCCCAGGCCGTCCACCGCCACAGCGTGTTGGCTTCTTGAAGCCCACGGGCGCTGACCGGCTGCTAGCCAACTCCATCCAACCCCTGCCCGCCGCAGGGCCGGTTCCCGCCGGGGCGGCGGGTGCAGCCGGCGGCGCGGGTTGGCAAGCGCCGGCCAGGGCCGTTGCCAGGAGGGCCACGAGGGCTCCTCGGTTCATCGTCTTTCCCCCACCCATGCTCGACCCGGTCGTCCCAGAAGCCGCTGACTGATTGCCCGCGCGACGCACTGGCTCCAGCTACAGCCGCCTCAGGTTGGTCAGGATCTGGGCGGACCTGGCGAGCGATCGTTCGGTCACTTGTGGCAGCTCACGCACAACGTCGTCGTAGTCGCACCTGTTCCGAGCTACCCCAAGGCGGCCCAGTGCGATGCCGATGTATCTCCGCAGCGGATCCGGGTCGTCCATGTACTGTCTTCTGACGAACCGGTGAGGATTCTCCCCTTCTGGGGCCCGGACGCCATCCACATCTCTCAGCCTGTTGTGTGCTGAAACGTACCCAGCGTAGTAGGCTCTGCTCACAGCGGCGCGCTGCTGCGCCTCGATTCCTACGGGAGGGCCGGACACCGGAATCCCGCATAGGACCTCCGCGAGGGACAAGTACTCGGCCCAGTTGAAGCTCATAAGTCGCTCAAGTCAATGCAGAGGCGGCCGCGGGCACGACCGACGTGATGCACCCACCACTCCTGATCGAACCGTCGCAGCGCCTCCAGCGCCTCGCCCTCTTCGAGTGCCGTGGCCACACCGAGGAAGAGCTGTTCATCGTCGCCGTAGTCCGAGTCTTCCAGGACGGCAAGGCTCAGACGGGCGTCAGAGATGAACCTGAGGAGTTGATCGGCTGCCTCGCTCAGGAGCGGCGGCAGATTCGGATCTTCATGCAGGAGGCGGCTCGTAGCGGGCGCGTCGCCCCCTGCGATCCGGCGGTCCAATGAGGCGCGCCCCCTTGCCACATGGAGCGCCAGGTGCATCGTCGCTTCAGGGTGTGATCCGCTCTCGTCGGCGTACCGGGGAGGGCCTGGTCGGGGTTCCCGGGCGAAATGCTCCATCAGGTCGTCGGGCTCGACCCGAAGAGCGTCAGCGAGCTTGCGGACCGTCGTGGGGAATGGTTCGTCCGTACCGCCC